>WNFC01004087.1_pt1 | contig 15836 bp, 16 predicted proteins | sample 5400541 | NCBI WGS metagenome assembly WNFC01 (sample SAMN13153342, study PRJNA577476) | soil metagenome | isolation source: 120 cm saprolite under Douglas fir tree site 2 hole 2 replicate 1 | place: USA:California | collected 2015-04-18
CGGGCGAGGACGACGTTTTCGACACGGTCGTGCGAGAAGGCCACAGCAGGCACGTACGTTTTGTCCAGTGGGATAGTCCCGACGAGCTGCGGTCACAGCTAATCGATGTGCTGGTGGACGAACTGCACCTCGAGGGCCCGGACGATATCGCTGGGTTCGATGCAGCCTTGGGCGGCACACCTTGGAACGAGATGCGCTTTTTCAACTTCGGCGCGGCGCAGAAAGCCGAAGGCTGGCAGATTCTCTCGCCGGTGCGATCGACGGCGCATGGCGTCCCCTATCTAAACCGCCTGATCCATAAGCAGTTTCGGCAGGCCATGATTGACAACTCACGCAAGGAGGGCTGGAACCGCAAGTACCCGCAACCGATGGGCAGCGAGGAAATCGTATACGGCGACAAGATCATCAACCTCGTTAATACTGATCCCAGCTTGTGGTGGAATAAACATCGCAAGGTCTATCCTGCAAAGGACAACGCGTATATCGCGAACGGCGAGATCGGTATGGCGATTGGCTTCTTTTGGAAAAGGGGCCTGCCCGATTTGCGTTGGAAACTAGAGGTGGAGTTCGCATCGCAGCCAAAGTTCAAATACGACTTCACGAGCCGCGATTTTAGCGAGGAAGGCAATCCTGTCCTTGAGCTGGCGTACGCGCTGACCGTCCACAAGTCGCAGGGGAGCGAGTTCAGCACAGTTGTCTTCGTACTGCCGAACCCTTGCCGCCTGCTTTCGCGTGAGTTGCTATATACCGCGCTCACGCGCCAGAAGGATCGCCTCGTTATTCTACACCAGGGCCCGCGTACCGATCTGCGAAAGTACTCATCGGACGGTCACTCTGAGATCGCGCGCCGCCTGACCAACTTGTTTCTGCTGCCTTCGCCTATTCACATCGACGGCCGCTTTTACGAGGAGCACCTCATCCACCGTACAGCGCACGGCGAAATGGTCCGGTCGAAATCCGAAGTCATCATCGCTGATCACCTGTCGAACAAGGGTGTCGAGTACGGCTACGAGCAGCCACTGACCATAGACGGAGTGACCAAGTATCCCGATTTCACGATCGAGGACTCAGAATCGGGAGAAGCCTTTTACTGGGAGCACTGCGGAATGCTGTACGTTCCTACGTACCAGCGGCGGTGGGAGCAAAAGCTAGCCTGGTACAAAAAACACGGCATCCTGCCGCATGAGGAAGGGGGTGGGGCAAAGGGGACGCTCATTATCACCCGAGATGAGGCGAATGGCAGTATCGACTCGGCCCGAATGACGAGACTCATCGCTGACCTGCTCCACGTCTGACGCGGCCGCGACGTGAGCAGTCGGCAGGCTCTGTCGAGCCACGGGTCTGTCAGGCGAATTCCGACCGGTACAAGTTTGCACGTCGAAGATGCGAAAACGGTCGCTGCCTGAGTCCTGCCTTCGGCCGCAAAGGTCTTCCCGACTACGCAAGACTTGACTGGATATCGACCCAAGTTCGCGCACGATTGTAAGTTGCGCCGCTCGCATCGCCCGGTATTTTCTGGGAGGCCGCGGTATCGCCCGCTGACGTGACCGCGTTGCAGGAGGTTCGCGAGGATTCGAGCGCATCGTTCGTGGTACGCCACGCTTCAGGGTGACAGTGTCACCCGTATGTTCTGATCGGCTGGGGCAATATGCTCGGCTTTGGCACAGGCTGGAGCGCCGCCACGATCGCTTTTGCAACAAAGCGTTTCCTGTCTGCAAAAATTCAGGAGTCAGCTACTTATGCCGCCACGTTCAAAGGTGATAACTATGCTGCCCTCGTATGTTCGCCAGGAGATCGAGCACCGCCTGTTCGAGAATGGCTTCCGCGACTATGCGGGCCTGGCGCAATGGGTGGGCGGTCAGGGTTATGAGATCTCCGGTGACAGCTTATGGCGCTATGGCCGCGCCTTCCAGCAGCAGCTTGCGCTGCCGCTGAATTGACCGTGCGTCATGCCCACGCCCTGGCCAAGCTTGGCGCCGGCGATGAAGGCTTGATCGCGCAAGCCCTGATAACGGTGGCCCGGCTCCGCCGTGACCTTAAGGCGGAGCACCACGACGGTCCGTCTCCTGTTCGCCTCCCCGGCGACGACAGCGACCAGCCAAGGCGAGAAATGAGCACCGCGGCCGACTGCGGAACACTAGCCGCTTCAGACCACGCGACGACGGCGGCCATCCGGCCCGCGCCACTCCGCGGTTCTCCGCGGATAGCAACGACGATGATCCCATTTTCGATTTTCAATGCCGCTGCGGACGCCGTCGTCAGCGTCCCAGGAAGATATCAACCAAATCTAATTCCGGGCCGCGTTTTCAGTTCCCTGAGGAGACTCGGCAACGGGCGCACCAGAGCCGAGATGCACCCCGTCCAGGCGCCCGCACTGGCCGGTCATGCTGTCCCGCACGCCCGCTCTGCATGGGTGCGCTGGCAGAGGGCATGGGGCGGCGCAGCCCAAACGCATGCCGACGCATCTGAACGCAGATAGACGCAGATAAAACCGAGATGCGGAAATCGACCGGCTTACCTCGCATCGCTCGGCCACGGGCGTTCGCCCGGGCGAATGAAGTCGCCACTGCGCCCGCCAGTTTTGCGAATCAGTCTGACAGCGCTGATTACCATTGCCCGGTCGATCGCTTTGGCCATGTCGTAAATCGTCAGGGCGGCGGCACTCGCCGCCACCAACGCCTCCATCTCGACCCCGGTCCGCGCCTGAGTGACGGCTCGGGCCTCGATTTCGAGCTCAGCCCGCCCGCGAGCGGGATAAAAATCGACTTCGACTAGCTCCAACGGGATTTGATGGCAGAGCGGAATCAATTCGTGGGTACGCTTAGCGGCCATAATTCCGGCGAGCCGCGCTGCGGCCAGCGCCTCGCCTTTTTTGAGCGTGCCCACGGTAATTGCCTCGAGTGTCGCCGCTTGCATCGCAATGGCCGCGCGTGCGACCGCCTCGCGACGCGTAACCGGCTTGTCGCCTACATCAACCATCCGAACACGGCCCCGCCGATCCAGATGAGTAAGCCCCGCGCCGCGCTGCGCTGTTGTGTTCTTCGCGCCCTTAGCAGGGTGTTGAGAAAGGGTTGCCAATGGCATTTGCTGGAAGCTCGGCCTCAACGCCCTGCGTGAAAGCTGGCTTCCGTCCTTCAGTTCTCCCCCGCTTGCGGGGGAGATTACAGAGGGGGAAGCAGGCGGTGAAGACTTTTTCAACGGCCTGCTAGTTGCGGATGAGATTTCTGCCTGCTTGCGTTTCATCGAGGCTATTCGCAAAGCTTACGCTGCCGCGCGAGCAGTGTACAATTAACTTTATTTTCGGCGGCTCAATCGAGCTTCCTCGAGCACGATAGATTATGGCAGACGAAGTGAATCGCCTTGTAATCCTCGGATCCGGTCCGGCTGGTTTGACGGCGGCGCTCTATTCCGCGCGCGCCAACCTGTCGCCGCTGCTTATCGAAGGGCTGACGCCGGGGGGACAGCTCACTATAACTACTGACGTCGAGAACTACCCGGGCTTCGAGCATGGGATACAGGGTCCCGAGATGATGGACGTGTTCCGGCGCCAGACCGCGCGGTTCGGCACGCGTTTCATGATCGGGGATGTCAGCGCGGCGAATCTGCGTACCCACCCCTTTGAATTGACGATCGAGGAAGGAATTGTTCGCTGCGAGGCGCTGATCGTCTCAACTGGCGCATCGGCGAAACTGCTCGGGCTCAAGTCGGAACAGCGCCTGATGGGCTACGGGGTGAGCGCGTGCGCCACTTGCGATGGTGCCTTCTTCAAAGACAAAGAAGTCGTGGTAGTGGGCGGCGGTGACACGGCGATGGAAGAAGCGACTTTTCTCACGCGCTTCTGCCGCAAGGTGACGATTGTGCATCGGCGCAATCAACTCCGCGCGTCGAAGATCATGCAGCAGCGCGCCTTTAAGAATCCCAAAATCGCGTTCATCTGGGACTCGGCGGTCGCCGAGATCTACGGTGAGCCCCGCACCGGGGTAAGCGGTGTTCGCTTGCAGAACGTGATAACCGCGGCCACGTCGGAATTTCGCACCGACGGTGTGTTCATGGCTATCGGCCATCAACCCAACACCGCGATTTTCATGGACCAGCTTGAGATGGATGAACTTGGTTATATAAAAGTCCGTCCCGGCTCAACCTACACCAATATCGACGGCGTCTTTGCCGCCGGGGATGTCGCCGATCGGGTCTATCGGCAGGCAGTAACCGCCGCCGGCACCGGCTGTATGGCGGCGATAGATGCAGAGCGGTGGCTCGAGGCACGGCAACACTAGGCGGAACGCAGTGGAGCCGGTGAGTCGAGACCCAACGAAGCCCTAAGCAAACACGAGGGGAAGACTCCGCGAGGTGCGCATAATTAGACTAGGCGGAACGAAGTGGAGCCGAGCAAACGAGCCTGCGAGGTGCGTTCAAAAGATGATTAACAGGCGGTCGGCCTTGCTGCTCCAACTGGTGAGTATTCGTGTCTGATGAACCCCGGCGGACGACGGCTGCTGATCGCACTGGCAATAATCACATTGCTGAGCGCAGTCGGCACTTGCGGCTACATGCTAATCGAGCACATGCGGTTCGGGGATGCCCTCTTCATGACCGTAATCACGATCACGACCGTGGGTTATGGCGAAGTAAAACCGCTCGACACGGCCGGAACCGCCTTCACCATCGCGCTGATCCTGACCGGCGTTGGCACTGCCTACTACGTGCTGGCAGCGGTGACCGAGATGGTGGTCGGCGGACAATTGCGTCAACTGCTCGGCAAAAGCGCGATGGCACGTAAGATCCATCACCTTCACGGACACGTCATCGTGTGCGGTTACGGCCGCTTCGGCCGCGTGGTGGTCGGCGAGTTGCGCCGGCATCGCATCACGATGGTGGTAATCGAGAAGGACCCGGAAAAAGAGAGCGTCCTGGTGCAAGCGGGCGAGCTATACGTCCTCGGCTCGGCGCTGGAGGAGAGTACGCTCGAGCAAGCAGGCATCGCGTCGGCGAGCGAGATCGTAATCGCGACCGCCTCGGACCCCGACAATGTCTTCATCGCGTTGTCGGCCAGAAGCAAAAATCCACAAATCCGGATACATGCGCGGGCCGAATCCGAAATCGGACTCAAGCATCTGGAACTGGCCGGCGTCGATCAGGCGATCTCTTCCTATCACTGGAGCGCGATGCGCATCGCCAACGCGATTGCGCGTCCGTCGGTGGTCGATTTCCTCGACTTGCTGATGCCAGGTCTCCGGCCCGAGGAATTCGGCTTGGAAGAAGTGAGAGTTCCAGAGCAAAGCAGTCTCGCGGGGAGGACAATTGCGGCGCTGGAGCATGAGGGCGACCGCATCCGGATTGTCGCGCTGAAGCGAGGGACGGAACCGATGGCGTTTGTGCCGGAACCGCAAACCGAAGTTCAGCCAGGCGATTTATTCGTCGCAATCGGCGCCCGCCCCAGTCTCCAGCGCCTGGCCGAGCGCTTGGGAAAATAGCCAGAGGACAGAGACCACTGATGCTAATTAAGAGACGAGCGGCGGTCGGTCTCGTTGCTCCTTTCTATCGACTCTTTTTCTCCGTTTTGATTCGCATCGCTCACCCTGAAAGACTCTCCGCATGCCTCCGGAAGAATCGCTAGCCGTTGCTGCGGCGGCCGCAAAGTCCACCGGCGACCTGAAGTCATCCTCGTCGCTTCAGTCCCCTCCACCATCGCCCGCGCCTACGACGCAGGCTGCGCCAATAGCACGGCGCGATTTCACTGTGCGTCTGGCGGAGCTGCTGATACAACTAGTCGCCATCATCGGCGCTATAGCGATCGGACTCGGCATCACGGCTTACTTCAGCTCGCATCCTTACGTCGTCGCCTACCTCGTCTCCTACGGCACTTTCCGCTTTGCTGACTTGTTGGTCCGCGATCGGACGGCGCTCGGCATCGATAGCGCGCGGTTTGCACGCCGTATGGTCTACGAATTGCCCCTCCTGGCTTTGTTCTTCGGAGCGCCGTTCGAGCGAACTTTCGTCTACGGCGGCGAGGCCCCGCGATGGCTGGGTGCGCTTGGCCTGCTGATCGAATTGGCCGGCATCTGGTTGGCGCTCGGCGCGCGGATGCAGCGAGGCTATTTCTCTCCGGGCGGAAACGGCGGCTCAGATCGGGCCCTGATCCGCAACGGTCTTTATCGCTACGTCCGGCATCCGATTTACGCGGGCGAGTTCCTGGTGATGCTGGCCTGGCCGTTCGAATACGGCGCGCCGATGACGCTGCTGATAGCCACCGCGCTCGGTTATGTGTTCGTCAATCGTCGCATCGGCCGCGAAGAAGCCGACATGCTGGCGGAACACGGCGACGCCTACGCCGTCTACATGCAAGCCACCGATCGGATGATTCCCAATCTGTGGTAGCCAGGCGGAGGATCATATTATCCAGCCTTCGAGTGCTTTGCGGTATGGCACGGAGGTGAGCCGATGGGCGCGATGATTTTTTTGCTGTTCATACCGCTGACGCCGGGTTTTTTTGGAATTCTGTGGTGGCTGGCGAAAGTAGAGGAGAATGGGGTTTTGCGCGGCCGCTCCTCTCCTAAACTCCTGAGGTTGCGGAAGAACCCTTCTCTAGTACTTACTTGCGTAAATTATGGTTACATAGGTTCGCTAGCCTCAGAGGCTGGCATCTGAATCCCTCCCCCTGACCAGGGGGAGGTTAGGTGGGGGTAGTCTGCCCGCGGCCTTAGCATAGTGCCCGCGTCGCAGGAACTTTCGGTATATTGCCATTTTGCGCATGTGTTTGAGAGCGAAAGTCAGGCAACCCCCACCCTTCCCTCCCCCTGGTCAGGGGGAGGGCAAACATGCCCGCTACGCACGAGAAACAATCCGAATAGTCGGAGTCCAGCATCCCCGAATCCTTGTTAGGCAGAATTACGCAACTAAGCATCAGCCTAAATCGGGGGACACACCTTGACGGCGCGCGAGGAGCTTATCTGCGTCGAACTTGAACATCTTTGCGACGTTCAAGCCCAGGATCTTCGTTCGTTGCTCATCACTCAGATGTTGCATCTGACGCTCGATCGCTTCGGCCGAATGCGGCCATGAGCCTTCCGCATGCGGATAGTCATTGGCCCAGAGGAAATTGTCGACCAGGTTAAAGGGCTCGGCCAGCCGCAGACCGGCCGCATCTTCCTGGAACGAGGCGGCGCCGTGTCCTCGGAAATACTCACTGGGTAATTGCTTGAGTTTCGGATACGCCCAGAGATGATGTTTGCGATAGGCTTCATCCATCGCATCGAGGGCCCATGGCACCCAGCCAATGCCACACTCGATGAGTGCGAAGCGGAGTCTGGGGAAACGCTCGAACACGCCCGACGCGCACAGGCACGACATTGGTTCAATCACGGTCGGGCAAGCGTGTGTAACGTAGTTGATTACAGCGCCCCCATCCTTGCGCGCGGCGCGAGGGTCCATTCCGGTCGAGATATGAAAGGTTACAGGAATATCGCAATCCTGGATTATCGCCCACATCGGATCGTACTGCGGCAGATTGTAATTCGGATGACGGGCATCGTGAGCACCCCAGATCGGTTTGCACGGGAGGTTGACGCCGCGAAAGCCTAACTTTGCTACCCGTTTGATTTCCTCGATTGCGACCTCGACGTCGGCGGTCATGATCGCCGCGATCGGCGACATGAATTCGTTGTACGGTCCGAATGTTTCCCACGCCCAATCGTTCCACACCCGGCATTGGGCTGCGCCGAATTCGACATCGTGGGTGGCCCACATCGACAGGCCCTTGTTGGGGAACAAAATCTCGGCGTCAAGACCGTCGCGGGCATGGTCACGAATGCGGTCCTCAGGGGTGCGGCCGGCCTCGCCCCGCAGGCGATCCTCGCCGCCCTTGGGAGCGTCGGCGATATTGCGGGCGCGCATGCGTGATTTCTGATAGCCCTCGACCACCATCCATTTCTCGCCGTTCTCGTCAACTTCAACATGCGGCAGGCGATGCTGGAATTTCTTATCGATTCTCTGCCACCAGAGACCACCGGGTTCGTTGCAATGACAATCGGCCGAGATCATCAGGTATTTGCGCGGATCGTCGGGCCGGGCCGTGCGTTCCCATCCTGGATGACCGGGGGTCCCGAGGCGCCAGCGATTTTTTTCATCGACCACAGTGGACTCCTGAAGCATTTCAGTTCTCCTGATTAGCAGGCCGTTGAAAAAGTCTTCAGAGCCTGCCTCCCCCTCTGTAATCTCCCCCGCAAGCGGGAGAGAACTGAAGGAAGGAAGCCAGCTTTCACGCAGGGCGTTGAGGCCGAGTTTCCAGCAAATGCCATTGGTAACCCTTCTCAACACCCTGCTAAGGCGCCTATGCTCGGGCATAGACCATGCCGGTTAGTGTTGCGATTACCATTCCTCACACCAGTCCTTCCACGTCGGCGGAATCTGCAGCAGGTGCCGGACGAGAAGCGGCATTCTGGGCACGCGCAGGACCGGCGGACGAGGTCAGATTTTGCGCGGTATTGATCAGGAACACGTGACTGAACGCTTGTGGAAAATTGCCCAGAGCGCGCTTGGTATGCGGATCGTACTCTTCGGCCAGCAAGCCGACATCGTTGCGCAAGCCCATCAGCCGCTCAAAGATCTCTCGCGCCTCTGCATGTCTGCCCATCATGACAAGATTATCGACCAGCCAGAAAGTGCAGGGCAGAAAAGCTCCTTCGCCCTCAGGCAGCCCGTCAACTACCCCGTCAGGCTCGCTGGAGTAGCGCTTGATCAGACCGTCGACCGAAAGCTCGCGCTGAATTGCTTCGAGCGTACCAATGACACGCGCATCGTTCGGCGGCAGGAAACCGACCAGAGGAATCATCAGGGTCGCCGCGTCGAGTTTATCGGCGCCGTAGTATTGTACGAACGCATTACGCGCCGGATTAAAAGCGTGCCGGCAGACGTCAGCATGGATAGCAGCGCGCAAGGCACGCCAGCGGTCGACCGGCCCGGGCAGGCGCGCGCGTTCGACCAGCTTGACGGCTCGGTCAGCCCCCACCCAGGCCATTACCTTCGAGTGCGTGAATTGGCGGCGCGGACCCCTTACCTCCCAGATGCCCTCGTCGGGCTGATGCCATTGCGATTCGAGAAAATCCATCAGCAGTTGCTGCACGCGCCAGGCATCTTCTCCGGCGGGTACGCCATGGCGTTCGGCAAGGTAAAACGCGTCGAAGACCTCGCCATAGACATCGAGCTGAAACTGGCTATGAGCAGCATTGCCAATACGCACCGGACGGCTATCTTCATAACCGGGCAGCCAATCCAGTTCCATTTCGGTCAACCGCCGGTGGCCCATGATACTGTACATCGTCTGCAATTCGTGGGGCTGGCCTGCGATCGCACGGAGCAGCCAATCGCGCCATTGACGCGCCTCCTCGGTGTAGCCGGATGAGATCAGCGCGTAGAGGGTGAAAGTCGCATCGCGCAACCAACAGAATCGATAATCCCAATTCCGCACTCCGCCAATCCGTTCGGGCAGCGAGGTGGTCGGCGCAGCTACGATGCCGCCGGTGGGACTGTATATCAGCGCCTTCAATGTGATCAGCGAGCGCACAATCGCATCGCGCCATTGGCCGGTTATGGAGCAACGCGAAGACCATTTTTCCCACCATTGCAAGGTTTCACCCAACGCCTTTTGTGGATGGCGCGTGGACGATTCCTGCAGATGCGATGGATACCAGGTTAAGGTGAAGGGCACGGTTTCGCCGGCGTTGACGCTGAAGTTGGCCACCGTGGTGAAATCCTCGCCGTGCATGCGCACCCCCGACCGCAATTGCATCGCGTCGGGACCGGCGATAGCACTCAGCCCGTAGGGGCGGCGCCGCACCCAGGGCACGATCCGCCCATAGTCGAAGCGGAAGATTATCTCCATGCGCATCGGCACGCGTCCGCGCCGCCCTTCGACCAGCCGAAACAGGTCAACCCGGCCGCCGTGCTCGACGATCGGCATGAAGTCAATGATCGCGACGCGGTCGCCGCCGGGCATCTCGAACTCGGTCTCCAGCACCAATGTATCGCCCTGGTAATGACGGTGGCTTCTGGCTGCTGCGTGTTCCGGTGCAATCAGCCAACGCCCGTTTTGCGCAGTTCCCAACAGGGCCGCAAAACAGGCCGCAGAGTCGAACCGCGGCACGCACAGCCAGTCGATCGAGCCGTCGCGGCCGACCAGCGCGGCGCTATAGGTATTTCCGATCAAAGCGTAATCTTCGATGCGCAGACTCATTCGTTCCGGAACTCCTCGAGGTAAAGTCGGGAAAGGCCGCTCCAGTACAAATCGCGGGCAAACAATCCGATCCTTCCATTATCCAGGCGCACGCTCCTGTGAGTCCAGAAATAGCACAGTCTCATCAGAGGAGCGCGTCAAAGCGTAGTTTGTACTCGCGGCGATGACATCGCCGCCTCGGGGCGGTGGCATTCCCCCGGCACTGAAGCGCACACGCGAGGTTGTAGCGGAGTGGAACCTCCCAGGCTTCGCAAAAAAGGACTTTCACAGCCTGCTCCCCCCCTCCGTAATCTCCCTCGCTAGCCGGAGAGAGCTAGAGGTAACGCGCGCCTCAGGCGTGCGCTCGGAAGGAAGCCGGTGTTGAAACGACGCATCGCAGAGAACTCAACGGGTGATTCTTTCTCAACACCCTGCTAGCAGGGTGCGGAAGGCCTTTTTCCGCAGCCTGCTAGTATGACGTCCCGCAAATAAGTTCACAAAGGCCGAAGACGTCATTCTGAGCCGAAGGCGAAGAATCTCGCGGCCGCCATCTTTGCGGCCGTGATGATTCTTTCTTTGCGTACACAGCAAATCACGCGGCAAAAGAATGCCGCGCGAGATCCTTCGACACGGCTCGCGCTGCTCGCCGGCTCAGGATGACAGCTCGCCTTTACGCAACTTATTAGTGGGCCATTACACTAGGGCTGGCTCGCGCTGTCGCCGCTTGTGAAAGCGGTCAGCGGGGATTCGGACTGAAGCGGGCGGTCTTTTCGCACATAGCGCGAATTCTGGCCGCGCGCTCGCGCACCCGAGGATTTTCCAGGCCGCGTTCAAGATCGAACGGCAGCCGCCAGTTCCAGTTCGCGTAGCTGATGGTACCGGGGAAATTGATTCGCCCATCCCAACCGAAAAGGTCCTGGATCGGCGTCACCACCAATTGCGCCGGCGATGCGCACACCCGCTCCAGGATCGCGTCGAGGATTGGCTCGTCGAGCTTGGCGCGACTGCAATCAGCATGAGCTGCGAGGCCCAGGCCGCCAATCAGCCGCCGGCGCTCGTCCTCGCTGATTGTCGCCCACCATTCCACCAGCGTATCAGTGTCGTGAGTGCCCGTTGTCGCCAACGAGACCAGCGGATAATCCGCCGGATTCACGAAACGCTGATCGGTGTTAGCGCCGGCGGATTTCTGTTTTTCCCAGCGCATCACCTTATAACCTGGGATAGCCAGAGTCGCGAGGGTTTCGCGCACGAACTTCGGAATCACGCCGAGGTCTTCGGCCACAATTTGCATCGGGCCGGCCTCCTCAAGCACGATTCGCATAATTTCCTCGCCTTGGGCGCGTTGCGCTGCCTCTGTCGCCGGGTCGAACTCACCCCCAATTTCGTCACCGACGGGGTACCCGTAAGCGCGGAAAAGGCCGACTACATGGTCGATGCGCAGAACGTCGTAGAGCTGGCGCGCATGGCGGATGCGCATCCGCAGGAAATCGAAATTGCGCGCGCGCATCCGTTCCCAATCGGGCATGGGCAAGCCCCAACGCTGGCCGGTGCTCGAAAAAGCGTCGGGTGGCGCGCCAACCGCACGGCTGAGGTCGAACAGTTCGCGATGCGCCCAGACCTCCACGCTCTCGCGGCAGGGCGAAAAGGCAAGATCGCCGCCGAGGAATACTCCCCAATGCCCCAGTTGCCCGCGCAATTCCTCCCATTGCCGATGCGCAAGGAATTGCACGTACTTGAGCATCGAGAGCTGCTCAGCCAGCTCGCGATGCGCCTCCGCTAATGCTTTTGGTTCGTGGTTGCTCAACCGCGGCGGCCAGCTCTGCCATTCGGCACCGCCGAACTTTTCCTTAAAAGCACGGAAAAGTGTATAATCGTCGAGCCAGCCGTGATGTTGCTCGACAAATTCCGAGTATCCGTCACGCAATCCGGGGTCGGCCCTCGATTTGAAATAGCGGTAGGATTGCAGCAGCAACTCGCCTGTGAACTCCCGCAGCTTTAGTTGATCCACCGGCTCGCCGTCATGGCGGAGCGCCGCCCGCGCCGCGTCACATTCAGGCCGGCCGATGCCTGGCAGGAGCCTGGCCGAAAGATAGATTGGGTCAAGAGCGAATACACTCAGCGCGCTGTAGGGGCTGGTTTCGCCCGGGGCCACTTCATCGATCGGCAAAAGCTGCAGTAGCCGATGGCCCATTGCCAACGCCATCCGGCCCATCGGTAGCAGGCCGCCGAACTCGCCGCGTCCGAAGTCCTCTGCCGAACGAATCGAAAACAGCGGGATCAAAATCCCCGCACAACGAGTAATCATGCCGCATCCCCGCACAACATATTACTGCCCACACCACCTGTAAGATCGCTTCTTTTAGTAAACGTGCGTATTGCCGATAATAGAGGCTGCGTCTGGTGCCAGTGCCCGGCAATGGGCGAACGGTACGCATCGCGGAATGCGTCAAGATTGCCCAACACCTGTCTGTCATTCCCGCGCGTGGCTGCCGCGCGAGGAATCCCGGATGCGACTCAACCGAAAGATCGGGATCCTTCGCTCGCGGCAGCCACGCGCGCGAGAATGGCAGACAGCCGTCCCGATCAGACATCGTGAGATTAATTGTAAAACGGGCTTGGTGTGTTTAGGGCTCCGGGATTATTTTTGCGGCTTGGCCTCTTTGAGCTGGCGTTTCCAATCGAGCCTGCGTGCCTCAGCGCCGGCGGCCTCAGCCTCTTTGATCATGGCTTTTTTCTGGTAAAACATGCTGAGGTTGGTAAAGGCGAGAATATCCTCGGGCTCCTGCGCAATATATCGCTTAGTCAGCTCGATCGCAGCGTCGAGGTCGCCCTTTGCCTGATAGCACATCGCGAGTCCATGGACCGCGTCGCTGAATCTCGGATCGACTTCCAACGCGCGGTTGTACATTGCGATCGCGTCGTCATATTTCTGGTCGGCGTACAAGTCGATGGCTTCGTCGTAAAGTTCATCCTTGTCGGGCATAAAGGCCTCCGGGGGAGCGAACTAACTCAGACAGTGGATCCTCTCCCGCCAGTCAACCTCAATTACTGAGGCTTGCCAAGCGCCCCGCCAAACGAGCGAGTTTTCTTTTTGATCCATCTGCGAGCAATGGACCACCGTCTGCGCTAAGATCGAACTTGGCTGTCATACGCTTATGCTAACGCAAGAAGAGATTTACGAAGTTCTCCAGGAGTGCTACGACCCGGAGATTCCAGTTAATATCGTTGACCTGGGCCTGGTATATGGAGTTGCGATTGAAAATAGCACGGTAACGGTGCGAATGACCCTGACCGCGCCCGGATGTACGATGGGCTCAATGATCGCGACGGAAATCGAGGACAAGCTGCTGGGGCTGCCCGACTGCGAGCGCGCCACCGTGGAAATCGTGTGGGAACCGCCATGGACGCCGCATCGAATGAGCGAAGCCGCACGCAAGCAGCTTGGAATCGACGATTAGGCCGCGGTTCCCTTTGTCATCCTGAACTTGGCGCACCAAGCGGAACGATTCGGGCGCATCGATGGTTTCAGTGGCACAGGCTTCCAGCCTGTGTGGCTTCTTTTCTCTGCCAGGAATCACAGGCTGAAAGCCTGTGCCACTGTTGGCGAATTCTACTCGTCCAATATCCTGGTACCCTGTGCTGCGACCATCAACCAGGAGCCGTGCTCTTCGACGTACGCATGCGTGTAGCGGCTCTTGACGATGACACTGGTCTCGTCGAACCGGAGCCTCATTTCGGTCTGCCCGACTACGATGACGGTCGAGCCGTAGCGCCTTCCATGCACATCGGCTGGCGTTATAGATTCGAACTTGAGTTGCCCCGAGCCAACCAGCTCCACGAGCGCCGTTTTCGGTACCTCCGCTCCTCTCATCACATCAATCAGGATGAAATCGTCGGCGAGCAGCCGGTTCAATGCCTCGCCATTTCCATCGGCCAACGCTTTGAAAAATTCGCGGTCCGCCGCAAGCGCGCCTGATGTATTGCTCATAGTGAGGTGCCTCTACGATGCCGGAATGACTCAGGGATCGACCAGTACGCCCGGGTTGAGAATCGCGTTGGGATCGAGGGCGCGTTTGGCAGCGCTGAGGGCGCGCGCAAAGCCTGCGGGCCGTTGCTGATCGTACCACCGCCGATGATAGCGGCCGACCGCATGATGGTGCGTGATGGTGCCGCCGAGTCTGATCAATTCATCCGACACCGCCGCCTTGATCTCGTCCCATTGCTCCAATTCTGAGCCGCGCCGTCCCGGCGCCAGCACCGTGTAGTAGGGCGCCGGCCCGTCAGGATACGCATGCGTGAAGCGCACGGTGACCGTACCCTTCCCGCAGACTTTCGCAACTGCGCGCTGCGCCGTCTCCATCAGGCTGTGGTGGAAATTGTCGAAGCGGTCCCACGTAATTGCGGTCTCGAAAGTGTCGCTTACCATCCCCATCGCAGCAACCGTGTCCATCAAGTAAGGGGCGTTCAGAAACGCCTGGCGCCAGGCGCCGGCTTCGCCCTCGCGCATACCGGCTGAGGCGGTAGCGCTCGCCGCTGCCGTGGTCGGAATCCGGCCGCCAAAGTCGGCGCAGCATTCCAGCGCGCGCCTAAACCACGCATCGAGCGGATGGTCCGCCGATTCGAAGGCAAGCACCAGCACCGCGGCGTCGCCGCTATTCGCACCCGCATTGAGCGCTTCGCCGGGATCGAGCAGACGGCAGTTCGCCGGATAAAGCCCTGCCTGCGAAATCGCGCGCACCGCTTTGGCGCCGGTGACGAAATCGGCAAACGGCACCGACGCTCCGGCGCGAAAATTGGGACGGTCCTGCAGGCGCATCCAGGCTTCGGTGATGACGCCGAAGATCCCCTCGGAACCGATGAACATGCGGTCGGGACTGGGGCCGGCGCCGGAACCAGGCAAGCGGCGGGACTCAACGATTCCGGCGGGCGTCACCACCCGCAACGATTCAACGAAATCGTCGATATGAGTATAGAGCGTGGCGAAATGGCCGCCTGAACGCGTCGCAATCCATCCGCCGAGCGTAGAGAACTCAAACGATTGTGGGAAATGGCGCAGCGTCAGCGCATGCAGCCGCAACTGCTCTTCGAGCGCCGGACCAAGGACGCCGGCCTGGATGCGGGCGGCGCGCGACGCACGATCGATTTCCAGCACCTTGTCGAGCCTGGCCAGATCGATGGAGAGCGCACCGCGATAATCCCCTTGGTCCGGCGGCTCCACTCCGCCGACCACGCTCGAACCACCGCCATAGGGTGAGGCCGCGATTCTCTCGCCATCACACCATTCGAGGATTCGCACCAAATCCTGTTCATCGCGAGGGTAGGCGACCAGGTCAAACGGATTCGGATAATCGCGGCGATAGGCGCGCACCAGGTCGCGGAAACCACGGCCATAGGTATGCGCCGCACGCTCGTAAGTGCTGGTGGAGAAAATCGGCGCGAGCGAATCGGGCGGCCGGACGCGCGGTGGACGGAGGTTCAATTCGGCTTCGGTCGGATGTGGCAGAATCGTGAGTGGACCAAGGCCGAAGCGATTCGCCATCCGCTCCGCCATTTTTTGCTGTTGTTCCGGATTCGGTCCCTGGTCCTCGTAGCCCCATCCCCAAAACTTGCGCCTGCGCTCAGCCAT
>WNFC01004089.1_pt1 | contig 15835 bp, 15 predicted proteins | sample 5400541 | NCBI WGS metagenome assembly WNFC01 (sample SAMN13153342, study PRJNA577476) | soil metagenome | isolation source: 120 cm saprolite under Douglas fir tree site 2 hole 2 replicate 1 | place: USA:California | collected 2015-04-18
CGCCGACGAGGACGACCAGATCCGAGACGAGCACGCGGTACGGGTTGAGATACGCGAGCGGATCGTGCCCGCGGCCGCTGACGAGGATCCGCGCATCGACGTCGATCGGTGGAATCGCCGCCCCGCTCCCGTCGAAGACGACGACGTCGGGCTCGCGCTCCGCGGCGAGCGCTGCCCCCCGGAGGACGTTCGATGTCGTCACGGCACCCGCCAGCCCGCCACCCGCGCGGCGGCAGCCGATCGTGACCACACCGGTTAGCGCAGCGGTCTCGAGATAGTCGGAAGCCGCGTGGTGGCCTGCGCGTGAGAGGTCGAGCAGTGCTGAAAGCGTGGGCTGCACCACGGCGACTTGCGGCTCTGCAGGCCCACCTCTTCCCATCGCCACGACGACCACGTCGCGGTCCTGCGCAAGCAGGCGCGCGACATGTCCGGTGACGGCTGTCTTGCCGACGCGCTTGCCGGTTCCGATCACGGCCAGCGACGGCAGCGGGAATGACGCGTACGCCGGCGCCGAGAACTGGAAGTCTGCGCCTTCGTAGCGGAGTCCGGCGGCAAGGACGCGGCTCGCGAGCAACATGCGCTCGCGCGGCCCGAGGACGGGCTCGTCCGACATGTCCACCACGACCTCGGCGTCCGCAAATCCGTCGTCGAGCTCTTCGAGCAGCGGCACGCCGTACTCGATCTCGCCGTGAAGCTTCTCGGTCCCGCCGGCGAGCCAGGCGCCGATCACCTCGTAGGGCAGCTCCTGGATCGCGTCGCGGACGACGGGCGGATAGTGCTCGCCGTCGATCACCACGAGGGCCCGCGTCATCGCCGGGAGGTCACCTCGCCCTCGATTCGGGCCGTGTACTTCTCGAACTCGAGTGTGTCGATCGCGAACTGGATGATCTTCTCCTGGCCGTGGAACGGGTACTTGCGCCACACGTCGACGTGGGTGCCGGAGAACTCGATCACGTTGTAACAGGGCCGCGTGTTCCCACGCAGGCGCAGCGACGAAACGGTTCCGGCGTTGACGATGAAGAGGTCCTCGAGCCGCCACGCGTACGGGACGTGCTTGTGCCCGGAGAGGACGAGATTGACACCGGAGCGCTGGAGACACTCGATCGCATCGCCTGCGTCGTAGATGATGTTGCGCTCTCGTCCCGTCCCCGGCACCGGCAGCAGGTGGTGGTGGCAGACGAAGACGCGGAGGTCAGCCGGCTCCGCGAAGCTCTGCTCGATCCAGGCGTAGCGGCCGCGACCGATCTGGCCGTGGTCGAGATCGGGCTCGGTGGAGTCGACGGCGACAACCGTGACGCCGTCGACGCGCATCACGGAGTTGCGGTCGCCGAACAGCTGCTCGAAGTGGACGTACCCGACGTTGCGCGAGTCGTGGTTGCCCGGGATGATGACGACCGCTTCGCAGTCGATCGTGTCGATGTAGTCCTTGGCGAGCGCGTACTCCTCCTTGAACCCGAACGTGGTCAGGTCGCCGGAGATGACGACAATCTCCGGCTGGAGGTCATTGACCTCCGTGATCGCGCGCTCGAGCAGGTTCGGCAGGAAGAACTGCGCGCCGCAATGCAGATCCGAGATCTGGACAATCGTGAACGTGCCGTCACGGGTCGCCATGGGCGAAGTGTAGGCGGCCAAAGCCGCCTCCCAATCCCCGAGCGAAGCGAAGGCCTTTCGTCTCCCCTCCGAAAATGCGACAGCATTTTCGGAGGAGTGGGCCATCCGGACCGGTTGCTACCCTGAATGCAGGTGATACTGGAAACGCCTGATTTCCAGGCATATCGGGGCCAGGAACCTCCACGCTTCGCGAACAAGGCAGAACTCGAGTGCGCCAAGGTCCTGGACTACTACGGTGTGCCCTGGGAGTACGAGCCGAAGACCTTCGTCCTGGAGGAGGACGAGGACGGCCGCGTCGTCGAGGCCTTCAAGCCCGACTTCTATCTGCCCGAGCAGGACCTGTACGTGGAGGTCACGGTCATGAAGCAGTCGCTCGTGACGCGGAAGAACCGCAAACTGCGGAAGCTGCGCGAGCGGTATCCCGACGTTCGCATCAAGCTCTTCTACAAGCGCGACATCGAGCGCCTGGCGGAGCGATACCAGCTCGAGCTCGCGTCGTAGCCTCTGAGTCCAGGCTCGGGGAGGTGTACCTCACGAGCGAGGAGCTGGCGACGCGCGTCCGCGAGCTCGGTCGGGAGATCACGCGTGACTACGAGGGCAGGGAGCCGCTTCTCGTGGCGCCGCTCAAGGCAAGCGTCGTGTTCGTCGCCGACCTGTCCCGCTCGATCGGGATCCACCACGGCCTCGACTTCATCGAGCTCGCGAGCTACGCGGCAGGCGCAGACCAGGGCGGCCATGCGCGAATCCGCCTGCTCAAGGACCTGGACGCAGAGATCACCGGCCGCCACGTCCTGATCGTCGAGGACGTGATCGACACGGGCCTGACGCTCAACTACCTCTGCAAGACCCTCGCCCTCCGGGACCCGGCCTCCCTGGCCGCCGTGACACTCCTCGACCGGCCCTACCGCCGGCTGGTGGAAGACCTCCCCGTCCGTTACGTGGGCTTCACCGTGCCGGACGAGCTCTTCGTCGGGTACGGCTTCGACCTCCAGGAGCGCTACCGGAACCTGCCCGACCTGCACGTTTTGCGGGGTTCGGACGGCTCAACCTAGACGGACACGCCGGCGAAGCCTGTACGCCCTGCCGCAAAGTTTAGCCTAGGCTAAACTTCATAGCGATGATGGCGACCCGCGCCGAGGAGGGGCCGCGCCTGCCGGGGGCGGGCGAGCGCGTGCTTCAAGGCAAGTCGCGCTGGGGCCTCCTCCCCTTCCTTGGCCCCGCCTTTATCGCCTGCGTGGCCTACATGGATCCAGGCAACTTCGCGACGAACATTGCGGGGGGATCCAAGTTCGGGTTCACGCTCCTCTGGGTGATCGTCGCCTCGAACCTGATGGCGATGCTGATCCAGACGCTGTCGGCCAAGCTCGGTATCGCAACGGGCCGAAACCTCCCAGAGGTCTGCCGGGAGCGCTTCTCCCGCCGCACCTCGATCGGTCTCTGGATCCAGGCCGAGCTGATTGCGATGGCGACCGATCTCGCCGAGTTCCTTGGTGCAGCGCTCGGTATCAAGCTGCTCCTCCACATCCCGCTCTTCCCGGCGGCCGTCATCACCGGCGTGATCACGTTCCTGATCCTCGGGCTCCAGCGGTTCGGCTTCCGTCCCCTCGAGGCAGTCATCACCGCATTCATCGCGGTGATCGGAATCTGTTACCTCGCTGAGCTCTGGTTCGCCCACCCGCCCCTCGGTGAGGTCGCGAAGCACGCGGTCGTGCCCGAGTTCGCTGGGAACGAGTCCGTCCTGCTCGCCGTCGGGATCCTCGGCGCGACCGTGATGCCGCACGTGATCTACCTCCACTCCGCGCTGACCCAGAACCGGATCGTTCCCCGGAACGACGAGGAGGCGAAGAAGCTCTACAGGTACACGCGCATCGATGTGCTCATCGCGATGGTCATCGCCGGGCTGATCAACATGTCGATGCTCGTCGTCGCGGCGACGGTCTTCTTCGGCAGCGGGCTCATCAACGTCGCGTCCCTGGAGGGCGCGCACCGGACGTTGGAGCCCCTCCTCGGAGGCGCATCGAGCGTGCTCTTCGCACTGGCGCTGACGGCCTCGGGCCTGTCGAGCTCGACGGTCGGGACGATGTCCGGCCAGGTCGTCATGCAAGGCTTCATCCAGCGGCAGATTCCGCTGTTCGTCCGTCGTTTCGTGACGATGATCCCGGCCTTCATCGTGATCGGGATCGGGCTCGATCCGTCGCGGACGCTCGTGATCAGCCAGGTCGTGCTCTCGTTCGGGATCCCGTTCGCATTGATCCCCCTGGTGATGTTCACGAGCCGTCGCGACGTGATGGGCGTGCTGGTGAACCATCGGCTGACGATCGCGGCCGCCGTCGTGGTCGCCACGATCATTTCCGGCCTCAACATCTTTCTGCTCGGCCAGACGTTCGGCTTGTTGGGATGAAAACGGGGCGGCTTACGCCGCCCCGGCGGCGCAGCCGCCTGTCCGCGAAGCGGACCGGTGGAAGGGGTTTGGGGGAACCGGGAGGTTCCCCCAACGCATCACCAGGCCGCCGTCACCATCTGTACCAGCGAGTTCCCTCCGCGCCTCGTGCGAAGAACCCGACGATCCAGACGACGAGCAGGATCAGAGCGATCCACAACAGGAGCTTGGCGGCGGCAAGACCGACGCCGCCGAGGATCAGAATCAACAACAGCAGTAGCAATACAAGGGCCACGAACTCTCCTTCCTAGGTGAACAAAAGCGGTGAGGACGTTCCCTCGCCGTCGCCTCCGAAACAACCGGCCGCCCCGGGGGAGGCGGCCGGCGTCGTCGGGAGACGACTGATCCCGTACCACGGCACGACCCTGTCCTCGACTCCCGCCGGGTACGAATTGCAAAGGTCAAACGTACGACTTGGGAATCCCGGTACGGCTAGAGGTAACCCAAAGGATCGACGGGAACCCCGTTGAGCCGGACCTCGAAGTGCAGGTGAGGGCCGAAGCTGTGACCCGTGCTGCCCACGTAGCCGATCACCTGGCCTTGCGACACATGCGCCCCGGCCGAGACCGCATACGCGGACTGGTGTGCGTAGCAGGTCGCCAGCCCGCCGCCGTGGTCGATGCAGGTGTAGTTGCCGTAACCGCCGGTCCAGGCGGCGAGGACGACCGTGCCCGCCGCCGCGGCGTGAATGGGGGTCCCTTCTGGCACGCCGATGTCGATGCCGCTGTGGAGCCTCCCCCAGCGGTAACCAAACGGACTCGTGACCGGGCCGTTGACAGGCCAGATCAGGCCGGCCGCCGAGGGAGTCGTGTCGCTCGGACCCTGCGCGGCGGCGAGCTGCGCTCGGACGCGGGCATCCTGGGCGGCGAGCGCGTTGGCCTCGGCAATGAAGGCCTGCTCCTGCGCGCGGGTCGAGGCGAGCTGGGTCTTCTGCCGCTTGCGCTTGCCGACGAGCGATCCCTGGCTCAAGAGCAGTTCACTCTTCGCGATGCGCTGTTGCTGCGTTCGCACTGCAATGACCTGCGTCTCGGAATGGACTCTGGTGCGGATCTCCTTCGTTCGCTCGCGCGCGACCTGAACTTTGTCGCGCGCGGCGGCGACCGTGTTGGTGATGCGTTTGTCCTGCTGCGCGATCGCCTCGAGGTAATGCAGCTGGTCGAGCACGTCCTGGAACGACGTCGACTCGAGGATCACCTCGACGAGGGTGGGATCGTGCGTCTCGTAGATGTCGATCATGCGCAAGTTCAGCTGGCGCAGAACCTTGGCGTACTGACTTCTCAGGAAGTTGACGCGTTCGGTCTCGAAAGAGAAGAGTGCGTTGAGCCGGTCGAGCCGCCGCTGGTGGAGAGCAAGATCCCGCTCGAGCACCGAGAGCTTTTGCGAGACGTTGCCCACCTTGGCTTCGAGTGAGCGGATCTGCTTGGTGACGTCCGAGATCTGTCCGGTGAGTCGAGCTTCCTTGGCGCGCGCGGCGGCGATGCGCGCCTGAACGTCGCCGAGCTTGCCACCGTTGTCGCCGGCGGCCGGAGCGGCCAGAACAAGTCCGGCCACGACGATGAGGGCCAGTCTGCGGGCCATGAGCGAAGGTTCGGCGGAGCGTCGGACGTCCCTGCCGGACAGGATCGGCGCCTCAGGCGCCTGCGCGCCCCTCCCCGGGCTCCTCAGGCCCCAGGGGGCCCGGCTCCGGGATGATCGCCGGCTGGGGCGGGCTTCCCTCGTCCGGCGGCGGATAGGGCTCCGGAATGACGGCGGGACCCACTGGAGCGCCCTCTCCCGGCTGTCCCGGCTGCTCAGGGAGCTCGACCATCTCGGTCGGCTGAACCTCCAGCCTGCGCTGTTGGAGCCGGTCCCGGGTTTGGGTCATGACTGTCTCCATCTCGGCCTGCCTGAGGCCCGCAAGCTCGTCGAGCTCTCGTATCTGCGCGCGGGCTCTTTCAGTTCCTTGCTCGTCTGCACGGTACACCGCTTCTCCAAGCTCGAACAGCAGGCGGGACCGGAGCACTGCCATTCGCCGCAGCTCGCGCCGCAGGACAAGCAGTCGACGAGCGGCGCGGCCGCGCGTCGTGAGCGAGTCCGCAGCGACGCCGGCCCTGGCTCGAAACCCGTCGAGGGCATCGGTGGTCGCGCGGGCGACGCCCGTGTCCGGCCTGCGCCGCGCCGCCTCGAGAAACACGACCGTAAAGAGCACGCTGAAGCCGAGCGCGATCAAACCGAACGGCCAGCGACCGAGCGCAAACAACACGACGGCAAGGGTCAGCGCGACCGCGGCGAGAACGACCACGAGCGTGGTCGGCGTGACCCCGTAGTAGCGGGGCGCGACCTGCGTGTACTCGATCGGAACGTGCCCGGTCTCGTCCGGCGGCAGCTCCATCACCTTTGTTTCGTTCGCCGCAGCCGGGTGGCCGCATCGCGCGCAGTAGCGACTCTTGCTCGGCAGCTCGGCGCCGCAGTTCGCGCAGCTAGCCATGCGTCGGGACGCGTTCCTCCGCGGTTGGGGACGCGCGCAGGTCGAGTGCCCGCAGAGCCTCCGCGGCACGGCGCCTCAAAGGTCCGACGAGCGTGCGGTAGTCGTCGTCCGAGACCTTGCCGGTGCGATGGTCGAACTCGAGCTCCTTCAGAGCGGCGAGCGCACGGTCGCGCTCCTCTGCGAGCGCCAGTCGCCGCTGCTCCAACTCGTCCGGTCCGATCAGACGGTCGTCCCTCGTCGCCGGCTCGCGCAGGAACGGCCAGGCGACCACTGCCACGCAGAAGACGGCAAGCACCACACCGATGACCAGCGCCGCCGTCAGATCCGCACCGCCGCGTCGGCGTATCGCTCGGCCAGGCGACGCTCCTCCCTCGCATCGGGCCAGAGCGCGATCAGCGACCCGCCGACGAACACGAGCCCGGCGAACCAGAGGAGGTTCACGAGCGGTTTCTGCAGCGCCTTCAAGTCGATGCTCCCGTTGGAATTCACCTGGTCCGCGATCAGGAAGAGGTCGCCGCCGGTGAGCAAGTCGTGGCGGATGGCGACCTCGTTCGATACCTGGTCCTCGGCGAAGTACTGATTCTTGCCAGGTGTGTAACGACCGAGGTACTTGTCGCCGCGGTAGACGTCGACGAGACCGCGAATGGCACGATGGTTCGGCTCCGTCCTCGTCTGGAAACCGCGAAAGACGAGGCGATCGCCTGCGACGGTCATGGACTGGCCCGGGTTGAGGCGCGCCTCGCGGACGGTCTGGTAGGCACTTGCTCCAGTGACGCCGATGGCAAGGAGCACGACGGAGGCATGCACCACGTAACCGCCGTACCGGCGGCGGTTCCGCGCGATGAGCGACGAGAACGCGCCTGCCCACCCCATGCCACCGAGCGCCTTCCTCGCCGCGGTCCCGCGTGCGAACTCGAGCACGATCGATGCGAGCACGAAGACGGAGAACGTGTACGCGATCACACCGATTCGGGACGAGCCGGCACCGGCCGCGAGCAACGCGATGCCTGCCACGAGCGCGGCCCCGAGCGGCCAGAGGAAGGTGCGGCCGAGCGCTCGCAGAGAGGCGCGCCGCCACGCGACGAGCGGACCGATGCCCATCAGCAACAACAGCGGCAGTCCGAACGCGTGCAGGAAGAAGTTGTAGTAGGGCTTGCTCACCGTCGCGGCCTGGCCCGTGACTGCCTGCGACAGGATCGGATAGACGACACCCCAGAGGATCGTCAGCGCGAGCGCGACGAGGAGCAGGTTGTTGTAGAGGAACGTCGCCTCTCGCGACACGAGGGACTCGAGCCGCGTCTTCGTGCGCAGGAGCGGCAGCCGTGCGAAGACGAGCGTCAGTGAGCCCGCGGTGATCAGACAGATGAAGCCGAGGAACCAGGGCCCGATCGAGCTCTGCGTGAACGAGTGGATCGATTGGATGATCCCGCTCCGCGTGAGGAACGTCCCGAAGAGCGACAGGCCGAACGCCAGCACGATCAGTAGGACGTTCCAGACCTTCAGCATCCCGCGCTTCTCCTGGATCATCACCGAGTGGAGGAACGCCGTTGCCGCGAGCCAGGGCATCAGCGCCGCGTTCTCGACCGGATCCCACGCGTAGAAGCCACCCCAGCCGATCTCGACGTACGCCCAGTGGGCGCCGAGGAGCTGGCCGATCCCGAGGAACGCCCAGGCTGCGAGCGTCCAGCGGCGCGTCGCGACGATCCAGCGCTCGTCGGTGCGGCGAGCGAGCAACGCGCCCATCGCGAACGCGAACGGGACCGTCAGCCCGACGTAGCCGAGGTACAGCATCGGCGGGTGGATCGCCATGTACGGGTTCTGCAGGCTCGGGTTGAGCCCCGCGCCGTCCGCCACCGCGGCCTGCGTCGCGAACGGGCTGGCCACGAACACGAGGAGAAGCGCGAAGAACGTCCCCACGAGAGCCAGCGTCGGAACCACCCAGGCGAGCACCTCGCGCCCGGCCCTTCGCGCTGTGAGCACTGCGGCGACCGAATAGCCCGAGAGCACGAGCAGCCACAAGAGCAGCGAGCCCTCCTGTCCACCCCAGAAGGCGGTCAGCGTGTAGCCGAGCGGCAACTCGCGGCTCGTGTGGTCGGCGACGTACTGGAAGGAGAAGTCGTGCCGCGCGAGCGCGGCGAGCAGCACAGCCGATGCGACGACGGTCGCGGCGAACGAGCCGAGCAATGCGTTCTGCGCCGACTCGGCCAGACGCCTGCGGCTCTTCCACGCAGCGAGCGATCCCGCGACCAGCGCGTACAAGAGCAACAAGAACGACGTGACGAGCGCGGCACGCCCGAGGTCAGGCACGAGTAGCTACCGCTTGGGTTGATACTTCGACGGGCACTTCGTCACGAGCGTGTCCGGCACCGCGACGAACACACCGCCCTGCAGCTTCCCGTCGACGACGACGTCGCGGCCGCTGCGGAAGAGGTCCGGTACGGAGCCCTTGTAGACGACCGGGACGGACGTCGGCCCTTTGACGTCGCGCAGCTTGAACCGCAGCCCGGCGGCATGCGCATCGCCTGCCGGCGTGCCGATGACCTGGCCCATCAGCGAGACGCGTCCCTTGTGCCCGGGAAGCTGGCTCGGCCGGAGGGTCGGTGTGCCACCGCCTGCGATGGATGTGTAGAGCAAGAAGACTGCGAGGACGGCCGCGACCGAGAGAGCGACGACGAGGCGCGCTGGGTTTCCTCTACGAGCCACCCTGCGATTCTAGTCTGCAGCCAACGAATCGACCTTCGGTTCCCACGGCGGCTCCGGGGCCTAGATGGAATCCAGGGCACGTGCGAGTGCCGGTCAACCGGCTGGGAGCGGCGGGGTCTGCTTGGGCGCCTCGTCCGCGACTAGGGCGACGTCACTAATCGTGTGCCGGGGCGGGACGGCGCCCCGGGATCCGGTAGCCGTGGTCTTCGCACAGCGAGCCCGGCGCATCCTCGGTTAGCGCGTCGCAGTAGCCCTTCCCGTAGGCGGCACGCATGAAGGCCGCGACGACATCGAGATTCCATTCCGTGATCTCCCCGGCCTCGCGCCAGAGGTCGGTGAGCCGGAGGTCGATGTCGAGCTCCAGGAGGTCGATGCGTGACGGCTGGTTGGCCATGGAATGAGGGTAGAAACAGGGTCGGACGGACTCCTGGCGGACATGTCCTGTGCCTGGCACCAGAGGAGTACCCTCGAGAAGTGGCCCAGCTGCACTACGGCCCGGCCCGCGTGCCGTCCCGCGAAAGTCCCGAGGAGGCGATCGCGCTCCTGCAGGAACGCGGCTACACGGCCTGCGAGATCGACTTCGAGGGGAAGTTCTGGATGGAATATCCGTGGGCCGAGAAGTTCGGTGAGCTTGCCCGCGACGCGGGCATCGTCCTTTCCGTCCACGCGCCGATCGCGGGCTTCATGGGCCATGCCCAACGTGGCAAGAAGCTCAACATGGCGGTCGGGATGCTCGACCATTCGGCGGGCGTCGCGAAGGCTGCCGGCGCGGAAGTCGTCGTCTTCCACCCCGGGTACCTGCTCGGCCGCGAGCGCGAGGCCGCAATCGACTCCGTCGTCGAACAGCTCGGAGAGCTGCGCGAGCGGTTGGAGAAGAAGGACCGCGCGGTTCCCTTCGGCGTGGAGATCATGGGCCGCGTCCGCGAGCTGGGCACGGCAGAGGACGTCTTTGCGATCTCGGCCCGCACGGGCTGGGTCCGCCCCGTCATCGACTTCGCCCACCTCCACGCGGTGACGGACGGCGGTTTCACGGAGACGTCGAAGTTTCAGGAGATTCTCGAAGGGGCGGACGCCGTGCTACCTCCCGAGGCGCCGTTCCACATCCACTTCTCCGACATCGCCTACGCAAACCGGAACGAGACGAAGCACCTTCCCTACGGCGAAGGGACACTCCGCGTCGAGCCGCTCGGCCTCGCGCTGCGCGACTTCGACCGCCCCGCGACAGTCATCACCGAAGCGCCGGACGAGGCGTCGAACCAGGCGATCCGGGAGGAGCTCTACGCGGCGGCCGGCACGCGCTCGGCGAGCCGAGCCTCGAGCTCGAGCGCTTCCGCCTCGCGATCGCGAGCGCGTAGGAACTCCGCGTAGGGAGGCAGGATGTCGAGGAGGGCGCGGCAGTGTTCGCTGCCGCTGATGATCTCGACTGCTTCGCCGAAGAGGGTCTCGGCCTCGGCGTCGCGTCCCTGCGCCGCGCGCACCTGAGCAAGCGCGACCCGCGTCGTCGCACGTGACAGAACGTCCTCCGCGCTGACCGTTTCGCGCGCAGCGAGCGCGTACTTCTCGGCTTCGTCGGTCCGGCCCTCGGCGAGAAGGAGCTGCGCCAACAGACGCTGGCTCTCGCAAAGGGTCCCGCGTTCCTTCATCGGCGCGAGGAGCCGGATCGACTCGCGCAGAAACTTCTCGGCCTTTTCCGGATTGCCCGTCTTCCACGCCACCTGGCCCAGCTGTCTGGAGGTCCAGGCGATCTCCGACACCGACGCGGTTTCACGGTAGAGGTCGAGCGACTTGGTCAGCCAACCCTCGGCCTCCTCGTATTGCCCTCGCACGCGGTGGAGCCCGCCCTTCGACTGCGCGGCGCTCGCTCGCGCGACGATGCTGCCACTCTCCTCGGCGAGCGCGAGCGCACGGTCGATGAGCGGCTCTGCCTTTTCCTCGTGCATCCGGCCGATGTAGATGCCCGCCAGCTGAAGCGCGGCCCGCGCCTCGTGATCCTTCCTGCCGGCAGCACGCGCGGCTTCGAGCGCCTGCAGCTCGTACTCCTCGGCCTCCCCTTCCCGTCCAGCCCATCTCGCGACCCGAGCACGGCGGTCGAGCGCTCTGAAGCGGCCCTCGTGGTCATCGGCTTCAACGACCGCGAGTGCCTCGTCGGCGAGCTCCGCTGCGCGGACGAGCTCACCGTCCAGCGAGGCCGTCACCTCCGAAAGCGCCGTGAGGGCTCGGCTCTGAATGTCGCGGGCGCCCTCCGCTTCCGCCTCTTGCGCGATGACGCTCATCTCGTCGCGTACCACGGGCAGGTCTTGCATCTGCCAGGCGGCGCGCGCCGCGAGGTACCGGCGCCCCAGGGTCGGCTCGAGCTCGACGGAGCGGAGCAGGAGCTTGCGCGCCGAGAGGTTCGACTCCCGCGTGAGCGCGCGCTTGCCTGCAGCCTCGAGCGCCTTGGCCGCCATGCGCGCCAGCTCTTCGGGCGGATGTCCGTCGAGCTCGGCGTAAAGCGCGCACGCGTGGTCGAGGTGGTACGCGCGGATCTCGAGCAACTCCTTGTCGGCCTTCTCACGAAGCCACTCTGCGAAGCGGGTGTGGTACTCGGCCCGCCCGGATTTCGACAGACCGCCGTAGGCGACCTCGCGGATGAGCACGTGCTTGAACCGGTAGGCCGACTCACCGGTGATCGTAGACCGCTCTTCGCGCGTGACGAAATCGCGCAAGAGGAGGTCGTCGAGAATGTCCTCGACCTCGTCCGAGTGGTACTCGGGTGAGAGGTGATCGATGGCGCCCGCCCAGAATGTCCGCCCGATCACTGAGCCACGCTGGAGCAGGATCTTCGCTCCCGCCGGCAGCCTGTCGATGCGCGCGCCGATCATCGCCTGGAGCGAGTCGGGGATCCGGTCGCCACCCTCGGCTCCCTCCTCCACGAGCATCCGTACCGTCTCCTCGACGAAGAGAGGATTGCCCTCGGTCTTGTCGAGGAGACGCGCTCGCACCTTCACGGTCACACGGTGTGGCTCGAGCAGCGCGTCTGCCAGCGCCTCGCTGTCCTCGCGCCCGAGCGGTTCGAGCTCGATCGCGGTCGTGCGCACGCGCCCGCCTCCCCACCCCGGCCGCACGTCGAGCAGCTCCGGCCGCGCCAGGCAGAGGATCAGCAACGCTCGCTCGCGCACCCACTGCGCAAGATGATCGATCAGCTCGAGCAGCGGCTCCTCCGCCCAGTGGATGTCCTCGAAGACCATGACCAGCGGCTGGACGTCGGCCAGCTCGTCGGCGAACTCCCGTGCCGCCCACGCGATCTCAGGTGCACCGCGCTGGCCTTCAACCGCCTCCATCACGCCGGACGCGAGACCGAGCAGCTCGGCGATCGCCTCGTCTCCACAACACTCGATCAGCTTCTGCTTCGCGGTTTCCATCGGATCGTCGTCCGTGATTCCGGCGGCCGCCTTGACCATCTCGGCCAACGGCCAGTACGTCACGCCCTCGCCGTACGGGAGCGCCCGACCGGACAAGATTGTGGCGCCCTCCACGCCGGCCAGGAATTCGCGAATCAGTCGGCTCTTTCCCACGCCCGGCTCCCCGTAGACCGTGAAGACGTGCGGGCGCCGGTCGCGGATGGTTCGTGCCAGCGTGTTCTCGAGGAGATCGAGTTCGGTCTCGCGGCCGACGAAGGGAGCGGACACCTTCGAGTGAGGCTGACCGTCGCGCGCAGCGATGGCCCGGTATGCCTCGATCGGATTGCGGAAGCCGCGCAGCTCGAGCGGCCCCGCGGACTCGGTCTCGATACCGCCCGCGGTCAGTCTGTGCGCGGCTTCGCCGATGAGAATCTCTCCCGGCGCCGCGGCCTGCTGCAGGCGCGCTGCCACGTTCACCGCCTCGCCGGTCGCGAAAGTGGAGTCGGTTTCGTCGACGACCACCTCGCCGGCCTCGATACCGACTCGCGCCTCGAGACCGAGGTCGCGGACGTGATCGAGAATCCCCAGACCGGCCCGAACGGCCCGGTCGGCGTCATCCTCGTGCGCCCGGGGAATCCCGAACGCCGCCATGACGGCGTCGCCGGCGAACTTCTCGACGGTGCCGCCGTGGTTCTCGATGCAGCGCTGGACGCCGTCGAAGAACGACGTCACACGGCGCCGCGTGATCTCCGGATCCTGGCCCGCCAGGAGCTCCGTCGATGAGACCAGGTCGGCAAACAGGACCGTTGCCAGCTTGCGCTCCATGACCAAATTCTAGGTGCGCGCACCGAGGTCACCGAGACCAAAATCCAAGTTGAAACAAAAGAGCGCCTGCGAGAGCTGCCCTCAGCTGTCTCGTTTTGCGTCGCTCCGAAAGCTGAGCGATGTCTCGGATCTCGGCCGGGCGCCCTTGCCGAGGCAAAAGTTTGATGTGACGACACTCATCCCGGCCAATGATCCTGCCCTGACTGATCCAGCAGCGAACGTTCCGGCCACCAGTGACCCCGCTTTTTTGCCGCCGGGCGGAAAGTTCAAGCTCATCGGCAGTGCGAAAGACGACCTCGACCCACTCAACTCGTTTAAGGAGGTCATCTCCACCAATCCGCAACTGCTTCCTCCGACGCAGCAAACTCCCGATTGTGCGCCCTTCTGCAACACCTTTGGAGACGCATACAAGAAGTTCGGTGACAACGTGAAGATCGGGATGCTCACGGACATGCTGGGCGTCAAGTACTACTTCCCCGCGCGTACGTGTGGTGGCGGATCGCCGCGGATCCAGCTGGGGATCGACACGAACGGCGATGGGAAATTCGACGGCAACGCCTTTGGTTACGTAGGACATACGGGATTTGGAACCGGCTGCGTGACAGGGGCATGGGACCATGACAATCTCACCGACAACGTCCCTAATCGCTGGGACCTCACGCAGTTCGGTCTCGGCTATCACAATTGGCCCGACGCCGTGGCTGCGCTGACAGCGGCATTTCCCAATCACCGAGTTCTGAACGGCATCTTGGTTGACGACTCCGGCTGGCTCCCGGCGGCTCAGGGCTGCGCGTACTACGACCTCGTTACCGTCGACGCGCGCACTCTGGAGACCCACGACGACACGAACGCCAACCCATCAGCGCCGAACAACTGCTGAACGCTGAACGTGACAGAGGCGGGGCCGACGGCCCCGCCTCTTCTTCCTTTCTACGTCGTTAGCATCCTGTTCGTGCTCGACCCGAAGGTCTTCAAGGCCTACGACGTGCGCGGGATCTATCCCGATGAGCTCGACGAGGCCGGCGCCTACGCGATCGGTCGTGCCTACGTCGAGGAGTTCGAGCCGCGGTCGATTGCGGTCGGACGCGACATGCGCCTCTCCTCGCCCTCGATGGCCGAGGCGGTCACGAGGGGTGCAGTGGAGGCCGGCGCAGACGTCGTCGACATCGGAATGGTCGGGACCGAGATGCTCTATTTCTCGGTCGGCGACCTCGACCTCGAGGGCGGAGTCATGGTCACGGCCTCGCACAACCCCAAGGAGTACACCGGTCTGAAGATCGTGCGGCGCGGGGCGCTTCCCGTCGGGGGCGACTCGGGTCTGCTGGACATCCGCACCCGGGCTCTGGCCCTCGAGGACCTGCCCAAGGGTCAGACCCCGGGACACGTCCGCGAGGAGAACATCTGGCCGCGCTGGGTCGATGCCGTCCTGTCCTTCATCGACGTCGACGCCGTCAAGCCCCTCCGCGTCGTGATCGACGCTGCGAACGGCATGGGCGGAGTCATGGTGGGGCCGATTCTCGAGCGCCTGCCGATCGACGCCGTGCGGTACTTCTTCGAGCCCGACGCGACCTTCCCGAACCACGAGCCGAATCCGCTGCTGCCCGAAAATCGTCAGTTCATCATCGAGAAGGTGCATGCAGATCAGGCCGATCTCGGCGTCGCCTTCGACGGAGACGCGGATCGGTGCTTCTTCGTCGACGACACCGGCGAGTTCGTCCCCGGCGACTTCGTCACGGCTTTGCTCGCCGAATCGATCCTCGAAAAGGAACCGGGCGCGAAGATCCTCTACGACGTGCGAGCGAGCTGGGCCGTGCCGCAGACGATCGAGCGCGCAGGCGGCGTGCCGCTCGTCAATCGCGTCGGCCACGCGTTCTTCAAGCACCGCATGCGCGAGGAAGGCGCCGTGTTCGGAGGCGAGGTCTCCGGCCACTATTACTTCCAGAACTTCTCGCGAGCGGACTCGGGTGTCATTCCGTTCCTGCTCATGCTCGAGCTCATCTCCAAGCGCGGCCAGAAGCTCTCGGAGTTGCTCGCCGCGTACCGCGCGCGCTATTTCATCACCGGCGAACTGAATACCCCAGTACCGGACGTGGCGCTCAAGTTGCAGGAGCTGAAGGAGCGCTTCGGGCCCGAGGGCAAGGTCTCCCACCTCGACGGCCTCTCCGTGGACGCGGAGGACTGGCACATGAACGTCCGGCCGTCCAACACCGAGCCGCTGCTGCGCCTGAACCTCGAAGCGCTCTCGCCGGATCTGATGGAGCGCAAGCGCGACGAGGTGCTCGAGGTGATTCGGAGCTGAAGGAGAAGCCTCCCTTCAAGTTCAGCGCGCAGACGCGGGTCGGCTTCTCGGACACCGACGCCCAGGGAATCGTCTATTACGGCCGCTATCTCCCGTACTTCGACCTCGCG
>WNFC01004091.1_pt1 | contig 15833 bp, 16 predicted proteins | sample 5400541 | NCBI WGS metagenome assembly WNFC01 (sample SAMN13153342, study PRJNA577476) | soil metagenome | isolation source: 120 cm saprolite under Douglas fir tree site 2 hole 2 replicate 1 | place: USA:California | collected 2015-04-18
ATTCGTAGTCGGGCTCGAATCGCGCCAGAATGAACCGGCCTTCGTCCGCTTAGAGACGGTGTCCCAGCATAGCTCCATCTCCAGAATATTTTCATGGTTCGCTTGTGGCTCGAAAGAGCCATGACCTATTCGTAGCGCAGGGCGACGACTGGATCAACGCGCATGGCGCGGCGTGTCGGCACGTAGCAAGCAGCCAGCGCAACGATAGCAAGCAGTGTCGCCACGACTGCAAAGGTTTCCGGGTCCGTCGGCTTGACTTCAAAGAGGAGGCTTGTCATCACCCGCGTAAGGGCAATTGCACCGGCGATACCCATCGCGATGCCAAAGAATGCGAGCTTCGCTCCATCACTCAGCACAAGCCGGAGCACGTCCCGCCGCTGGGCTCCGAGAGCGATGTAGATGCCGATCTCGTGCATGCGCTGGCCGACGCGATAAGCCATCATCCCGTAAATTCCCACGGTTGCGAGAATCAACGCGAGCGCAGCGAACAGGCCAAGAAGCAACATGTTGAAACGTTGCTGCGCCAGCGAAACACCCATCAGGTCTTCCATGGAGTGAACTTCACTCACAGGAATCTGGCTGTCCACGCTCCAAACCTGCTTCTTCACATCTTCGATGAGCTCAGCGGATGCGCCTGGTGTTCGGATGGCTAGCGTCATCCATCGTCTCCAGGCCTCGTCGGATTGTGGAAACGGAGCGTAAACGGCGGGATCGACCGGCTGATTGAGTCCGGAATGCTTCACGTCCTGCGCGACTCCTATGACGGTCATCCACTGATGCGGTCCTTCCCTTCGCGACCAATCGATACGCGCACCGAGGGGGTTTTCGTGTGGGAAAAACTTCCTCACCATTTCCTCGTTTACGACCGCCACTAGCGGTTGTCCTTCGCGATCCATGGCGGTGAAGCCGCGCCCGGCGCGAATCGGGACCTGCATCACACGGAAGTAGTCGCCCATCACCGAGAGGGTCTGAGTTTCGGGTTCCGCGCCCACGGGTACCGGAGGACGCCCATCGATAACGAAACTGTGGCTCAGGTAATTTCCGCCAAGCGGAATGTCCGTCACCATCGCGGCGTCGACGCCCGGCAGCGAATTTAGGCGTACCAGCACCTGGCGGCGAAACTCCGTCTGGCGCGGAATCTCTGCGTAGCGTGTGGCCGGCAATTGCAGATGCATGGTCATCACGTTTGCTGGATTAAACCCGGGATTCACGGAGCGGAGCCGTGAGAACCCTTTGATCAATAGCCCGGCCCCAACGAGGAGAATAAGCGCGAGGGCGAATTCCACGGAGACCAACAATTGCCGCAACACTTGACTGAAGGGACCCGCCGTTGAACCTCGCGCGCCGTCTCTGAGCGATTCCGCGGCGTCCGCGCGCGCCGCCGACCAGGCGGGCATGAGTCCGAAGACGGCGCCCGTCAGCAGTGAGATACCGAAGACGAACAAAAACACGTGCGCATCCATTTGAATTCCGCTAAAACGCTCCAGCTCCGCTGGTTTGAGCGAAACCAGAAAACCCATGCCCCATTTCGCAAGCAGCAGGCCGGCAGCGCCGCCGATGATCGCCAAAATCCCGCTCTCGGTCAGCGCCTGACGAATCAGCCGGCTCCTTCCCGCGCCAAGCGACGCACGAATCGCAAACTCCTGCTGGCGCGCAATCGCACGGGCCATCAGCAGCCCCGCGAAATTCGCGCAGGCAATCAGTAGCACTAATCCCACAGCTCCGAAAAGAACCAGCAGCGCCGGTCGAACGTCGCCGGTCAACCACTGATGCAAGGGGACGAGCAGCGTCTCCCGATCTCTTTCGGTGTTGGGATACTGCTCTGCGAGCCGGCGGTCGATCGTGGACATTTCCGCCTGCGCTTGCGAGAGCGCCATTCCTGGCTTCAGCCGCCAGTAGGTCCGCATGAAATGCACGCCACGGTAAGGAGCAGCCTCCGGATAAGCCACCCAGAGCGAAACAAATACATCGGCATGTTCCCTGGGCAACGCAAAGCCCGCTGGCATTACGCCAATCACGGCGTAGTTGTTTCCACTCAGCGGGATCGTCTTTCCCAAGGCGTGAGGGTCGCTGCTCAGAAAGTCTTGCCAAAAATGGTAACTCACCACGATGTTCCGGGGTCCGCCCCTTACGTCTTCGTCCGGTGCAATGATGCGGCCCAGCATGGGCGGAACCCCAAGCGTTTCAAGGAGCCCAGCATCGACATACGCTGCGAGAATCTGTACAGGTTCGGTTCCGCCGGTGTAGTCCATTGCCTCGATGTTGACTCCGCCTCCCTGCGAAAGCGTGTGTGTCTGTCGCTGGATATCGATCACGTTTTGCAACGAATCGTCCTGCTTCGTCACGATGAGCTGCTGTGGCTCCGGGTAGGGGAGCAGACTGAGAAGCACGCTGTCAATCACGCTAAATATTGCGGTGTTCGCGCCAATGCCGAGCGCCAGCGTCAGCCCCGCCACGACTGTGAAGCCGGGATTCTTGCGGAGCATGCGGAGAGCGAAGAGAAGGTCTTGCAAAAGAGTTTCGAAGAAGAGGGTGCCGCGGGCGTCGCGGCAGTTTTCTTTCTGTTGCTCCAGGCCTCCGGATTCGAGACGAGCCCGGCGAGTGGCTTCTTCAAAGGATAACCCAGAACGAACGTACTTTTCGATTTGACGGTCTAGGTGGAACCGGAGCTCGTCGTCCAGTTCGGATTCCACACGATTCCGATGGAACAGCGAGCGAATGCGAAGCCTTAGATCGTTAAGCATGTCTCAGCTCCTGTGTCTGCCGTGAAAGAGAGATTCTTCGCGCGAACTGCGGCGAAGAGGCAGCGATCCTCTCGACTTCGTTTCTCGAGAGTGATGGTGCTTGCTGCCTGGTCATTCATAGCGGAGGGCCACGATGGGATCGACGCGCATCGCGCGGCGCGCGGGGATGTAGCAAGATAGCAAGCACACCACCAGCATGACCATTGTGGCGGCAACCAAAACGGCCGGCTCGGCAGAGGAGATCCCGACGAGAAAGCTCGTGAAGACACGATTCAGAAAGAGTGATGCGACCAAACCGATGGCAATGCCGGAGGCCGATAAACGAAAACCCTGCTTCAGAATGAGGGATTGAATAGCTGCGGGCGCGGCGCCGAGCGCGAGGCGAATTCCGATCTCCTGGGTGCGCTGTGCCGCACTGTAGGCAATGGCTCCGTAAGAGCCTAGGGCGACGAGCAACAATCCGAAGCCACCGAAGAGATCGACGGCGTAAGCTCCGAAGCGATCCCGAGACAGGCTTTCTGAGAAGAACTGATTCATCGCTACGATGTCGTAGAGCGCCAGGCGTGGGTCTACGCGGCGGACCGCCTCACGAACTAAATCCAGAGTGCTTTGGGCGTTCGACTGGCTTCGGAGCATGAAATAAAGCGTATCGGCGGCCGGCGTGGAAGCTCCCTGGGCAAAAGGCAGGTACCAGGTTTCGAGGCGCACTTCGCCAGCGGAAAAATCCTGGACGTTTCCGACCACGCCCACGACGGTAAGCCAATTTGCGCCTGGCCTCGCGAGACGCACCCGCTTCCCTAGAGCATCCTCGCCCGGCCAGTACCGCGCAGCCATGCTCTCGCTAATAATCACCACAGCTTGGCTTGCGGCCACATCGTGGCCATCAAAATCGCGACCACGCAAGAGAGGAGTAGCCATAGTCTGAAACAGGCCAGCACTCACTAGACGATGATTAATGACAATGCTGGCGCCATTCGGCGGCTGGGGGCGCCCCTCGATCTCGACCGGGACGCTCCACGTGGTGCCTCCCAGCGGATTAACCGTAGTGATGGCGACCGCCCGAACTCCGGGCGCGCTCTGAATTTCAGCGAGAAGCTGCTCGGCAAGTTCCGCGCGACGAGGACCAAATGGATAGCGAGCTGCCGGCGGTGTGAGTTGTACACACCAAAGTTCGCTGGGGCTGAAACCAAGATCACTGTGCAATTGGCGGGCAAAGCTTTCGGTCATCAAGCCTGCGCCAACAAAAAGCACCAGCGCCAACGCAACCTCTGAAACTACGAACCAATTCATGGTTCGCCGCGTCTTTCCACTAACACTGCCCCGGCTGCCCTCCCGAAGGATCTCCAGCAGGTCGGGCGCGACGGCTTTGAGGGCCGGCAGCAAACCAAAAAAAACCGCGGTGAAGCATGAGACGAACAAAGAGAACACATACACGCGGAAATCCATGCTCACCGATCCGATCGGAAGCTCCCGGCTCAAAACATGCGGTATGAGTACCGTAAGATATTTTCCGAGCCATACCGTGAGGAGCAAGCCCGCGGCTCCGCCGAAGAGCGCCAGGAGAACGTTCTCGGTCAATAGCTGCCGCACCTGGCGCAAGCGGCTGGCACCCAGCGCCGCGCGAAGAGCAAATTCTTTCTGGCGAACTACCGAGCGAGCGAGAAGCAAGCTGGCGACGTTGACACAAGCAATGAGCAGAAAAAAGGCGACCACGCCGAAGAACGCAAATGTGACACGGCCTTCGACGGCAACGAACCCTTCGCGCATGCGAGCAACATCGATGCCGAATCCCGGAGGAACACCGACGTCTCTTTGGCGGATTTCGGCCGCGATGGAGTCCGCTTCGGCGCGAGCCTGCGCCAGGGTCACACCCGGCTTGAGCCGTCCGAAGAATGCATAGTCGACGCGGCGGTCGGCCGGATTGAGTGTTGCGGGTGTCCAGATCTCCGCTTCGTAAGGAAAGCGCAAGCCTTCGGGCATGACGCCGACAATTTGGTACGTGCGTTCTTCCAGTTCGATGCTTTTTATGAGGATGCCCGGATCGCTGCCGAAGCGTCGTCGCCAGAACCCATAGGAGACCACGGCCACGCCGCTGGTAATCCCCTTGCGCTCTTCGTCCGCCGAGAACATCCGACCGAGAATGGGCTGCACACCAAAGACTCTTGACCATCCGCTCGAGACAAAAACCACGCTCACTCGATCGGGGACGTCATGCTGAATCAGCGTGAGATTCTCTCCATCCAGGGCGACCATCGCCTTGTAAAGAGAACTTTCATCCCGGACGGCCAGGACGTCGCGCGCAATCATGTTGACCATGCGCAACTCTCCGCTGCCCGTGCGATTCGAATCGTGTAAGCGGACAAGCCTTTCTTCCTGCGGGAAAGGAAGTGGTCGAAGAAGGACCACGTTCAGCACGCTGAAGATGGCTGTGTTAGCGCCGATCCCAAGAGCAAGGGTGAGAACAGCGACGGCGGTGAAGCCGGGACTCTTGCGGAGCATGCGGAGAGCGAAGCGAAGGTCTTGCAAAAAAGTTTCGAAGAAGCGTGTGCCGCGGGCGTCGCGGCACAGCTCCTTTTGCTGCTCGAAGCCGCCGGAGTCGACGCGCGCGCGACGCATAGCTTCCTCGCGGGGGAGGCCGGAGTCGATGAGCTGTTGGACTTGGCGTTCGAAATGGAAGCGGAGCTCGTCGTCCAATTCTAACTCGACCTCTCCGCGACGGAACAACGAACGCAAACGGAAGAAGAGACCAGTCAGCATGGCTGTCCTACGCGGTTTCGAGAATTTGCGCGACCGCGGTGGTCAGCTTGCGCCACGCGTCTTTTTCGGCGGCGAGCTGCTTGCGCCCCGCCGCAGTCAACTCGTAGTACTTGGCGCGGCGATTGTTTTCCGACGTGCCCCACCGAGCTTTGATCCAGCCACGGCGCTCCAGACGGTGCAGGGCCGGGTAGAGCGTGCCCTGCCGAATCTGCACGACTTCGAGCGAGATTTGCTGCAAGCGCTCGGAGATGGCCCACCCGTGGCGCGGCTCGAGCGCAAGCGTCTTGAGAATGAGGAGATCGAGTGTGCCTTGTGGAAGCTCCATGCGATCTTCAGACATGCCCGTACCCCTTTCGCTTCGACAGGATTATAGCGCCACTCTTGTCGAAGCGCAAGGGGGAAGTCCGACAGGGGGGAAGTCCGAGCTGCCGGAGCCATCGGAAACGACCGATACGGTAATTTAAATTAGTGATACATCAGGAAAAGTAGTAGCACCGCGCAAATCGCCGCATTTGTATTGGCGAAATGAGCTGTGGCGGAGAGGGGGGGATTCGAACCCCCGTTAGGGTGTTTATTCCCTAAAACGGTTTAGCAAACCTGACGACTTTTCTGAGCCGTTCTGAAAACTTCGGACTCTACTATATTCCTCAAGCAGTTACAAGGCGACGGAGTTGATCCAATTGGACTCGTTTTGAGTGGATCTGAACCGAGAGCTACTACACTTTTACTACACTGATCGTGGTTCAGGTTCGGGGAAACCGACTGCTGGTTCGCTGGTTCCGGAGAACATGTGATTGTTTTGACGCGTTTTGAAAACTTTGGACTCTACTATACTCCTCAGCAACTTACAACGACTTCAGAGTTGAACCGTTTGTACTTGATTTGATCATTTGATCGGATCTGAACCGAGAACTATCACGTTTTTATCACACCCATTTCCCCCACCCTGCGCCCGCACAGCTCGCTGAGGTATCGAATGCTCGCCAGGAAGCCGAGATTCTCCGTGCTGACGGCCTAATGGAGCACCTGAATCACCTCACAGTGGAGGCGGCCCGTCTGAAGCAGAAGGCAGAGCAGGCCAAAGACTGAAGGAGTGACAAACAGTATCATGGCTGGGGGTCCCTCCATTCCCAACCCATGTTGGCATCCGTGATGATCAATCGGTTTGCAAGCCGCCGGTTTAGAGATTCAGACGTCTCCAGCGACTGAAACTCCCTGGATTTGTCCAAAGCTCTCGCTAAAGCTGCGTAGGTAGCCAACGTCTCTTCGGATTTCGGGCTCGACGGATCAAACACAAATTTGTTGTCGATCCTGTATTCGCGCAAGACTGAAACCCACCGAGCTTCGCTGAAATTGATCGGCGAATCGCTCACGGCAAGAAAGTTCATTACACGAAGACCATATGGAAAAACGCGGAGGCCAGTTGCCACTACATCCTCGGATCCGGTCGTATTGTAGTAATACACGCCACCTGAGGTTAGGTGCTGCCGGATGATCTTTAGAAAATCGACCGAAAGAAGATCGGAAGAATGATCGCGCCAATAGAAGCTCGTGTTCATAACGATGGCGTCGTACCGTGCCTCCGGGTGAGCGAGCAACCAGCGTCTGCCATCATCCAGGTAGATATGCACTCGGGGATTCTCAAGGATTGAGCCCACGATGGGATATTGCGGAATCAGTTGAAGATAGCCTGGATTGATTTCGATTACATCCAGGGATTCCGTCTGGGGATGATTCACGAGGATCTGCACCCAGGATCCAGATGAAAGCCCAATCATAAGAATGTGTTTCGGTGCTTGATGGAAAAGACTCAAGGCATATGCGCGCACGATGAGGTTGACATCGTGCGTAGGGTCGACGTTGAAGTAGCCGTCATAGACGCCATTCCCGAAAACCGCGCCGTCGCGAGTAACCGCGATGACGCCGTTTCGGTTCTCGACCACGTGGCTCAAGGGCGGTAGTGTTCCCGCTTGGAGGCCGAAGATTAATCTTTCAAAAAGACTCGAGTAACACATGGACGCAACGGGTATTGCGATGACCCCAGCAAGAACCACGGCAAGCACCCAGCGCGGCGGGAGGTGCAACTTTCCCTGACTCAGGAAGAGAACAAGAGTACCGGTGAGCACAGCGGCGAATCCCAATTGCAGAGACACCTGCTTCAATCCGAAGTGATGCATGATGATGAAACCGATTACGAGACTCCCGAGAGTCGAACCGAGAATATTCGAGACGTAGGTCCAACTCACACCCTTCCCCGATTCGTGCCCCGCCGACACAGCGAGTTGACAGAGAAGAGGTAGAACGGAGCCGAGCAACCCCGCAGTCACAAAGAAGAGGGGAGCACCCAGGAGAAATGGAATGCCCTTCCACTGGAGCAGCGCAACAAGGGGCGGCAAATACATCGAAATGGCGCCAGCGATGAGTATCACAACACCGACGATTTGAACTACCGCTTCCGAGTTTTTCTTTTCTGTGAGTTTTTCAGAAATGTATGAACCGGCTGCGATACCTGCCAAGAAGGTCGAGAGCAGGAGTGCAAATGCTGGAGCCCGATCCTGTGAAGCCAACGCGAAGACTCGAAACCACGTAATTTCAAACCCCAGAGCGATGAAACCGGTTAGCCCCGCAATCAGCATAGCGATCCAAATCCGCAGCTTCGGCTCACCTGGCGTTGGCGCTGACGAAGTCATGAGGTCTTGGGTAGTCTGGACCAGTTCATGGCGGCCAAAGAAAAAGGCCGTCATGCCGACTAGCATATTGATGCCTGCCGCAACATACACAGAACCAGGCTGACCAAGATCACGCAGCAGAAAAGTGGCGCAGAGATAACAAGCGAAGGCCGAGCCCAAAGTATTTACGAAGTACAGGATAGCGACCGAAAAGCCTACGCGGCCGGATCGGCGCACGAAGTGTTGCACGAGCAAAGGCAGGGTTGCCCCCATTAGCATTGTGGGGAAAATAAGGAGCAACAAACTGAAAGCGACCGTCGCTGGCAGGCTCGCGCCAGCGGAAAACGCTGCGGCCCAGTGAAATAGGTGCAGCGAGGCCAGACCGAATAGTGCGGTTCCAAGCTCCAATGCGCCAAAGAGTGCAACAGCTCGCTGCGGATAGCGGGTGGATGCCCAGCCGCCCACAAGACTCCCAACACCCAAACCGAGCATGAATGCACTCACGACGACGGCAACAGATTCAGCATTGACCCCATAGATGGAGAATAAGGCGCGCTGCCAGACAATCTGGTAAATCAAAGCAGGCATTCCGGAACAAAAAAACAAACCACTGAGCAAGAGAATTTCACCCCTGCGGGGCGATCTTTTAAAACGGTGAACTCCACCCAAGAAGAGGATCAGATCGTACAAAAGAAGGGCTAGGACCGGTATGGTGGCCATTGTCTATCGGAATCGTATCAGCGAAAACATTGGTGGCACAGGGTAAGAGCCCGCGTTGGTGTGCGTCGTGCCACTCAGGTTCAGCCCGCTCAGGCTCTCGCCCTTCACTCTAGTGGCCTGGGAAGGCGATATCTTGTGTATACTTGCGCCAACTGAAATCCCCCAATGCAAGACATAGTTTGGGGAAACCCCTAATCCCTTGACTGGAGGATTCTATGGAATGGTCTTTCGCACTGGTTGGCGCTTCCCTTGTGTTAGTCGCGTTACTGGCAGTTTATGTGCCCACGATTTATATCCGCAAGACGAACAAGGTGATCGCGCTCTTGGAACAAATTGCAGCCAACACTAAGAAATAGCTACTGGTGCGGTTTTCTGGTTGCAGGGTTTCCAGGGCTAGCCATCAAAAGATCTACGCCGCCGGGGCTCCTTTTCATGCGGGCCAGCGAGGAAGCGCGGCCCTATTGTGTGCCTCGATCTCAAGCTGGATTGCTGCGCATCTGTTCTCCGCTTTGACGCGTTGGTTGAGAGCTTGAACGCAGAACGTCGGAAATAGTAAGAATGCAGAGCGAGATCCCAGGACGACGTTGGGTTGCAAGCAATGAAGAGGCAAAGGGGAGGCACGCAGGGGTCTTGTCGCAAAGCGTAACTGGGTAGACAATACCTCTCAATGGCAAAAACCAGCCCCACAAAGCGCCAGAAGCCCACGGTGCGTTTCGAGGCCGTGAAGATCGACCCTTTGTTCGAAGTACTGGACGCTGTGGCTTGGCTAGATAGCCCGTCAAGCAAAGACATCGCCCAATTCGCGGGGATCGACCCTCGCACCTCCGGTAAGTTGCTGAAAATGCTAGCCTTATCGGCCTCGTAGAGTCAGCAGACAACACTTCCTATGTCCTTGCCCAGCCCTATCCGTACAAGGGAACACTTGAACAAAAACGGAGCGTCGTGCGCGAGGCTTTGCTCCGCCTACCTCTCATCGCGAGCATCCGCCAATTTATGGCATTGGGCAATGACCTTCAGACCGCGATGCGGAAGGCCGCGACCGTTGCTGGCGAACAGAACTACGACAAGAGGGCCGTAAGCCCGATTGTCGATTGGGCGAATTCAGAGAAGGTGCTCGACCTCGGCGTGCGCGTCGAGGGCTTGGTGGATGAAGCAGTGGCTGCAAAGCAGACGCGACACGAGGCATATTCCGAGCAGCGTGTGGCGTTCATTTCCCACAGCTCCAGGGACAAGAAGTTCGTGCGACAGCTTGCCGCCGACCTCGTTGCAAACGGTGTGAACGAGTGGCTGGATGAGCAGCGCATCCGTGTGGGTGACTCGATACCCGGGAAGGTCGCGCAGGGAGTAGCAGAGTCTGACTTCTTCCTCCTCGTCATTAGCGAAAACTCCATCGCTTCCGCATGGGTGCAGAAGGAACTCAACTCGGCATTGGTGAAGGAAATCGAACGGCGCCGAGTAACTGTCATGCCGCTGAGGCTCGACGATTCGAAGGTGCCGGAAAGCATCGCGGACAAGAAGTACGCAGACTTTTCAGGCTCCTACGCCTCGGGTCTCAACGAACTGCTCACCGCTATCAAATCTCGGGAGGTGACCGTCGATGCCAGAAGCTGAAAAACCCGCCAAGAAGCCGCCGAAGGGAGGCAGGAAAGGCGGGACACTCTACCCCAAGCTCAATCTGAAGCAAGCGCTCGAATATAGTGAAAAGCTGGTATCAAAAACACACACTGGCGCACAGCCCGCAACAACCATTCTCCCCGGAGTGTTTGCGAACGCGGGACCGGTCGGAAAAGTGCGCGCCTCGGCCCTCAAGCAGTTTGGACTCCTCTCAGGAGATCCCAAAGCGTACGAGGCCACGGAGCTCGCAAAGCAAATCATGGCGGCGACGCCGGAGGAACGCCCTGCATCTCTAAGGCTTGCGTTCCTGAATGCGAAGCTCTTCAAGGAAATTTTTGAGACCTACCATGGGGACACGGTAACAAAGGCCAAGATCAAGCAGCGTGCACTCAATCTGGATGTTCATCCCGAATCGGCCGACGAATGCGTGGAGCTCTTCGTGGATTCCGCTGTGACTGCTGGGCTAGCGGTGGAAAAGCACGCTTGCAAGAGGCTGCGTCAGTGGTTGTGTGCCAAGCACAAAGAGGTGTGGCCGGGGACCAAGAGGTTTCCGGAGGCATCCTTGCACGACGTGCTGGGTCTCGTCTGCATTACCAAGCGGACGCGCAATCTCCCGTGGGCGTCATCGTGAGCCTTTCTCCGAGAGCCGGAAGCGGGAAATCCGCACATCCGGTTCGATGAGCGGGATGTGGAAACGGAAGCATGGTGCGGCTATTGAGGCACCGGCAGACGAAAGGGCCGGAAACAGATAGGCCGCACCTAACCCACCGCGCCACATCTCGACTCCGCAGAAGTGAAATCGTTCCAAAACCACTTGTACGATTACGCGACTACACATCCAAGTGAAGATAGTTAGGCCCACTGCAAGTTCCAGAAGGCGCCTTCTGGCCCGCTCTGTGAAAATTCACGATCAAGGAGCAAGCCGTTTTTCGCCTACGTGGATTGCTTGCCAGTCCGCCGTGATCGCCCAACAGGGCAGCTGGTCGGGCAGACGTCGTTCCCGAAACGGCGCGGTCTGCAGGCGCACTCGAGCCGGGAAGGCTACTTCAGGCTTTTTGGATCGGAAAGATTATTGGGGGACTGCCTGTTGAGCAGGGCCACAAGCTTCTGGCCTGCCGCGGGTGTCCCGACTTTATGTGCGCGGACAATGTCCTCCGCCGTCAATTTCCTGCCGTACAGGTTTTCGTTCGCGCCGTTGTCCTGCCGCAGCGTGGAGCCTTCGAGGGATATGCCGGCAAAGAGTCCGCGCGACCTGGAATACGTCAGGATTTCCGCCTTCATGACGATATCGGTCTGCGCCGCGGCAGTGCGGCCCTTGGGACCCGCCGCCGCTGAAGCGTCGCCTCCCAGCTTGACCTTGCTCTTCAGAACAGACTCGGCGCCCTTGGGGTTCATGACCAGGAGAACAAAGTCCGTTGCCTGCCCGCCCAGTTGGAACCCAATGTTAGCTCCTTCCAACGCAAACATGGCCGGCGGCCCCCACGGGCCGGTGAAATGCGCCCCGGAACGGCAAACAATGGCGCCGCGGCCGTAACTGCCTCCAACGCCGAATGCAAGCTTTTTGACCGAAGGAAAGATGATGACGCATTCGGCATCGTTGAGAAGGTCGGTCGGAAGATTATCCGGGATATCGAGAATCTCTTTCAGGACTTCGCCGCAATTTTCGAGGCGTTCGACTTCTTTGTTGCTCTTTGCCGCGGCCACCGACGCGCAGGCCAAGGCGGCGATACACAGCATCGCGACAACATTCTTCATGCAAAGAATTCTCGGAGCGCGGACTTCAGTCATCGTCATGCTCCCTGATGAAGATTCGCGGCCGCAGGAACGAAACAGAAACGTGGATGCGGTCGCAGAGAGGATTCAAAATCTCATCGAGATCGTCGCCACGGAGATAGATGTATTCGGTGCGCTCTGGCCAGAAGATCGTCACTTTGGCGCGATGGTCGCGGATAAAGAAGACGTTGACGTGGTCCGGGTAGCGGCGGCGCTCGCCACAATGTTCGCAGTCTTCATCGTCGTCATCGTCGTGATGGTGGTGACGGCGCTCGACAACCACAGGGTACGATTCGACCGCCTGGTATCCCGGCTCATTGCGCGGCACGCCAGGCGGGGCGGACTGAAGGCGACCTAATTCGGCAGGGCTGATGGTTACCGAAGAAACGTGGAAGGTGAGAAGCGTCTCCGACGGCAGGACGATCTCGTGATTTCCAGCGAGGTACGCGCCAAGTGTGCCCGCTCCACCACCGGCGGCCGCTCCGATGGCTGCGCCCTTTCCGCCGGCGGACGCACCGCCAATTGCCGCGCCGAGAGCGGCCGTGCCGCCGATGATGAGCAGATTTCTTTTGGCGTTTGAGTCTGCCTTGATGGTTAGGTCACCAGTTTGGACTGGGAAGGAACCAGAACGTGCCTGCGCGGTGCCTAAGCTAAGAGTAATCACGGCGGGACGATTGAACCAGCCAGCGCTAACTACTTGCGTGACCCGGCCGGTGACAGGCGCGCCCTGGTCGGCGACGACGCGATTGCGCCAGATCAGCGGCGAAGCCAAGGTGGCGTTGAAGGTGTCGCCGCGCTGGCTGCTTCCGGTGCTCAGGGTATCCACGAGGCGCACGGAAACCGTGGAGTTCTGCGCGGCTGCGGTTCCCGGGAAACCAGCCAGTAAGGCTAGCGCGCCGAATGAAAGCGATGTGAAAAACCTTGTCATGGCCGCCCTCCAAGATTCTGGCAAGGATCGCTTGCCTGTGATTAGTTTAGTGAGGACGGCCACGGTGAGGAATAGAACTGTCCAAATGTGCTAGTAACCGTTTGGAGGCGTTTCGATCGGGGCATTGCGCAGTATTCCATACCCATGGCCCTCGGAAGCTGGCCGGCAGATGTCCGGTTATCCGACTTACTAGGCAAGTGGAATTGGATCAGAGCAGTGCTGCAATTGGGGTAAGGAGTCCGAGTGCGAGAGCCACTCCACCGAAGAACTCACTCGGGGCCGCGGCGCCAGTAGCGGGGAATCAAGCGGTCTCGTTTCCTACGGAAGATGAGGCGGTCGAGCGAGAACGGGCCTCCGCCCGCCGCGGCCATTACGAGTGAGGCCAAGCCTAAGACCAAGGGGAGTTCGTACTCGCGTACGCCATAAATGCCTTCACTGAGGTTGTATTTCCACATCGCCGCACCCATGTCTAAGAACAAGAGCAGTCCTGCAATTGGGGTAAGGAGTCCGAGTGCGAGAGCCACTCCACCGAAAAACTCAATCGCACCTGCGACGGAGACAAAATAGGCCGGCAAGCCGATGGCCTGGAAGGATTCGATGAATCTCGCTCTGTCTCCAAACAGCTTTGGATAGCCGTGATAAATGAAGACCAGGGCCAATCCACATCGCAGCAGGAGCAGTGTGAGGAGCTCTAGTCTTTTCAAGAGGGCCATTAATTTCTCTCGCGGGCAATGCGTGTGCGAGTGGGGAACACTGCGCGATTCTAACAGCTTAGGGTTGGGACACAGGAAATTGCTATGGCGAATTAATCTCGCGCCAGCCGGCCCGACTCACGCGATGATCGAGTCAAGGCGCAAAAGCCGCACCCTCAAACCCCGCAGGGATGCGGCAACCGGCGACAACCGGAGTGGGGTACTAGAAACAACATGTCTGGTTAGACGAATAATCAGGCATATGAGAAGAGCTAAGTGACGGTTCTACTTTCGTGACGCATCACAGAGGGTCGTCATAGGTGTCACGGCGGGGTTGCTCGTTTGCGATGCATGGTTGATTGCATGTTAGGTCCGCCCGGGAGCAAGCGCGTGACGCAGGACACGATGAGAGGTGACGCAGGTCACTGCAATGTGGAGAAGATTGGAGACAAAATAAAAAGGTTAGGGGGGACGGAATGAGCTCTCGATCCTGCGGCTTCCGGGGGGAAACGTAGGTGAATCAGCGGCATCGCCCTCCAGAGTAACTGAAAGGAAGGCGTATATGTTTGCACGCCTCGTGACATTGCAACTGAAACGCACTGTGGTGAACGAATTTCCGGTAACGTTTGAAAAGGAAATCCTGCCCCTGCTTCGCAGGCAGAAGGGATTCCTCGATGAGCTCTTGCTCGTCACACCGGAAAAGAGGGAAATGGTGGCAATCAGCTTGTGGGAAACGAAGGAGCATGCGGAGACCTACAATCGGGAACTGTACCCACAGATCGAGAAGATCGTGGCGAAGTTCATTGAGGGCATCCCCGTGGTGAAGAAATTCGAAGCGGAATACTCCACGTTCCACAAGATTACCTTCGCGGCAACGGTCTGATTGCGGTTGTTCCCTTGTAGAATTCGACCGAACAGAAGGAGGGTGTATGCTTGCCCGCAAGCTCTCGATCGCGTTGGTCCCGCTGGTTCTCCTCACCATTCCTTTTTGCCAAGTGATGGCTGGGGGTTCCGCCCGTCAAGGTGAAGCAAAGAAGGACGCGGTCCTAAAGGCTGCAGACATCACGCCGAAGATTTTTCCGGAGAAGGTGTTTTACGGCGGCAAGATTGGCCCCGTACAGATGCGCAATACGGGCGGCATTCATTTTGCGGACGGTCCTTACGTGCTGGCCGGCTTGGTGGACACGGCCGGCTATGCCAGCGGCCTGAAGGAAAAATACCAGGGATACTTCCTCACGGAGGTGCCGGTCGAGATTAACGGCCAATCGCTCAAGCCCGGGGCCTACGGCATAGGGTTCGTGGCGGGCTCGAAGTTTATCGTCAGCGATGTGGGTGGCAACAACCTGCTGGAAATCGCGGGCGAGCGCGATGCTGAACTCAAGCGCGCCACGCCGCTGCAAGTGGTCGCGGCGCCCGAGGCCGGAGCCTACCGGCTGTATATCGGACGTGGCTACGTGACGATCAAACGCGCGCGTTGATCGCGGGCGAACGCGTTTCGCTTTACCTGCGGCGGAGGGAGCATATGAATCTCTATGAGGTCACCCTGCATGGCACAGAGAGCATGTACGTACTTGCCTCTGCGAAGTACCGCGCCTTAGAGTTGGTGGGAGACTACATAGCTGACGCAGGTCAGCCCAACCTGCAACAGGGAGACAAGTTCGTTGTACGCCAGCTCGATCTGTCCGAAGAGCAAATACTCCGGCCCGAAAAATGCCGGGCTTGCCCTCTGTGCGAATAGAATCTGACGCCGTTCGACTCCAGCGTGACGCCGCTCACTGCCTTTGCCACACAGCCGCTGTAGAAGGGGAGCCGGATGCCATAAGGCGGAATGGGAAACGGGGCCGGTCGGCCAGCCGGAGCGCGAGCGCGCTGAGAAACACACCTTTGAGTATGAACGCGCCCTCGACGTGCTTATGGTGTGCGCTCTCAGGCGCAG
>WNFC01026689.1_pt1 | contig 15833 bp, 12 predicted proteins | sample 5400541 | NCBI WGS metagenome assembly WNFC01 (sample SAMN13153342, study PRJNA577476) | soil metagenome | isolation source: 120 cm saprolite under Douglas fir tree site 2 hole 2 replicate 1 | place: USA:California | collected 2015-04-18
TGATGAATTTTAATGTGGTTGTTCTAAAGACTGGCATTCGGAGAAAGGTTCTTGGTCTGAAAGAGTAATTCTCTGCGCGTCCACTGCGTTCTCTGCGTCTCTGCGGTGAACGTCTTCCGCGCTTGGCAAGAAGAATGTTCCGCTTCACCACCGCCGGCGAATCACACGGTCGCGCACTCGTCGCGATAGTCGAAGGTCTGCCCGCCGGTCTGCCCATCGACATCGAGCAAATCAATCGCGAACTAGAACGAAGACAGCAGGGCTATGGCCGCGGCGCGCGCATGAAGATCGAGCAGGACCGCGTAGAGATCATCAGCGGTGTCCGACATGGCCTGACGCTGGGCTCGCCGCTGGCCGTGATGATTGAAAACAAAGACTGGGCCAACTGGGACGATGTGATGTCCCCCGGTGAGCGCGAGCTGGCGCCGGACAAATCTCGCCGCGTCAAACGCCCGCGTCCCGGCCATACCGATCTTGCCGGCGGATTAAAGTACGATGCGCGCGATCTGCGAGACGTGCTGGAACGCGCGTCGGCGCGCGAGACGGCGGCGCGCGTCGCCTGCGGAGCGCTGGCCAGACAGTTGCTCGCAAACTTCGGCGTGGAGATTCGCAGTCACGTGATTCAACTCGGCGGCATTCCGGGAAAGCCGCTCGAACTTACTTTCGATCAAATCAAGACGATACCCGAAGACGCGCCGCTGCGCTGCGGTGATAAAGAATTACAGCAACAAATGATCGCATTAATCGATCAGAAGAAGAGCGAAGGCGACACGCTCGGGGGCATCTTCGAAGTCGTGGCGCGGGGCGTGGTGCCGGGTCTGGGTTCGCACACCGCGTGGGATTTGAAACTCGACGGACGTCTGGCGCAAGCTGTGATGTCGATTCCGGCGGTTAAGGCAGTCGCGATTGGCGCGGGCACGGAGGCCAGTGGGCTGCCCGGCTCGGAAGTTCACGACGAAATCGGCTACAACGACGAGACGAAGGAATTCATCCGCGCCACGAATCGCGCCGGCGGATTGGAAGGAGGCGTGACCAACGGCGAAGAGATTCGTGTGCGGGGTCATCTGAAACCCATCTCGACTTTGCGTCGCGCCTTGCGCTCAGTCGACATCGACACGAAACAGGAGGAGCGCGCCGCGTTCGAACGCTCAGACATCACGGTCGTGCCCGCGGCCGGTGTGATTGGCGAAGCTATGGTCGCGCTGGTTCTGGCTCACGCAATGCGCGAAAAGTTTGGCGGCGACAGTCTGGGCGAGATGAAGCGCAACTTTGAAGGCTATCGGGAGCAGTTGCGAGGCTACTAGGCCAGCTACGGATTAACACAGATTTGCACGGATTATTCTTGGGGTTTTAGATCAGCGTCTATCTGTGTGAATCTGTGGCTAATCCGATCTCATAAGGTCAACTGGCGAAACCAAAACGTTGATCGTAAAATCCTATTGAACTAAATCTGATTAAGAGACTTGAGATTTTGGAATGTCTTTATTGAAAATAGTTACCTGGCCGAATCCGATTCTCGAGACGCCGGCTGATCCAGTCACGGAATTTAACGGTGATCTGAAAAAGGTCGTCGAGAACATGTTCGAGACGATGTACTCGGCGCCGGGGGTCGGGCTTGCAGCGGTGCAGGTCGGCATGCCGAAGCGTCTGTTTGTGATGGATTGCTCAGGCGGCAAGGATCCGGCGCAGCGCGTCGTCATGATCAACCCGGAAGTGATCAGCATGGAAGGCAAGCAGAATGGCGAAGAGGGCTGTCTTTCCTTCCCAGGTATTTACTTCGGCGTCGAGCGCAACCTGCGTGCGATTGTCCGCGCCCACGACGTCAACGGAAACGAATTCGAACTGGACGGCACCGAGCTCACGGCCCGTTGCATGCTACACGAAACGGACCACTGCGACGGCATAGTCTTTCTCGACAAAATGACGCCGCTCAAGCGTGAGATCGTCAAACGTAAGATCAAGAAATTGCAGAAGGCCGGCGACTGGCCTTCTTGAAAGTTCAGAGTTCAACCTTCAGGTTGCTCATTAACAAGCGCTAAAGCTTGAACTCTGAACCTAAAACTGGAGCAATCATGCCAACTGAATTTCGTAACGAACCGCTTACTGATTTCATCACCGCGGACAACATCAACGCGATGCTCGCGGCGCTCGAGAAAGTGAACAGCCAGCTCGGCCGGGAGTATCCGCTGGTGATTGGCGGCGAACGCATTACGACTGACAGCAAAATTGACAGCATCAATCCCGCCAATCGCACACAGATAGTCGGCCGCTTTAACAAAGCGACGAAGGAACTAGCCAATCGCGCCGTCGAAACTGCCAGCAAGACTTTTGAAACGTGGAAAAGCGTTCCGGCGGAAGAACGCGCACAGTTGCTCTTTCGCGTGGCCGAACTGATGCGCGCGCGCAAGCATGAGCTGTCGGCCTGGATGATTTATGAGGTTGCGAAAACCTGGCCCGAAGCCGATGGCGACACGGCCGAAGCGATCGACTTCCTCGAGTTCTATGCGCGAGACATGCTGCATTACGGCGCGCCGCAGCCTTTGACCAAACTTGCGGGCGAAGAGAATCGTCTGGAATACATTCCTCTCGGCGTCGGCGCGGTGATTCCGCCGTGGAATTTTCCGCTGGCGATCATGGCCGGGATGACTGCGGCAGCGATCGTCACCGGAAACACAGTAGTCTTGAAACCTTCGTCGGACGCGCCGACAATCGCTTTCAAGTTCTTCGAGCTGTTGGAAGAAGCGGGCATGCCCGCGGGTGTGGTGAATTTCATGACCGGCTCAGGCGCGGAAGTCGGCGACGCCGTCGTCGATCATCCACAGACACGCTTTGTCGCGTTCACCGGCTCGAAGGAAGTTGGCTTGCGCATCAACGAGCGCGCCGCGAAAGTCCACGACGGCCAAATCTGGATCAAGCGCGTGGTCGCTGAGATGGGCGGCAAAGACGCAATTATCGTGGCCGAAGACGCGGACCTCGACGAAGCGGCCACCGGCGTCGTGCAGTCGGCGTTCGGCTACCAGGGGCAGAAGTGTTCAGCCTGCTCGCGCGCAATCATCGACGCGCGCGTCTATGATCCGATGATCGAAAAGATCGCCGAGCGCACTGCGAAGATCAAAGTTGGCAATCCGACTGACACCTCCACGACGATGAGCGCCGTCATCAACGAAAAGGCGTTCGCCACCATCAATGGCTACGTCGAGAAAGGCAAAGCCGAGGGCGGCCGCGTGGTCGCCGGTGGCGGGTCAGACGGCGAGCAGGGTTTCTTTATCGAACCAACGGTCATCGCCGACGTGAAAGCCGGCTCGACGATCGAGCAGGAAGAAATCTTCGGACCGGTGCTGGCGGTGATTAAGGCGAATGACTACGACGATGCTTTGCGGATCGCCAACGGCACGCAGTTTGGCTTAACCGGTGCGGTCTACTCGACTGATGAAGCGAAGATCGAACGGGCGCGCCGCGAGTTCCACGTCGGCAATCTCTACTTCAATCGCAAATGCACAGGCGCGCTGGTTGGCGTGCATCCGTTTGGCGGCTTCAACATGTCGGGCACCGACTCTCTCTCCTTGAGTGTCATTCCTTAACCTTGAAGGGCCTTCAAGGTTTCAGCGTAGCAAGGCCTCATAACCTCTCAGGTCAGGAAGGCGGGCTTGCCCCCGCTCTTTCTCTTTACCATAGCAATAAAGTAAATTCCCGGAATGCGCATCGTTTTCATGGGCACGCCGGAATCCGCGGTGCCGTCTCTGCGGCGCCTGCTCGACGATGATCACGAGATCATCGCGGTCTGGACGCAGCCGGACAAACCCGCCGGCCGGGGAAATAAACTGCACCCATCGCCGGTAAAAGAGTTCGCCCTTGGTCACAATCTCACGGTGCATCAGCCGGCTAAGATCAAAACTGAAGAAGCCAAAGCGCTGTTCTCCTCGCACAACGCCGATGCCGCCATCGTTGTCGCTTATGGAAAGATTCTGCCGGCCGAGTTTCTGAATGCGCCGCTACACGGCTGTATCAACGTTCACTTCTCTCTGCTGCCAAAGTATCGCGGCGCGGCGCCGGTTAACTGGGCCATCGTCAACGGGGAAAAAGAAACGGGGGTCACGACGATGAAGATCGTCGAGGAGTTGGATGCCGGGCCGATCCTCTTGCAACACCCGGCACAGATCCACGAGCACGAAACCGCGCCGGAATTGCTAACGCGGCTGGCCGAAATCGGCGCGGACCTGTTGAGTGAAACTCTCAAGCGCTTTGATGGTATTCAGGCCCGGCCACAACAAGACGAAGAAGCGACGCTCGCGCCGTTGCTGAAACGCGAAGACGGTTTGATTGACTGGTCAACCGACGCGTTCGCAATCGAACGGCGCGTGCAAGGGTTTCAGCCGTGGCCGAACGCCTACACGAGCTTCAGGTCGCAGCGATTGATTATTTGGAAAGCGGCGCCGGAATGGATCGAGCAACTCGCCTTTCCGCCTGGCCAAATCATCGAAGCCCGTGGCGATCGGTTAATCATCGCCTGCGGCGATGGCACGGCTTTGCGTGTTTCAGAGTTGCAGACCGAGGGTGGCCGTCGCCTGAGTGCGCGCGATCTCCTGAACGGCATGCATCTGAAAGTTGGCGAGTTTCTTGGACCAAGCGGGAGCTAATCAGTCGGAATGAGTTTGACTCTCAATAAGGGAACCATGATCGCTTCTGTCCTCGCCGGCTCGTGGCGGCAGTTCCCTTCACCGCTTGAAATATCGGCCGCACAACTCGAAATCGCCACCCCGGGCATGCTCGCCTCAGGAGCCGCGGCGCTGGCGTGGAAGCGAGTAAGCAAATCAAAGCTTCGCACCGCTTCAGTCGCGAAAGAATTAGAGCAAGCCTATCGTTTGCATACTCTTCAATCCGCGATTCATGAGCGCGACATTCAAAATGTTCTGGCGCTGCTCAGTCGCGCCGGCATCGATCCTGTGCTGGTGAAAGGCTGGGCCATCGCGCGTCTCTACCCGGAATCGGGGTTGCGTCCGTATGGCGATATTGATTTGTGCGTGAATCCAAAACAGTTCGCGGCGGCGCAGGCTGCGCTCAGTAACCAACCAAACCAGCATCGGATCGATTTACATCGAGGCTTCGCCAAATTGGACACGCGATCGTGGGGTGAACTGTACGCGCGTTCGGAATTGCTGAAGATTGAAGACGCCGAAGTGCGAGTCCTCGCTCCGGAAGATCATCTCAGGGCTCTGTGCTTTCATTTCCTGCGCGAAGGAGGGTGGCGCCCGCTGTGGTTGTGCGACATTGCCGTCGTAGTTGAGTCGCGTCCGGAAAACTTTGATTGGGATCTGTTCCTGGGCCCGGATCCAAAACGCCGCGAGTGGTTCGCTTGCTCGATCATGCTGGCGCATCATCTGCTCGAAGCTGATCTGGACGGCGTTCCTGAAGCAATAGCCAGGAGACGTCTGCCGGGTTGGCTGGTCCCTGCGGTCCTGAAAGCCTGGGAAGTGCGCGCGATGCTACACCGGCACAGCACCCCGATGAAGAACCTGTGGCGCAAGCCTACGTACGCGCTGAGGCCGAAGAATCTGCGAACTCACTGGCCGAACGCAATCGAAGGGACGATTGGTCTCAATGGTCCATTCAACGAACTGCCGAGACTGCCGTTTCAGCTTGGAAACTGTGCCGTCAGGGCCATGGATTATTTGCGCCACCTGCCGAGTATGCTGCGCGATGACTCAGCCAGGAGCGGCCGGAAATAACTGTTGACGCTTGATCACGGCTTCGATATTCTTTCGCCCTCTCTGAGAACGGCCGCACGGTTTTGTTTCGGACTTTGCGACAGTCCATCGGGAGAACCCGGCAATTAGCGTTTTGATCCGGACGCTTGTCGCCTCAGGCTCTCAATCCAAGCTGAATTCTCTTCCATCGTCGGCCGAAATGCTTCGCGCGGCGCGACGGTTTCCACATGCATGTTGTCGTCGGTGTTGACGATTGCGCCGGCCACGGCGGGCCTAAGCTGAGTTTCGTCGCACACGAACCATGCGGGCAGATCGCCTGGGCTCTTGATGCCCGCGCGCGCCAACTCCGCGCTAATCCTCTGGTCGCTGAATCGCTGATTAATCTGATCGAAGCTAATCGGCGCTCGACTTCCCAGCAGGATCAAATCCTTTCCCTTCGCTGCGCCCTGCACGCGAAACACAGCCACGTGTGGAAAGACCTCATGAAAAGTCGCCAAAACCGATCGCAAACTCTCGGTCGAGAGCTGATAAATTTGCAGCCACTGCACGAACACCCCGTCATCTGTCAGGCGCTCGCGGCCCAGCGCAAAAAATTCGCGCGTGAAAAGATTCGCGACGCCAGGCACCCAGGGATGGCTCGGCTCGCTGACGATTAGGTCATAGCGCCGCGGGTTAACGCGGAGATAGTTGCGCGCGTCATCAACGATCAAATGCAGCCGCGGATCTCCCAGCGGCCGGTTGTTGACGTGATTGAAGAAACTTGATGAAGCTACGGCGGCCGGCTCGATCTCGACGCAATCAACTGATTGAATCGGCGATTGCAGGACTGCCCCCGGAGTCACGCCGGTGGCAAATCCGACGACCAGCGCGTGTTCAAGACGCGGCGCGGCCAGAACCCCGAGTTGGCCCAGGAGAATCTGCGTCGGCATGTCGTCGCCATCCGAAGCGTTCGTGCGGCCGTTGATGGCCACGGAGGTGATGCCCCAATCGCGGCGCACTGAGACCGTTGCCGTGCGGCCTTCGGCGAACATCAGGAGCTGGTGATTCTCTGCCCCGCTATTGCGATCGTCTTCGGGAACGTCGCCGCGCGATTTCGCGAGCACGCGCACGAAGCTGTCGTAAGCGCCTACCGACAACGCATTGAGATTGAGCGCCGGCCAGAAAACAAACATCAAGATGATTGCGGCGAAGGCCCCGCCGATTGAAAGGCTGCGCACCACCGCGAGGTCGCCGCGCTCGCGACGCGGTTGGTAAGCAATTCCCGCGACGATCAAACACAGCGAGGCGGCGCAGAAAATTGTGAATCGCGTATTCGTGATGGGAATCAGCAGGAAAGCCGTGACCAACGCGCCGGCGATCGCTCCGACGGTGTTCAGCGCATAACTCTTGCCCACCAGACGCGCGCTTCCTGCCCGCGCCAGCACGAGCGGCATCACCATCCCCATGAACGTAGCGGGCACGAGAATCAACAGCGCGGCCGCGGCGATCTGCAAAGCCAGCAGACCTGTCCACGAGTTGACGCCGAGTCGCAAGCCGATACTAATGAGCAAAGCAGGCACGGCGCTGGCGACGCGTAGACCGATGAACAGAGCCGCCGCAGTGAGAATCTCCAATCCGAAGACCGTGTGCCGAAGCGATCGCGAGTCGCGATTCCTGCTCGCGCTAACCAGATACGCCCCGAGCGCGAGACCGGCGAGAAACAGCGCCAGCACAATGCTGAACGCGTAGGTGCTCGAGCCGATGATCATCGCCAGCACCCTTGACCAAACGATTTGCATGCTGATCGTGACAAACCCCGAGATGACCGCGCAGGTCAGCCAGAACGTTGCGCCGGTTGCGGCCACACTTGCGGGCGTTGAGATTGGTTCCTCGTCAACATCCTGGTCTAAGACGGGGTCGAGATTGGTGGCTCTCGCATCGATCAGAAATGCAACCACACCGATTGCGACATTCGTCGCCGCTGCGATCCAGATCGTTTTTCGGACTCCGAAGTAAGGCAGCAGGAAGAACCCCGCGGCGATAGTGCCGGCGATTGCGCCCGCCAGGTTGCAAGCGTACAGCGTGGTGATCGACGTACCCCGTGGCTTGGCTCGGCCCGCCAGCGCGCCTGCCAGCACTGGGAGCGTCGCGCCCATCAACGCGGTGGGAATCAAGAGAACGATGGCGGCCAGCGCAAATCGCGCGAAGGCAAATCCGTAAAGGCCCTGATGAAAATGCGGCCACGCCGCGGCATAAACGCGATCGATCAAGCCGAACAGCAGTGGTACAGCCAGCGCGTAAGCGCCAATCGCAATTTCAATCAACGCATAGGCGCGCACAGCGCGAGCGATGCACGCGGCTAATCTCGCGGCGATGGCGCTGCCCAGCGCCAGTCCGCCCATGAACGCCGCCAGCACTAAGCCGATCGCCAGCGTCGTCACGCCAAAGACAAGTCCCAGCATGCGCGCCCAAAGCACTTCGTAAATCAAACCGGTCGCGCCTGAGAATGCGAAACAGATCGCGACCAGCTTGAGAGCTTTGGTCGAATAGGCTTTTGCGGGAATCACAATTCGCGTGGTGTCAGTTGCGGCGTAGTCTCTCTGCGATATGTCAGCCTTCTCTCCGTCTCGGCGACGAGTAGAAGCCGAAAAAGACTCGCGGAGACGCAGAGCGCGCAGAGGTTTCGCAGAGAAGAGCAATCTTTTCTGGCGCTCACAAATAGATCACGAAGGCGCGCCGCCAAAGCTCAGGTGGAATCGAGCCGCGGGCCGCCGTGGTCAGCACTAAGAGGTAGTTCCCATCCGCCGAGTATTCGGGCGATGCCGCCGCGACCAGCAATTCGCGTGGCCACGAGTCCGCGTCGAACGCCTGCGTGGGCGAAACCAAAGCCAGGCGCCGCAGACACGTGTACAGATGTTCCTGGCCCGTACCGAACCGGCCCCGATCTTCGCCCAGCATCAAACGAACCTCGGCACGCTCATCGATGAAATGCTTGACCAGCGACGCCGCCTGAATCACGCCGCCTTCAAAGCGAATGCGAAAGTTCTCTTCATCGATGTCTTCGGTCAAACGCGTGTCCAACACCACCGTGGTGCGCCGCTCGTCTTCGGCGGTGAACTCGCGCACGGTCAAACGCTGGGTGCGCGCCGTCGCTTTCCAATCAACGTGACGCGGCTCATCCCGCGGCTGATAGTCGCGGAGCATCAGCAAATCGTGCCCGGCGCCGCGCCGAAACGACGCCGTCTGCCCGGTGTACAGTGGCAGCAGGTGCAGTTCGTCGGCCACCGGTTCGGGTTTGGGATAGACGACGATGTCCACGTCGCGGGCGCGCAGGCGGCGGCGATGGCGAAAGAAACCAAAGGGGAACCGGGTCGAAAGCTCGAAGCCGTCCACGCGCACCTGGCCGCGTTTTGGAAACACCTGTTCGATGCTTTGCTCAGCCGCGGCGCGATGCGGGATGTAAATGAAGTAAGCCAGCGTCCGCTTTTTGAAACGCGGTCGCCTGACTTTTCTTTTCCGCTTTCGTCGCCCTTCGCGCGCCGGTCCACGCGATTCGACCAAAATCGAAAAGGATGGCAGCAGCCGCTTTGTGTTCCTTACCGTGACGATTACTTCTGCGGGCTCGCCGGCAAAGATGTGATCCGGAAACCGCGCTGAGACGGTCAGGTCGCGCAGGGCCGCGCGCGCTGCCACCCACGAAACAAACAGTGTCGAGAGCATGATCGAGAACACCATGAACAGCAGATTGTTTCCGGTGTTCCACGCGGCGAACGCCACGATGACCAGGATGACCACGAAGATCACGCCGCCAGTGGTAACTTCGACAGGGAAACCGCTGTCAGAAATTTCGGCAAACGCCGCGCGCGAGAGCGGCGGCACGACGAGCAAAACGATCAGCACGATGAAGACCAAAGAGGCAATCGCGCCGGTGCTGGCAAGCTGTGGCTCTCCGATGCGGCGCGCGAAAAGCGTCAACAGCGCAGTCGCTAATCCCGCCAGGACCAGGAGCGTGCCCAGGATTGCGCGCCACCAGGAAGTTGGTTAGCTTGGCGTGGGCTTCGTACTTTCTCTTGGCCTTTCAGCCACTTCCCCTGATCTCTTTCTCTTCTTTCATCCTTCATCCCTCATCCTTCATCCTTGCCTTAGAGCGGGACGCTGATTGTTTTCAGGATTTCATGCAGCACGGTTTCGGCTTCCTCGCTGCGGCGCATGGCTGAAGAATAGCGAGAGCTGACTGTGAGGCGATGCGCGAACACCGGAACCACCAAACGCTTGATGTCGTCAACGCAGTACGTGCGTTCTTCGGTCAAAGCCAGCGCCTGCGCGGCGCGAAACAGCGATAGCGTGCCGCGCGGACTGACCCCGAGATCCAGCATCTCTGACGATCGCGTGGCGGCCACGACGCGCATCAGATAGTCCACAATCGCGTCGTCAACCGAAACTTCGCTGACCGCGCTTTGCAGTTCCAAAACGTCCGAGCCCGTCATCACCGGTTCGACTGCATCGAGCGGTTCGCCGTGTTCGCGATCGCGGAGCATCTGCTTTTCGTCGCGCGCGCCGGGATAACCTATGCGCAGGCGCAGCATGAAACGATCGAGCTGCGATTCCGGCAAAGGGTAAGTCCCGTGATGTTCGATCGGGTTCTGGGTGGCGAGCACGATGAACGGTTGCGGCAGGGCGTGGGTCGTGCCTTCGACTGTCACCTGCCGTTCGGCCATCGCTTCGAGCAGCGCCGATTGAGTTTTCGGGGTGGTGCGATTGATTTCGTCGGCGAGTACGACGTTGGCGAAGACCGGGCCGGGCTTCCATTCAAAAAGCGAGCTGTGCTGATTGAAAACCGAGAGCCCGATCACATCCGAAGGCAGCAGATCGGAAGTGAACTGAATTCGCTGAAACGAACAGTCCAGCGCCCGCGCCAGCGCATGTGCCAGCGTGGTTTTGCCAACGCCGGGAACGTCTTCAACCAAAAGGTGTCCGCCGGCCAGCAAGGTCACCATTGCCAGCCGCACTGCTTCGGGCTTGCCGCGAATCACGCGCTCAATGGCGTTTTGCAGCAGATCGATTCTCTCTGCCGCCGTGGCGAGCGCTTCCGCGCGGGTCGGGGCTGTACGCAGTTCTCTCATCGGGCTCATTCTACATGCTGCGAGGCTGGCTCGCCATGTCGGAGCCAAATCCGCGGCGACGACAAGTGTAGCCCAATGCCGCTTGCTCGGCTCCCTCTCCCAAAAGGGAGAGGGGAAAACATCTACGCCCATGCACTCCATTCCCCTTCTCGGTGTGACGCTCTGGTCGAACCTGTAGTAAGATTCCGCCACCCATTACCGGGCGCGGGTTGTCCTTTTCGGAACTGCTGCCGCGCGACATCGTTTAGCAAGTTGAGGAATTACTTATGAGAGAGACTCACCGCCACCACCGCAACGAACTCGGCTTCACGCTGATCGAGCTGATGATCGTGATCGCGATCATTGGAATCCTGATTGGCGCCGCCGTGATTGGATTCAAAGCCGCCCAGAAAGCCGGAAACGAGGCGGCAACTTTGCAGGATCTTAAGACGATCGCCGCCATCGAGATTCAGTACTACAACACGCACAATCGTACCTTTGGCACCTTTGAACAAATGGTGCAAGACAAACTGTTGAGCTCTAAGTTCCAGGGCAATCCGCCGTCAACTGACGGCTACATCTTCACGCTAAAAGTGGTTCCAAAGTCCGCCACCCAGCCAACGTCATATACGTTGAATGCAGACCCGCAAACCGACACGACCGGCGGGAACCACTACTACATTGATTCAGCCGACGGCTCGATTCACGTTAACGCAACCCAGCCGGCCGGCCCCAACGATCCGGCGCTCGGTGGCTAGGCGCCGAAGATCCTGAGTTCCTCTCGACAAGCCAAGCTTGGCTCTAACGCCGCTTCGTGCTAAAAGAGCCGAGCAAACCCGATTCGGCTCTCTGGAGGAAAACTGATGTCCACGCGCCTGCTTTCAGCGGAGCTTCGCCGCTGCACTCTGGTCTTCTGCGCCGTTCTCTTTGCCGGCAGCTTCGCTGCTGCTCAAACTTCCAACACGCGTCTGTTGCGCACGCCAACGGTGAGCGCCACGCAAATCGCATTTGCCTACGCGCAAAATATCTGGGTAGCGCCGCGCGCGGGCGGCGTGGCGCGCCGCGTCACGAGCTTCCAGGGCCAGACGACGAATCCGCATTTCTCGCCCGATGGAAAATGGATTGCCTTTAGCGGCGAGTACGCCGGCAACTTCGATGTTTATGTGGTCGCGGCTGACGGCGGCCAGCCGAAGCGTCTGACCTGGCATCCCGGCGCGGACACGGTGCAGGGTTGGACTCCCGACGGCCGATCGATTCTCTTTTCCTCGACCCGCGCAACATGGACGCCCAGCGGCGCGCCGCGCTTTTGGACCGTTCCGGCGGAAGGCGGAGTGGAAGAGCCGATGTCTTTGCCGCGCGCGTATCAAGGCAAAATCTCCGCCGACGGAACACACATCGCTTATCGCATGAACAATTCGTGGGACGAAGAGCGCCGCAACTATCGCGGTGGTCAGAATCGCCCCATTTGGATCGTCGATCTCAAATCTTACGATCTGGTTTCGCCCCCCTGGACCGATTCGAAAGACATGGATCCCGTTTGGGTCGACGACACGGTTTACTTCATCTCTGATCGCGACGGCGTCGCCAACGTTTGGTCGTACCAGACGAAGACAAAGAAGCTGACGCAGGTTACGAAGTTCACTGACTTTGACGTCAAGACCATGGATTCCAGCCCGAACGCCGTCGTGTTCGAGCAGGCCGGCTACATTCACGAACTTGATCCGAGAAGCGGCAAAGAGCACGTCGTGAGTATCATCGCGACGGGCGACTTTCCGTGGATGATGCCGCGGTGGGAAGACGTAAGCAGTCGCATGACGAACATGGCACTCTCGCCGACCGGCCGGCGCGTCGTCGTGGAAGCGCGCGGAGAAATCTTCACGATTCCGGTGGAGAAAGGCGACGTGCGCAATCTAACGAACTCAAGCGGCTCAGCCGAGCGCGATCCGGCCTGGTCTCCCGACGGAAGATCTATTTCCTACTTCAGCGACAAGTCGGGTGAATACCGCCTCTACATCGAAGCGCAGGACGGCTTGACTCCGCCGCGCGAAATCGTGCTCGAACATCCGACGCATTACTACACTTCGTCCTGGTCGCCCGACTCAAAGAAGATCCTTTTCAGCGACACTGGCCTGCACGTCTGGGTCGTGGATGTGGCCAGCGGCAAAGCGAAAGTTGTCGGCAGTGATCCGTGGATGGTGCCGCAGCGTACGCTGAATCCTGTCTGGAGTCCCGACTCAAAGTGGGTCGCGTATTCCAGCCGGCTGCGCTCGATGTATCACGCGATCTTTGTGAGCAACGTCGAGACCGGCGAAACCAAACAAGTAACGGACGGTCTCGCGGACGCCGTCTGGCCGGCGTGGGATGCGAGTGGAAAGTATCTCTGGTTTCTCGCTTCCACGGACTTTGGTTTGCGCTCGCAATGGCTCGACATGACTTCTTACGATCACGACGAGAACTTTGGTTTGTACTTCGCGGTGCTGAAGAAAAGCGATGCCAGCCCACTGCTCCCTGAAAGCGACGAGGATCGCGGTGTCGGCACGGGCCGGCGGACCCTGCCGCCCGGCGCGTGCGCCAGTGACGTTGCCGTCGGCGCGGGCACAGCCGACGCAACCGTAATTGGCGATCAACCTCAAGCTCCACGCGGCCAGCGACAACCAGTGACCGTGACAATTGATTTCGACGGATTATCCAAGCGAATTATCTCGGTTCCCGGCGTCCCCGAGCGTCAGTATTCCCAACTGCATTCCGGAACTGACGGAATCGTTTTCTTTCTTGACGCGACGACGCGTGGCCAGAATGGTGGTGGCGCCGCGGCCGGTGCCGGCGGCGGGACCGAGCTGGTCCGGTTTCGCCTGTGCGATCGGCGTATGACGACGTTCGTTCCCGGGGTCGCGGCCTTCGAAGTCAGCGCGGACGGCCGCAAGCTCGCCTATCGCGCGGCCGCCGGTGGTGCAGCTTTCGGAGGCCGGCCTCCGGCTCCTTCGCTATTTGTCGTTGATGCAGATCGAACACCGCCGCAACCGGGCGCCGGCCGGCTGAACTTCAGTCTGCGGATGTACCTCGATCCAAAAGAAGAGTTCAAACAAATCTTCAACGAAGGCTGGCGCAACCAGCGCGACTATCTCTATGTGCCGAACATGCACGGGACCGATTGGCCGAAAGACAAGGAGATGTACGGCGCGATGCTGCCTTATGTGATGCATCGCGCGGATCTCAATTACTTAATCGACATGATGGGCTCAGAGATTGCGATCGGTCATTCGTACGTGCGCGGCGGCGATATGCCTGAAGTGCCGCAATCGCCGGGTGGTTTGCTGGGCGCGGACTTCGCCGTCGAAGACGGCCGTTACAGAGTCACGCGCATCTACGATAACGAGAATTGGAATCCCGATCTGCGCTCTCCCCTTTCGTCGCCGGGAGCGAATGTAAACGTCGGCGATTACATTCTTGCCATCAACGGCGCTGAGCTGAAAGCGCCCGACAACATCTATCGCCTGCTCGACGGGACTGCGAACCGGCAGACGTCGCTCACCGTGAACGACAAGCCGTCGATGGATGGCGCGCGGCATGTCACTGTCGTGCCGGCGCCGAGCGAACAAGCGCTGCGCACCCGCGCGTGGGTCGAGTCGAACCGGCGTTTGGTTGAAAAACTCTCTGGCGGCCAGCTCGCTTACGTCTATCTGCCGAACACGGGACAGCCCGGCTACTCCAGCTTCAATCGTTATTACTTTTCGCAGCAGGACAAGAAAGGTGTGGTTATCGATGAACGCTATAATGGTGGCGGCTCGGCGGCCGATTACATCATTGACGTGCTGCAACGCGACTTTGATGGCTACTTCAACAATGTCGCCGGCGATCGTTATCCGTTTACCAGCCCGGCGGCGGGTATTTGGGGTCCGAAGGTGATGATCATTAACGAGATGGCCGGCTCTGGAGGCGATCTGATGCCCTACATGTTCCACTACAGGAAGATCGGTTTGCTCGTGGGCAAGCGAACCTGGGGCGGGCTGGTACACACCGCTGACACGCCGCCGTTCGTCGATGGTGGGTCGATGATCGCTCCGCGCGGGGGCTTCTTCGCGCGCGACAATCGATGGGCGGTTGAGAACGAAGGCGTGGCGCCGGACGTCGATGTCGAGAACTGGCCCAAAGAAGTGATTGCCGGCGGCGATCCGCAACTCGAGCGCGCCGTGACGGAAGCAATGCGCATGCTAAAGGAACGTCCGGTTGATCGCGCCACGAAAGAACCGCCGTCCCCAACGTGGGGGGTGCGGCCAAAGCGATGAGTGTCCGACAAATGAATCGCGACGGGCTTGAACCATTCAAGGCGAGATAGTAGGGTGTTTACATGATCGAATCATCCGAAATTGAAAGGATGTCGGTCCGGGAGCGACTCCAGACGATGGAGCAGCTTTGGGACTCGCTCTGCCACGATGCCGAACTCCATTCCCCGGAGTGGCATCGAGACGTCCTGGTTGACCGGAAGGCGCGGGCTCAGCGTGGAGAAGCGAAGTTTCTAACGATGGACCAACTCAAGTCGCGTCTACGAGGCCCCCAACCATGATGGTGGTCGTCCTCGAGGACGCTGCCGAGGACATTGAATCAGGCAGACGCTTCTATGAATCGTGCGAAGCGGGAGTTGGTGATTACTTTGCCGAGTCGATTCTCTCCGACCTCGACTCGCTCGTTCTTTACGCGAGTATTCATCCCGTCTATTTTGGATTCCATCGGGTGCTCTCAAAGCGATTCCCATTCGGACTCTACTATGAGGTTGAAGGTGACGTGGCTTACGTGTATGCCATCCTGGATCTAAGGCGCGATCCGCTTTGGATTCGCAGCGAGCTGACGAAGAGAAGCTAGCGAGAGCGGTTTACGAAATGCCGAACACCAAACCAACAAGATTGATAATCGGCATCACCGGCGCCACCGGCACGGTCTTTGGCGTGCGGTTGTTGCAGATGCTTCACGGCTCAGGTGTCGAGACGCATCTGGTGATGAGCAAGTGGGGCCAACGCACGCTCGTGCATGAAACTCAGTACAGCGTCAA
>WNFC01004092.1_pt1 | contig 15832 bp, 8 predicted proteins | sample 5400541 | NCBI WGS metagenome assembly WNFC01 (sample SAMN13153342, study PRJNA577476) | soil metagenome | isolation source: 120 cm saprolite under Douglas fir tree site 2 hole 2 replicate 1 | place: USA:California | collected 2015-04-18
CCCTGATATTCGAAGTGTGAGGCTCTAGTATCACCCTCGTGCCGCCCAAGCACCCGATATTCCTCGGAGACGCGCACCACCCGTTCGACGCCGGGCAGCGTCTTCACATCCTCAACGCCAATTGCCGACGTATTGCCGACCAGGTAGATCTCCGTCAACGATTGCTGAGTTCCCTGCTCTCGATGGACCCGCACCTGGATGTTGTCCAGACGAGAGAGATGACCCAGCAATTGCTTGTAGGTAGGGCTCTCCGGCTCGATATTTGGCGTTAGGATCAGAATCATTGTTCTCTACTTGCTGCTTCCTTGCTTGAGTCGGCTCCTACGTTTGCGTTCATCGAGGGCATGCGCGCCGCGCCGTAAGAGCCCAGGATGCGGCTCTCTACTTGGCGATTAGGTAGTTCGTCGAGCGCCGCCATGACCTCGGTGTCATTAGCGGAGCCCTGCAACTCCAGATAGAAACAATACTCCCACGGACGACCCTTGACCGGGCGGCCTTCAATCTTGAGCAGATCAATCCCGCTTTGGGCGAATGGCTCAAGGGCTCGGTATAACGCGCCCGCTTGATGTGGAAGTTCAATCGCCAAAGACGTCTTGTCAGCGTCCGCTATGAACTCAGCCGAGGACCTAAGCAGGAAGAAGCGCGTGTAGTTCTCACTGCTATCTTCCAGATGTTCGCGTAGAACGACTCCACCATAGCGCTCAAGGGCGCGCCTGCCAGCGATCGCCGCGCGAGTTGGATCGCCTGCGCGGACAACCTGCGCCACGCTACCCGCCGTATCCTCCGCGACCACGCGCCGTATCTGCGGATTGGTTTCCAGAAAACGCCGGCACTGTTCCAGCGCGACCGGGTGCGACTCAACCGTGGCAATTGAGGCAAACGAAGCTCCGGCACAACCGATCAAATAATGACTGATCGGAATTATGACTTCACCAGCGACATACAATTTGCAGTCCAGGAGCTGATCGAAACACGCATGGACGAAACCAGCGAGACTATTCTCAATGGGCGCCAGGATGTAATCAGCAGCTTTATCGCTGATGGACCTGAAAAGAGACTCGAACGTGGGACGGGGAACCAGCGTGATCTGTGTGCCCAGCAGCTTGATGGCTGCTTCTTCACTGAATGCGCCGGGCTCGCCTTGAAACGCCACCCGTGGTGAGCTTGTTTGCGAGATGAGACTTGGAACGTATTCTGCTTCGTTCCCTCGCTCCGCGGCCCGAGTTTGAATTCGACGCGATTCATGGATGATGGCCCGAAAGAGTTCGACTACCGCGCGTTCGTCGAGCGGTCCGCCATTTGTGTTGCACATCCGCTCAATTACCGCGCGCTCGCGCGTGTGATCGCAGAGAGACATGCCCGAAGCCTGCTTTGATTCCCCAACTCTCAGGGCCAACTCGGCGCGCTGATTGAGCAAGCGGAGTAACTCGCTATCGAGATCGTCTATTTCAGTTCGGCAGTTTTCTATGCTCATAGTGTCAACTCCAGTCGGACTGATTTCCTCGCTGCTCGCGGCTCATGATCCTCCCGCCAAAAAAAGAACCAGCCGCAATCTTCACTTAGAAGGTTGCGGCTGGCTGGAAACTCTTGCGGTGTTAGTTCTCTACATCTTCACCCTACACACGCGCGCGTCCGCTGCTCAGACCGCTCCCCCCCGAAAGGAGAAGCGGTAGGTAAAAGCGAATGAACTGAACCGAGTAGCGTGCATTTTGTGCTGCGAAACTAAAACTAATCGTTCAATATTACGATACCGGCACTATACCCAAGGACCTGAAAATCTGTCAACGTGTTTTGTCGTGTTCCAAGCGAAGGGCCATCAGAGTGATTGGATATCACATTGACCGTCACACGTAGATCCCTGCAACTAATCGTTCTTGATCGGGAAAGATGTTATGGACAAAGACACCGCGCATTCGACTGAAGGGATCGCACAAAGAATAGTCGAAAAAGACTTCATGCTCCAATCGTCGCGCTCACCGTCTGACTCCAAGGCCCTTGCTCACCGCGAGTGTTGACCCAGCGCAGCATGTAGTAAGCAATCTTGCCGGCATCCGCGCCGTCATAATCAACCGTGTACGGCGTGAGCGTGTCGGTTGCCAGATACTTCAACGCGCTGGCGTCAGCAGGCGCAGGATCTCCGACTTTCACCCACACTTCGCATCCCACAACTCCATCCGGCTTGGCGTGGCTGGACGTCAACTCATCGACAAACTGAATTGTGTGTCGCAGGCGTTCCACTCCTTGGAATGAGCCACTCATTCCGACTGGACATTCGTTTTTCCGGCCATTTCCGCGTTTGGCTCGTTGTTTCCACTGACGATCCAACGCAAATCCTTCACGATTTACGATTCACGGCTTCTTGCTTTCAGTTTGTTGCTGCGCCTCTTGCAATTTCCGCAGTTCGCGCCACCGGGCATACTGGTCAGCCTTCTTAGGATCGGGGTCCTCCTCGCCCTTCAACCAGAAAGCAAACCAGTCTACATTGCCCTGCTGCGCAGTCATTCGCTCCCACGGCTTCACCAGCAGATGATCCCCTTCTGGAATATAAATCAGATCCACAGGCCTACCCAGTCGTTTCAGTAAAGCATACATCTCTACTTTCTCCAGCAAAGACAGGGGAGCGATAGCTACAATTCTGATTGGGGTCCGTATTCTGTCCAGATTGAAATTAGGCACACGCTCGAGCCACGTCCGTAGCGACTGCCCGTAGGGTGGACCCCCGTTGACCGTTTCCCACTCCGACGTGAGCTGCGGAAACAACAGATATTGCAAGTAGCCAAAATCAACACCGTCGGTGATTGTCGCTGCTGCAAATCGATAGTGAGAATGAGTCAAGGTATAAGAGACGTGATAATCCGAGCGGCTGAAGCCAATGATTCCCACACGGTCTCGATCAATCAGGCCCATCCTGTCGAGATAATCGATCGCTCCTTCATAACCCGCCATTTCACGCGGCGCCTCCGCAGCCGTCACAAGGACTCTCGTCGCTTCGTCAAGATTCTTTCCAAAACCCATTTGCAGGACTACGAAGCCTCGTCCTGCAAGCGGCTGCGCCGCGTATCCAGTGTGCCATGGACCGTCAATCCAGAATCGTCCCGGATTATCTGCATGCGTTTGTATCACCAGCGGATAGCGCTTTCCAGCAGCGTACCCTGGTGGGTAATATAATGTGCCCCGCATCTCGTGGCCGTCGGTTGCCTTCCACTCAATGGCTTCAACACGGCCGAAGCAAAGCCCGCGAAACTGCGGGTTGAGGTCCAGCAGCAGTTGTTTCCTACGGGTCTGCGCCTCTGTGGCAACTAGCCTCGGAGGTAAGTTGATGTTCTGATCTAGAGCTACGGTGATGCGGTCTTTTCGCTCAGTGACTGGGGAGGAAGCGTTGACCTCTTCCCACTCACGCCCCTTCTTCCGAAACGTTAATGTGCTACCACCGACGAGCGGATGTGGTGGAAGCACAATCTCATTGCTATCGGCATCCCACTTCACCGACTTTATTTTAAAAGGTTCTATCCGCTCTGCAATCGTGGTAATTCTTCTGCTCGGTAACTCTATCTCAGCAATATAGTGGTTCGATTGTCTTCTCTTCCGTTCACTCGGATCAGTCGTATCGAGAGGTAGAAAGGCATTCACCAGCACAAGTGATTCGCTGTCAGGGGACCAAGCGACCTTCTCACCATATTGAAAATTTATGGGAGCATTTATCAGAGGCTCCATCGCCCTCTTCCTTAAGTCGATCAACTGATATTGCCGAAGGCAATACCACGCGCTACCAGTCGAACATGGCGCACTGGCGATTCGCCTCAGTTGCTTGTCTTCATATTCACTCCAAAACGGAAGCGGCTTTAGCACTGATGTGCCTACCAGCGCATAATTTCCGTCCGGTGACAGATCTAGGTCCAGTCCTCTTGCGCCGTCTACAATTCCCCCGACCCGTTCCGAAGTCGGAGAGTCCGCTGTCTTGATAACAATCTCCTTCCGTGTGTCAAAAGCTGTATAACCTGTAATCACTTGCCACACGTCCGGCGTCGTAACCGTGAATCCGTGTTGTCTCATACTTTCGCTAATTAGGGCGGGCTTCGCCGCCTCCGCGACATAAATCAAACGGTCGCCCTTCGAAGAAACCGCGTAAGAGAAGATAGGTGTGGGATGGTTGGTGAGCTTTTCGAGCCTCCTGGTCTGGCAACTTACCTTGTACACTTGCGGATTTTCTCCGGGACCTTCGCCGAGAAACACGATCGTGTCGTTGTCTGAAAGCCAGGATAGGTGTGCGAAGGAGTTGACGATAGCCTCTCGATTAGAGGAGGAAGACATCGTGACGATGGTTTCAGGGGTTGGTGAGCGAAGCGCATCGGCTGTCTTGAAAACAATCAAAGAAAACTCTACCGTATTCTGTTGAAGACTTCCCTTCTGCACCACAAGGGCGAACTTGCTACCGTCGGGCGAAAATGTCACAACATTCTCATCGGGGACGAAGCTACTGATTTCAGTCATTTCCACCGCGTCAACAACTGTAACGGGCCGCCCCGAGCAGACGTTGTCTTTTTGTGAGTTACCTCTCAGCGATTCTGTATTGGTACTGAATCCAGCAACCCAAGTAACGGGTACTAACGAGATCAAAAAGATTTGAAATATTACCTTGAGTAACCAGAATTGACGTTCCATTAGATCCCCTCCGCTTCTCCAGACACGGCCGAACGTCTTACCGCTCTCTCTATATGATTTAACCACTCTTGATCTCAAGCGTATCTAGTTACTTGCGGGTTAAGATTTAGCCGGACTAGTTACTCTCGCGCCTAGGAAGCGAGTCGCACATCAAAACTGCAGTCTAAGAGCAAGCTGAATGGAGCGCGGCCCACCGATCTGATAAAGCGGGTTTAGGCCGCCATTGCTACCTCCCGACCCCAAACTTCTTCCTAACATTTGAGTCGATTGGCCGAAAAGCCCACTGGTGAGGAAAAAGAAAGGATCTGCGAAGTTGGGATGGTTGAAGACATTGAAGAATTCTGCTTTTAACTGGAATCTTACTCCCTCACTAATATTGAATTGTCGCCTGATTGCAAGGTCTACCTGTTTCGCCGGAAATCCTCGCAGACTGTTTCTCCCAAGCGTTCCTTGCCGCGCATCGATCGGGATTAGGAAGGGTCCCTTTTGGTTCGGGTTATTCGGGTTGGGCGTATTATTGAACCGTTTTCCTCCCGGTGCATTTGGATCGTTGAGGTAAAGAGGGATGCCTTGAACTATGTCGGGCCGCAGCTGAAAAAAGCCGAAGCCTATATCCCGACCGTATCTGACATCGACAGGCGTGGCCGAACGAAGCGTGAAAATGCTGTCGATCGACCAGTTACCCAGTATGGCTCTTTCAACTGCCCTAGAGGCTGGGGCGGGAAATTTGTAGGTGACAGCAGCGTTGAACGAATGACGAACGTCGAAATCAGACGGACCACGATCACTTCTGGGGTCGGTCCTTTGATCGGGCGTATTGAGAGTGGTGTCGGCGGAAGCCGTGTCAATCGAGTGCGACCAGGTGTATGAGGCTAGCGCCTGCAGACCTCTCGACAAGCGGCGATTGTATTGCAGTTGCATAGCGTGATAATCAGAAGTGTCGAGATTATTTATCTCCTGTACCGTGCTGAAGTTTGGATTGGGTCTGCCGAGCCTTTCAAGTCGTAGTAACCGCCGGCCTGCGGCGCCGACATAGGAGGCAGATACTGTCTGTCTTGTACCCAAAGATTGCTCAACTGCCAAATTCCACTGGTAGGTTCGCGGTAATTTAAGAGTTGGATCGAACCCAAATATGATCGTCGTCGTGGGGAGTGTCAAAGTTAAGGGTGGAGGTGCGGCCTGTCCTGGTGTAAGCGGAAAGCTAACATTGGATATACTCTTCGACCTGCTGTATGGGAATGACTGGTTGATCGCATTAACAATATTTCCAACCCCTAAGTCGTAGAAAATTCCAAATCCTCCACGCAACATCATCTGCTTGCCCTGTTTGCGCGACAACTGATACGCGACACCAACTCGCGGAGCAAAGTTGGCGTAAGTCGTCTTAAAGGGGGGCGTACCTTGAGGCGCCAACGAGATCGTGCTCGGGTTTGCCAGTCCCTGTACTGTAACAATCCCTGGACCATTTCCGACACTTGGTGGCGGGTTGTACTCCCAACGCAATCCATAGGTCAAAGTCAACCTGCGCCCCACCTTCCAGGTATCCTGCGCATATGGAGACAGATTTGTGAACGAAAAGAGACCAGGCTCTGTGGCCTGAATAATGACAGACGACGGCGTTCCTGTGAGAGATTGGTTGACGCTTGAGAAAGATGGTGCCTGGAAATACTCATTTATACCGCTAGTGGGAGAGAGACGACGGTAGTCAACGCCAAACTTCAATTGATGACTTCCTGAGACGACGGAGAGGTTTTCTACAATATTGATCTGTCTTTGTACATTTGTCGCATTTTTTCCTAAACGAAGCGTGGAAGCCCCGGTAATGAAAAAGCCAAACTGTGCATTTCGGCTCGAGAACGGAGAAGGGAAAACCTGGTCCGTAAGAGGCACAGCCCCACCGAAGCTGTCCATCGTGATATGGCCGTCTGCGACGTTGCGACTCCAGTTAAACCTAAAGTCGTTACTAACTTCTGGGCTTCGTGTCCATGTCGTACCGAGCGTCAGCGTTTGAACATTCTGCTGTGCGATCGTAAGGGTACTTAGACTCAGACCCCCAATCCCACGTTGAGCAGTGTCAGATGGGGAATAATTGTAACGACCGAATAGGGTCAACCTCTCGCTCAGCGTATGGTCCACACGTATACTCGTCGCATTCAAGGTCTGCGGGTCCGAATAGCTGGCGTTGAACTGTGCCAAATTATTTCCTAAGTCCGTGCCGTTAGGCATTGGATAGGCGTTCAAGAATGGCAGAATCTGCGGAACTTGCGCTGCCGCTAGCTGTCGTGAGGCCAACGACGGTGTGCTGCTCACGGCCGTCACTGGCTGCCGCAAGCGTAATCCTTCGTAAGAAAAGAAGAAGAAAGTCCGGTTCCGCCCGTTGTATCCGGGCTGACGTCCCCCCTCACCAAAGCGCGGAAGAAGGATTGGGCCGCTAAACGTGCCCCCAAAATCATTTTGTCGCAGCGGAGGCTTGCGAAGCCTTTGACTGTTTGCAAACCAGTCATTGGCATCTAACGCATCATTTCGAAAATACTCGAATACAGTACCCTGAAACTTGTTCGTTCCAGAGCGCGTCAGAATTTGCACTTGGCCTCCGGGCGTGCGACCGAATTCCGGTGCGTAGGTTGATGTTTGAATCTTAAACTCCTGCAGGGCATCTACTGAGACAAGACTGCTGGTGCCTCCGGCAGCGCTAAATGCAGGTAAAGACCCAGCACCGGATTGTCCCATAGCGGGGGCCGAAGATGCGCCGACATTGGCGCTTACACCATCCACGGTTATATAGTTTGCGTCGGCCCGCTGGCCGTTCACACTGAATTGTCCTTGTTCGACCTGGCTTGTCTTCGTCAAAACCACCCCAGGAGTGAGAGTAAGCAATGACTGAAAGCTTCTGCCATTGAGTGGAATGTTCTCCACGAACTGCCGATCAACAACTGTGCCCACCGCCGGCGATTCGTTGATGAGAGGCGCGTCGTTGGTTACCTGCACGGTCGCATTGATGTCGCCCGCCTTCAACTGAATCTGTAGCGCCTTCTGATCGCCGACATTGAGAATCACTTTCTCTATTTGCACCGGAGCGAAGCCGTGATGTTCTGCCCTGACGGTGTAGGTGCTGGGAGGAAGCAGCGGCACCGTAAAGTAACCCTGGTCGTTTGTACTTACTCGTCTTTCAAGAGATGTCGAAGTATTGGACACGGTGACACTCGCGCCCGGGACAACCGCGCCATTCTGATCTTCGACTGTGCCGCTCAGCGTTGCGGTACCACTTTGTGCGCACACAGTGAGCAGTGAGCAGTGAGCGGTGAGCAGCAGGAGAAATACAGTAGGCAGAAGGCAGAAAGCAGTCGGCAGCGAACGGCGATTGCATGATGAAAAGGGGCTTCGGCGAACCATGATTGTTATATCCTCCTAAGAATTTCAGCCACAAAGCGGCACAAGAAACAGAAGAAACATGGACTACGAACTGACGCCAGCCGGTACGGCACACCCTCCGTCACGGTCGGGGTACTGCCTATTGCTTACTCCCTCCTGATTTGCGCCGCCAATCTCTCGGCACTTTTCAGCGACCGCCAGAAATGCTGCGTCCTGATAGCTGGCGCATTCGAAGGGTCCGTTGAGATCGTAAACGCTGAGCGAACTGTCCGCTCTTGCTCTGAACACAGATCGAAGAGACGCTCGATCGCTCTGACCAGGTCGCTGTCACTTCCGATCTCAATCCCCGCGGACCCTTCGTCGGAAGATGCGCCGGGGAATAAAGGAGCAAGCTCTCGGCGCAATGTCACAGTCTCTTGCTGAAGTGCCTGCGCGTGTTGGCGAATCATGAAGAGCCATTTCGATCGCGCCGGCGCATCAAGGGAACGCAACTCGTCGGCCGAGAATCTATCGGCGAGACCTTTGAGCGCCCATGCATGGCGCAGCGTCTGGTGAGAGTGGCCCAGTGTGCGGCTGGCAAACTGGCGAATTTCTTCGTCAAGCTGGTTACCCGAAAAACCCTTTGCCACGAAGTAGCGACGCAGCTCCGAGTCAACCGCCATAGAACTGCCGACAGTGTCTGGACGCTCGATGATCACATTGCCGGACGGATTTGCTTTCTGGGGCTGGCGCTTGACTGCTTCAGCCACTGTGCTGATATTGACCGTAACAGCGGAGTTTTTTATTACCGCACCAAGCGCGCGCACGATCTCGGCTTTTCGTTGATCAGTCTCGACAATGCCTTGCACCTCCAACCGACCTGCGGGCGTGCGCGTCACATTCACCTGTTCGCCCATATCGGCACCGGCCTGACTCAAAAGCCCTAGCACTTCTACTTCCAGATCAGCAGTCGCGAACACCGGGGTCACCGGTTGTGGGGCAGTAGTTGGAGTTGTAGCTTCGGCTTTTGAGTTTCGAGTGTCCGGTTCTGCTGCCGAGACCAATTCTTTTTCCGGCTCGAAAACGGAGGGGGCGACTGCGCCGGCCGCCGGTCGCTCAGAGCTCGCCTCTATAAAGTGATATTCGCGCACATCGGTGCCCAGCTTCACTACCAGCGTCTGTTCGACGGCATGCAAATCGGGGCGGCTTAACACTAGTGTCGCTTTGATGAGAGACGCGGTGGCACGGGAACGGAAAGGCTCGCGGTTGGAAGCGTTGTCATCTTGGACCCGCGTCGTTTCGTAAGTGATCACATAGGCATTCGGTCGCTCGTCGAGATGCGTGACGGCCGCTTCTCCAATCAGGGAAGTGAATTCCTTCGCGGTTGGGTCGAGCTGCCATACGCTGTCAAAGCTCAACAGCGACTCACCGCCACGCTTCTCCGGCGCCAGTTGTAGCTGAGGACGCTGACCGTGGTGGAAGAGAGTTTGCACTCCGTCAGATCTTCTCCAATCACCGCCGATCAATGCCCCGCGTTCGTCGTAGAGCCGACGCGCCGTTATCCCGCGCTCCGCGCTGGCCCACACTTCGATCTTGCGCTTGGCGATCAGTGCGCCATCCGATGACTTCTCTTCCAGATTGATTGTGCGGTGCAGTACCGTGTCTGTTCTCGCCGCAATTGCGTCTTCGGCGGCGGAGGATCTCTGGAGCAGATCTGCCGCGGAGAGAGGTGGCGCCGAGCGCCGCAACTGGAGCAACATGAGCGCGGCAATCAGAACGAAAGCAATAACGAGAGTGACTGTGCCCGGTCGCGTCAACACTCCAATGTTCAATGGCCAACGGGCAATCGTCTTTGCTCTACGCGCTAGGCCGATCGCGAGAGCCCACACTGTTCTTAGAAGATTGAAGCGATCGTCTGGAGAACGTGGGCCTTGGAACGTTGGGCTTTGGAGTTCGCCAGTGGCGCCCTCCATCAGGGTCGGGTGACTGCCCCGAATCTGGACTTCTGCTTCAATACTTCCAGTCTTAATCTCTTCACTTTGCCCTTCGATGTTGAAGGTCGGATCGGTGTAAACAACGTGAAGCGCGGGCCATGGTCCACCGAAGTTTAGAGTTGCCTCCAGAGTGCGACCATCACTTAGGTCAATATGGGCGTTTTGCTCGGCGGGACCAGTTGGCGGCAAGTCAACAACCTGAAATAACAAACGAATTCCTTGCTCACTGATAATCTCCACGAAGCCGATCGGCTCCGACAAATCGATCATCAGGCTCTGCTCCATCACCTCAGAGCTGATCTTCTGTGACCCCTGAATGTAACCATTCACCGAGATGCACAACTCTTTGGGCCGATGTTCGAAGACCTGTCGGCTGCGCCGCTGCCAGCTTCTTCCTGACCTACCGCCGTCACCGGTCGCGCTACCTCCTCCTCCGCTGGGTCCTCCTTTTGGTCCTCCACCTTTGGCGTTCATATCTTTGCCGAGCGTATCCGTGGGATACCGTTCCGCCAGAAGCGGGAGTCCTAAAGTCTTATTCACTGTATCCAGACAGCCCTGACAACTGACGAGGTGCGCCAGCACTTCAGGCTCAACGCCTGCATCGGTGTCTGAACGATAAAAAGAGACCAATTCTTTGTTCGATGGACACTCGTGATGTTTTGAGCGAAAGACTGCCTCGCGCAGCTCATGCAAGAAATCTTTCGTTGTCCGCGTATAACCGATCTGAGCGTCTTCCATTGTCGGTGCTGCTTGCAGGAAGGTAAGCGCAGCGGGATTGTCCAGGAACACGCGAGCTTCCAAGCGGGCTATGCGTTCCCACTTGCTGATAGCGGGTCTGGTGCACTTGAGTATTTGCGCAATCTCGTTTGGATAGTAACCATGAAAGAATCGCAGGATGAGCACTGAGCCAGCTTTAGAAGTCTCTTTGCGCTGACAGGCATAGTGACAAACCCGCCGAAGTTCGTCCTGCACTTGAATCTGGGCCTGTGGATCAAATGCCCGGAGCCCTAATTCGGCCGAGTCATATTCGACGATCGAAGGCGGTCGCACGGGGCTGCGATTGGCTCTGCGGATCTGCGACAGTCGCATGAACCGCAGCATGCCGTAGAGATAGGCCTCCACATTTTGGATGGCTTGAATCTCAGGCCGCGTAAAGGTGAACTGGATGTACGCGTCGTGGAGCAAGTCCTCGGCCTGCTCGCGATCCTGATCGGTCAGCTTCAGAGCCCAACTCAGCAGCCACTCATAGCGCTGAATGAAGATATCCTCGTGGCTGGGGGCAGGCGTTAGTGCCCGCGGCTTAAGCATTGTTTTTCGAAGGAAACGCTCTGGCATCGCCCGATTCGTCAGGGCGACGGTGTCCTTTATATATATGCCTCTATTCTATATGTCGCCTGGCGCGGCCAATAATTAACCGAGATAGGGGCTGGAAGTTAAGATGATTTGGCCGCAGGTTTGCGCTTCAGAAGTAGCGAAAAGCGGTCGAAGGAGGTACGTCAGTTGGGCAGTTTTCTACAGGTTTCATCAAACCGTCCCTGCCGTCGAGGTCTTACCTTGCGGTCTCTAGTCTGTCTTACCATCAGTAATCGCCCCGAGGCTGCTGCTTGAGACTTGATCAGCGTATTTTGCCAGTACGCCACGCCGGTAACGCGGTGGCGGCGCATGCCAGACAGCTCGGCGGCGTCGCAATTCCGCGTCTGAGATGTTCACTTGCAGCAGACGCGCTTCAGCATCGATCGTGATTGAATCACCTTCTTCAACCAACGCGATGCTGCCGCCCACGGCGGCTTCAGGCGCGACGTGACCTACTACGATTCCGTGAGTGCCGCCCGAAAAGCGGCCATCGGTGATGAGTCCAACGCTGTCACCCAATCCCGCGCCAATCAGAGCCGAAGTCGGCGCCAGCATTTCGCGCATGCCCGGTCCCCCTTTCGGTCCTTCGTAGCGGATCACGATCATATCGCCGGGCTTGATCTGGTCGCCGAGGATCGCCGCCAGAGAAGCCTCTTCCGAATCAAATACCCGAGCCGGCCCAGTGAGATTCGGGTTCTTCACGCCGCTGATTTTGGCGACGGCTCCTTCGGTTGCCAGATTGCCATACATGATCGTGAGGTGTCCCTGCGTAGAGACTGGGTTGCCCAATTGCCGAATCACATCCTGATAGGTTGACGGAGCGGGAGAGACATCTTTGAGCACGTCCGCAACAGTCTTGCCACTAATCGTTAAAGCATCGCCATAAAGCAGATCGTGTTCCAGGAGCATCTTCATCACCTGCGAAATCCCTCCCGCCTTATGCAAATCTGTAGTGACGTACTTACCTGACGGTTTGAGATCGCACAGCACCGGGACACGGGCACGTATCTTCTCAAAGTCGTCCAAACAGAGAGGCACATTGGCCGCATGGGCAATTGCCAGCAGATGCAGCACTGCATTGGTCGAACCGCCAATGGCCATCACTACCGAAATTGCATTTTCAAATGCCTTCCGGGTAAGAATCTGTTGCGGCAGTAGTTGCCGGCGCACTGCATCAGATAAAACCTTACCGGAGCGAGCCGCGTTCTCAGTAGTGTCCGCGTCTTCGGCAGCCATCGTAGACGAATACGGCAGGCTCATCCCCATCGCTTCAATCGCTGCCGACATCGTGTTGGCAGTGTACATTCCACCGCAGGAGCCCGCGCCCGGACAGGCACGTCGCTCGACTTCAAGCAATTCCGTTTCGCTGATGTCATCGGCACAGAACTGACCGATGGCTTCAAAAGCACTCACGACCGTTAGGGCTTCGCCGTGGTATTCACCGGCCTTGATCGTTCCGCCATAGACGAAGATTGCCGGAATATTCAGACGCGCGATCGCAATCATCGCGCCCGGCATGTTCTTGTCGCAGCCGCCGAGCGCCAGAAGTCCGTCAACACTTTGCGCCTGGCAGACTGTTTCGATGGAGTCCGCGATCACTTCACGGGAAACGAGCGAGTACTTCATCCCCTCGGTGCCCATCGAGATGCCGTCGCTGACCGTGATGGTGCCGAATACCTGCGGCATGGTTCCTGCTGCGCGCAGAGATGCGACCGCACGCGTGGTCAGATCGTTCAAGCCAAGATTGCAGGGAGTGATGGTGCTGTAACCATTGGCTACTCCAATGATCGGCTTGGTGAAATCTTCATCATGAAAGCCTACGGCGCGCAGCATGGCGCGATTAGCCGTCCGTTCGATTCCCTTGGTGATTGTTTGACTGCGACGATTATCCATAGTCTGTTTAGCTCGCAAGAGCCGCTCGTGGTTCTCTAGCGACAAACGGCAAGAAAGACTGCCCGCGCTGGCATAAGTCATCAAGCGCGAAGTTGCCGCCGCAAAGTACAAGGACGACGTGGCTCTCGGAAGAAAATTGCGGTCTCAGCGGGTCGATTGCAGCTAGCGTGCATGACGCAGCGGGCTCGGTTAGTACCTTCGCTTCATCCAATAAAACGAACAGAGCGTCGACCGCCTCTTCATCTGTGACCACCGTTACGCCTTCAAAATACTTTTGAGCCAGCGCCAGGGTCGTCTCGGACACCGCCGGCGCCCCCAGGGTGCGCGCAATAGAAGTTATCGACGGCAACTCGACAACACATCCGGCGTCCAGGGCGCGGGCCATCGAATCTGCGCCTGCAGTTTCAACTCCCCAGATCCGCACCTCCGGCTTGATCGCCTTAAGGGCTGTGGCTACCCCTCCGGCTAGTCCGCCCCCACCGATGCTGACGATCACATCGGACACGTCCGGCAGATCTGCAAAGATCTCGAGACCGATAGTGCCCTGACCGGCAATCACCAAAGGATCATCAAAGGGATGAATATAAGCCCACTGCTCCGCTTCATAAGCACGCACTTGGCGAAATGCTTCGGCCATCGTTGCCGTGAGCACTACTTCAGCGCCATACCTCCGAGTGGCTTCCAGATAATTGATGGGCGTCGATTCAGGCATCAGGATTAGCGACCGCAAACCCAGCTCTCGCGCCGCGTGCGCCACAGCCTGGGCATGATTGCCGCCGCTAACAGCTACCACGCGCCGCTCGGGCTCAACGAGCGAAAGCATCTTATTGAATGCTCCGCGCACCTTGAACGCTCCTGTTTGCTGCAGCACCTCCAGCTTCAAATAGAGGTTCGTTCCCATCCGATCGCTGAGACTCTGGCTGCGGATGAGCGGCGTACGCCGAACGAAGGGTGCGATCCTTTCCTGCGCGGCTTGAATTTCAGCCAGCGTAATTAGTTCCTCGAAATCCCCAAGGTGTTTCCTCCTCTTAGTCGAGACTACTATTCTTCAAATTCCAATTTCCTTCACCACATCCAACTCTGCAGACTCGACACCCTCCTTAGCTGGGGAAGGCTGATCGAAGCGGAACGTTTCCGTCTCCTGTTTGACGACATGCATGAAGGCCTCAGCAGCGGCTGAATGTGGTCCTTCGCGACGGCGCACCGCCCAGAGGGTCCGTTTCTGTTGAAAACCTTCGACCGGCAAAGTGACTAATTCGCCCCGGGCAACTTCTTCGCGGACGCACATTAGCGGGACGAAACCTACGCCAACATTCTTGGCCACCATCTTCTTAATGGTCTCGATCGTGGCACTCTCGACGCGGATGTTTAGTGGAGTTTCGGAGCGCTCAAATGCTTCGACTACCTTTTGGCGCAGCGACGAATACTGGCTTTCCACAATCACCGACTCCTGCTCCAGTTCGCTGATGCTCACTCCTTCCCTGCCCGCCAGTTTATGACGCGAGCTCATGATTAGGACGACCTCATCGCGTACCAGCGGTTGGGCGTCCAGACCATGTTCGTTGGGTAAGTAAGCCAGCAGACCAAGATCGAGCCGCCGCTCCTTAAGCTGTCGGATCAAAACATCCGTGTGTTCGCAAACAACCTCGATCTTGATGTTAGGATACCGTTCATGAAAGACGTGAGTAAGTTCCGGCAGCAGATAGGAGTTAGTACTCTCGTTGGCGCCGATGCGCAGGTGCCCTTGTTTGAGCTTCTTGAGTGAATCGAGAGCAGCAACTACCTCGTTCCGCAGATTGAGCAAACGGGTAGCATAAGAGTAAAGCAATTCACCGGCTTCAGTGAGGAGATAGTCGTGACGTTGGGAGCGATCGAAGAGCGCCGAACCAATCTCTTCCTCTAACTTCTTCAAACTCATGCTTACCGCCGGCTGGGTGCGGAACACCCGCTCGGCCGCCGCTTGCACACTGCCTTCTTCCACCACCGCGACAAACATCTCCACTTGCATCAGTTCCATAAGCGTTTTCACCCAAGCGCAAGCGCAGGTTCTGTTACCGGATGAAGCCAGTGCCGATAACGGGGCTCGCGTCCTTGCGTGGCCGCAAAAAATGTCTCTTGAATCTTTTCGGTTATCGGTCCGCGAACACCCTCGCCGATAATCGCCCCATCGACTTCGCGGATCGGCGTCACCTCGGCGGCCGTGCCGGTCAGAAATGCTTCGTCGGCCTTTAAGAGTTCATCCAATTGAATCGCCCTCGTTTCCACGTGGCAGCCCAGATCGCGAGCAATTTCAATCACCGCATCACGGGTGACCCCCATGAGAATCGAGTGCCGCTCCTCGTTAGTAAAAAGTTTGTCACCCCGCACGACGAAGAGATTCTCGCCTGACCCTTCCGCTACATAGCCGTAAGCGTCCAAGAGTAATGCTTCATCAAAACCCCGCGCTACAGCCTCGCGAACAGCGAGAATAGAGTTGAGATACTGCCCGCACGCCTTAGCGGTCGTCGGCAGCATCTGTGAATGAAACTTAAGCCAGGGAGAAACCGTCACCCGGACGCCATTTTCCAATCCATTTGAAC
>WNFC01004093.1_pt1 | contig 15830 bp, 14 predicted proteins | sample 5400541 | NCBI WGS metagenome assembly WNFC01 (sample SAMN13153342, study PRJNA577476) | soil metagenome | isolation source: 120 cm saprolite under Douglas fir tree site 2 hole 2 replicate 1 | place: USA:California | collected 2015-04-18
CATTCAATACTATGAATATAGCTTATCGAATATGCTCTCCCGCACCCATAACTCGTTAAGGCTCAAGATTTTGCCTCTAACTCTTTTCAACTCTAGATTTTGTCAACAATTTCTCGCCAACCCCATATTCTTACGATTGGCAACGGAACCACCCTGCGGGCGACCGACACGCTCCTAGACTTTGTCTTCCTCCGACCTGCTGCACAGATCGAGCCTCAGATCACAATCTCCCGTATCCGGTAAGCAAAGAAGAACGTGTGGCGCGGACACTCCCTTCGACAAGCTCAGGGCAGGCTCTGTCCGCGGGTCTTGACGTTGGTGTAGGATCTTCGGCCTGAGCCAGAGGCTAGAAGCTCATAGCTGATAGGCTCTCATTCCCATTCAATCGTCCCCGGAGGCTTGGAAGTAACGTCATACACCACGCGATTCACGCCTTTCACTTCATTCACGATCCGCGTGGAGATGGTCTTCAGCACTTCGTGCGGCAACGGGACCCAGTCGGCGGTCATGCCGTCTTCGGAACTGACGGCGCGGATGGCGCAGGTGTAGGCGTAGGTGCGCATGTCGCCCATCACGCCCACTGACATTACAGGCAACAGCACGGCAAACGACTGCCAGATTTTTGTATAGAGTCCGGCTTCCTTGATTTCGGTGACGACAATGTCGTCGCACTCGCGCAGTAGCGCCAGGCGCTCGGGTGTGACTTCTCCCAGCACGCGGACGGCTAGTCCGGGACCAGGGAAAGGCTGGCGCTGCAGAATTTCCTCGGGCATGCCGAGGTCGCGGCCGATTTTTCGGACTTCATCCTTAAACAAGTCTTTGAGCGGCTCGATCAGCTTGAGCTTCATCTTTTCGGGCAGGCCGCCCACGTTGTGATGTGACTTGATAACCTGCGACGGTCCGCGCACCGAACGCGACTCGATCACATCGGGATAGAGCGTGCCCTGCACCAGCCACTTGACCTTGCCTTCACTTTTCTCAATCCGCCGGGCTTCCCGCTCAAATACTTTGATGAATTCGTTGCCAATAATCTTGCGCTTCTTCTCGGGATCGCTGACGCCTTTGAGCTTGCCGAGAAAACGGTCGGTGGCATCGACGGCATCGAGACGCAAGCCAAGTTTATCGCGCAGCGTCTGCTGCACTTTTTCGAACTCGTTCTTGCGCAGCACACCGTTGTTCACGAAAATGCAGGTCAGGCGCGACTTCCCAGTCGCATCGCGCAGGGCGCGATCGACGAGAACCGCAGCCACAGAAGAATCCACACCGCCCGACAGCGCACAGATGGCGCGTCCGCTGCCCACTTGCTGCTTCACCTGCTCGATGGTCGAGTCGATAAAATGCTGCGGCGTCCAAGTCGGTTTCGCGCCGCAGATGTTGAAGATGAAGTTGCGCAGAATCTCCGTGCCCTGGCGCGTGTGGTGCACCTCGGGATGGAACTGCACCGCATACCACTTCTTCGCGACGTTCTGAATTCCGGCGACGGCGTAATGAGTCTTCGCCGTCAGCTCAAATCCAGGAGGCAGATCAAGCGCCTCGTCACCATGCGACATCCAGACCGCAAGTTTTTTCGCCAAGCCTTGAAAAAGAAGCGAGTCTGAAACAACTTCGACTTCCGCGTGGCCGTACTCGCGCTTGTCCGCAGGCCGGACCCTGCCGCCGAGCGTGTGCACCATAAACTGCAGTCCGTAGCAGATTCCGAGAACGGGCAACCCTAGCTCGAAGACGCGCGAGTCGGCGGGTGGCGCATCTTTGTCATAGACCGACCAGGGCGCCCCCGAGAGGATGATCCCTACCGGCGCATAACTTTTGACCTCATCAAGCGAGGCCGTGCAAGGCAGCACGACGGAAAAAACATTCTGTTCACGGATGCGGCGCGCGATGAGCTGCGTATATTGCGCGCCAAAGTCGAGGATGACGATGGATTCGCTGAGGCTGGATTGGGGTTCCACGGATGAGTGTCTCAAATTCGGTTGGGGAGTGTAAAGGAGGTAATGTCTGCTGGCTAGTGTGAACGTCTGTAGAGACGTTGCTTGCAACGTCTCTGCCCGCGGCACCGCGAATTCTGGCAGGAGCAGCGTCGCTCGCGCCGTCCGCGTAGTGGAGAGCAGACGTAGCAAGCTACGTCTCTACGGCTAGGTTCGGCACATCGCTGAGGATGGGCTCGTCGCGGTCGATGGTCTGCACCGGAATCTTCGGCGCAAACCGCTCACCGCCGGGTGGAAGCGTAGGGATCGGCGGGGGTGCGACCAAAGCTTCTGGCATTTCGGCGATGCAGACGTATCCGGCCAGACGCGCCACGTAGAGCCAGTCCGCAATCGCCAAGTAAATCAGGATCACAAGAGTGATGCCTGCGATCAGGAGCCGGACCTTAATTATGGGAGCGAGGCCCAGCGGGAATGAAACAACTGTCGTCATCCCCGCAAAGGCGGCGAGATGTGCCACAGCCGACCAACACGATACGGCGACAACAGCGCCAAGGCGCTCACGGCACAGACTGGCGGCGGAGCCGAGCGAGCTTATCGTATTTTCACGATCGCGAACGGCGAAGATTGCAGCCAGCGAGAGAAACCAGTTGAGAGACCACGCCGCAACGCAGATCAGCCCAGCGAGTGGAAGAAATAGCAGAAACACCAGCCCAGGTTGTGGGTGCTCCGGTGAAGAAGCAAAGCCGGAAAGGATCGCGGCACCCTGGAAAGCGAGGACAACCGCCAGCACTACCGCTGCTCGAAAAAAGTTGAGGCCGAAGAGTGCGCGCAGTGGCTGACTCCCTGTCCCCTGATCTTGCGAGTGCGCGCCACCATCCTCTTTAGAGAAATTCCCAGCAACATCTCGACGAGAGGCAAAGTATTCGAGCAGCGCTCGCAACGTGAAATCTCTTCCCACAGACGCGACAACGATCCAGGCAAAAGTGAGAAACAGGACCGCAAGCAGCCCGGCCATAGCCGCTCGATCCAGACTACCGCGCAGTATGTGAGAGATCGCCTGTCCAATCAACACAGGCTGCCTCGTCCGCAGAAAAAGAAGGTCGCCGTTTGTCACCGGCAGCGTGCGCAGGTATTCGAAAAATCCGAAGAGGAGGAGCGCACAAGTTGTTGCGCCCACCGTCCAGCGCCAAGCGATTTCGGCGAGGGACAGCGAGGGCTGCCGCCAGGCCGCGCGGAAACCTTCGAGCGTGGGCGAGATGCGGGCCATGCGTCCTCAGGATATCGCATGCGCAGTCGTTAGCGGATGGGTAGTAGCCGGCATTCTAGCTCAGCGCTGTCATCCAGAGCGGAGCAACTGCTTTCACGAAGTGAAGCAGTTGTTGAGTCGAAGGATCCCTATGCGGCCCGTGCAACCACGAACCTGTCAGGGAGTTCTCACGATGCACCGGAGCGTCGGCTGCACAGGAAGAACGCCTCGAGTCAGCCACGACAACTCGAGATGCGCAGGGGTCCTTCGACTCCCTAGCTCGCATGCGCCCTCGTGAGGCCCTGTCATCCTGAGCGGAGCAACTGCTTCACGCAGTGAAGGAGGCGCGGAGTCGAAGGACCCCTACCCAGCCGGTGGAATAACGAACGTGTCAGGGAGTTCTCACGATGCACGGGAGCGCCGGCTGCACGGGAAGAACGCCTTGAGTCAACACGGCAGTTCGAGATGCGTAGGGGTCCTTCGACTTCGTAGCTGCTTCGCTTCGCGAAGCAGCCACTGCGCTCAGGATGACAGTTCGCTGGGGGTACACGTCACTTCACTACGATGTTCAATAGCTTGCCGGGGACGTAGATCTTCTTGACGATCTTTTTGCCCGCGATGGCAGACTTTATTTTTTCATCGGCGAGCGAGCGCTCGACAACGAAGTCCTCTGTTGAGTCGGCGGGCACAACAACGCGGCTGCGCAGTTTCCCATTGATCTGCACCGGGACATCGAGTTCCTCCTCTTTCGCGAGCGCAGCGTCGTACTTCGGCCACGGAGCTTTGAGCAGACTTCCCTTCTCGCCGAGCATTTCCCAGAGTTCGTGCGCGAGATAGGGGGCGAAGGGCGCGAGCAGGAGGACGAGCACTCTCTTGGTCTCCGCCAAATCCTCAGCGGGAATGTTCCCGGAGGAAATATCCTGCCCCATGCTCGACAGCAGGTTGTTAAGTTCCATCAGAGCTGAAATTGAGGTATTGAAGTGCCAGCGGCCGTCGAAATCATCGGAGATCCGCTTAATCGTCTGATGTAGTTTTCGCTGAAGTGTCCTGGCCGCAGGCCCGCGCCTATTCTCAACCGGGAGCCCGCTTGGACCAGGCGACGGCTGAGTCCGGTCCGTCACCACGCGATATAGCCGCCCCAAGAACTTGCGGATACCTTCGATGCCCGAGTCCTGCCAATCGAGGTCGCGATCGGGCGGCGCGGCGAACAGGCTGTAGAGGCGCGCGGCATCGGCGCCGTAACGCGCTACCATCTCGTCCGGTGACACCACGTTGCCCAAACTCTTCGACATCTTCGCGCCATCTTTGATCACCATGCCCTGGGTGAAAAGGCGCTCGGCGGGCTCATCATTGGTGATGAGGCCCATGTCGCGCATGAACTTCGTCCAGAAGCGCGAGTAGATCAAATGCAAAATCGCGTGCTCCACGCCACCGATGTACTGGTCAATCGGGAACCAATATTGAGCAGTCTTCGGATCGAAAGGCGCGCGGTCGTTGCGCGCGTCGGTGTAGCGGTAGAAATACCACGACGAGTCGACGAACGTATCCATGGTGTCGGTCTCGCGGCGCGCGGGCCCGCCGCACTTGGGGCAAGTCGCGTTGACGAACTCGGGAAGCCTGCCGAGCGGCGAGCCGCCGGTGAGCGTGATCTCAACGTTCTCGGGCAAGATCACGGGCAAATCTTTTTCCGGCACGGGGACGATGCCGTCCTTCTCGCAGTAAAGCATGGGGATCGGCGTTCCCCAATAGCGCTGGCGGGAGATGCCCCAGTCTTTCAGGCGATAGGTGACGGTGGCCTTGCCGAACCCTTTTTTCTCGGCGTGTGCGGACATCGTTTTGATCGCATCTTCGCAGGTAAGGCCGCTGAAGGGTCCGGAGTTGACCAGTGAGCCGTTCATCGTGGTGAATGGAAGTGGCGGCTCGGCGACGGTCTCTTCAGGATCGTCCCCGATGGGGACGATGACGAGACGGATTTCGATGTTGTACTTTTTGGCAAACTCGTAGTCGCGCTCGTCGTGCGCTGGCACGCTCATGATGGCCCCGGTGCCGTAGTCCATGAGGATGTAATTTGCCACCCAGATGGGAACCTTCTCACCACTGAACGGATTGATGGCGTAACTACCGGTTGGCACGCCGTGCTTTTCAATCTCGCCGATGTCGCCGGCTTCTTTGGCTTTACGCTGCTCGGCAATAAGCTGATCGACTTTCGCGCGCAAGCCGGTATTCGACGCGGCGAGTTCGGCGACGATCGGGTGCTCAGGCGCAAGCTGCACCGAGGTCGCGCCGAAAATCGTATCGACACGCGTTGTGAATACGCTGATGGTCGAACCGGCGGGCGCGCCACTTTTGGCATCAGCGAGTTTGAAATCCACCAGGGTGCCTTCGCTGCGGCCAATCCAGTTGCGCTGCATGGTGCGAACTTTTTCCGGCCAGCCGCCGAGCTTGTCAAGATCGCGCAGTAACTCGTCGGCATACTTCGTGATGCGGAGAAACCACTGCTCGAGCTCGCGCTGCTCGACCAGCGTATCTTCGTGGCGCCAGCAGCGACCGTTTACTACCTGTTCGTTGGCGAGAACAGTGCAGCACTTCGGACACCAGTTGACTTTGCTCTTCTTGCGGTACGCCAGGCCTTTCTCGTAAAACTTGAGAAAGAACCACTGGTTCCAGCGGTAGTAGTCGGGCAGGCAAGTGGTGACCTCGCGCGACCAGTCGTAGGCGAAACCCAGGCGCTTCATCTGCGCCTTCATGTTGGCGATGTTGCTGAGCGTCCATTGGCGTGGCGGCACGTTCGCCGAGATGGCTGCGTTCTCGGCGGGCAAGCCGAACGAATCCCACCCCATGGGGTGAAGCACGTTGTAGCCGTTCATCCACATGTAGCGGGCGAGCGCATCTCCGATGGCGTAGTTACGCACGTGCCCCATGTGCAGCGCGCCCGAGGGATAGGGCAGCATTTCGGCCACGTAGTATTTCTTCTTGCTCGAATCACGGTCGGCGGCGTAAAGCGAGGCGTCCTGCTGCCAGCGCTGAAACCATTTTTCTTCGACGTGGTGAGGGTCGTAGCGCTCGTCGTGGAGACGATCGGGGCGATCGGCATCGTTGCTGGTTACCGTGGTGGCTTCCGACTTTTCTTGCGGCGGCATAGGAGGATAACTGAGCGATTAGATAAACTTTGATTTTACAACGACAGGCTTGCGCTGCGCGGGCGCCGTTCGACCAGCCTAAAATATTGGGGGGGAGGTCAGCGATACACATCCTTGCGGTGCCCCACTTCGAGCACTAATACGGTGATTTTCTCGTCCTGTATGTCGCAGATCAGACGATAGTCACCGATACGGTAACGCCACAGGCCGCGTTTTTCACCGTGCAGCGGTTTGCCCCATTGCCGGGGGTCGTCGGCAGGAGTCAAGCGGTCGCGCAGAAAACGCTGAATCGATCGTTGAGCGGGACGGTCGAGCTTGGTGATTTGCCTTTCAGCGGTGCGGGTGATTTCAATCCGCCAGATCACTGATCAAGACCGAGGCGACGCTCCAGTTCTTCGAGTGTGATCGTAGGTTCGCGCCGCTCCAGCGCCGCGATGCCTTTCAGGTAGTCTTCGCGGTCTTCCAAATACTGGCGGATGGCCTCGCGGGCGTAGTAGCTCTTGCTGCGACCCGTCTCTTTGGCTAGGGACTCCAGCTTCTTTTCGAGTTCGGGTTCGAGACGGATGCCAAGCATGTTAAACATGTTTAACATTAACAGAATTGTCCTTGGAAAACAAGTTTGTGCCCTGTGCGCAGCGGAGCTTCGCTCCGTCGGACAGCAGGCAGCCTGTCCTGAGCTTGCCGAAAGGGCAACTGTCCCCATCATGTTCTCCATGTTCCGAGCCCCATCATCAGTCCGCCACCAACTTTTTCAGCGCTTCCACGTTCCTCCGATCATCGCCTGGCTCGTCTATCGGCGTTTCGGCAATGAAGGCGGCGTGGGCCAGCCGCAGGTCATTAAGCAGAATGCGAAATGTTTCTTTGCCGATCATTCCCTTCCCGATGTGCTGGTGGCGGTCGAGCTTCGAGCCGCGGGCGGCTTTGGCGTCGTTGCAGTGCCAGACCTTTACGTTGTTCAGACCGATGGTTTGGTCTAAGTGCGTCAGCGTCTGGTAGAGGCCTTCTTCGCTGGCGATGTCATATCCGGCGACGTGGGTATGGCACGTATCGATGCAGGCGGCAACGGGGACGATCCCACGCAGGCGGTCGAGCACCTCGGCGACCTGCTCGAAGCTCCCGCCGAGAGAGAATTCGGCTCCCGCGGTGTTTTCGATCAGAATGGTCAGGCCCGCTTTTGCGAGGTCGAGGCCTTGCGTGGATGCGGCGATGGCGGCGGTCGTTCGCAGCAGTCCCTGCTCGCGGTCAGCGCCGCGAAACGAGCCAGGATGCAGGACGAGATATTCGGCGCAGAGAGATAATGCGCGCTCTACTTCGCCGCGAAAAGCTTCCATCGATTTCTGCAGAAATAGTTTATTCGAGCTGGCGAGGTTCACCAGATAGTTGGTGTGGATGACCAAGGGCTTCAAATTGTAGTGGGCGCGGAGGCGGTTCATCTCCATGCATTGCAGTTCGCCCAGCTCATACGGAGCCCACTGGCGCGGGCTGGAAGAAAAAATCTGGAAAGCATTGCAGCCCAGGCGATAGGCGCGTTCGGCCGCGTTTTGCACCCCGCCCGCTGAAGAGGTGTGAATGCCGATGCGGCGGGAAGTCAAGCTGGGCGGGCGTTTCGGCGGGCGGCGACGGAGAATGTCCTGTTCGCGGGCCAGGGAGCGGGGCATGAAGGAAGTATAGCGTTGCGCGCTGTAGAGACGTTGCTGGAACGTCAGCGCTTGCAGCGCATCGGACGACAGCGATGCCTCCGCAAGAGAACGCATGCAACAATTTGCTTCATTTGCGGTGCACGAGTGGGCGACGGTACACTTGAACCACTCGGCCCGTGGAGCGCAGGGACCGTGTGGGGACGGGCGCTCTGGCCCGTGCAAGTCGAGCGAAAAGCTCGACTGGGTCGCTAAGAGGAATCCATGTTAGTCGTCATGCAGGCGCACGCTACCGAAGAGCAGGTGCGCGCGGTTTGCGAAAAAATCGAGAAGCTGGGCTATCGTCCGCATGCCATGCCGGGGGCGCAGCGCACTGCCATCGGCATTACCGGCAATAAGGGTGAAGTGGAGCAGGGCACGCTCGAAGAAATGCCGGGCGTGCAGGAAGTCATCAAAGTTTCAAAGCCCTACAAGCTGGTCAGCCGCGACATTAAGCAGGACAACACGATTATTCGTTTTCCGGGGACAGCCGCCACCATTGGCGGTCCCGGGCTGGCCATTGTCGCCGGACCGTGCGCCATCGAGAGCCGCGAGCAGGCCTTTGCCGTGGCGGAACGCGTGCATCGCGCCGGAGCTCAGTTCTTTCGCGGCGGAGCCTACAAGCCGCGCACGTCTCCCTATTCTTTTCAAGGATTGGGCGAGGAAGGGTTGCGCATCATGGCGGAAATCCGCCAGCAGTATGGAATGAAGATCATCACTGAGGCCATCGATAACGAATCGCTTGACCTGGTGGAAGAGTACGCCGACGTAATTCAGATCGGCGCCCGCAACATGCAGAATTTTTCTTTGCTCAAGCGTGCCGGACGAGCCAAGAAGCCGGTGCTGCTGAAGCGCGGTATGTCGGCAACGCTGGAAGAGTTCCTGATGGCTGCCGAATACATTTTGAGCGAAGGCAACTATAACGTGGCGCTGTGCGAGCGCGGCGTGCGGACCTTCGCCGATCACACCCGCAACACGCTTGATCTGAGCCTGATTCCGGCGGTGCAACGGCTCAGTCATCTGCCGATTTTCGTCGACCCCAGCCACGGCACGGGCAAGCGCAACAAAGTCACTCCACTGTCGCGGGCCGCGGTGGCCGTGGGTGCGGATGGATTGATGGTGGAAGTGCACAACCAACCGGATCAGGCGATGTCGGATGGTCCACAGTCACTATTTCCGGATCAGTTCGATGAGTTGATGGTGCAGGTGCGGCAGATTGCGGCGGTGGTGGGACGCACGGTACCAGCGATTGGGATTAGGGAACCGGCGGGGGTTAGCAAGTAACTACCGAGGGTGCCCCATCCTTGTCGCGCTCTTTGCGACAGGGTGGGGACTTTGATTCTCAGCACTGAGACCAACCAGTAGACGTTTCATTCTAGTCCCTTCAACTCATTTTCAAAGGTGAGGCAAAAGCCTAGTCCCGCGACCTCCGTGCCGCCCGTAGGAGTCTCAAGAGTCCCATAACCGACAGACCCTGCTAAGCGCGCGTAACTCTGCTTCTGCTAATCTTTCATCTTCTCCAAAGTAGCTAAAGCCTTGAGAAAATTCCTCCTCATCATTGTTTTCATCCCGATCCTGGGCGGGCTCGCCTGGTGGTATTTCCGCGAGAGCGCGCTGCCGGACTACGGGCCGGCTTACCGCGAGTACGCCTACGTCACCAATGGCAAGAGCAACACGGTCAGCGTAATTGACCTGCGAACCTTTCAGCTGGCGAAGACGATCGTCGTCGGGGCCGGCCCTACCGGCATCGCGGCCAACAGTAGAAAGAATGAAATCTACGTGGTCAACACCGGCTCGAACAACGTCAGCGTGATTGACGCCGAGAAGAACGCTTTGGTGTCGACGATCGGCGTGCATGGCAAACCCTACTTCATCGAGGTGTCGGGCGACGGCAAGCGCGCTTACGTGGCCAACTCTGGCTCGGCGAACGTTTCCGTGATTGATTTAGAGAAGCGCAGCGTCGTGGGCAACGTGCGCGTGGGCATGTCGCCGGGCCTGGCGCGCGTTTCACCCGACGGCGCAACTGTGGTTGTAAGCAATCGCGGTGACAATACGGTTTCCCTGATTGACGCCAACCTGCTGCGAGTCCGGGCGACGCTTCCCGTCTGCCGCCAACCGGAGGACATCGCGATTCTGCCCGATTCCAGCAAAGCATTCGTCGCATGTTCCAGCTCGGGACAGGTAGCGTCCATTGACTTGAAAAACGATCACGTGCTGGCCCTGCTCGATGTGGGCCGCACGCCGGTCAGTCTGACGGTCAAACCCGATGGGGGCGAGTTGATGGTGTGCAACTTCGACTCTGACAGCATCTCGATCATCGAGACAGGGAACGACGAAGTCGGCAGTAGCGAAGTGATTGGGCAGCATCCATCGCACGGATTGGTCACGCTCGACAACTCGCGCCTGTACGTGACCAACTTCGGGTCCGACAGCGTTGCCGTTTATGACATCGATCTTGGACGGCGCCTGGCCACAATGCCGGTGGGCAGCCATCCCGACGCCATGGCGCTCTCGCAGGACCAGAATTATTTGCTCGTGCTCGACTCGCAGTCAGGGGACGTAACCGTCATCCAGAAGCGCAAGCCGCGGAAGCTGGAGCCGACGGAGTATTCCCTGCTGACCATGATTCCCGTGGGCGTGCAGCCCAACGGGATCGTGGTGAAGTCGTTCATAGTGAGCGCGCCGGTTAAGAAATAGAGGTTGCCTTCCGCTCCCTGCATCACACGAAAAAAGATTCCCCGCGAGTTTTTAGCAGGCTGCGGAAAACTCAGGTTTTGGGTGGCGCAGCGCTTTTCAGCGCTGCGATGAGGGCCGCATTTTCAACGAGGGCTTCAGCCCCCAAGGGACACGCACTATGTTTTTCAGCAACCTCTTACACCTCGGCCGGCTTGGCGCAGAATTTGTCCAGTGCGGCCTTCAGATCGGCGGCAATGGCCGGGGCCTCCCGGCTTTCGATGTCGCGGCGCGGCATCATGTAGACGAGCTGCCCGTCAACCAGAATCGCAATCGAGGGCGAAGACGGCGGATGCCCAGTGAAGTAGCCACGGGCGCGGTCGGTGGCTTCTTTGTCCTGCCCGGCGAATACGGAAAAGGATTTGTCGGGACGAGCCGCGGCATTCTTCAGGGCTATGCGCACGGCCGGGCGCATGCGTCCGGCGGCGCAACCGCAAATGGAGTTCACTACCACCAGGGTCGTGCCCGGCTGAGCCTTCATCGCGCGGTCCACTTCTTCCGGCGTACGGAGTTCTTCAATACCCAGGTGAGTCAACTCTTCGCGCATGGGAAGAACCATAATTTCGGGATACATCGGCATATAAAATTTATTCCTCTCGTTGGGACTATCGACTTCTATTGTAACGTGTATTTGGCCTCGCATCTGCGAAGTTGCGGCTCCCCAGATGAACGCTGCGAACTGACGGACGGCGCTGTATCTGTATATTGTCAAGTCTGTTCTCAGCGAAATCAATCCATGCTGCTGCAGGAAAATGTCGCGCTGGCTCCGCTGACCACGATCAAAGTTGGGGGCACCGCCCGCTATTTCGTCGAAACGAAGACTGTGGGTGAGGTTCAAGAAGCGGTCAGTTTTGCGCAGTCGCGAAACCTTCCGCTGTTTGTTCTGGGAGGCGGCAGCAACCTGGTAGTCGCCGATGCAGGCTGGCCCGGACTGATATTAAAAGTCGCGATCCCAGGCATTGAGCAACGCAGGCCTCACTCGGACGGCGGAAAGATACTTTTCGATGTGGGCGCTGGAGAATCCTGGGACCGATTCGTCTGGCATGCAGTGATGGCGCAAGGTGGAGGCGTGGAGTGCCTTAGCGGTATTCCCGGCAGTGTGGGCGGAACGCCCGTGCAGAATGTCGGCGCATACGGGCAAGAGGTGGCTGACACAATTGAGTCAGTGCAAGTGTTCGATCTTCAGGACCTGCAGGTTCGTGACCTTTGCCACGAGGCCTGCGGCTTCAGCTACCGCACCAGCATCTTCAACACGACCGAGCGGGGACGCTTCATCATTCTGCGCGTTGCCTACGCGCTCATTCCCGGCGCTGAGCCCAACATTAGTTATGCCGACCTCAAGCGGCACTTCGAGGGCCGTGAGTACACGCCGTCGCTCGCCGAGACTCGGGAAGCGGTGCGGCACATTCGCGCCATCAAGGGCATGCTGATTGTCCCAGGAGACGCGGGCTGCCAGAGCGCGGGTTCATTTTTCAAAAATCCGGTGCTCTCGGAGGGGCAGCACGAGGAATTGAAGAAAAGGGCAAGCACTCGCGGATTGACCGTGCCCAGCTATCCCGCCTTGGCAAAGAGCAAGAAAGTTTCAGCAGCGTGGCTGGTGGAGCGTTCCGGTTTCGCCAAGGGATACGAATTAGGACGCGTAGGGATTTCGAGTAAACATGCGCTGGCTATCGTCAACCGCGGCGGAGCCACCGCGGCCGAGGTGCTCGCGCTGAAAGACCAAATCCAGCAACGCGTCGAGGAAATCTGGAACATTCGGCTCGAACCGGAACCGGTCATGGTGGGATTTTAGAACAAGGTAGCCAGTCGCTAGTGCCAACTGGAAGTCACGGTGGCGAAGTTGCGGTAGCTTGTGTGGGGCGGACACTCTTGTCCGCCAAAAGCTGGCTGTGGATAAGCTGCCAAGGGATCCATCGTGTCTTTAGCCTTTAAGGCTTTTTGCACGGGATGGTTCAGGCGGACACAGCCTGCCCCGAGCATAGCCGCAGGGAATGTTCACCCCACACGTTCTCTTCTGCAGAAAAATTCCCGAACAAAGATTGTCCCATGGCGGTCTTCATGAATGAGGGTAAACGATTGGTGGTGGGACAGGCGATCTGGAGCGAGGCCGCCACGGTGGGGCAAAGTCAAGACGAATTGCTCGAGGACCTCGTCCGGCAGCATGCGCGGCTGGTTTACCGCATCGCCTACGCCGTGCTGCGCCGCCACCATGACGCCGAGGACGCCACGCAGGAGACGTTCGTTCGGGTGTTGCGCTACAGCCGCAAACTCGCTGGCGTGGACGATCCTAAGACATGGCTGGCGCGGATCGCCTGGCGGGTTGCGGTTGACCGGAGCAAGCAGCACGGGCGGAGGAGGGAGATTGCGTTGGAGGATTCTGAGCGACCCGTCGAAGAAGTCGTGTCATCGGGGCCGCCGGCGGACGAGGCCATGCTGGGGAATCAGGTTGGCACGGTGCTGGAGAAGTTAATGACGGCTTTGCCCGAGAAGCTGCGCGAGCCGCTGATTTTGTCGACGATTGAGGAGATGTCGCCGCGTGAAGTTGCAGCTACCTTAGGGATCAATGAAGCGGCGGTGCGGTCTCGGGTGTTCCGGGCGCGGCAGATTCTGCGGGAGAAGTTGGCCGGCTACGTGGGTAGAAAATAATGGGTGGGAAAATGGCGGATAACGACCACAAGCAAGAAGATGCAAGGTGGCGGGGGCGGGAAGAAGGCAGGCTCGATCGGGGGCTTGATGCGGCGCTCTCACAATATGCGGCCGTGGAGCCGAGAGCTGGATTGGAAGAGCGAGTTCTAGCCAATCTGCGGGCAGAACGGGAACACGTTGTCACGCGGGCATGGTGGCGCTGGGCGGCGGCGGCCGTGGCGGTAGTGGCGATAATCGTGGCGGCGTCGCTGCTTTGGAGATCGGGGAGGCCGACGCCCAGCACTACAGCGCATCATCCGTCGACCACGGTGGAGGGCAGCCGCCAGAGCGCTATGCAAGCCGCACATCTTGGACCAGGCGCGCCAATTCGTCCCGCTCACCGGGCGTCATCCAAGAGACGGATGGGCCGCCGGGTTGCCGATCCTCGAGCCGCAGTGGTCGCGGAGCCTCGATTGGAGCAATTTCCATCAAGGCAGCCGCTGAGCGAGCAGGAGAAGTTGCTGATGAGATTCGTCGCCGAGTTTCCCACCGAGGCGAAGTTAGTGGCTCAGTTGAGAGCTGAGGAGTTGCGAAAGGACCGGGAGAAAGACAAGAGATGAAAGAACTTTCGGCTGGGTCCGGAGGCGGGGATTCAAATCAGCCGGTCAATGAGAGGTTAACAGATAAGGAGATGTGCAAATGACTAAGAAAACGACCATCGGGGCACTAATGGTTCTGCTGTTCTGCTGGGGAGGAACAGCCTTGGCGGTCCAGGAAAAGGCTGAGGACCACGCAAAGGCTACGGCGCAGGAACCCGAGCGGCAAGGAGCCTATCGGCTTGACTTCTCTGTCAATGAGCTTCAGGACGGAAAGAAGATCAATACGCGGCAGTATTCCATCAATCTGAACGCAGGGGACGAAAACGAGATCAAGATCGGCACGCGGGTTCCGGTTGAAACGACGAATGGTCAATTTCAATATATCGACGTGGGGACAAATATTTGGGCGCGCCTGCGGGAACGTGGCGGCGAGTTGTCAGTCAATGCTCACGCCGATATCAGTGACTTTGCGATGCCGGATCAACAGGCGCAAATCAGACAACCAATCATCCGCCAATTGAAGATCAATGGCAGCACGATCGCGCTGCCCGGGAAACCAATTGTCATCGGCAGCGTGGACGATCCGAACTCCAAGCGGCAGTTTCAATTGGAGATGACGGTGACGAAGTTGAGATAGGTCTGGTAGAACGCCCTTCGGCGTCGCTGAGGACAGGTTCTGTCCGCCTGAACTGTCCCTGCAAAAGTCTTAAGGAACGGGGCACGCTTGATCCCTTCGACAGTCCATTGGATGCAAGCTTTTGTCTGACCTGAGCGTCCGCCCCACACGCAACAAACAAGACGGCGCCGCCCCGGTTCGTGGCCCGTTTTTTGATGGGACCCCAGTGGTGGGGAAGGTCGAACGATCCGGCTCCAGCGGCGCCTCAACTCACTCATCGGCAAATCTTGCCGCCTGCTTAAATATTTCCAAAAACATCTTTCGCGTCAGCTTGCCGGTCTGGGTGTTCTGGTTCGAAGGATGATACGAAGCCAGTAACACCTTACCATCGGGTAACCGGTAACTGGCGCCATGTTTGAAGAGGTAACCCTGTTTGCTGGCAAGCACGCCGTTGCGTTTCAGGTAGTTAAGGTAGGCATCGAAGCCGATCTTGCCCAACGCAACCACCACTCTGACTTTTTCGAGTCCTGCAATTTCACGGTCCAGAAACTGCGAGCACTCTGCGAGCTCTTGCGGCAGCGGTTTGTTATCCGGAGGAGCGCAGCGGACGGCAGCGGTGACGTAGAGGTTCTTCAGCTCCAGGCCATCGCTGCGATCGGTCGCTGTCCCCTGATTGGCAAAGCCAGTTTCATAGAGGACCGGATACATGAACTTGCCGGAAGCATCGCCCGTGAACGGGCGCCCAGTGCGGTTGGAGCCGTGGGCTCCGGGAGCAAGGCCCATGATGAGGACGCGGGCAGCGGGATCCCCGAAACCGGGCACGGGCTTGCCCCAGTACTCACAATCAAGGTAAGCCCGGCGTTTCTCGCGGGCGACTTGCTCCCGGTAAGCCACGAGGCGCGGGCAGCGGGTACAGGCGATCACTTCGCGGTTGAGAATCGTAAGCCAGTGGGGCGTCATAGTTGATTGTTCTCTCAAATTAACATCTGCGCCAGGACGTGACTTGGCGAACGGCAACATCCATGCGCCCCAAGCGCCAACGTCCGCAAGAGAGACGTTGCCAGCAACGTCTCTACAAATTCAAGAATTTTCGGGTCCGCAAGATTCCGCATTTGGGCCAGAGACTTACGGCCCGAGGACTAAGGTCTGCTTCCCGCGTTTGACGTTGCTCTGCCTCAGCTTTACACTCAAGACAACGCAGTATGAATTCAGCGAGGTTCCTTTTTGCTCGAAGGAATTCCTGAATCGGCCTGAAAGGTAAAAAGTGAGC
>WNFC01004094.1_pt1 | contig 15829 bp, 16 predicted proteins | sample 5400541 | NCBI WGS metagenome assembly WNFC01 (sample SAMN13153342, study PRJNA577476) | soil metagenome | isolation source: 120 cm saprolite under Douglas fir tree site 2 hole 2 replicate 1 | place: USA:California | collected 2015-04-18
GGCGGTAGGACAAGCGCACCTGCTGCATGCGGAGTCCGACCAGCCCCAACACCATCGCCACCACGACACCGGCGACCGCGACTCCCGCCAGCATGGCGCGCAGGCGCCTGCGGTCGCTCTCGCGGTGGAAGCGCGCCCCGTGCTGGTCGGCGGTGGACGCGGGCCTGAGCCCGAGGGACATCTGGATCGGCGTCGAGCGGCCCGTGGACCTCATGCGGCCTCCAGTCGCTTGAGCACTCGGAGTTTGGCGCTTCGCGCCCGCGGGTTGCCGCTGACCTCGGGATCCGAGGCGGTCACCGGCGAGGGCACGAGCTCGATGAATCCCGCCGCCTCGAGCGCCCGGAATGCGCGCTTGACCGCGCGGTCCTCGCCGGAGTGGAAGGAGATGATGCCCAGTCTGCCGCCCCGCTCGAGCAAAGCCGGGGCCGCGTCCAGCGCCTCGCGGAGAGCCTCGGGCTCTTCGTTCACGGCCATGCGGATCGCCTGGAAGGTGCGGGTGGCGACATGCGTGCGCCGCGACCAGGCCGCGCGGGGCACGCCTGCCTTGACCGCTTCGACCAGGTGGGCGGTCCTCGTCAGCGGAGACCGCTGCCGCTGGTGCACGATGCGCTTCGCGATGCGGCGCGCGTGACGCTCCTCGCCGTACTCGAACAGGATGCGGGCGAGATCGGCTTCCGTGGCGTGGGCGAGCAGGTCCGCCGCGGTGCGGCCGCGAGTCGGGTCGAAACGCATGTCGAGCGGCTCGTCCTTCTGGAAGGTGAAGCCCCGGCCCGACGCGTCGAGCTGGTACGAGGACAACCCCAGGTCGAGCAGGACGGACGCGGCCTGGCTCACGCCGGCCTCCTTCGCGTGCGCGCCCAAGTCCCTGAAGCTCCCGTGGCGGAGCCGCACATGGTCGCCGAATCGCGCGAGTCTCCCGCGCGCGCGCTCGAGAGCCTCCGGGTCGCTGTCGATCCCGAGTACGCGCGTGCCTCCTCCGCCTGCCTCCATCAGCCGTTCTGCGTGTCCGCCCATGCCGATTGTCCCGTCCACCACCCAGCCCCCGCGTCGGGGGCGCAAGAGGAACGTCACTTCGTCCACCAGCACGGGGAGGTGCGCGTGCGCCTCCCCCTCCATCCCTAGACGCCCTTCGACGCCAACCTCTCGCGAAGATCGTCGAGCGGCCCGGCGTTGTCGCGCTGGAAGTGCGCCCACCGCTCTTTGTCCCAGATTTCGAAGTACGTCATCATGCTGACGATCTCTACGTCCTTCACCAGGGCCGTCCGCTCGCGATAATTCTGCGGAATCTGTATGCGCCCCTGCGGATCGAGCATCACCATCTTGCCGCCGGAGAGATAGAGGTACTGGAACTTGCGCCGGTCGGGATCGAGGAGCGGCAGCTCGCTCACTTTGCTCTCGAGCTCTTTCCACGTGCGCTCGGGGTAGACGTCGAGCGAATTGCCGTTCGGGGCAAGCATCAGTTTGTCTCCGAAGCCGTCGGCCAGCACCTCCCGGAAATCGGCCGGGATGCTGACACGACCCTTCGGATCCACCGTGTGACTGAACTGTCCTCGAAACACTGTCTCCCCTCGTGTGGAGGAAAGTATCTCCCCGGGCCCAACAGTCAAACCACTTCATGGGATTTCACCCCACCGCCGGCCTAATCTAGCCGGTGGCTGGGGGGGTGTCAAGGAAAAACTCCTATTTCTTTGGTATATCCGGACCATCAGGGAGGACGACGGGTGGGGCCAGTCCCTGACTGAGCTACCGCATGTGGGAGGAGGCCGGAACTCAGTGCGGGCGGTAGGACTGCATGGCCTCCGGTATCCAGGCCTCGATTTGCCGGATTCGGGTGGGCTCCGAAGGATGGGTGGAGAGGAACTCGGGCGGCCGTCCCGATCCCTGCGAGGCGGCAGCCATGCGAAGCCAGAGGTCCCGCGCGGCGAGAGGATCGTAGCCGGCCTTGGCCATCAGGATGAGTCCGATGTGGTCGGCCTCCGACTCCTGCGCCCGGCTCCATGGGAGAAGAACTCCGACGGTCGCCCCCGCACCCAGGAGGGAAGCCACGGCCTGGACGGTGGCAGGGTTGCCCGAGGAGAGAGCCGCCATCGTCGTCTCGAGCCCGACATTGACGAGCGTCTGCTGACTGACCCGCTCGCCACCATGACGGGCGACCACGTGGCCGATCTCATGTCCCAGTACCGCCGCGAGCCCGCTTTCGTCGCGGGTGATCGGCAGGATGCCCGTGTACACGGCCACCTTGCCGCCGGGCAGGGCGAAGGCATTCGCCTGCTTGTCGTCCTGAATGAGCCGGTACTCCCACTGGTATTCGGGGTGGCCCGTGACAGCCGCGATGCGGTTGCCGACCCGGGCGACCATCCCGCTCGCCGCAGCGTCGGAGGACAGCCGCGCCTTGGCCAGGGTCTGCTGATAGGCCTGCACGCCCAACTGGCTTTCCTGCTGGGGCGACATGAACTGGAGCTGCGAGCGGCCCGTGTAGGGTACGGTCTCGCAGGCCGCCACCGTGCTTGCCGCCACAATCGCTCCGGAAAGCGCCGAGCGCCATCGAGGGAGCCGCATGGGCGAATCCTACCAGATCGGCCCATTCCTCAGGGTGACCAGGGTCGCCATGGTCGCCTCTGCCTCGATGCGCCCGGCCTCGATCTCCATCCTGATCGAAGCGATCCGTGCAGGATCGGCAGTGGGAGCTCCGGAGCTGTCGAGGTAAGACAGCGCGAAGCGCCGGACGTTCTCGGCCAGTGGCTGGGCACCGCCACCCGCGTCGCGCCGGAGCGTCGTCTCCTTCGGGCGTAGCAGGTAGGTGACGCGCTCGCGCGTCGGGTCGATCAGGCCATTAGCGTTGAGGTCGCGCTGAAACACGACGCGTGTCGGCTCGGCCACGAGGACGGCCTCTATCCCCGCCCCCGTCGGGTCGTAGCCCGCTTCGCGGAGCTCGCGGGCCATACGTTCGAGCGCCGCGCGGACGCTCTGCTGCGCGTCGACCCGTCCCGCACCCCAACCCCAGGCGGCGAGGCCAGAGTGGAGCAGGCTGAGCGTCGCCGACATGAGCACGCCCATGACGGCCATCGCGACCAGTATCTCGACCAGTGAGTACCCTGCCTGCGCGCGCAGCCGCCGCATGGCGCGCAGCCTGTCTCACCACCCTGCACACGTCAATGTCCACGTTTCGGGACACCGCGCCCTGCCGTCAGTCGAGAATCGGTTTCGGGGGGTCCGTCGAGTAGTCGTAGAAGCCGCGCCCGGTCTTTCGCCCGAGGTCGCCGCGCTTGACCCGCTTTTCGAGCTCCTTGGGCGGCCGGTCGGCTTCGTTCTTGGTCACCTCGTAGGTTTCGAGGCGGGCGTTGTAGCCGATGTCGAGGCCCGAGAGGTCGCCCAGCTTGAATGGCCCGAGCGGGTGGTTGAGACCAAGCTCCACCGCCTTGTCGATATCGGCGTGGCTGGCCACCCCCTGCTCGAGGCAGTAGTAGGCCTCGCGCACCAAGGCGCGGAGGATGCGGTTGACGAGGAAGCCCGGCAGCTCTTTTCTGAGGATGACCGGCTCCCGGCCGCTCCGCCGGGTCACCTCGGCTGTGATCTCCACCGTCTCCTCGGTCGTCCACTGCCCCTTGACCACCTCCACCAGCTTCATCACGAGCGGCGGGTAGAAGTAGTGCATGTTGACGCACTTCTCGGGCCGCTTGGTCGAGGGCGCGATCTGGGAGTTCATCAGCGTGGACGAGTTGGTGGCCAGGATGGCGTGAGGCGGGCAGAAGCGGTCGAGCCTGGCGAAGCACTCCTTCTTGGGCTCGAGCCGTTCCACGATGGCCTCGATCGCGAAGTCGGCGTCGCGCGCGGCCTTCTCGAGATCCGGCTCGAGCTTCACGCGGGCGATAGCCTCTTCCATCTTGTCCTTCGTCATCTGCCCCTTCTGGACGCGGCGCTCGAGCTGCTTGCGGTTGCCGGCCATGCCCTTCTGGAGCAGCTCCATGTTGAGGTCGTTGAGCGTGATCTGGTAGCCGTGCAGCGCGGACTGCATCGCGATCTGCGCGCCCATTTGTCCCGCGCCCACCACGAGGATCCTCTTCACGTCGTCAGCTTTCATGTCGTCTCCTCGCTTCTCGTCAGCGTGTCAGTCGACCGGGGGCTTGAAATTGTGCCAGGGCTGGGCGCGCTCGAAGGCGTGGGCGGCGCGCAGGACGGTCACGTCGTCGAAGCGGCGGCCTACAATCTGCAGACCCACGGGCAGCTTGTCGGCGGTGAAGCCGGCGGGCACCGAGCAGGCGGGCTGGCCGGTCATGTTGAAGGGATAGGTGAACGGGATCCACTCGTACGCCTCCGCCGGGCGGCCGGCGATCTCGGTCGGATTGTCGAGTCCCACCTTGAAGGGCGGACAGGCCACCGTGGGCGTGAGCATGAGGTCGTAGGTCTCGAACAGGCGGCGCGGGTGCTCCCACCATGCCATCCGGTCGAACCAGGCTTGCACGTACGTCGTCGGGCCCCACGTCAGGGTCTCGTCGATGAGCGCGGCGAGTCCCGCGTCGATGTCGGCGCGCCGCTCCGGCAGGTAGGGCGCCAGGCGCGCGGCGAGACCGCCGCAGAAGATCGCCTTCCACGGCTGTTTCGGCGACGGCCACCTGGGATTGACCTCCTCCACGCGGCAGCCCATCTCGCGGAAGCGCTTGGCGGCGCGAGCGCAGACGGCCGCCACCTCGGGATCCACGAGCCTGGCGTAGCCGGGATCGGGCACCCACGCGACGCGCAGCCCCTTGATCGAGCCTTTGATCGCCTTGACGTAGTCCATCGGCGACGCCGGCAGCGAGAACTGATCGCGCGCATCGGGTCCCGCGCAGACGTTCATCATGAGCGCGGCGTCCGTCACGGTCCGCGTCATCGGCCCGATATGGGAGAGGCTCCAGGCTCCGCTGGGAGGATAGCCCGGGATGCGGCCGAAGGAGGCCTTGTGGCCGAAGATGCCCGCAAACGAGGCGGGAATCCGGATGGAGCCTCCGCCGTCCGTACCGATCGCGATCGGACCCATGCCGGCGGCGACGGCGGCGCTGGCGCCGCCGCTCGAGCCGCCCGGAGTGCGATCGAGATTCCATGGGTTGCGCGTCACGCCGAAGAGGAGATTGTGCGTGGCGCCGATCCAGCCCATCGTGGGCGTGTTCGTCTTGCCGAGCTGGATCGCCCCGGCGGCCACCAGCCGCTCCACCATCGGGGCCGTCTCGGTCGGCACGTTGTCGGCGTAGAGCCGCGTGCCGAAGGTCGTGCGGATGCCTTTGGTGACGACGAGGTCCTTGGTGGAAAACGGCACGCCGTGAAGGGGCCCGAGCCTGGCGCTCCGCTTCGTGAGGGCGCGCTCGGCGGCTCGGGCGGCCCGCATCGCGTGCTCGGCGGTCAGGGTCACGAAGGCGTTGAGCGTCGGGTTCAGGCGCTCGACGCGCGCCAGCACCGTCTTCATCACCTCCACCGGTGACAGCTTCTTCCGCCGGATGGCGGCCGCCATCTCCGAGGCCGGCATCCAGCACAGCTCGTCCGGAGCCATGTCTACCTCCTCTCCTGCGAGTTCGGTCAGGCGCCGCGGAGGCGCGGGTCCAGGGTGTCGCGGAGCGCGTCACCGAGGAGATTTGAGCCGAACACCGCCAGGCTGATGGCGATGCCCGGGAAGAGCACGAGGTGCGGCGCCTTCTGCGCGTACTCCGCGGCCGAGACGGACAGCATCCGCCCCCACGAGGGGTACGGTTCGGGCACGCCGAGCCCGAGGAAGGACAGCGCCGCCTCGACCAGGATGGCGCTTCCGAGCTGGGCCGTGCCGAGCACGATGAAGGGCCCGACCGTGTTGGGCAGGATGTGGCGGAAGGCGATGCGCAGATGCGTGAGCCCGAGCGCGCGCGCCGCTTCGACGTACTGGAACTCGCGGATCGACAACACGCTCGAGCGGATGACGCGCGCCGCGCGCGGCATGATCGGGATCGAGATCGCGAGAATGACGTTGGGGATGGACGGCCCCAGCGCCGCGGCCATGACGAGCGCCAGGACGAGGAGCGGCAGCCCCTGGAGGATGTCCATCACGCGCTGGACCACGAGGTCGGTCTTGCCCCCCACGTAGCCGGAGAGAAGCCCGATGACACCGCCCAGCACCGAGGCGACGAGGGTCGAGCCCAGGCCCACGAGGAGGGACACCCGCGCCCCGTGGAGAATGCGCGAGTAGATATCGCGCCCCAGGTGGTCGGTGCCGAGCCAGTGGGCAGCGCTCGGCGGCGCGAGCGTGGCGGCGGCGTCGGTGGCGATGGGATCGTAGGTCTGCAGCACGTTGGCGAAGACGGCGGTGAAGGCGATCGCCACCATGATGATCCCGCCCGCAGCGCCGAGCGGCTTCTTGCGGCAGAAGCCCAGGAGTCCCGCCCACATCCCCGCGCTTCCGGGGCGCACCGCGGGCGCGGGCATGGCCATGGCGCCGGCCCCGTTAGGTGCCATAGCGCACCCGCGGGTCGAGCACCCCGTACAGCATGTCCACCGCGAGGTTCGAGAGGATCACGACCGCGGCGATGAACATGACGAGGCTTTGCACGATCGGATAGTCGCGCCACAGGATGGCCTGCACGAGGAAGCGTGCGATGCCCGGCAGGTTGAACACGGTCTCGGTGACGACGAGGCCCCCGATCAGGAACGCGAACTCGATGCCGATGACGGTGACCACGGGCAGTATCGCGTTCTTGAGCGCGTGGCTCCAGATCACCGTCCGCTCGCCCTGCCCCTTGGCGCGCGCCGTCCTGATGTAGTCTTCCCGCATCACTTCCAGCAGCGCCGAGCGCGTGATGCGCATGATGAGGGCCGAAGAGCGATAGCCGACCGCCATCGCGGGCAGGGCGAACTGGATCACGTGCAGCTTGAAGTTCTCGCTGGCGGGAACGTAGGTCATCGGAGGGATCCACCCGACCCACGCCACCAGCGCCAGGATGATGACCATGCCGAGCCAGAAGGACGGCATGGACAGCCCGGCCAGGCTGATCACGCGCAGGACGTAGTCGAGCGCCGTGTCCTGGCGCACGGCGCTGATGACGCCGGTCGGGACACCGAGCAGGACCGCGACGATCATGGACAGCGTCGCCAGCTCGAGCGTGATGGGCAGCAGCGGCCGGATGATCTCCCAGGCGGGCAGGTCGTAGCGGTAGGACTTGCCGAGGTCTCCCGTCGCCATGTGCCGGATCCACTCGAGGTACTGGATCCAGATGGGCCGGTCGATGCCGAGCTCCTTCTCAATGGCGGCCCGCTCGGAGGCGTTGACGTACCCGCCCGCCGAGAAGAGGATGTCGACGATGTCTCCCGGCGCCAGGCGCAGGAGGACGAAGATCACCAGCGACATCCCGAACAGCGTCAGCGCGGCGATGCCGAGGCGCTGGAGGAGATAGGTCTTCACTTCCGGGGCGCTACTTGTCCCGCCACACGTCCTGCATGCGGCCGAAGTTGTAGATGTCGTTGTGCGGGATCATGTTGTGCACGTACGGCCAGTGCGAGAAATAGTCGAGCTTCCAGTCCAGGATGGGCCGCGCCGCGTCGTCCTCGACCTTCTTCTGGAGCGCGTGGACCATCGCGAGCCGCTTCTGCGCGTTCACCTCCTGCGACTGCTGGTCGATCATCTTGCCCACCAGCTCGTTGCAGTACTGGCTGTAGTTGCGCGGGGAGCCGCAGGCGTAGTTCTCGTAGAAGTTGGCGTCCGGGTCGTCGATGCCCAGGCCCGTCAGGTTGGCGCCGATCTGGTAGTCGCCCCGCGTGGCCATCGAATGCCACTGCGCCGTCTCGATCTGCTTGAGCGAGGCTTCGATGCCGATCTGCTTGAGCTCGTTGATGACGAAGGAGGCCATGTCCACGTAGACGGCGATGTTGCGCGTCACGATCTCGACCTTGAGCGGCTTCGCATCCGTGTACCCCAGCTCGGCCATCGCCTTCTTCGCCCTGGCCTTCTCGTCGGCGGCCTTGCCGTAGCCCGGCAACCCCGCGAGCCCCTGCTCCGCAATGCCCCAGATGCCCCACGGCTTGGGAGGCAGCGCCGCGCCCGGGACGGCGCCGCCCTGGTGCACGGCCTGAATCAGGCCCCGCCGGTCGATGGCGCGGCTCACGGCCAGTCGCACCTTGATGTTGTCGAAGGGCGGCTTCTTGACGTTCATGATGATGTTGTCGCTGACCGTCTGGCCCACGGGCGTGACGACCATCTGCGGCACGGCCTTCTTGACCTGCTCCGCGGAGGTCTTGGTCATCTCGCCGGGGAACGAGACGTCGAGCTTGCCGGCCTGAAGCGCCGAGACCCGCGTGCCGCGATTCTCGATCACGACGTAGCGCAGGGTGTCGAGGTAGGGCCGGCCCTTGACGAAGTAGTCGGTGTTCTTCACGTAGTCGACGAACTCACCCTTGCGCCACTCCTTGACCTTGAAGGGGCCAGTGCCGATGCAGCCCGTGCGGTAGCTCGCGGGCGGCACGTGCGCGGCATAGATCGGGGAGTAACCGGACGCGAACATGAGCAGTAGCGACGGCTGTGGCCGCTTGAGGCGGAACACCACCGTGTGCGGGTCAGGGGCCTCGACCGCCTCGACGTTGGCGTACCAGTCCTTGCGCGGGTTGATGCGGAGCTTCGCCTGCGCCTCGGGCGCCTCGCGCACCATGTCGAAGGTGGACTTGACGTCCTTCGAGGTGAAGGGCTTGCCGTCGTGCCACTTGACGTCCTTGCGGAGGAAGAAGACGAGGTTTCTATAGCCGTCCTGCCACGACCACTTCTCGGCGAGCTCGCCCACGAGGGTGTCGGGGCTCTCGACGCGCTTGAGTTGGTCAAAAAGGACGAGGTTGCTGAAGCACGGCATCGCCGGAAAGCTCGTCGAGATGGTCGCCGTCTCGTGGACGGCGAAGCCCTGCGGTAGGTCCTCGCGCAGCATGATGTTGAGGTGTCCCCCGGAACTCGCGCCCTGGGCCTGGGCCGGAGTGGCTGTCACGAGCCAGCCAACCCCCAGGATCAGCCACAGAGCGGCGGAGACACGGAAACGCGTCATGGTGCTTCTCCTCTTCACGCCTGTCGGCCGCGACCGGGCGGCTCATCTCCCTGGGCGGGAACTCCTCGGATTGCCGCGGGAAGAACCCGTGGCACAGGCGAATATACGCGAATGGGAGCGCGCTCTCAACCGTTCTGCGACTGCGTTACGCGATGCGTCAGGCGTCGCGCGCCCGGTTCATACTGCGCGGGCGCGCGCCTGTGACCTGCTAGAGTCCGGAGACCGGCAGCACCCGGAGGACGCGGACCCTCGTCGTCATCCACAGGGCTCCGATCTCCTCCAATATCGCCTCGACCGTGTCCCCAACTTGGATGTCCCCGCATGAAATGGGATACCCGTCCACGCCGTAGCACCGGGTCATCGTGTCGATGGCGAGCGGCCCGATGATCTCGCCCGATTTGAGGACGCAGAGTCCGCTCTGATCGTCGCTCTCGGCCATGAAGCCACGGACCGGCGCCGTGCCGGAAGTCCCGGACCGGCCCGCGTCGAGAGCCAGAAGCCCTGCGAACGGCCATCCCGCGGCCAGCACGAGGCCCTTCATGACGCGCCTCGTTCCGCCGCACGACGGGCATCCCGACGCGTGAGGAGCTCCTCCAGCGTCACGGGACGCATGCCTCCACGCCGGCGCAGCTCGGGATCGGTCACGATGGGCCGGTTGCGGATATGCGAAGCGAGACCGGTCAGCACGGCGCGCTCGGCGTACAACCGGCTCAGCGCGCGGCACATGAGCGGCCGCCCGCGGTTGTAGCCGAAACGCTGCTTGTACTCGACCGCCGACACCCCGTGGCTCCGGAGGTGCGTATTCGTCAGCTGCCGGAAGCGCGCGCCACAGATCAGGCAAACGATCTGATCTTCCTCCACCGCCCGGCGCGGGTCGCGGGCGAGGATGGCGAGCCAGCCGTCCGGCCGATTTTGCGGCGCGGTGGAGGGCTCTGGGATCGCGGATCCGCGGGCCGATTCGGCGCGGTCCATCACCGCACCACCGGGATCGGAGCGTCATCGGCGGAACCGGCTTCTGCTCGCCGCTCGGCCGTCATGAGGAACGCGTGCCACTGCTGCACGGCCTCGTCATACCGCTGGAGCACGACGGCGCGCTTTTGGTCGAACCGGATGCGCTCGCAGGCCATGCCGCAGGCGAACCCGAAAACGAAGAGGTACAGGGACAGAGCACCCAGCACGATCAGCCGGCCTCGCGTCCTCATCATTGGAGAGATCCTCACGGTGTAGGTGTGCACGGCTCTCACAGCAAGTCGCCGATCCAGAGTCCGGCCAGCGTGGCAACCCGCGCCTGGGCGTCGTCGTCGGTGCCCGCGAGATCGCGGGCTACGCGGAGTCCCTGCTCGACCATGTCGCTGTCGCCCAGCCGCACGAAGGCCTCCGTGGCGTGGAGCACGCCGTCCAGCGAGCGCTGGGCGCGCGCATGCGTGAGCGCGGAGAGATACGCCCGCCGCGCTTCGGGCTCCATGGCATGGCGGTCGCCCGAGGCGTCACCCAGGCGAAGGGCCGCGTCTCCCACCGCGAGGAAGCCTTCCCAGCTGCGGCTCCCGAGCGCGGCCAGATGTGCCCGATGGCGCGCCGTCGCCGCCGCCGCGAAGTCCGCGCGCGCCAGCGCGCAATCCATGTCTTCGAGCGGCGTCATCCACGGCGCACTCAGCCTCGCGATGGGGTTACCCGAGCGGGCGAGTGCGACCTCGAGCGCGCCAATCAGGACCGCCGCTCCAAGGACCAGAGAGAAGAAGATGCGTCGTGCCCTCAGGTCGCCCATGGCAACCTCCTCGCGAGCTGTATGTGCCTCGCTTGTGGCTTCTGCCGTCGGAGTCTGGTTGTGTCGCATGCCCCTACAGTTCGCAAGCGCGATGCCAGCGGAACACTTCAACCAAATCAATACTTTGTGATGACCCGTCGAGGTGGTCAGTGGGCAGAGGTGGTAAGAAGCTGAGCAGCGGATTGAGCAGTAGGGGTACAGTAGGCGCGCGATGGATCCGCTGGCTGAACTCGTGGGCGAGAGCCCGGCGATGGAAGTGGTCCGGGATCAAGTTCGGCGGTTACTGACTCCCCGGGAGACCGGCCGCCGCCTGCCGTCCATCCTCATCCATGGAGAGACGGGCACGGGCAAGGGCTTGGTCGCCCGCACCATTCACCGCGCCGGTCCGCGGGCGGACGGGCCTTTCGTGGACGTCAACTGCGCCGCGATCCCGGAGACCTTGCTCGAGGCCGAGCTCTTCGGCTTCGAGCGCGGCGCCTTCACCGACGCGCGCCGGGCGAAAGCCGGCCTCTTCCAGGCTGCCCATCGCGGGACAATCTTTCTTGATGAGATCGGGCTCCTGCCGGAGCCTCTCCAGGCCAAGCTCCTCAAGGTCCTCGAGGAGCAAGCCGTGCGTCGGCTTGGGGCCACGACCGCAGAGCCTGTGGATACCTGGATCATCAGCGCGACCAACGCCGACCTTCAGGCCGCGGTGCGGCAGCGCGCCTTCCGCGAGGACCTTTACCACCGGCTGGCCGTGTTGACGCTCCGGCTACCGCCGCTGCGGGAGCGCGACACGGATGTCCTTGTCCTTGCGCGGCGCTTTCTCGGGCGCACCTGCGCCGACTACGGCCTGCCTCCCAAGCGCTTCGCGCCGGATGCCGAAGCACGCCTGCAGGCATATCCGTGGCCGGGCAATATCCGCGAGCTCAGCAATGTCATCGAGCGCGTGACGCTGCTGGCCGAGGGAGACCTCGTCACCGCCGACACGCTCGAGCTCCGGACCCTGCCCATGGCCGAGCCGACCGCGGTGGCCCCGGCCGCGGCCGCCGTCTCCCTCGACGACGCCATGCGCGAACACCTCCTCACCACGCTGACCCAGACCGGCTGGAACATCTCGCGCACGGCGGCGCTCCTCGGCATTTCGCGCAACACGCTCCGCGCCCGCATCGACAAGTTCGGGCTGCGGGCCGGAAGCCAGGCCGAGGCGCCACCGAACCGTAGCCGACGCGCCCAGCGCGCGGGGCCGGCGGCGCCCGCCCAGCCGTCCGGGCCCGGGGACCCGTCACCGGTGTCCTCGGCGTCGCCGATTCGCTGGGAGCAGCGCCCGGTGGCCTTTCTCCGCGTGACACTGGTGACGGCTGCCGGGGGGACAGCGGAGGGGGTCACGGCGGACGGCCTCGCGCTGCCACTAGAAACCAATCGCGCGCTCGACACGCTCATCCAGAAGACAGAGGCCTTCGGCGGACGGCTGGTCGAGATCGTGGCGGCAGGAATCACGGCGGCTTTCGGTTTGGAGCCGGTGGAGGACGCGCCGCGGCGGGCGGCGCATGCAGCGATGGCGATGCACAAGGCCGCGCTTCGCGACGAGAGCGTTCAGGCCGCACGCCCCACCCTCAAGGCCGCCATTCACGTCGAGCGCGTTCCCTTCGCGCGTATCGGTCCCGTGGCCGACATCGACGGCGACGCAAAGCGGCACGTATGGTCGGTGCTCGACGGCCTCATCGCAGCCGCGGGACCCGACGCGATCGTCGTGAGTCAGCCCGCCATGTCGCTGCTGGCGCGGCGGTTCGGCGTCGTGCAAACAGGCGCAGGCTCGGAAGCATCGGTGGGCGCCTACAAGCTGACGGAGTACCGTCAGACCTCCTTTGACCTCGGCGGCCGCATCGGGCGCTTCGTCGGCCGCGACAATGAGCTCGACCTGCTCGCGAGCCGCCTGAAAGCCGCCCGCCAGGGACAGGGGCAGCTCGTGTCGCTCATCGGCGAGGCCGGTATCGGGAAGTCTCGTCTCCTGTTCGAGTTTCGTCAAAGCCTCGCGGGACAGCCGGCCACATATCTCGAAGGCCACTGCTTCTCGTACGGGAGCGGTATTCCCTATCTGCCCATCCTCGAGGTCCTCCGGGCGATCTGCGGTCTTCTCGAATACGACACCCCGGAGGCCGTCACCGGCAAGATCCGTGTCGCCCTGGGTGGTGTCGGCATCGATCCATCACGGGGAGCGCCGTTTCTCCTGCACCTGCTCGGGATCAAGGGCGCCGCCCAGGCCCTCACGACGCTGAGTCCCGAAACCATCAAGGTCCGGACCTTCGAGACCCTTCACTCGCTCTTTCTTGCCGGCAACCGACTCGAACCGCTCATCCTGGCCATCGAAGATCTGCAGTGGATCGACCAGGCATCCGAAGAGTATCTCGGATCTCTCGCCGACCGGGTGGTGGGGGGGCGCATCGTGCTGACGGCGACGTACCGCCCGGGATATCGGCCGCCGTGGATCAACAAGTCCTCGGCGACCCAGATAGCCATACAGCCACTGGCGCCCCCGGAGAGCCTCACGGTGGTGCGGGTCGCCTTCGGGAACGAGGAAGTCGCCGACCCCCTCGCCAGACTCATTCTGGCGAAAGCGGAAGGCAATCCGTTCTTCCTGGAAGAGCTCGCCCGCGCGGCCCGAGACCATGGCGCGGCGTCCGCGACCCTCACCGCGCCGGATACGGTGCAGGAGGTGCTCCTGGCCCGCATCGATCGGCTTCCGCCCGCCGACAGAAGTCTTCTGCAGGCCGCGGCGGTGATCGGCAAGGATTTCTCCTTCGAGATCCTCCGGGCGCTTGCCGGCGATCACGACGACGTCATCCGGGAGGGCCTCAGACACCTTCAAGGCGCGGAGTTCGTCCATGAAACCGGCGCCGCGCCCCAAGCGGAGTACACGTTCAAGCACGCCCTCACTCACGAGGTGGCGTACGCGCACCTGACCGGCGAGCAGCGGCGCGAGCTGCACGCGAAGATTCTCGCTGGCATCGAGGCCCTCTACCCGGGCCGACTAGCCGAGCACATCGAACGCCTCGCCCATCACGCGTTCCATGGCGAGGTCTGGGACAAGGCGGCCGCGTACCTGCGCCAGGCCGGCAACAACGCCGCCGCGCGCTCCGCAAACCGGGAGGCCGTGGCGCGGTTTGAGCAGGCACTGGTCGCCCTCGCGCGCCTGCCCTCCTCGCGTGAGACCACGGAGCAGGCCATCGACCTCCGGTTCGAGCTACGCAATCCCCTCCACCTCCTGGCGGAGTTCGGCCGGCTCTTCGACCACCTCCGAGAAGCCCAGGCGCTGTCCGAGGCCATCGACGATCAGTGGCGTCTGGGATGGGTGTTTTCCTATCTCACCCAAATGCTTCGTTTGACGGGCGCCGCGGACCGGGCCATAGAAACGGGCCAGCGGGCGGTGGCCATTGCCGATGCCCGGAACGATTTCACCCTGCAGGTTGCAACGGAATTCCACCTGGGCTCGGCATACGAGGATCTGGGGGACTATCGGCGGGCGAGCGTCATCCTCCGGAGGGTGGTGGAGCGTCTGCAGGGAGACCGGGTCTACGAACGCTTCGGACTGTCTGCCCTCCCTTCCGTGGTGGCCCGCGCTCATCTCATGTGCTGCCTGGCCGAGCTCGGTGAGTTCACCGAGGCGAGGGACCGTGGCATGGAAGCGATCCGCATCGCCGAGGAGGTCTACGATCCCCACGGCCTCGTCAACGCGGAGTTTGGCGCGGCCACGATCCGCATCCTTCGGGGCGAGTTCACGGAGGCGCTACCCGGGCTCGAGCGCGGCCTCGGGCTCTGCCAGTCGTCGAATCTCCTGCTGATGTTCCCTCGGGTCGCGGCTGCCCTCGGCTTTGTCTATGCCCGGTCGGGGCGCCTCGCCGAAGCCGTCCCATTGCTGGAGCGCGCGGTGGAGCAGGCCACCTCGCTGAGACTGACGAACATGCATGCGACCTTTCTGACCTGGCTGGCGGAGACCTGCCTGATGTCGGGGCGGATGGAGGAGGCCGTCCGGCTGACCGAGCGCGCGCTCGAGCGCTCGCGAGAGCAGAAGGAGCATGGGCACGAGGCGCACGCGCTCCGTCTCCTCGGCGAGCTGGAGGCGCGGCGCGAGCCTCCGGATCTCGCGAAGAGCAGAGACTGCTATCTGCAGGCTCTCGCGCTGGCCTGCGAGCTCGGCATGCGGCCCCTGGTCGCCCGGTGCCATCTGGCCCTGGGCACACTCGACCGCCAGGCTGGAGCGCGCGCGAGCGGGGCGCAACACCTCGATCTTGCCGTTACCATGTTCCACGAGATGGACATGCGCTTCTGGCTCGATGAAGCCCTGAAGGAGCGGCGAAAGCTAGGCTGAGCGCTCTTCCTCCGGCCTCTTGGGCCCCCGCACCTGGATGTCGATCCCGTAGCGTTTCGCGAGGCGCCGCGCCTCCAGCTGCAGCGCCTCGGCCGCGTGGCGATCCATCATGCCGCTGATCTCCAGGCGAGGGGTTCGCTCGCCCGAGGACCTCGCCATCTACTTCCCCTTGCGTCTCGCTGCCTTCCGCATCGCCTTCTTCCTTCTGTCGATGGCGTTCTGCTTCAAGTGGATCTCCTTCGATACGATGCGCGCCCCGTGCTTCTTGGCCAGCGCTCTCATAGCCTTCAGGTACCGATAGTAGGCCGCCATCTTGCGCTTCGCATCGGCCTTGAGCCTGCTGCCACTGAGCACGATCACGAGTTTGTGCAGCTCATTCGGAAGCGGTGGGGCGCTCGCCATCTCGTCTCCTCCTCTAGTGTGGTGGAATTCGCCGACACACCGCGCGCGATGCTATGCGCGCGCCTCCTCGATCCCGTCGAAGAAGTCGTCGGCGTGAAAGACCGCTGGGGGCATGTCGACGTCCCGAAGCACGTAGTGGTCCTCGTCGACGTCATACTCTTCCCGGAAGTCCACCGGCTCTCCCAGAGCCAGGCGGACGTATGTGATGGCCATGTTGTGCTTTCCCGTCTGGTCATAGACGGCCGTCGCGGAAGAAAAGCGGCCGACGTTCACATCCGTGATGCAGGCAACACC
>WNFC01023395.1_pt1 | contig 15829 bp, 17 predicted proteins | sample 5400541 | NCBI WGS metagenome assembly WNFC01 (sample SAMN13153342, study PRJNA577476) | soil metagenome | isolation source: 120 cm saprolite under Douglas fir tree site 2 hole 2 replicate 1 | place: USA:California | collected 2015-04-18
ATTTCTGGTCACCACGCGATGACAAAATCTATGCGGAAAACCCGATCAATTGGCCGAGATATTGAGGGGTGGGACGTGAGCGAGGTCCAAATTCCAGGCACGAAAATCGGGCTCTGGAGGTCATTTTTAGACACCCTAGGCACGGACCAATAGAAGTGTATGCAAGAAATCATTTCCTGGACCTGTTCATCATTATGAAACCTGTTCATCATTATGAAGACCTTTAAGAGTATTATGCTTGGCAAAGGGGCGCGGGAATGCGGAGTGATCGTCAGCTCACCGACTACTGGTTGATCGTCCGTCGCCACAGATGGTTGCTCATGCTGCCTTTTGTCACCATCTGTATTGGCACTGTTCTGTATAGCCGTATACTGCCGGACATCTACCGTGCTAGTACCTCAGTCCTCGTGGAAGCACCAAAAGTCCCCGAATCATACGTTCCATCCACTGTTTCTACTCGGGTACAGGAGCGCTTGCGCACCATTAGGCAGCAAATTAAGAGCCGTACTCGGCTGGAACAGGTGGCCAGAGAACTCCACCTGATTAGTAATACATTTGAGGGAAGAGCCCTCGATGACTATCTGACAAAGATGGGTGATAGTATCGAGGTCACTGTGCAAGGTGCAGGCAATGATATTTTTATTGTCTCCTATGAGGGACAAGATCCACACACTGTCATGTTAGTGGCGAATAGGCTCGTTTCTCTGTTCATTGAGGACAATCTCAAAATGCGAGCGCAGTACGCTGAGGGTACCACAGAGTTTCTGGAAAGCGAGCTCCAGAGGGTACGTAACCTTCTGCAAACTCAGGAAAAGACGGTTGCTGAGTATAAACAGCGCTATGTGGGAGAACTTCCTGCACAACAGGACGCCAATCGGTTACAGATACAGTTGCAATCCATCGACGCCACACTAGAAAGTGTCCGCACCAGGAAAAGTTTCATCTTACGCCAACTCTCCCAGCAGGAATCTGAAGCCACGCTCGGCCCCACTGGCGCTACTCGCCCCAGTGAAGATCCCTCAAGCCCACGCCAGTTGTTGTCGCAGCGCCGGCAAGCCCTTGGAGCATTGCAGAGGATCTACACTGAGCAATACCCCGATATTATACGCTTAAAGCAAGAAATCGCTGAGTTCGAAGCACAACTAGCTGCGCAGGCCTTTGGGTCGCAGACCACCGAGCTTGTCCAACCGGTAGACATGACTGCTAGGAGTGTGCGCAGACAACAGCGGGAGGAAATTCCGCAGATAAACCAGGAGGAAGCCAGATTACGCCAACAGCAAACCAACATTCAGGAGCAGATTGCGGCCTACGAGAAAAAGGTCGCCAATGCCTCCCGGCGTGAACAGGAATTGTCGACATTGTCTCGGGACTACGAGAGCACACAGAGCAACTACAATTCTCTCTTGGCACGACGGCAGCAAGCGGAGGTTGCCGAGAATCTGGAAAAGCGGCAAAAGTCAGAACAGTTTAGAGTGCTTGATATGGCTCGCATTCCTACCACACCTTGGAAGCCGAAGCGCTTTCAACTCCTCTTGGCAGGTGTGGGATTGGGGCTGGCAGCAGGAGTGGGTGCAGTGCTTTTGGCTGCACGACTTGACCAAGCCTTCCATGATCCGCAAGTCTTAGAACAGTTCACAGCTTTGCCAGTATTAGCCACGATCCCGTTCCTCATATCCACTGTAGAGCCGCACAAGCAGCGCCTGAAACGACGGTTCTTCTGTGCCGCCTGTATGCTCATTCCTCCTGTGACACTTGTTGCTATACACTTCCTCTGGATGAGGATTGATGTACTCTTTGCCCGCATGTTGATACTCTTGAACTTCTATTCAAACCGCGGATGATTTTGTCCGTTTCTTTGGCCTCTGGATGAGGGAGAGTGCACGATGTCGAAGAGTTTTGTATTAGTTCTAATTATACCATAAGGCCTTTTTCAGCGTAGCCACTGTCAGAAAGAACCGGGTATGGGGCGCACACCGCCGCAAGACCTTCCACAAACGCTCTATAACTTGAAGTTGGGGACTCGAGCTGGGCAAGCGGTACAATTCCAGTTGCGGATATGCTTGAAGTGCCGCGTGCACCGAGGTGCCTGAATGCTAAGGCGCATGATGCCTCACCACCACGACCCGAGACGCTTTGGAGGCGGGATACGCGCGGGCACGTGCATGCACGTGCCGTGCACAGCCTTCCTGTTTCGTACACTGCCTGTCCTAGACGTCTCGCCATTGCTCGTTTACGCGTGCTACCAATGTGGCAATATTATATGGCCTGATTTAGCTCCAGCTCTCGGGGGTGAGGGCCTCCAGGATGTGGGGAGCACGCCCAGCGGCTCAGTGAATCCTCAGCCCGTCGAGCCCCTAAGCACGAGAGGCATTGAGCCGGTGTTGGAGCGTCCGTGATCTGACCGTGAGGGCTTCTGCAGTGATGGCATGGCATTGCCTACGGTCGGCCGTCAATATGGCCTGACAGCGGTCGCGGTGGCGGTCTGGGGTAGTGTTGAAGATCTTTTCTAGCTGATGACGTGTATAGGGACTAAGACTAAGGATGCTCATCGCTCGCTCCTCCCTGCTTGTTGGAAGGGAAGGATATCAGAAACAACCAGAGAAAGTCACCTGCGGCTTGTATAGCGCTGCCCTGGACGGTGACCTTCCATGCGCATTCTGCATTTCTGAGCCTCATCAAGGCTGGTCATTCTTTAGGCCCAGAGAACGCATGGCATTACAAGGAATTGGGAAATGAATAGAATCTTCTCGGCCTTACACAAGATACATCATACAGGAAAGCGGACTCCTACACTCAACGCGGAGATTCCCAAGTTCACCGTGGATGAACAGGCTCTCACTGACCTTGACTCTCAGACCATAGAACTCGTGTTAGACAAGCTGGAACTTCCTGACGACGGCGATCAGGGGGTGGATCAAGTGCAGGCTAGGAGGAAAAAAAGACGCACAGAGAACCTTAAAGGTATTGATGAATATAGACGTAGCAGGGAGCACGTGGTGACCTTCCACGAATTTGATACCGTGTCTGCTGAGCAGTACCGAAAGTTATATACTGAGATTTCCCAGGCTAGGCGCACACATGCGCTCCAGACGTTGCTCATTACGAGTGCGTTGGCGGGAGAAGGCAAATCCACAAGTGCCTTGAACCTAGCCATCACAAGCGCAGCGGCTGCAGATCAGCATGGTGTTTTGCTGATAGACGCAGACTTTCGAAAACCCTCCATACATAAGTACTTAGGTATATATCCCAAGTGGGGCTTTGCCGATTACTTGCGGGGCGATGTCGAATACTCCCAAATCTTTTGCAAAACACAGATTCCAGGGCTCACAATTATTTCTGCAGGGAGCAGGGGCAGCAATCCCTTAGCTCTGTTAGCTTCAACCAGGATGGAGCAATTTGTTCGAGATATAAAGTCTCAAAAACAATATAATTACATCATTATTGACTCAAGTCCAGTACTGTTGACTTCTGAACCTAAGAGTTTACTGCGGTATGTAGACACTACTATCTTTGTTGTTCGTGCCAAGAAAACCCCCGCAGAAGTAGTCTCACAAGCAATAAAAATCTTGGGTAAAGAGAACATACTCGGGTGTGTGCTTAATGGCATCACTTCTGATGACTTTTACTTCTATCCTTATTATTACAGTCAAGATTATCATCGCAAACTATTAAATGTGAGGAATGACCCGTGAAGCCCACATTGGTCGTGTACCTCTACGCTGCGGATAATTCGATCGGCCCGAGCATCGGGTAAAATCTCCCCGTTTCACGACTGAGCGAGGGGACTTTGCCATGATTCCACAGCAGTTTTTGCTTCCTGTAAATTTTTTGGTGATGGAACTGGACAAAACATGAAACCGCATGCCAGAGTGGACCTTCTTCGTGTCAGGCAGGCAAATACCCAGGAGGTTTCACGATGGCACGCATCCGCATCACCTTGGAAGACGACGATGGCCGCGTGATCAATGGCGACAAGGAGCGCCTCTATGACTTGTCTATAGAGGCAAAGCGATTAGTTGACATCGAAGCGGCGGTCGAGGGCTTGAAGCAGGCGGCCTTACCGGAACTCACCGCCGAGTTATTGACGTTGGCGCAGCAGCAGTTTGTCGCCGAGGTAAAAAAAGGGACGTCTTACATTGTAATGGGACACGGCGCGTCACCATCAAGACCCTGCATGGGGCCTTTGCATTCGTGGTGCAGCGGTTCCAGTGCCCCATGCGTGGGGAGACCACCTATCTGGAGTTGACCGAGCAACTCTGCGAGGGCTCCATGAGTACTCAGAGGCTATCCGGAAATATGACTTGGCACAAGAGTAGATTTGTTAGATAGTTAGCGCATATTCTCTCAGTAGAGGAGTGCGCCTATATGGTACAAGAAGGTAGTTCTCGAAAGGTGTATCCTTCAGATCTCACGGACGAGCAATGGGCCATCGTGGAACCGATGATCCCGCCTGCCAAGCAGAGCCCACGCGGAGGGCGCCCGCGTGAGGTCGACATGCGGGAAGTCCTCAATACGATTTTCTACCTCAACCGAAGCGGGTGCCAATGGGACATGCTGCCGCATGATTTGCTGCCCAAGAGCACTGTCTATGACTACTTTGCCCAGTGGCGCGACGACGGGACATGGGCCAAGATGGTCAAGGCCTTGCGCGAACGCACGCGCGTAGAAGCGGGGCGCGAGCCCACCCCCAGTGCCGCGTGCATCGATAGCCAATCGGTCAAGACCACCGAAATCGGGGGCCTGGAGCGCGGGTATGATGGCGGCAAGAAAATCAAAGGGCGCAAGCGGCATCTGCTGGTGGATACGTTAGGGTTGTTGATCGCCGTCCTCATTACCAGCGCCGGTCTGGATGACGGGGTGGCGGCTCCGATCCTGCTCGGCCACGTCCAGGCGCACGATTTTCCGCGTCTCGTCACGATCTTTGCGGATGCGAAGTATCACAATCACGCCCTCGAAGCCTGGATGGCAGCGCATCGGGCGGGGTGGCACCTCGAAGTGAAGACACGTCCAGAGGGGACGAAAGGCTTCACGCCACTGGAGAAACGCTGGGTGGTTGAGCGCACGAACGCTTGGAATGGTCGGCCCCGTAGAAATAGTAAGGACTATGAGAGAAGCGTAGAATCCAGTACTGCTATGACCCAGATCGGTAACATTAATCTTATGCTTAATAGGCTTTATCCTTGCGGCCACCCTGAGTTTCATTACCGCAAGAATGCTGCTTGATATCGCTACAACAGGGTGACAAGGTTTCCGGATAGCCTCTCAGACACACAAAGTACGCATGGCACGCCACATGCGAACGCCAAAAGAGACGCGAAAGCGTGGGCCAATTGTCCAGACCGATGCCTGGGAACGGAGCAAGGAGGCGATGGCCATGCGGGTGAGAAAACAGGGCCAGCGCTTTCTATCCTGAGTGACATAAGACAAATCATCAATATGGAACCGTGTACTTCCACTCTGCTATGCTTTGGTACCCAAGGAAGTGCTCTCGCGCATTCCCGCGCTTCACCATGGGAGAAGGAGCATGCCTATGCAGCCGGGTGTCGTGCTGATTGTGTACTTGGCGACATTGTATATCCTGGCGATGGTGATTTTCTGGCATTGCCTAGGAGGACAACAGCCCAAAGAGCCTGTGGTGACGGACGTCCCCTTGACCCTGAGAGAAGGGCAGACCATTCTCGGAGTGATGGAGACGAGAGAGAGTATGTGTTTCTGCATTGGCAAGAGTGAGGAACATGTCCATGATGAGGAGGATACGATATAATAGCACCATGGAAAAGCAGGCCTCACAGCCGTGCATGCACCGCCTCAAAGCATGCGCCACGGGCAGCATCTCCGTTCGCCCTCCCCAACCTGACCCCCAGCAGACGGCCTAAAAAAAGCAGGATACCACCAAGAACGCCGCTGCGCCAGCCCAGTGAGCGCCACGCGTACATGCACGCTCGGTCGCGACCTCTGCAACGTGTGGTCATGGTCCGGGAGGGCGACGGCTGGAGGCGTGGTGGTGATCCGCCGAGGGCTGGGAAGCCCGGTGATTGCCCCACACCTCGCCCACAGGCACGTCTCCGGCCATGCGCTTGCTGTGCGACAAGGTCTTGCTTCGTTGGAGGGATGGCCATGCCTGGGACGACGGGTGAGGCAACACCTCACTCTCCGCGACCATATGTACGCACGTTGCGCCTTGCCTCTGGGAAGCTTCCTACGAGCCCTTCACCGCGAGAGCCATGCCTCAGGGAAAGCTGTGTGTATCGCGGTGATCACCTCCTCAGAGGCACCCCAGACCACGAGACAGGAGGGAAAGGGAGCCACGTGCTCCGCATGCCCAAATTTGAAGCGACCTTTCAAAAAGAAGACCCTGGCTGCTCTTGCGATGTCGCGATGCCAATAGTGGGTATCCGGGCGTGCGGGGAGTAAGCCTACGACCACCGCAGCGTTGCCTTGTTCCACCTCAGCTTTCGCCTTCGCCGTCCATCGGGAGAGGCTTCGTCCATAGGGCGGATTCATAAACGTGACGCCGAACCAGGGCAGTGATAACCCGTCATCGGTTTCGGTGTAATGGGCTGTCGCTCGCACGGGAGCCGTACGCCCATGGCTGGTCGGTGAGCACGGGTCCAGGTCGAAGCCACCAAAGACGCTATACAGTGGCTCTAAGACCTCCTTGGGTGTGTCCCATCCCTGATGATGGGAAGCGTGCTCAGCGTGGACATATAAGGCTGGCGTCTGCCCTCTGGGAGCCAAAGACGCGCCCGCTCCCAGCGCCACAAGCACCCGCTCCAACGTGTGTACACGCCCCGTCCCATGACGCTCCAAGGCCAGCAGGGTCGGGTGACTCACGCCGACGAGCTGGCTCAGCGCTCGTTGACTTATCCCTTTCCGTTGCCTCAACGTGAGGATGCGCGCACCGATATGCTGCCCTGGGGGCAGGTTGCGTCCAGTAATGTCGAGACGAAGCGTATGGAGCACGGCCCACAACGAGGTGAGATTCCCCTGCCCGTGTTCCAACAAGCGCAGGGTCGGCAGAGACACCTGCGCCTGCTGCGCAAGATCGCTCTGGGTCAATTTTCGCTCTTTCCGTTCTCGCTGCAGGTGCACTCCCAGCGACGCATGATGACAAGAAAGTTTGAGCATTCTGGTGTCCGAGAGAGGCAAAAGCGCAAGAAAGTTTGCGCAGACTCTTCCCTCTATCGGTCAGGGGAGGTGCAAACTTGACGCCGGTATATTTTCTCCAATAGCTCGCAAGCACAGTTTGCGTACGACGCCCCGCGCTCCACGGCATCACACGCTGGGAGACTGCCCTGTCCCTCGGGTCGAGCGTCTCAGCCCTGCGCCAGCAGCCTGCGCTCTCTGGGCGTCTCTCGTCTGGTGGAGAACAAATGGACCCTTTGATCTATTGCGCATAATAGCGCATGATCTAGCGAAGAGCGCCCTGAGAGGGACTGCCGACATTGCTGAGACAGCCCGTCCTCCTGAAGTGAGAGAGCCATGGCGGGACGCAGACGCCAGAACCCCCAACAATCCCAACGCTGGCTCCCACGCACAGGCGCTCACGACTATCTCATGCTGGGGAACGGCATGATTGTACGCTTGCCCTGGAGCGGCACGGCTATTGACCACGAGGCGTGGCACTTCGGCAACTGCTACGGATCTTCCCCCCGCTGTTTTCGGCTATAAAATGGCTGAAACTACCTTTCTCATATCTGCTAATGTTTTCAGCAAGTTATGATGTAGGCAGGCGTGACCCCACAAATTTTCTCCTAAGCGATTGATTCAAAAGAAGTAGCTTAAAAACCCTCTTCCGGAAGATCCGCCCGACAAGCCCGCGAGTAGATCAAAGAGGTCTTGCTTACTTTGCACCAGGCACAGCGGTGAGGTCCGTGCACGTGGCGTCAGCAGCAGCGCAGGCTCCCGACTGTCAAGGCATAAGGAGGGTTGACTCATGCAGGACGGCAACCTCGTCCCTGACCCGGTGTGTGGACGGTGCAAAAAGCAGATAGATATAGCGGTGCGCACAGAGGCGGTGTACCAGGACGAGATGTGGTTTCATATCGCTTGTCATCGGGAAGGCGCGGACCAGCTCTTTCGGGCAACGCGGCTCGCGGAGGTACTGAAAGAAATCAAGCGGGGGGTGGAGATGATCACCTCGCCCCTGTTCCAGGGCGATGAGCCGCCTGGATGGCATGCGGAATAGGGGAAGAGGTGTCCTCACCTCCGCTTTGACGGGCTTGGAGCATACGGTCTCAAGCACGGCGCAGGTGCAAGAGCGTGGGAAGGGGCTGAAACACAAAGACCCGATGTGTTTACGACCACATCGGGTCCAGAAGAGCAACCAGCTCATGCATGAGACTAGGTTGATTATAACCAATGAAAGCAGGGATGCCAAAAAAAGATAAAGCCCTGATCCCGCTGGCATTATAGAGCAGGGCTTCGCAGGAGTCGCCTAGGAGGGAGCCCCTCCCAGGCAGACAAGGGGCAAGGGAAGCCATGTCCTTGTCAAGAGACAAAAACCAGCCTATGGTTATCCCTCTACCCCAACCACACATGATCCACAGTATTGACCCCTGTGCTGATGGGAGGAGAGCCCGTGCGCACGATCCATGTCTTTCAAGCTGGTCATGATTATTTCATTGATGGCATCTTTTGGGGGGACGATGAAGAAGGCGTGGTAATGTATCTCAGAGCAAAGGGCGTGTCCCCCGACGAGATCGCGAAGGTATTAGAAGAAGTGGCGCAGGCAGGGGGCTATCTCATCCAGCACGAGGAATAGGCATGGACCCCCTCAGGAGGGTGTGATAGAAGGGGGACACCATGGACACGACTCTTTGATGAGGGACACAGCAGTATGGCATTCGTCTTTCATATCCACACCTCGCCCTCCTGTGAGCCGACCCACAGTCCTGCGTGTGCGTCGGTTGAGGGGTCCGACTGGGACCATAGTTGCTTTCAGATTGTCTCTGGGCGGAACAGAGGGAAGTGTGCCTGTGTCCACAGAAACCCTGCGGGTCTCAGTCATGAAGAAGAGATCTTCATCTCGGACTTGATCAGTCGGAAGGTCTTCGCCCGTGATCAAGGAGGATACGCGAAGGAGAATCGAGCGTAGGAGCGCGGGGTCACCAGCTTGACATCCTCCACCAGCCCCGTGGAGCTGCGTGGCAGCGTTGTCCATACGCAAGAATGGGTCATGTGTGATGAGAACGATGTTGTACGGTTGCTTATTGACGACTGCCCTCATCTGCCACCCTGTCGTCGCTGTGGGAGATGAACACAGCCATCGCAAGGCGGCGGAGAACCTGCTTCTCGTGATGGAGGTCGATAAAAGCCTCCCGAAGATTGCCGTACAAGTCGTTGAAAACCAGATGCAGCACAATCCGCAGCTCGCTGCCCAACGAGAGGTCCTGCAGCGGTTTCTGACGAAATATGTGAATTGGGAAAGCGTCAAGGAGGACACGATCAGCGCCTATACCCGCGAGTTCACCGAGCCCGAGTTGAAGCAGTTGACGGAGTTTTACGCGACCCCCGTGGGGAAGAAAGCCAGCGAGAAAATGCCGAAGCTCGTTTCCATCGCAGGGCAGATTGGCCTGAAGAAAGCCCAGGCGCATCAAGCGGAACTCCAGCAGATGATGGAAGAGAGGACGAAGCAGCCATAGTATCCACCAAGACCTTGGCGTTATCCCCACTTGACCATAGTGACCAGCCCCTTCTCAACAAGCGAGATATTAACCTACCACAGAGAGCCCGCAGCGAGCTTGTGGAGCACCGCGACGTCCAGTGGTGTAGCCCGGTCAAGTGATCTGCCCAGTATCCGTGTCCTCGCGCACCTGCTATCGTAGGGGGCGTCCCTGCCAGTCAGCAGAGCATGCCACTGCCAAGGGACGCTGCTGGGAGGCCAGACGACTCTGCCAGGTCGAGGACCAATCGGCTTCTATCTCCTGCACAGAGCGTAAGGCCAGATGCGCTCTGAGAAGAAGGTCGATGAGAAGAGGGTGCAGGGGAGGTTTTTGCTGAGACCAGGGACAGAGGACACTTCAACGCGCAAGACCCGGTGCAGTCGCATATACCGGGTCTCCTACACAGCACTTGGTACTTGCAGAAACACATGAGGCCATCCTGTGAAACGATGCTGGACACGATGGATGCTGCTTCTTGTCGTGGTGTGCATGCAGACTGGCTGCTGTTGGAGTCGTTGTCCGGAACCATGGAAGAGTGCGGTGGAATGGCATCCCGGCCATGGTGGTAGTGGTGAATAATCCATTGACCGGAGGGGCCTTCAACGCCAAAGACCCGGTGTCGTACGGTACACCGGGTCTTCAGAGAAGTGACAGCTATGCAAAAGTCTGCCTGTCATTCAAGGAAGCTCCGATTGTAGAGGAGGAGTAATCAGAGCTTCCTGAGCAGGTGCAGACTGCATTGGAAGTATGTCGTATGGCCTATAGAAGTTCAAGAAAAAATTTGGAAATAGGGAAACTTTCAGATTGTAAGGCATATGAAGTAGGAAGACCCGGTATATTGCCGTATACCGGGCCTCTCACACAGCACTTGGACTGGTAGATTCAGTGTCGGCGTTACACTGGGTCCGCACACAACAGGGCAGTGTCGTGAAGCCCCGGTTCCAGGTGTCACGCGTACCAGCTATCGAGAGATGAACCGGGGCTTCTGCGCCATATTCCTGTTGGGGATCATCATACAGGAGACCAGAGTATAGGAGGGAGGAAGGAAGTATTCAAACTACTATTTTTCATGGACGCAGCAGGAAAAGTAATGAAGCCCTGCCCGAGAGCATAGGATAAGAGCAGGGCTTCTCCCCAGTAACCTGTGTGCGGTAGGTCACAGGCGGACAGGAGTATAGAGGGAACAAAATAATGCTTCAACCATATATTTTTAATCAGTATATAACTAATAATAATGTAGCCCCTTAAGGTGGTCGTGACTCGCTGGGAACGGGTTCCCTTGATTGGCGAGGGGGTAAGGAGCGGGTGGAAGGCTACCTTACAGAGAACGGTGTATAATGAGACGCTGCTCAGTCGGGAGAGCTATTTCCTGCACACAAAGGAGTGAGAGCGCATGATTCGGCAATGGCTCAAAATGCTGGTGTTGGTGCTTGCTCTGCTGTCACAGATGGCAATGGCGTGTCCGAGGGATAGTGGCAGTCCTGGTTCTGAAGGTCCTCCCCCAGCGAGAGGCGGATATTAAAGGAGAGATATCACGAAGCCCCCGTTGAGGACCTGCTTAATCGACACCAAAGGTTTACAGAGTCGCGGGGCCACCCGCACGGTAGTCATGCACCGTAGTAACTCTCTCATCTTTTTGCTTGTTCAATACATGGAGGAGAAACCTCACTACACCGCCCGCCTCCTCATCTCTCTCGATGCATGCAGGTTAAGTCCAGACCCAAGCATGACCAATCACCCTCGTTTGAGATTAAAACTCAACCTGGATTAATCTTGAGTTTCCTGAATACCATAGGACTATGATACAGTACTGAGTGTAGACCAGCCATCCCTCAGCAGTGAGAGCCCGTCAATGGTCACTCATGGACAGCTCGACCGTATGCGAGTAAACGGGACACTAGGGACACCACAAAACGTGGTATTATAGCCAGGTGGAGAGGCAAGGACGGCGTAGACTCAATATGGTCGTTGGCATCATAGCCCACGAGATGACTTCGGGGGGTGGATCATGCTCAAAAGCCTGCAACAAGGGAAAATGTGGCAGACTATCAAGCAACATCGGGATAGCAAGACGTTGATCATGGGAGTGAGTTGGTACCGTCCCGAACAATGGGAGCGTCTGCGGGAGATTTCAGCAGACAAAGCCACGTTTGACACCACCTACGAAGCCTCGCTCGTGGAATGGGAAAAGAAAATACAGCAGCTTGAAGCGCAAGGGATTCGTCCCATTAAAGTTGAGGTAGACGTGGAAGGATGGGTGAGTCATATACACGCATACACAGGCAGGAAACCATGGAAACCCCTCAACACACCCTGCATGAGAAAGACATACATTCTCTCTTCGAGAAATTCTCCTCTCCCATGGTCAATCCTTGTATTTCAGAGGCTCAAAAAGAAAAGGCAAGAGGGATATCACGCATCTTATGGTTACTGCTCGTGACGGGTACGGACTCAGAGAGCAATGTGTATAACGCCTTGAACAAGGTATTTCCTCACAGACATGATGATAATGTTGCTTTTGGTTCGCTGTATTTCTACAAAATGAAAACAGCCTTAACAAGCCAAGAACAATTACAACTCAGAAGGCATTATAGTCACCAAGAGCATTTTCGTGCCCTCAAGGAGTGGGGAAGCGTTGACTGACACCACGCCTCTTCAGCAGCGGCTGTTACGTAGGTCGTTTCCCCAAATATGGAACAACCCCGTTCCGGGACGGGGGAAGTATCTGTGAGGTTGGACATTTTCATGAATGCAACATTGCCAAAAGTTCTGCTTTTCTCTTTTCCAATTGCGCGAGTTTCCTGTGTAAACTGCGTATGGCTGTCTGCACTTTACCCAACTCCGTCTTGGCGTTTCTCTCCTTCAGATAGTCCCGTCGTACCCCATCCCTTGTCTTACCCGAGGACCCCGGTCCAGAGGAGTTGCTACAATTCTGGACACTTTCGGCCCGTGACCGCGCGGAAGTCATGCGGTGCCGGGGAGAGGCAAACCGACGTCGCTTCGCTGTCCAGCTTTGCACGTTACGGGCCTATGGCCGCTTTGTACCGGAAGCCACGTCTGCCCCTGTCGCCATGACGAATTATCTTGCCCGCCAGTTGGATCTCCCTCTGGTCCTCTTTGGTGAGGTGCCCGGACGGGTGGCGACCGAAACCGAGCAGCTCCAGCGCATCCGGGACTACCTCGGCTGGAGCCTCTTTGATGACCAAGCCCAACAGCGTTTAGTCCACTGGCTGACGCAACGGGCTACGGATGATTTACCCCCGATTGACCTCGTGTCTCGCGCTGAGGATATATTACGATCCTGGCAGATTGTCCTGCCGGCCCGGTCGACCCTGGAAGAACTCGTGGTCTCCATCACCGCTGGTGTCCAAGACGATGTCTATACCCGGACCGCCGAGGGGCTGCCACCGGAGCTTCAGCGGGCCATCGATGACCACCTTGAGGTCCCCAGCGGAGCCCGTCGGTCAGCGCTGTTCCACCTCAAAGAATACCCGCCCGAGGCGAGTAATGCAGTGATCCTGCGCTACATTGAACGCTATCACTTCCTACGCGATCTCGGGGTTAGCGTTATCGACCTCAGAAGCCTCAGTCCGCCGATGGTGCGGTATTTCACCGACATCGCCAAACGCTACGATGTCTATGAATTGCGCCGCTTCGCCCCCACCAAGCGCTACGCCCTCACCGCATGCTTTCTGGTCGAAATCCATAAGACCATTCTAGACCATATTGCGGCTCTGCATGACCAACTCCTCACGAAGAAAATGCGCGAAGCCAAAAACGCGTTTGAAACGCGTTACCGCAAGCTCCGCCGGCGGTATCGGCGAGGGTTAACCAAATTGATCACCACTGGCGAAACGTTGCTTGATCCCGACCGGCCACGCGAGACGACGCTCGCGGCATTGCTGCAAGAACTCGATGAACCCACCCTGCGGGAAGCGGTGACGGTCTGCGCCGAGCGCCAATACCTGGAAGACCGTGGCGAGATCGATGCCCTACGGGCGCGTTATCCTGGGCTGAGGCGGTACCTGCCAGCGTTTTTTACCTTACCGTTCCAGAGCGAGCCGGGGAGTGAGGCGGTGATCCAAGGACTCGATGTCGTCCGCCAGTTGGATACGGGTACGCTCCAGACCTTGCCAGCCTCTGCGCCAACGGTATTCGTGCCTGGCAAATTCCGCGCCGCGCTCTCTCATGGCGATGGGACGCTAGACCGCCGCACGTGGGAACTCGGCTTGGCCGTATCCCTCCGCGATAGCTTACGCTCAGGTGACGTGTACCTGCCCGAAAGTCGTCGGCACGTGTCCTTTACCAATCTGGTCTATGAGCCCACCCGTTGGCAATACGAACGAGACGATGCCTACACCGAACTCCAGCTTCCCCAAGAGCCAGACGATTTTTGTACGCGTCTCCAGCGCGAATTTGATGAGGTGGCTGGGCAAGTGGCACACAGACTGCCGAGCAACGACTTTGCGACCATTCGCAACAACCGCCTCCATCTCAAAAAGCGTGATGCCCTTGAACTCTCACCCCGGCTCATGCACCTGCGCCGCACCATCGAGGGGGCGTTGCCTCGTGTCCGCATCGAAGACCTCTTAACCCAAGTCGATGGGTGGTGTGACTTCACCCGGGTGTTTCGCCAGGCGGGAGCGGGTGAATGGATTCCTCGTATGGCCAATTTCTTTCCGACGTTGCTGGCTACTTTCATCGCCCACGGCACCAACCTGGGGCTTGCGATGATGGCCAACAGTGTGGACGAGGGGATTACCGCCGATAATCTCCAAGAAATGTCGCAGTGGTGTTTGCGGGAGGAACACCTCAAAGCGGCGAATGCCATCCTGGTCAACTTCCATCACCGCTTACCGCTCAGTACCGTCTGGGGTGACGGGACGGTCTCGTCGTCCGATGGCCAACGCTTTGGGCTGCAGGCCAGTTCACTGCTCGGCTCGCTCTATCCGCGCTACTTCGGCTACTACGATCAGGCCCTGACGGTCTACACTCACACCTCGGACCAGCACAGTGTGTTCCACACCCAGGTGATCTCATGTTCCGTCCGCGAGGCCATTTATGTGCTCGACGGACTCCTCAATACTCGATGTTCAAGTTTTTTTGCCTTGACAGATCTTGCAAGACATGAACCCAAGCAAAATCAAAGGATCGTTCGCGATTAGCTGAAGGCAACGCTGTGATTATGAGTGGCCCGTATGGAATGCAACACCTGAAAAATCTGAAAAATCAATACTGCTCGAATTGCAAGCGAAAAAAACTTGAGGATCGAGTCAATAACAACTCTATCCTGAGACCCAAGGAACATTTTGTCGACACCCACGGCTACACGGATCAGCTTTTTGGCCTCTGTCATCTCTTGGGCTATAGTCTGATGCCCCGGCTCAACGTGAGTAAACAAAAACTCTCCAAATTAGACCGGGCCAAATCCTATGGTTGTCTCGATGCCGTCATCAGTGGCACGGTTGACATCCCTCTCATTCGCGAGCAGTGGGATCAACTGGTCCGCGTTGCGGCCTCACTGCGCAACCGGACGGCGCCGGCGCATGTCGTGTTGCAACGTTTAGCCAGCAGCGCACCGTCCGATCGTTTAGCCAGGGCGCTCACCGCCTTGGGGCATGCGCTCAAGAGTATCTACCTCCTGCGCTATATCCATGACCTCGAGCTGCGGGCTCGTATGCAGCTCCAGGTCAATCGGGGGGAGGGGCGCCACCAACTCGCCCGGCGCTTGTTTTTCGCTAACCAGGGGGCTTTTCAGACCGGCGATTACGACGAGATCATGAACAAGGCCACCTGCCTCAGCTTACTGTCGAATGCCGTGGTGGTGTGGAATACGGTCCAGATGGCTCAGATTCTTGCCCAGCTCCGCACTTCGGGGGAAACCATCACCGATGACGAGTTGGCCCGGGTATCGCCCATGGCCTTTGCCCATGTCATTCCTAATGGCACTTACTTCATACGAGGGACAAGCCTACCGAACCATCGGAACCACAATGAGCACGGCAGTCTGCGGGATAAGGGTATAGACTTACGGTTCGCCCAAATTTGGAGGTAAATCGCAGATTGCGCTAAGCTCTGGGCATGAATGAGATACCCAACATCATCACAGAGCGCGTTGACGACATCCCGCTGCTGCTTGAGCAGATGCAGCGGATGAGTCTCCC
>WNFC01004951.1_pt1 | contig 15828 bp, 24 predicted proteins | sample 5400541 | NCBI WGS metagenome assembly WNFC01 (sample SAMN13153342, study PRJNA577476) | soil metagenome | isolation source: 120 cm saprolite under Douglas fir tree site 2 hole 2 replicate 1 | place: USA:California | collected 2015-04-18
CGGCTGGTTTGTGGTTGCCTCGCCGTGCTTGTCGTGTTGACGCACTCCACTCCGTTCCGAGATGATGCGTCAGACTTACACATCCGGCGCCCGGGTCCGCCACTCAACCAATCCCGCTCGTCACCCTCATCAGATGCACTGCGCATCACCAAGCTGACTCATCCACATCAGATCAATAATAACCATCAATTCAAGGTAATAAACCGACGCAACAAGAATCGACTAAATGACAAGCGGCGTCTGCACAAGGGGGGAGGGTATCCAAACAAACAGGCACACACAGACCCACGATATTCGCCAACGCGCCCGCCAAATAGATGCCAACACAGCCTCGCCGAAAGTCCGAGATCCCAGCTAGTGGCTTCCCACGCTCACGCCTGCTGTGGCCGGGCGTTTTCCTTAAGAGCCAGAAGCTGCTTCGAGCGGAACGCTTCATAATGAATTTGAGCCGTGGTCTCGATCAAGTCTTGCAAGTGAGTCCTGAAAGGGTTCATCGTAGTCATTATTGCTGCACCCGTACCTGCGGAAACCAGAATGCTTCCTTACCTGGTCAGGAAATTGCGCAGTGACACGAACTCGCAATGTGTCTCGTCTTCGACGTTTACCACCCCCCAGCGGTTTTTCCGTCCGCGCACAGCCTTTCCACCAATGATCACATTACTCTCAGAGCCAACCACGGCGAATGGAATCATGTTCTGTGCGCATACGCAAGTCAACGTTCACAACAAATTGACCATTGGTAAAACTGAAACATACCCGAATGCTCTCGTTGAGCTGCACCTCCTCTTCATCGTTCTCGTCAGTATCGAATGGATAGAGGCGGATGCTATGATGGAAGAGCTCTGCCCGGATCTATAGTCCGGTCGATCAAGTTGTCAGTAACATCCCTTCTCCCGGCATTTTGATGTAGCACTGACTTTTTGTTTGAACGACTCGCGCTCCTCCAGAGTAAGACTGTCTGCTTTGGCAATGACAGGAACGACATTGACAACCTCGCTGAGTTTTTTCATCACAATCACGTCTATAGCACGGAGCGAATGTCCGGTCGGGTTGATAAAGTACAAGCAGCAGTGAATGCGCGTGTCTTGGATGTAACGGTCACGCATCGCCGTGAGCTCCTTGCGAAGGTACGCGCTGTGCTGGTCCTTGATATACTTTATAATTGGGTCCCAGCTACAACATCAACAATGCTCCCGTCAATACTCGCTCCCTTGAAACGGGAACAGGGATATGCGACGTACCAGTTTTCATTGTCAACCTGGTCACCGTAACCGGGGGTATCGACAATGTTAAGGCGCAGTCGCACCCCGTTTTCGGTGATAACTACGTCGTGGCACGCGCGTGAGTGGCGTCACAAAAATGCAAAGTAACAACGTTGAGGAGCAGCAGCAGAGAGATGACCGCACCATGAGAGACCGTCTGAATTTCTGTGGTCTGACGGACGGGCTCATCAGCCTCACGCCTGCCCTTCGAGTCGATGAGGTGTGAAGCGAAAATAGTGTTGATGAGGGTCGACTTTCCCAAACCGGTCTGACCTGGAAACCATAATTCATCAGGTAAGATACGTCTTTTCCACAGAAGGAAGCCGGTTTGGGAGGCGACAAAGGGACACGGTACGCACCAACGACGATAACATTGAATTGAAAACCACGCTTGAGTAGTTTGTGTTCGATTTGTTGGGTAATCGAGTCGAAACCGACATACGAGGTAGCACGAATCTCTTGAACTTCAGCGGTGGCCATTGCGAGCGTGGCGGTTGGTAACTGAAAGGATAGGTAAAGGAGCGAGGAGGCCGAAGGCACTGAGAGGAAGAAAGAGCGGTGACTGGCGTGATTCGGATCGAAGACAAAATTTGACCGTGTTTGTCACCTCAAGCTCACGTACGCACGCCAAAGCCCAAAGCTGCGCGTCGCGTGTCGCCAACAAATTATTCAGAGATTCATTTAAAGAGTGAGACAACAATTGTTAATTTTACAACCATCCCTTTCCCCCTTAATCCCTTGTACATCGTCAATCTATATTACGCTGCTCCTCCATCAGATTCTTGCATCATCTTTGGCTTCATGCTTGCCATGGGCGTCTACCTCTTGAGGCCTTTCTCAAATGCAAAACACCATGACAATTACAGCACCGTCCCCAACCTGTACACATGCGTACGCTCAGTACTGGGCTTGACACAATTTTACGGAGGAGGGGGGAAACGGAAGTATGGGACGACAAATGCAGCGCCAGCTACGAGCACTGCAAAGCCGAGCGACATGACTAGCGGTGACAGTACAGGCGGTAGCGCCGGGACTCGTCCCTGCATGTTCCCGCTCGTCCGCTCCGAAGGTAACGGTGAGGACGGCGGGGCAAGGATGAGTTGTACGTACCCAATCGATTTGAAACCAAGGATGCTACGCAACGTCGTTAAGTACCGCGAAAGATATATGAACGTGACACGTACTAATACCCTTCAAGATTCCGGCGCATTTCATCTTCCATGCCCGTGGGCACACCATCGAGTGTGAAAGTAACTTTCGTCGAATCAGTCGATTGCTCAAGCACAGTGGTTAGTGTTGCCGCATGTCCTATACAAACCCGGGAGCGGATATCAGACGATGCTCCACCCGAATCTCACGAGTTTACCATCTGGCCAGGTCGGGCTTCGAAGTGCCCAGGTCTGTTTGATTTCTTTGCCGGGTGTAAGTGAGATATACTTCCCACGCACGCCGCCGCCAAATAACTCATACTCTGTATCTGGTGCGGCCGCGCTCTGCCACGCGTTGTCAGCATACATTAGCAGGTCATATCTCCTCCCTTCAAAGTTACCTTGGCTTGTGCACGCGACCACGTCGGAATCCGCTTCTCGTCAGTCAACAGAGAAAACAGATCGTCCGCCGATGCGTGGAACGTTGCTTCGACCTCGACTACAGACATGTTGAACTTCCGTGAAGATGCAGCAGCCTTCTTCGCAGCCCCTGGGACCCCGCTGTTGGCAGACGCAGATGCAGGTGGGGGCGCAGGAGAGCTGGTCCGACTGGGTTCATTCGAGCCGATAATCATGTCTTTGCCATGCGTATCAACCAAATCGACTGGGAACGCAGCAAATTTCGCCTCGAGAGCCGTCGGCAGCTTCTCCTTCGCCAGCGCAAAGAGGGTCGTGGTCTCTGGTGAAGACTCCGACGTGAGGGACCATTGATACTTATTCGGACGTCTCAGTGAAGCCGCGGTTCGCAACAGGTGAGAAACGGAAGCACATACGACGTAATCCGAAATGCCATCGAGCGTGATCTCGTGCGAGACCTCGGGAATCGTGAGTTTCCCCGTGGCCTCCGTGCCGTCCGCAGTCCTACCCTTCCAATGCAGGACGACCTTGCAGTCGTAAATAGTGATCAGCCTGCAGGTTGTGCAACAGTCAGCCGCATTGTCAAGTGCCCTGCACCTCGACGAAAATACGCGTCATCGCGGCGTCGGAGGAAAGGCTGCGGAAAGATTGCTTGCACATACTTTGACTTTCTCCGCCCGAGCTCGACGTCACCGTCCACCTCAACGACGCGCTCGACCTCAACGACGGTACCGTCCGAGCCTTCGACTTGAATAGTGACGAGCTCGCGCTCAAACCACTCCTTGGCCCATGGCGTCACAGTCTTGTTTTTCCAGTGCCAGTTTGCGGTGCTATATGCCATAGGTGTGACAGACATATTGTCAGCCTAGACGGATCAGAGCAGATGATTGCGACGTGGAGTGGGGGATGGGTCGGTGTGCGGTGTGCGGTGTGCGGTGTTACGTGGAGCGAGCAAAGTGGCGAGTGGTCGCTCTGAAATCGCACTGTGCGAATGCGAGAATTGCTTATGCGATTCACGTGCCGGCGTTTCACATCATCCATGACGACAGCCGCTCTACTGCAACACATGCATGGAATTATTCGAGCTCATGGACACTATCAAAAAGGTGTTACAAGCGGGCGCAACCCATCACCTTAAGAGGCTATCCTACAAATATCGTCGCTTTTCACAACTAACTTGAGGCTAGATTCCTTAGTTGGAGTTCCCGTCTCCACCATTTTCATCTTTATCGTGGCGCCGTCTAATCATGATATATGCGTCGCCTGCTTTGCCGGTGCTAATAGCTTCTACGTCTCCGGGGACAGTACCCTCTGCCTCGGGATCCGTGTGCTGTCTCTGTGCACGGATTAGTTCGAGATCATGCGAGAGTAGGCCATGGCCCGCAACAGGACCCCAGTAGGATATGCTGGCGAGTGTGCCAATGATACTTGTGCCGACAAGGAGAGAGAGGTAAAAGCGATACTGAGAGTACCATTTGGGCGCTAGAAACACAACGCATCAGTTCAGGGCAGCCCACGCTCAGATAACGTCTACGCACCCCATCCTGCACTGGTGGCTCTAAGGTCTGCATACCAGAGGCCAGTAAAACCGACCCATTGAACAATCAGAGCCATAGTAGGCTCCAGAGCGAGTGTAGGCCAAGCGTAGATGACAGGTGCAGCACCTAAAGCAAGACGCGAATAGCCCTTGTGACCTCCCAAGCCCGCGAATTCCATTCCCCAGTGCAGCGCTCCTGTCCAAGCCTATGAGCTCATGCATCCAGGAACGCACGCAGATACACACCGAGGAAGGACAGCATAACGGCGCCGTACGTGACTTGTATGTTCAACGCACGGTCGAGAATGGTGAGTGCGACGCCAGGATCGATGCTAGTGAGCACACCTGTGCATAGTGAGATACGGTCTTCAACAGGGGAAGGGATTGGTATGACATACCAGACGTTGCCAAACCAGCTTGCTGAGCGAGATAAATGGTTATCGTTGACGCAGCCAAGTAGGGGACTCCGCCAAGCAAACCGAAGACTACATATGGCGTTGGCACCGAATGCGCGACGGCGCTCGTAATACCAAGCTATGCACTCTATCTTAGCCTACATGCTGCCTCACCACGATTCCAAGGTCCACTCACGAAGGTCTCGCGGTCCGGCTTGACTGCGTCGGCAGTGAAATTCCCGCCGGCAATTACCTTCGCCCAATCTGTAGTCGAGTTGCCGACCTCCTCGCGGACGTTAACGGCGGCTTGGGAGATCGTCTGAGAACCTGGTCTGCCGGCCACGTGGGATGCTACGGCACGATGCTGCTGGAAACCACTCGTGATCCTGACGATGTGCGAGGGGTATGGGCGAAGTGATGCGAGAGGCGCAAGGCGGGCGTGAGGTGCAGAGGGACGAAAGGCGGTAGTTCTGAGTAGAGGAGAAATGTTGCGGATAGAGTACATAATGGTATGGCGATAACAGGATCCAATACCCTGTTGCGCCCTCTCTTGCACTAGTACTGGCACCTCTCCATATAATGACGTCACGTTTCTGGCATGCACCACATGCTTTCAAACCAGACCCGGTGAGTATGCTGACCAAATTAGCGATTACCCTCAATAGCCACCAAAAAGAGTAGGGCTGTCAGTAGCTCTTTGGTAGTTGGTAGAAAGCCCGATTCCAATGTTGGTGGCACTTGGTGCAGTCACGGTGGGTCCCTCTTCAAGTTGGAGTTGCACGTTTGCACGTCGGAACCGCTAACTCGGACAACTACATAGCAGAGACCTACAAGACAAAGAAGCCCTAATTCCGAGAGAAGGTCCGGTTCACAAAACATCGCATGAGCGTTCATAACGTTCATACCGACCATAAGATGAACAAGATGCTTCATGTGTGCAAGTTCAAGTTGAGAATGCCGGCCCGGGTCCGAGTCGCCGCTTCGGCTTCTGCTCAATACTTGCACTTTCGCAACAACTTACCCGGATTTTCAGACGCTCACTACGGACATCGGATACGGTGAATCTCGGCCAGTGTCCATCAGGGTTAACCGTATGGTGGGATTCCTTATGGCCTCATGTCCATATGGTAGTCAGTGGCCATCGGCTCCTTGAGTGGGTGCTCGCCAATGTTCCCGAAACCTTTCTTCGAATGCACTGTCATCATTATCGTCATATAAAAGGTCGTGGGTTACTACTTTGGTTCTCGTCAACGACCATGTCCCACCACATCCACCGCAGCGCACTCACACTACCCGAGTTCGTAGACCGTCAGCAGTCGGAGCCCCTCGACATCTCGTCTGCATTGGACGTCGAACAGCTTGATACCAACTTGTTTCGTTCGAGAAGCCTCTATCTTCCCTATAATGCTCGTGGCGTCTTTGGCGGCCAAGTAATTTCGCAAAGTCTCGTTGCGGCTACCAGATCCGTGAAATCCGAGTTTGCTCTTCACGTGAGTTTTGTTTTGTTCAAGTTTTGTCCACCCCACAGCATAAAGGCTGAACGCGCTGAACGTCGTAGTCGTTGCATGTACGTCGTCTCTGCCCGCCCATTCTTTTCAACCCGCCAACACTCGTAGGAAGAGCTACTTTCTTCTTGGTGTCTCTCCCGCCAGCCCCGTGCTCTACTACGTCGATCGTGTGCGAGATGGCAGGTCATACGCCACTCGCTTTGTACGCGCGGTGCAAAGCGGGAAAGCCGTATTCATCATGATGTGTTCCTTTCAGCTGCCCGAGAACCGGCAGCCATCACGTTATTGGCCAATGCCTAGCGTCCCTCGACCTGAAGATTGCGCAGATGAGCCCGAGCTCCTAAGACGCATGGCGCAGGAACAACCTTACAGGACTGAGGAGGCCAAGGCGTGGCTTCGTGGTTACGCCAAAGTGAATCATTTCTTGTCCTAGAAAAGCTTTGCCATTCACCCCATCTGTGTCCTTCGTCAGGCACGAGAAGAGAGCCCAGTTGCCGTCAAGCACGCGGGCGAAGTCGTTGACCCGGACGGTAGAAAGACATACCTGTATTGGATGAAAGCGAAGACGACGGAGAAGTATGCTCCTCATCTCCAAAAGGTCGTATTCCCCAATTTGTCTTGTGCGGCCCACTGCCGGCTGACGCGCGCTTCGAAAGTGCATCCTGGCTTACATTTCTGACCTTCACTTGTGCGTCCTATCTCATCTATTTCTACAATCCTGAAAAGGCATCAACGTCTTCAAGCTTGGGCCCTGCCATCACGGACATGGGCCTTAAAAGAAGCCAGGGGAACGAGGGACCCAATGCTGTCGCCATGGCGGTAGGTCCCCTTAAACCGTCATTATCAAATCATCCCCAGTGATACCTCTTCAAAAGTCGAGCCTTGATCACACCCTTGTATACTATCAGTGAGGCTTTCGGCTTTCCTACAATGAACAACGACCTTTTGACACGCGCACCCTGTAGCCATGATATCGATTGTAGCCAGTGGTTCCTGTACGCCGTATGTATACCACTTTTCCGCATTGTGTTGAATGTCCGCTCAACGAAAGATCCGTAGATGACGTCGCCAGCATCTAGCCAGGGGCGTGGATACGGTGTAGGCTTGGTGAGTACCCTATGAATCACTTGTTTTGCCCGAACACACGCTGTACATCGCAATCCCATCGTAGTTGTATGCGCAGGATGGTACACTGCTCGCAGTCGCTAATCAAGAAGGCGTTATCCGCGCTAAGATGAGCTTTCCCAAGAATACTACGGAGAAGGCAAGGATGTAGGCAAAACGGTGGCTTCCATCGTTGTCGTGGCGCGACTTGCCTATGGGACCCCGGAGGAAAGTCTGGGATGTAGAGTAGACCCCGACAGGCATTTTGTTCTCCCAGGTTTTTTTTTTTTGAAATCAATAACTCATAGTAAGAGAGATTTCGTGAAGCGGAGGAATACGTGCCATTGTCCGAGTGTTGAGTCATGCAATTGCGTGAAATGCATGAAACGTGTCGCGTATCTTTTAAGGAAAAACGTACTGTGATTTCGGAGGATAATCTATGCTTGCTAGCGAACCTTCGGTGACAAAATGATCGACGGGCTGCCGTGGCGTTATCGCACTTTGTTTCAAATCATCCCGGTGGTACCTCGCGCTAACGCATGCGGAAGGTTTTCCTGACGCATTGATGCATACTCGCAGCAGATGCCGAAGGAACGATCAGGGTACATCGGGGCTCAAACGTCACCGTGTCCAAGTATGATACCCGGCCCCACATGGAATGATTATTCATACATTCATAGTGCCATTATTCCTTGACGGTGATGTGCATGTTACGATGGTGGCCGTACACTAACGTAGATAAAGGAAATGGACCCTTAACATGTGCTCCATACCGGAGTTTGCAGTGTTCCTGGATCAGCCGCCGCAGTCGCAGCCGCAAAAGCAAAATTCAGGAAATTCTGAAGAGTCCACTACTCTACTTATGATACGATAAACGCGGACCATTATTTAGCAGCGAAAAAAACAAACAAAAAAACAATAGACATAATGGGGGTAGATATCCTACAAACGAGATGGCATCTCCCCAGCCCCAGCCACATAACAGGAATCTAGATGATCTTCTCGGGCTCAAACCACCTCTTTCACTTTCGAGAGGAGTTCGACGATCCTAGTCGCCTTCACCGTTCCGCCGTTATCGCCGAAATACCTTGTTGACATGAAGCTCCAGTGCAACGAACCGACGACCCACTCATGCAGGCCATTTACGTATAGCTTGACGTTCCTGTCGATACTCTCTCCCCACGAGGGGACTCGCTTCTTGTCCTCGATAAACGAACCCATAGTTTGCTCGCACATCTCGCCGACGCGATCTGCGGCTTGCTGAAGGCTGAGCCCATCGTGCACCATAAAAATGCAAAGCATGTTATGCGTGTCGTGGCGAGATTGCTCGACGTTGTATGAGAACAGGTCCTGGGCGCTCTTCGTTAGCACAAGGGGGTGGGGATGTGGCGATCAAGTGGCGCTCACGTTGGTCCACGTCACGAGGTCATTGGCGGCCTGGTTGAGAGCCATGATGACGGGGTGTTCAATAACATAATCGGGCAGCTCCATATCGAGCGAGTACTCGATGAAGTCAAACGCAGGCTTGCACCCGGACGTCTCCCGCCTCATCTCGATGTAGGTCTCGAGGTCCGGGATGATTCCATCTGCACGGTAGGATGCCTGCTGGTGCACGGCGTGGAAATACGTGTGCATGTTTGACTTGAACCGTTGTTGAACCCCCGGGGCACAGTCGGGCACGCAACGCGACCAAAAGCTGAAAAAGCAAAGAGCGTCGAACGCGATGAGCCTCGGTGAGGAGATGCGTTATGAAAGGCGGCACTTACTCTCGCGCAAGTTTCGATGCGCCGTTCTCCTCAAGCTGAACGCCGTCTAGTTGACCGCGAACGGGGCGGAAGGCATCCGGCCATTCAAACGCGTTCATGACCAAGTTGGCGAGACCTTCGGCGTCCCGAGCAAAATAACCGTCGGAGACGTCGTCCAAGTGGAAGAGAAAAGTCAGAAAGTCGCCCACGACGCGGAGGCGGCTCGACGGGCAGTTGTTGTAGCAGTACGCGGTGAGTTCGCCGGCTTGCAAGCCGCGCATAGCGGCCACCTTGCTCGGGGTAAAGTGCGGAGAAAAGGAAACTATCCAGTTGAGACACTCCGCTGCAATGGCGTCGCCGTTGTCGTGGTACGTGAGAGGGAAGGGAGAGAGAGAGATGAAGTCTGGGAGGACGAAGGAGCTGGGCTCGAGGACCGTCGGAGTTGGCGATACTGCACGGGCGGAGCTGAGAGGTGAGCCTGGAGGAGTAGACAAGGGCGACAAGGTCGGAGAACTGCTGGACGAAGACATGCTGTCGTGAGTAAGGGCGATGGAAGAACAACTTGAAAGCGAGTCGAGTGAAAGCGGAATATCGCAAACGAGGAGTCTCGCAGAGCTGCGCAGGGTATCCAGTTTACAGGACATGGGTGCGCCTTTTATCCTATTCCTTGGGAGAGACCCTGAGTCAATTAACAACTTGCGTGCGAACATAGGTTATGCGTAGGCTTCGGGGATGAAACTATTTGCGTTGATGGCCTTGTCTCGAGAAAGTCACATGTAGATGGTGAACGAATCGTGGTGAGCGTTAGGCACGTCAAGCCGTGAAACAGATGTAGGTGGAGTTTCTGGATCTGGCTAAGCGGCTGACGGTTACGTGGCATAACAGTCAGGACTAGAACCTACAAAGATGAGCCCGGATTTCTCGCCGTTGCCTTTCTTCCATGTTCATCCACGACGCCGCATAGGCCGGCATTCAAGGCCGGTATTGCAATGTAGACGGGGGCATGGACCCTCGAGAATGAAAGAAAAGGCATCGTGTGATGCCTGACTACGACACAGCACGGGGAAATACACGTCAGAAGTCCACGCAGATATGGACACTCGCAGGGCCATGCCTGTGGCTCCGGAGATCTGTGGTCAATAAATAATTGGCAAATCACGAAACAAAATGTCGTGTACTGTGGAACCACGCGTATCAAGTGGTTATGGTGGGTGACTTGAACTTTGTTGATCGAGATATGCGTGGAAAATTGCATATTTTTTTTTGTGTATCACTCAGGGGGTGGGGGGATGTTGAAATTGGGTGGAGTGTGAGTGTGAGTAAGTTGATAGACCGAAGGAATTCCGATCGTCCCGCTGGGGCAGTAGGTCCCGTCGGGGCAGCAGATCAGAAGGCGTGTTTTGTTGAGTTGCCGGGCCGGCCCTCCGGAATTGGGATCCCGTTGGAGGTTTCATCCGGTTGCATGGCGATTGATGGGCAAGTACTTGGATATTTCCTAGTCAAGCCGATTACATTTCCACTCTTGGATATGTCGAGTTCCCCCGATGCCAAAGAAGGAGAATGCGCCACTACAATATTTGTCAACGAACGATGGTTAGTCTGGCTGTCTTCTCAGTTCGCTTCTAGAGATAACCCGTGGAAGTGGTGGCGTTCCGCGGAGACCGGGGGTCCCTTCAGAGGTTAGCATCATCGATAGTAGCGACCAAGGCCATAAATCAACAGGCCGTCGAGCTCGTGTCTCGGGGCGCTCCAGGTTTAGACGTAGGTGACTGCGCAGACAAGATATGTGAATGTCAGTTACACCCTACCAGTTCGGGGAAAGCCGACGGTAGAATCGCACGGAGATACGTGCGCTTGGCAGGTTCCACAAAAAATCGACAGGCATGTGACATGGAGCCGTGAGATCTAAAGCGATGGCGGGCGCCGTCAACTCCTACGGCCTCTGAGAAAACCGATCCCTCAAAGGAACGAGGTGAGAAAGAAAACGTGGACAGTTCAGGAAGGACAAGACGGCGTCACCAAGCGCAGAATACATTGCTTGCACGATTTCGGGGTGCTAAGAGTATATCGGGCAGTAAGGTAGAATGTTTACGATCCCATAGGGTATACTATCTTTCAGGGAAGCTGCACAGAGTAGGCGGTGAGCTGGGTATGCTGAGGCGCCGCTGCCTGTCACGGAGTTACAACGTTACAAAGGAAGTATCCATGCCATACCCAAAGTCCCAGATACAGATCCGCTACGTCCAGAAAAAGGGCCCGTGAATATCGGGAAGGCGAGCACACACACATTTACTTACCTGATCCTCTCCACAAGACACGACCTTTGGTGTTAATTAGACGCAGTATAACGATGAAAAGTTTGAGGCCACCTACTTTTGTACAATCAAAGCCCACGGAAAATATGCGGCCAATGTGCCCTCCCACAAGATCGGTAACAAGGCGCCCTGATTTTCGATCCCACACTTTGACACCATAATCATAGCTGCCGCTGACTACAAAATCAGCACCCAAGGCGACATTGCGAACTAGGTCTCCGTGTGCACACTGCTGGCGGGACGTGTGCGGCCTCTCGTTCGAGGTTGCTCTATTTGGCGTAGGATCAACCATGCTGACATTGACGCCACAATTCTGACAGACCGCAAGCGGGGTATTTTCCTCGCTGGAATCTTCGCCGAGAAGTGATGCTACAGGTAATGGAACTGCCGCCTGTGCGTCAAATTCAGACGATGTGGACCATCCAAGCGTGGACTCGAGGTTGAAGAGCCTGATATGTTTGTCTGAGGAGCCAGAAAGCACGATGGGGAAATCCAGATCGATGGATGCAATGCTGCCGAGAGGAACGTGTCAGACAGGTAGTCGCCATATCGGGTATCGGACGGGCAAAGGTGAAGTGACATACCCCCTGCTGTGATGGTTCTCGAAAGTGCGTAAAAGCGATCCTGTATTGGCATCCCAAAGTCTCAAAGAGCGGTCACCTGATGCAGAGACGATATGTGTGGGCGAGATGGATAGTGCGTTAACCGCGGCGCGATGACCAGTCATGATATGCTGCGTGTCAAGATCCGGGAAGAGGTACGTTCGGACGGTACGGTCTTGTGAGTAGGATATCAGTCGTGGGGGTAGCAATGCCATAAGTAACTCACCTTTTGAACATGATACTAAGCGCACATCATCGAAACGCACACATAGGACGCTATCCTCGTGATCGTCAATGACCTTCACCACCTTGTCTTGTACAAGATCCCATACGACGACGTTACTATCGCTCCCCGCGCTGGCAAGATAGTCGCCGTAAACGCAAATGCTCAGAACGCTACCTTCATGGACGCCTTCAATTGTGCGGAGGACGGCTCCGGTGGCAAGATCCCATTCTTTGATCGTGCGATCCTTGGACCCTGTGAATAGGACCTGATTACCGGTCCCGGGGTATGTGTAAAGCTGGAGGCAATATATTGTGTTGGTGTGGGAACCAGGGGTTCCCCGTGATTGCAGGGTGGAGAGACGATAGGAGCCCGAGAGGAATCGGTGTTGCAAACGAGTACGGGTGAGATGAAGAAGCTTGTAATTTGGACGCTGATGCTGAGAGGGCTGCGCTGAGGGGGCAGCAGAGGGGAGGCGCGTTTCCAGTTTGCGAACACCACTCTGAACGTGTAGGTTTACGCTGTGGGCGGGAGTAGTCGAGGACTGGAACGGGGGTGCGAACCCCTGGAAACGTGGAGCTGCGAATGATGATTCCTCCCAGGGGTCGTCGAAGATGGAGGATGCGAAGCCAGAGTCGTCCATGGTAAGGGAGGCCATTTCGGCAACCAAGTCTATCTCCTCGTCGCCCATTCCTTCGTCGTCTGTGTCGTGGGGCGAAGGTTGGGAGATTGGGGATTGGAGGTGGGGCCATGAAGGGGGATTATTCCAATGCCACCCTTTAACGGCGCATAGTCGCCTCCAGAGCGTGTAATCATCGGCAAGGGTACGCCAGCGTCGACTGACCAAGCCGCAATGTAAGAGAGCCTTTGATGGGAGATAGGAAAAGATGTGTAAGGCGACCTCTGTGGGGAGAAGCTGTTGTAGAGTTGGTAAGAGGGGAAAACTAAAGGATTGGGAGGAATGACGAACGCCGACGACATCTAGCTGAAGGAGAGGGTCAATCTTGTGCTTGATATTGGCGAGGCTGGACCTCGGGAGGGAAGCCAACAAGGCACAAACGAGATCTTTACGGTGACGTGAACGATTCTGAGGATGGCGGGTGAATTGCTAGGATGGGAAGGGCGTACCTTCACGTTCCTGAACCGATTTTGACTGTACCGATTCCATAAAATTGGGCATTCAACTAGGCGTGATGTACGGTAAATGGTTCTGTTCGGCCGTGCATCCACAACTTTTCTCAACAAATTTGGCGCATCCCTTACTCCTTTAAGCCAACAATGTTCCCACGACTACAGGCAAATACTACTAAAACAAGCAACAACTATTATGGTCCATGACAACGCCATCCCAACTCCTCGTTACGACCATGTGGCGACCGTACGGAGTGAGCTCGCCCGTCGAGACTTGCGCCAGTCCCTCACGTGCGAAGGTCCTGCCAACCCGCCATCACCACCCCCTTCAAGGCACTCTAGCGGTACCATGCCCTGATTCCCACGAGTATTAACACATAACGCCCAACCGTCATCGAACTCCATTCGAATGTACAACGTCTCCCCAGGTGTGATTGCGAGTTCGTCGGGAAGCTGAGGCACGAATGTCATCCGAACGAGCATCGAGACGTCTTGCCTCGTGATGGAGGTTAACGTGGGTGTGGTTGCTTGATGCGCATTTGGTATGGCGACAGGAGGTGGATTGTTGTAAGACTGGGGAGGTGGTGTCGGAGTCACGGGGCTGTACGGGAGAGGTGCCTTGCGTGGGATGTTTCGAAAGGGTGCTTGGCCTTCCCCGCCCGCGTTTCCCTGATTCGTTGGTGATTGTCCGGCCGTCCCAGTCGGGCTACTTGAGGAGATCGGGTACAGTTGGCTTGCGCCTTTCTCCAACGAGTCAAAATTAGGACTCGGTGCTAGGCCCGTAGCCCAAGTCACGCGGCGTGCGATACGTTTCTGGATTCGGCGGTTCCTGAAAATAAAGAATGCGATTGCACACGCCGCGAGTAGAACGAGTGTGATGATGGCCGCGACGGCCCCTCCGGAGAGACCGGGCGATTTCTTCACCCCGCCTACTGAACCAGCCAGAACAGAGTCCGTGGGTGAGGTCATTGCCGCCATCGAAGAATCGGCAACGCCTTGATAGACTGGCTTGGCCGTTTCCTGTGACGGGGTGCTTGAAGTAGGAACGGTAGGGTGTGGTGACGATGGTGGTTGTAGTGATGGTGATGAAGACGAAGCAACGATGTCCGAGGTGTTTATGCCCGTCGGAAGAGTGGAGTTAAGTACAATGCCCGAGGCCGACGCTTTCGGGGCTACAATGACGCCGCCTCACTTGATAGGCCCGCACAGCAGGCCGAGGAAAGAACATGAGGAAAGAAGAGGAAGGCCAGAGGGCCCGAGAATAAGGAAGAGAGGAGAACTACCGCAGTGCACAGCTGGTCTACTCAATCCTTTCAAAGTCTCGTGAACAAAGACAAAGATGGGGGAGGAGAGGTGCGGAAGCCTGCATAATGAATGAATAAACAGGTATTTTAGACGCGGGTCCTTGCGACGGTCGCGGGGCAGCAACGCTCTCGATAGCAACAACACACTGACACCCCCGCTCAACACAAAGACTCGGAAAGTCGTGGTGGCACTTCATTTCCATTTATGGACATTGCACCCGAACTACCCGAACACGGTCATCGCAATTCTGGGCCTCAGGAATAACACCTCTACCGTCGTATCTATGCTGAACCGCCCACATTGCCTCTCAGCTCATACCAGTAGAGCAATGGGGTATGATGTATGATCCAGGTATTTCCGTCAGGTATTTTCCATCAAGGTCAGTTGGTCCCCCGGATTACAAATGATGGGATCGGATACGATCATTGAATAGCTCGGTGCCATGAATGCGATGCAAGGTGTGAATTCATTGATCGACTTGAATGACATTAATTATCCCAAGGCCCTCGATATTTTAAGCGTTGTTAATGGTCGGATCAATCACAAAATCTGATGCGCTGAGAGTCTGAGACGTCACGGTAGTTGTGGGTTCTGGGGCTGGAGTCTCCAGACAATGTAGTTTTTCTCGGGTATAGCATAGGAAGGAAATGCGATACTCATGAGGTACATTGTATCCACGGTGAGGGAGAATCCTCAATGGGGAGACCTTGGCAACATTCACCATCACACGTTCATCAAGGATGTATGTTAGTATCAAATGCTAGGACATCAATGCCATATCACCTTCCTCAGGCTCAGACTACATCGGAGGCTACAACACGCTTGGCAGCTACGGAAATGTGAGGTGTATACATTGTGTGTCTGCCCACAGGATTTGGGGTCGAGATTTGAAGCAAATTTGAAGGGCAGTTGTTTGGCATGAGCATTGAATTTCGCTATTTCAAATGAGGGTAGATGGTAGCTGTGCGACGGCGTACTACAGTACAGTATATTACATTCTAGAATGACTGTCCTCTGGGGTAGTGATAACATCGACAACGAGTTACTGACAGTGACGTACGAGGGAGGCGTACGCGGCCTAGCCTGATAGCGTGCGACGTGAATCGGACAGCATATCGCTCAGTCCGCTTCGTACG
>WNFC01004095.1_pt1 | contig 15827 bp, 12 predicted proteins | sample 5400541 | NCBI WGS metagenome assembly WNFC01 (sample SAMN13153342, study PRJNA577476) | soil metagenome | isolation source: 120 cm saprolite under Douglas fir tree site 2 hole 2 replicate 1 | place: USA:California | collected 2015-04-18
CTTTGCAAATATTGGTCTTATGCGAGCGCTCTGGGCTGACAGCGATCCTTCCATCCGCCTCGTTTCTCGCTCCATTTGCGCGTTGCTCGCAAGACACCTTCTGCGCAAATATCCGCTTGAAGAGCCGGAGCTTGCATGGTTGCAAGACGTGATGGGAAAACCGTCGAACACAATATTCAACTCACTCGACAATCTTTCCACCGTCGACTCTATGAACCTTGATGCATATGTTTATGGCGTCCTTTCTCCTCAGACCGACGACCTTCCTATCAAACAGGCTACATCCTTCGCAGAGACTGTGACAATTCTTACAAGCACAGGAAGCGAGGTTGTCTTCCATGGGTTCAGCGTCGAAGGAGGGATCTCCTCTCTCCTTCGACGGGCAGATGAACAGGATACCTGTCTACGCGAGGTAGCTGGAAAACTACACAGGATTTATGATGGCGTTTTTCCTAGTCCCCCGGCCCCAGATCCACAAACATCATATAACGCCAACCGGCTAAGTATAGTTTACGAAAAGAGATGATGACGATGTAGGATTCGAGTATTAACTTTTGTTGTATGCCCTTTTCAAGTGCTATGGAACGACCTTTTGTGTTACACTGTGGCCTTCTTGGTTCTCCATAATCACTTAGCTTGGATAGAGCGGCCATGGCCGCCATACTGATCTCTGTCTTGCAGGTCCGAGGCGCCCATTCACTGCTGTGACCACTGCATTACTAAGTTCTCATATGGATCTCTGCCACCGATACCCAGGACTGAACCCATTGTCACTATCAAAGATACGCAGCCTCGACCGTGACAGGGCCGTCGCAATCCCAGACGACCACGTGTCCGCCACTAGTACTCGTTTGCGATACTGTCGAACCACACGTTGCTTCCCTAGAAGGCTACGAACACCACTCATCGATAGACCATCATGATGATTCTCATCCTACGAAAGGCAACGTCCGCGATTGGCCTCTGTACCAATCGATCCACTCACTGAAAACACGTACCCCGAGCGAACAACTATCTGTCCCTGGGGTCCAGATCACATGTTCCATGTTCCCAGCACACCGTGTGACTGTGGAGAGGATACTTCTTAATATCACCAGGCCGGCGCCTGCGACGATTGCCACTCAGCCATGAGTTGCACAGTCATCAGAAGAGTGCCCGTTTTACTGCTGCCTCGGCGTCTATCGGGATGCTGTACTCTTCCTATTGAGAAGTGCGACTGCTTCGGTCGCGTCTTTTTCTGCTTCTTCAACTTGAGAGATTGGACGATTGAGCGTATTTCTCAGCGGTGTGGAGTACTGTGTCACAGAAGTCACCGGCACCCAGGCGCAAATCACTCATGGCCTCAAGGTACCGATCAGGTCCCAAGTCCCTCGTTTCGATGGCCCTTGGACACTATCCGTGTACCAAATGAATATTCGTTGCGCCCATTTGATGGCGCCGCCACAGTAAAGAACGGAAGGGTTTCGCGTTTAAGTGGGGTTATACCGGCTTCTGGGGCTCCCTTTGCTATTACCGTGGCGATACTTCGTTGGGGGGTGGCGTGGGGCGTGTGAGTGATAGATCCTCGTTTTCGTGACATGCGGCGCTCGGGCGCATTCCGCTGTGCATTCCCCCACCTTTGCTCCGATAACTACACCCTTGGCGTGGGCTGTTTTCTTTTCAGATAACAACTTGGATGGTATACTAGTTGACGTGTTATTAAGGCCCGGAATGCTGGTCAGAAGATACCGTGCGAAGAACATGAACATCCAAATCACAAGCCCATCGATCGGCTACTGTAGTAGGAGATCGACATGCTTGTGATTGAAATATGATACTATCATACTCCATTCCAGCGTCACGGTGGATTGATTTCTTCTTCCTTCCCACCTCTAGTGTGACCCAAGATGTCCTACGATAATCCTTCAGTAGACTCCTCGCTTATTTCAAAAACGCACAGACTCGATACTAGACACCCGGGCCAGGGGACTATGATTCGGGGTTCACCGCGGACGATGTCATCGGATGATATCAAGTAAGGTGGGAAATTTCCCACTCGTCGGAGCACCCTTCAAGAGTTGGTCAACACCAATTCTTCAACATGAGAAAGTCCCCAACTGCAAGTACCGGCGTAGTTCCTGCGGCAGTACGACGATGTAGCCCGGTATCCGACTTGACCCGTCATATACATCGCACGATAAGCATGGCCTAATTCCTCTGCTCTGACGGTGGCAATAATTGTGCGTTAATAAAAGTGATAAGCGCTAAGCAGCCAATGGTGTACACGCCGAGATGGGTAAACTGGTAAACTTCTTTCTCGGAGGCAGTTGGAGGCTTTCCACTTCGTATGTCTAGTCTGACTGAAAGGGTGGTTGATGGCGCAGTACTGTACTTTTTTTGGACCAACAACTTGAACGTGGGGCGGAGCCGTTCCTCTGCGCTGGCCTACCTTGGGGCTTGGGGCATGAGTGGCCTGTGGCCCCTCATAAAAAATTGTCACAAAATCAGGAAATGACCTAATAAATAATAAATAGATAAAATGCACCACTGGCAGGGTGATTATAATGATTACAATTAAGTCAAGTGTTCCTGTAATGACAATTATTAAGTACTAAGTAATAAGTACTTGATAAGTTAGGAGAGCGGAATATGGTCAGAATGGGCGTTATAATGGGCAGACAATTGCATAACTGGCCTGTGATTTACTTCACTGTCAGTGAAGTTGTCGGTGTGAGAAAAATGTGTAAGCAAAAATATGTCTCCATACCCCATGTTTTAACCATATCTCCTCAATGAATGGCTGGAATTCATAAATAATTGTACCAAATGGATCCCCATAACACTACAGAGTATAGTTCTTGTTGTCTGAGGGGTGAAAAACATTCAAAACTTTCAGAATTTCAGGATCTCACACTAAAATCATATTATAAAGCAAATTGATTATAATGCATTTCCCAATTTTGTGACTTTAAGGCAAGGGGTAAGGGTGTGTCCGCCCCCCCCCCCCGGGTGCAGAACCCCCATGGGACTTTGTATATACATGCGAACAGTGCAGTACTTTGAGGGTTGATTGATAGCGTAGTACTTTAAGGAATGATCGATGATTGACAGTCGGGTTAATGTGAGGTTTCTGGATTATCTGATGCTCCAACAAGTGGGGCCACATACTAATGTCTGGGATCACACATGCCAGAGTGGTCTTGATGAGCCGAGCGCAGCGTCTTCAAATGATAGAATTCGTTAAATGGTCAAAGTCACTCAACTCATTACATAGCAAGGTTACCAACAACGCGGTGTGACGGTGTCGCCTTCCAGACTCCCTTATTGCCACCTGAAAAGCTGTGGTCTGCTCTCTGTATTTATGAGCAGAAGATATTTTAGAACTTATGTCTATATCTCCGGAATTAGATGGCCGCTAGGCGGGACAGTAGTACGCGGCAGCTGAGCACAGCTTGCGTGTAGCGTGAGTGTCGTTCTTGGGCGACCTACCACCTTGCCTACTACCAGTACAGCTGCTGTTGGCTCGGGCATCGATCCACAGTCCCTGGAGTCCGGCGTATGTGAGATTCTTCTTTGTCTGAAGCGAACAGGGGGGTCAGGAAATCGGTGGGCCGGCAAGGGGTGAAGCAATGAGAAGGAAGGATAACTAGCAGGACGGGAGAGAAGTGGTGAACGGTCACGGTGGGCATAACTGCCACCAACAAATGTGACACCGTGAGAAGAAAGAGGTAACCCGTGATCAATCGTTGGCACTCAAATCCGACCTGCAGTTCACGAATTCCGGTCCATCAAGCTTCCAAATGGGAGAGCCAATGGCACGATGGCGTAGTAGTCATCACCCAACATATTTCCCTGTCCAACAACACCGTTTCGGGGGTCTCGGCGCCTGAGCACATCAAAAATCAAGCGGAGTATTGTAGGGCTATCCGAGTCAACACCTCTCATCAATCTATCATATATCATCATCACACATCACACAGGATCATGCTTCCGTATCAATCGTGTGAGTGCTGGCCCCGGGTGGGGCATTCTGGCTCCCAGCAGCTGCCATACCTCCATCCTATTATCGGATTCTGGCGTCTGTCGTTTCATATTTATCGGCGTAGGACGTATTGATTGGATTTCCTCTGGGTCCACATACTTGTTCTGATTCTCCACAACGCACATACGCCTCAACATTCCGTCTTCCGGCGGACGAATAAATATCAGGTCATCGTCCATATCCACGCTTTCTCCTTACCTCGTTACGTCCCGTTGAGGCTCTAGACAGGTACGTGTTAATCGGTTCTCGGCACCCTTCATTGTGTTTTCATTCCTACTAGTAGGACCTTCCCACTTTCCCTCCTCCCCTGAATGTCAATTTCATAAAGGTGGCCTCCATACACCTCTCGACATTCTCGACCATCTACCGAATACCTGGACTCGTTGAGGTATACTTCAATGTCAAATATAGCCAGTAGCGAGGGCTCTCTAGCCTCAATGAATGATCTGATTCGATACCTAATGGATAAGCAGTACACCTTGGTGCGTACCATATACCTTATTCACCGCTATCGATATATTTAAATCCAATTACCCCCACTTTCAGTATATATCAGGTATGAGTTGGGTTTTTGTGTCGTGACTGACCTATCTCATTACAAAATACTGACTGAGCATGTCCGGGGCGATTAGCGGCAAGTACAGCGTTGATCGTAAGCAAGTTTACATGACATATGCCAGCGAGATAGCTGACAACTCGCTGCTTCAATCATCACATGCAGTGCCATGACTGGTTCTTGACGAGCCGCGAAGAGGTAAAGATTTTTTGTGCCTCCTCCACTTACCCTCTACTTACTAAGAATGGCCAACGTTCTCCTCGAGATAGTTCACTTTCGTATGGCGCCGGGACAGAAGTCTATATAGCCGGTTACTATTCTTGGGTGCACGATACGCGGCGCTTGCGAATGTCATTTTGAATTGGGTTCCTGTGCGCTGAATCCTCTTGGCCAGGGTTGTCTGTGGGCTTAATGACTGGAGCTCATGATTCAGCATAGGTGGTAGCTAAGCAGGAGCTGCAGGACAGATTTATGACATGGCTGACAGTCATCACTATCATATGTTCAGAACGTGAGCATGTCTTATAACGTTGCTGACAATTTTTTCAATCTGCTTGTAGTCATCTTTGCGACAAGAACGTGGGCAATATGGGAAAGGAGTCGGCCAATACTTGTATTCCTCATTGGGTTGTTTATCGTACGGTAGTGGTTCTTTACATGAGTTGTGTCTTACTGACCAGGGTGATTGAAGGCTTGTGCTGCATTAGCAATCGCAATGGTCGAGCTTTCCTATTCCAAGACCCTTGGCATGTGGCTTCCCTTCGCTTTTCGTGTGGCGGACCAGTGATGTGACTTTTCAATTTGCGCACAGTGACATCGTCCGTTACTTGGGTCATTGAAGGTGTGGGCCAATATCAAATACCAATGAGTACCATCAAGTATACAAGGGTGATCATATCTGCACCGTTTCTTCTCATACTGGTTTTTCAATCTGGTTTGTCTAGTTGTCTGTCACTCAGGTTGTCAATGTAGCTAATGCCACATAGTCGTGTTGGTCTTGACTCTGTACAAACTACTACGATGTCATAGACACATGTCAACATCGACGTTGGTGGATGTTCTGTGGATTGACGGTCAGTTTCTGGGGCGTTCTTCAATTCAGATTTTGCTGGCTGATATCTGCCTTTGGCCAGGGATTATGTATTTCGCTTCCATGTTGGGTGGATATTTCTCTCCATTTCCATCTTCGCCTGTCTTTTGATCAGATCGCATATAGTTATTGGTGCTTTGAACGTTGGACTGGCGCAGATAGTCCAGGTGAGCCTGTGTTTGACTATTCCAAAATAGAGAGTATCTCTTATGAATTCATGCACAAAGCCCACACCCCTACCAAGGTTTCAATTTGTAGAGTAAGCACGGACGCAAGTGCCTCGTAACTGGCCTGAGATAAATGTGTTTACAGGCTCCAGGCGGTGCTACATAGTATCCTTTCAACGCGGGTTGTGCTACACACTGCCACAGTGTTAAGGCAAGACATTGTTGATTCACGGGCTATTTCAGCACCAAATCGGTGGTCAAACAGTATGAGGTTCGCAGAAGTTACGATGGAACTTGTACCGCAAGATGTAGAGTTACAGGTGACTCAGACATAAATATTTATGCATTTATGCCTAGAATTGCATCTGGCCGAACGTCTACGGTTTGACACCTAGTCACGACAGATGTGGACCTACGCGCGTCTGTTTTACTAATGACGGTAGTTTCGTGAGTACTGATTAGAGGAGGAACGCAATGACGTCCAAAAGGAGTTTGAAGGGGGAAGGAAAGGGTGGACGCGTGGTCGACACATAGGAGTGTGTATGTAAAGGAAAGGCCAGCACAGCAATTGAAACTTAGGAATAGATGCCAGTGTTGACCGCGCCAGTACCAATAGGCGACGTTGTCTGAGAGCGTGTACTCCGAGTCGGATCAATCATTTTTCGCTTGTTTATCGCGTGAAAACAAACACACCCGACTCGTAGAATCCTTGGTTTATGATGCCTTTCAAGCAATTTCTCTCCTGCATGGATCAACAGGGGAGAAGCGCAATGATGGGCTTCATGCCTCCATGCATCATGAGCGTTCAAAACTCTTCCTCCATTAACGAATATTCCGCAGGTTTTACAGACATGAATTAGGAGCTTTTTTTAATCGCCTACGCAGCACCTCTGACTCCGTAGTGATAAAGTCCTAATTCAACGGCTCCATGTTTAGCAACTGCATTATAGCAGTCGTGACAATCAACAATAGAGAATGGCGCCCGAAGGTAAGGCTCATCAAATCGCGAGTACTGTTGATTTAGCTCAGGGACAGCGAAAGAATTAGATAAATGGTTTCCGCGAGTATACAAGAGGTTCAGGTGAAGTATCAGCGGGTTCCGGAAAGATATACATCATCCTATTCCGATTCCTTCGAATATGCCGTAGAGCACTGTAGCGTGTAGTGTAGTGTTGTGAATGCTGCATTTGACGGCTGCACGGTGGTACCTACGCGACGCTTCCGAGTCATGGAGTGACCTCATATAGTTGATAATAGAATCTTACCCCTTCATAATGCTCACCACGTCTTGGCTCTTGTGTTTGACGCTTGTGGTTGTTACTCGGCAGAAGGAAGAAAACCTTGATACATCCTGCGTAGTTTGTCAACTACAATGTCACGATCCTCATGGTCGGCCTCTTCCATCCGCTGAATGAGGGAAAGAAGCTGGGCCGCAAACGTGTCTCTACGAAGGTCAATCTGGCTTCCGGAGTTCATGAGAATCGCGAGTGTTTTAGTGAAAGTGGTCGCTTGTGTGATCGGCGGGAGGTCATCCGTCTGGTCTGCAAGGACACCAAATACAAAGGAGTCAATGTTCATGTAGTCCACCGCAGGGAGGTTGTAGAGCTGGTTATATATCGTGTTTGACGGCTTCCCCATCACGTCCTGTAACCAAGCCAATTCCGACTGCTCGAGCGGATTTTTGCGTAGGAGCTGTCTGGCGAGTAACGCGCAAATGGAGCGAGCGGTTACGCGGATGGCAGGGTTCCCATCAGTCCGGAGCGACCGCATAAGACCTATATTCGCGAAGTGTATCCGTACGTCATTTAACAGGGACGAAGATAGCGAGACGCCGTTAGGGATGGTCGGGGATTGAGCAATGTTGTGGACAGCATCCAAGCATACCGAGAGGCGGTTGCTGCGTATGTCCTCGTTGAGCCCAACTGTTCCTGGCGCACAACTTCGTAGGAGGGAGAAGAGGTGATCGCGAAAGGTAATCTTTCCTTGCTCAAGAGGATTGCTGAAGAGCTGGGAAATCGTATCTTCTGGTATGCCAGCCACGAACTTTTCGACCTTGCTTTTATCGGCTAAGGCTGGCAATTGGAACAGCCATGTGAGCGCCTTGACGTCTGTATTCTGAGGTGCAGATAAGGCATCATTGACTATGCTTCGCCGAAAACCGTCCATGAGACGCTGCTTATGCCTTTTGAGGGATTTTTCGATATACTCCAGCCACTCTGTAAGCATTCTCTGTCTCCGCGACTGGACATCTCCTAAATTATATGGCACCAGGTAAGTATGAAGCTGCCTCAGGATCCCTTGAAGAAAGGACTTTGTGAGAAAGCCGAAAGCGTGCCATGAATACCAAGATATGCCGGAGATCGGGGTGCGATATGGGCAGACGTGGTCGATGCAAGGGAGGATAGTCAACACGAAATACACCACTGCAAAGAGCACGACGGAAACTAGGACAACGATGGCCACCGGCTTGTAGATCGTGAAAAAGAATATCACCAGGCCAATGTTAAATAGGAACACGGAGATGTGGAGGAGTGTTGGCGCAGTTTCAACCGCATAGTACATATGGTATTTGAGGGTTCCGAGGAACAAAAACGAACGGACGCGTGCGCGCTCACGCGGCACGTTCGAAATTTGGGGAAGTTGGAGGTATCTGCGTGCCCACTGTTGGGTCAAAGTCGCAAAGAGGGCGGATGTAGTGCTAAGCATAAGGCTCAGTAGCCATATGCTATTTATGCAGATAATGGGGACGCTGGGAGAGAATGATGGGTACGGCTGCGGTTGGATGTCTGTGCCATTTGCGACACCGGCGAGCTGCTGGGATAATTGGCCGAGGAGAAACACGGTCTGGTCACCAGAATCGGGAGACAACATTTTGTAGCTTTCGACGATAAAGGTCGCGACCGTTGCAGAGAAAATAGCGGTCTTTCAATTTGTTACTGAGACAAACGCTGGACCAATAGATTAAGACTCACGAACGTAAGGACACCACCCGCGTCCTCTTTCCATGTCTCGGTGAGCCCTGTGTCGAATTCGTCGACATCCTTCAGATATTCGGTCCACATGTTGTTTACTGATTCCTCGTGGACTATTGCCAAAGTTATACAGCGATTTTTTTTCTCTGTTCCCGGGCGTACCTTCATTGGTCGTGGAACCCCCTTGTGCGGGTTCCGAGTCAAACACTCCACTGAGGTGAGTATACAACTTAGATGTTTCCATTGACGTCTGCTGTGGGGAATGTTAAGGAGAAGAGAGGGGGAGAAAGCAACAAGGGTACGGTTGGTATCAGTACCACGTCCACGTTCCGACCTCGAGGCTTACATGACAACACGTAAGTCGCTTGGTTGTGGTATCATGGAGGGTACTTTGAGGTCACGCGTCGAACATGACGCCACTGTTTCTTTCTGGACCTCGTTCCCACAATGTGACATAGCCCCACCAGAGTGAGTTAGACCCTTGATGCATGATGAAGCTCGATGGAGAGTCAACCACTTGCATCTGCTGTTGCTGAAGGTTGGCATGAAGGTATTCAAAGTGCGACCAAGTCCGAAAAGTGCAAGGATCTGCATTCAATTTAGGCCGCTACATTTCTCATATTCGTCCCGGTTTTACATTCCTCGCTCCATCTGTTACTATAACACGATGAAGCGATTGAATGCCCACTGGTACGCATTCCCGGCTCCATCCCCTCCTGCTTCCGCTTTGTTCTTCCCCTCTCCTTCCATTGTCCAAGTGTACCGTCCTCCGAGTCGGTCAATCATCAACTTAATCTTAGCGTAGGGTTCTAATTCTGTCGTGTTTTCCACGCACCACGCACCACTAGAGGAATGGCCGAGGTCTCGGCGGGGACCTTGTTTACGTATAGGTGTATTGTTGGAGGCAGGAACTGTGTTGGCATCGTGTATGTTCTTGTACGAATACAGTATGATAGCCTTTGTATGGCCGAGATATTTGGGATATAAACATAGAATGGTAAAGACTGTAAGGACCCTCTATAGTGTACCTTAGGTGCTAAGCTAGGCGAAGGCCAGGGCCCTCGAGAGAGGGCGCGATAGGGGTGCGAACTTGGTGCGAGGCAGCCGAGGACAATGCCGGCACATGGTGCCACAGGACCAGGCCCCTCAGACGGGAGTGCTCCCGAGCCGATGGTCTTGACAATTAGAGCGAGACAGGATGGTGTCAGCGGTCACCGAACCTCCCGTTTCGAGTTGTCCGGCTCGCTGCGGAAACACTCTCCTTAGTACAATGTGTGCATGTAAAGCTAATCAAATGCCCATAAAGTGACTCTACCAGAAAGAAAAGGGAGATACTCTGAAAAACCACCGACAAGAAAAGAACAGTACAGCAAATGTACCATGGATATAAACGGTATGTTATTACCACAACAAAAAAGGTATGTTTCTTCAGCAGTGGGAAAATCGAGTCTTCAGCCACAATTATCACATTGCAGTGACCTTGTAAACAAGGTAACAGACCGGGTGACCTGTAATTCGGCGTCACGCGTCTATCTCTGTCCCACCCAACAAGATGTCTCACCCTCCTCCCCTCGATGCTCAGGGTCGATCACATATGAGTTTCGTCGGAAGATGAACGACGCTGGTAGGGCTTACCGAAAATTAGGCAATTGAATTAATCCTCATTTGCCGATTTTTTATCCACAGGTCAGCGATCAAAGTTTCATGCAAGAAGCTGATTTAACCCGGTGATTACCCCGCGATATCTTTATACATCTCGTCTCGCTGGTAGTTCGTAAAGAGTGCTACAAACATCCGATCTTGCACTCTCACGGGCTGCTGAGGCACACAGAGGTGCGGATTTAAGTTCGGACATGTCTATCGAATTAGCGGTTCGAGAGTTGCATGAGTACGTATCGAAATACCACCCTCGGTAACTGAACTTCTTCAGTGGTATCAAAAACTGTATCGCTGACTTCAAAATAGACCTGCGAATACCGGCCTATCTGTCATGGAACGCATGAATACAGCGAAGCGGAAGGATGAAGACCAATCTATGAAAAAGTTGCTCTATCAGCTGCCAGGAAACGTGGGGTTTTGCACACGTGTCTCGCTGTCTCGCATCACGCTGATACCATCACCATCCCCAGAAATCAAAGACCGGTTTTGTTGAAGGTGGTCGAATTTCATCTCATGGACTCCCTCACACGTACCAAACCCATTATTGTGCAACGTGAGCGCGGCGATGATCGACGAAACAAGGAAATATCGAGGGTGAAATCCACGGTCTGAATAGCAAGCTGAATAGAGTAATGAGGGTGCAAAATGAAGAAACGATGTCTGTCGAGCAGAGGCCTGGGTAAGGGGAGGAGATAGTAGTTCAGTAAAAGCTGGGAAAAGGGACGGCGAGAGGTAAGCTTAATCCTAGAACGCGAGGCTGAAACAGAGGACGGACTCGGAGATACTACGGAGATGAACGGAGAAAATGCCCGATGCAAGCAGGCTGAGCACGAGAATTGGACACCTTTGAGGTTGCTCAGGTCCTCCTCGAGCCTCCTCGCCCGTGGCGCGTATGTGGATGCCTGGGATGAGTCGGACTACGCTCCGTTGCACGTCGCGTCCCAACAAGACTATCTAAGGGTCATCTCGAGATTGTGCGACTGTTGCTCAACCACAGCAGGGATGACGGTGCGTTAACCCATAGCCGTGTAGATCGGAGTGGGGAGAATGAGGACCGGAAAACACCCCTGTTTCTTGTGTTGAGCAATTGAAGACCGCTTGTTGTCGAATTATATTAGGGACTAGCACTGGCAACACCCCGTACTTCAAGTTCGCATGGGAACTGAAAAGCGAGATGAGAGGGTCGCCTCCCACCAGTGAGTTCAAGAAGGGGAAGGGGTGGAAAGGAGTGGAAGTGGGGCGTATATTGCCTGCCTCTCAGAGGGCCAGAAAGGGGGGTTTAAATACATGAAAGCGACTACTGACAGTGGTGGCACGGGCGCCGAGCACAAAGGGAGGATCAATTAAGGAAAAGTACCAAGGTTAAATGGCGAGAAGCAGCACATTTGAGGCTAACGCGTGGCCGCACCTTCAAGTTACAGAACCACTACTGGTCATGACACGTACTCAGAAAACCCATTCTCTCTCTCTGATAGTACTTTTGACTCCGTCTTTCAGACTTCTCACACGTGAAAAAACCTTTTCAAGTACTGTTAAGTACGCCATTCATCCTCAGTTTTTTGGGTGTAAAAAATCCCAAAAATCGACTCGCGCACTGCCAGTGGCAATTCGCATGTTACGGCATCTAGCACTCATCTAGCCATCTAGGCCTACGAAAATGCATGAAACGTGGGGCATTTACTGTACTGTATCTTCGATAACGATACGGACATTCGGGCCGACTCGGACGAGTCGCAGTTGGCCGCAGTCTGGCCGCTCGCCGAGTACTGCCGCACACGGCAAAAGTGCGGTGTGCCTCTGTAGGTCTCATTCTTGACAAGACACCCTCCGTTCATGGCCTCTCTTTACGGGGATCGCGTTGGTCTCCTACAGATGATAGCAGAACAACTCCTGAAGACGTTCAATTGATTCCTTCATCCGCAGTCGCAGTGCGCCCGCCATGGTGTGATTCCCGGCCCATAGTGCGATCTGCGGGCACGAGTCAGCAGATGCCAACCGGCATGGCGGCGACGCAGGTAAGTCCTTGTGGCTTGCCATAGTCAAAATACTATAACGTACAGTATCACTTGCCATTCTCAGCGTTTCCATGCGGATCGTGTGGCCGGGTATCTCCGAACCCTGCAATTTCAGCCACCATCATCATGATATTGGCAATTCTGGTGCCGGTGCCCCTGCGTCTCCCTTGTGTTCGAATACATCGTACGCCGGCGACACTAGCGCGACAGGGCCTGCCAAACCGCCGGTTGGGTAATTTTTGTTGCGATCGTTCCGCCCTATAACCACGCGTCAATGACGCCCAGGTCCATCATATAAAATGCCTCACCGTCGCTGAGCGTTACTCCAGGCCATTCGCCGTTCCGCTCCTTGTATCTTTTTTTGATGGTTCAGCTTCGCCGCTTTCTTGTCCCCTTCGCCGCTTTTTCTGGCGTACTCTCCTATTCTATAGGCCCCAAGGCTTTTCTTCCCATAGTCAGCAAAGAAATTTCCCCTGATGGATACGCACGCCCGTGAGCCTCCCATGATTTTGCTCTTGGGAACGTCATCTAATCTAGAATCCCGCTCGTCCCAGTGCCACTCTCGCCGGTGGTACATTCCCTGCTCCATTAATCAAGGGGGAAAAGGTGGGATCCACAAGGCTGTCCCTGTATATCCATTCTGACAACCGCACTTGACAGGGTGATCATTTCCAGATCGAGGTCTTCGATGCTCTCACCCAGAACTCCCTGGACTTGGCGACATCCATTGTAAGATTTCAATTTCCTGGGGTGCAACCTGGAATCTCAATCCATTTACATGTAGCATTGGCACGGCTTCTTCCAAAAGACGACCAACTACGCAGATGGTCCTGCATTTGTCACCCAGTGTCCAATTATACCACGGGAAGGCTTCCTGTACGACTTTTCAGCCCCGGGACAAGCGGTACTACCTCCTGTTCACCTTGCAAGATCTCGGCACACTCATTTGATCGTGATTTCAGGGAACGTTCTGGTATCACAGTCACTTCAGGAACCAATACTGCGATGGTTTACGTGGACCTCTGGTTATCTATGATCCAAATGATCCTCACAAGCACTTGTACGACGTCGACGATGGTGAGATAGACATATCCCAGGAAGTATTCATTTTGGCTGATATTTTTCTCGAGATGATACCGTCATCACTCTTGGGGATTGGTATCACTACCTTTCAACGCAGGCGCCCGCAATCCCGTAAGTTTTATGGATTTCGTCAGAAGAATTGACTGATGATTTTACAGTTCGTTCAACTCAACTCTGATCAACGGCGTAGGCACGTATCCGGGTGGCCCTAACGTTTCCCTCGCTGTTATGAATGTTCGAGCAGGACAACGGTGAACTCTACGTTTATTCGGTGTTTATGTGTTTTGACATATCGGGTCACTTTAGTTACCGATTCCGCTTGGTTTCCATCTCTTGCGACCCTAGCTTCACCTTTTCAATTGATAGCCATCAAATGACCATAATCGAAGTTGATAGTACTAATGTTCAGCCCCTGGTCGTTGATTCGCTCCAGATTTTTGTTGGTACGCGCGGGTCGTATATCCTCTCGTGTTGTACTAATCGATTCTGAAATAGGTCAACGCTACTCTGTTGTCGTAAGATGATATTTTTCGTCTTGATACAGGAGGGTAGGCCTCACTTATGTTTTAGGTCACTGCGAACCAACCGGTTGATAACTACTGTGTGTCATCGATATCATCCTTCGTGAAGTTTTCATAGTCTGATATGTTACGAACAGGGATTCGCTCTCTACCCCAGCGTCGGGATTTCAGTAATCTCAACAACCTGGCCGTTCTCCGCTACGCCGGCGCCCCCCACCAAAATCCAGCGGGGGATCCGAACGTGAATGTTCCTGTGAGCGTGTTGCCGCTTAACGAGACGGGCCTTCACGTAAGTGTCCTGTGGTAATGCATGTCTATAGTACCGACGTTCTTTCCTACCTAGCCCCTCGCTCCTTCTCCTGTGGTAAGGATCATCCCGTGCCAGTGATTATCCAAAAACCCTGACACTATACGTTTTAGCCGGGAAATCCTGTTCCTGGCGGTGCTGATATCAACATCAAATTGAACGTTGGGTTTGTAAGTGGTTCCCTTCTAGTCCGTGTGTGCGCATTCTCACATAGAAATTAGAACTTTAGTGTCGGTCTCTTCACCGTCAATGGTGCTACGTTCGAGCCTCCCAGTGTCCCAGTTCTGCTCCAGATCTTGAGTGGTACCCAGAATGCATCGGACCTCCTTCCCAAAGGTAGCATCTACGGCCTCGATCGTAACAAGAGTGTCGAGCTCGTCATTCCTGGCGGCACCCTCGGCATAGCTGTGAGTACCGGACTCCAGTGTCCACATATTGTGGCTAGAATATGAATATTGTCAATCTGATGAATGTCGCGTCAACAGCACCCTGTTCATTTACATGGGCATAACTTCCATGTAGTCCGGAGTGCTGGTAACTCGACGTACAACTTCAACGACCCTGTTATTCGAGATGTCGTAAGTATTGGTGCTACTGGGGATGAAGTGACGATCCGGTTCTTCACGGACAATGCTGGACCGTGGATCTTCCATTGCCACATTGACTGGCACTTGAATGCGTGAGTTTATGTATCTGTCTATTTATGGAGAAGCTGACGAGCACGGTGTTCTAGTGGCTTTGCTGTTGTCTTTGCGGAGGATGTCCCTGATGTGAAGTCACAGGACATCGCCCCTCGTAAGTTGTTGTCCATCCAGTGTCCTGCACAGCTCATCAGACTGCGTCTTGATTAGCGGATTGGCAAAAGCTTTGCCCCAACTATGATGCCTACATCAACAACCAGACATCTAGCAACAACCAGACTGGCAATCAGGGCGGTAAGGGGGATACAAACAGACATCACAAGCATCACAAGTTACACGAGTCTAAGCACTCATTCCACCGCCTCGGATAATTTTCAAACTGGGCTCTTAAAAGAACTATTAGTATATCGTTGCCTTCTTTGCAGTAAATCGTCGTACCTAGTCTGTCACCTTCGTCGTTCCTTTGTTAACTGTCGTTTAAAGTATACCATAACGAACTCGGACAATCTACCTTTTACATCATTCCGTGAGGTACAATATATCTCTTCTCGTAGTATCCGACGTACGATAAAGCACGAAAAGGTAGCCCTGGCTAAAGGCATTAGGAACAGCATTCCAGTCACTATCATCATGGCATGCCTGATTCGTCTTCTGAGCGACAAGACTTACTGTTAATGGGCTTTGCTCCAAGGGTCTATGTTCCTCAACACCGTAAGCCGGGACGCGTTAGTCACGAAACGTAAGTAATCTTTTCACACAGGCACCATGTTTGGTAGAACTGGCATACAGTACTGG
>WNFC01004097.1_pt1 | contig 15825 bp, 14 predicted proteins | sample 5400541 | NCBI WGS metagenome assembly WNFC01 (sample SAMN13153342, study PRJNA577476) | soil metagenome | isolation source: 120 cm saprolite under Douglas fir tree site 2 hole 2 replicate 1 | place: USA:California | collected 2015-04-18
CGCCTTGGCGGATCCCATAGACCCTCGGAGCCTGGCCGAGGACTTGGGGATCCCGGTGACCCCGTTGTCGGCCCTGAGTATGGCAGCCCCCGAGGCCGTACGTCACTTCTGCGTCGTTGATCCCACTCGGTTCTCCGCTGTCACCGTTTTCATGGGCCTATTCCGACACATCGTGCATAACGACGCACATGCCGCTGGCAGGCAAGCGAGCGACATCGCGCACGAACTTGCTCACGGGCTGCTTCTACATCCCCCGGCGCCGGCGTTGGATGCTGGCGGGTGCCGTAATTGGGATGCCGAGCTCGAGGAGGAAGCCAACTGGCTGGGAGGCGCTCTGCTGGTTCCGGAAGAAGCGGCCGTCCTCTTGGCTCGACGAGGTATCCCTCTCGACGTTGCCGCTGAGGCTTACGGCGTCAGCGAGCAGATGATGGACTGGAGGCTGAACGTTACGGGCGCGAGGATCAGGGCCCAACGCCGAGCTGCTCGTTTTAGCAAGAACATGGAGAAGGGGCCTCGGACTCTTGAGCCACGCTGACCTCTTGCGCCGTCTCGCTGGCAAGTTCCAGCCGGAGCATCGCTATGCGAACTTTGGTCCCCTACTCCAATCAATGGAGATCAGAGGATTCCGCGGTGTGCAAGAACTGACCTTGCAAATCGCGTCCCCCGTCACCGCGCTTTCAGGCATGAACGGCACCGGCACCGGCAAGAGCACTATTGCTCAACTTGCCACATGTGGCTATCGAAAGGCGAGCACAGCGGCCAACCGTCGCTACTACGTCAAGGAATTCTTCCCAGTATCTGCAGCTGATCCAGAACCTTTTGCGGGCAATGCTCAAGTTGTCTACTCCTACTGCGTTGAGCGCGGGGGTGAGGCTCAGAGGGTCACAGTCAGCAGAACAACATCTGAATGGTCGGGCTACAAGCGCCAGCCGGAGAGGAGTTGCCACTACATTGGTTTCACGCAGTTCATCCCGAAGGTTGAGCGTAGAGACATGTCAATCTATAGCGGTCATAGAATCGAGCTCGCCGAACCCGAGGACCTGGACGACAGTACAGCCGGGTTCATCGGACAGATTCTTGGACTCCCCTATGAGCGACTCTCCTTCGCTGAAGCAAGCCATCGAGGGCGCGTTACTCAGCTTGCCATGGCGACGAGGAGCGGGCGGCGATACTCCGAGAACCACATGGGGTTTGGGGAAGGACGTGTTGTCTATATGGTGAGGGCGATGGAAGCTGCCCCAGTCCAAAGCCTTTTCGTACTAGAGGAGCCCGAGACCTCCCTCCATGGCTTAGCTCAGAAGCAGCTTGCCCGCTATCTCGTTGACGTTAGCTTCCGTCGAGGCCATCAGATTCTTTTGACGACTCATAGTGTCTCAATACTAGAGGAGTTGAGCCGTGATTCAGTCATGTATCTCCGTCGCGCACCTGAAGGTGCCCTTACCATCACACCGGGTCTTAGCAGCTATCAGATCGAGTCCTTCATTCAGTCTGGTGCGGGCGGGGTGGGACACATCATTTGTGTTGAGGACGCCTTCGCCCGGTATTTTGGTATCGAGTTGCTGCGCCGATGTGATCCCAACTTGCTTGCCGGGTGCAAGTTGGTCCCAGTTGGCGGCCACACAGAGATACCCCGTGCCCTGGAGATCTTGCAGCAGGCAGGGGTCCGGGCCCCTGGCCTTAGCGATGGAGACAGGCAGGATCGAGGACCCGAGACTTTCAGCCTTCCGGGTGAGGCGGCACCCGAAGCAGTAGTGTTTCGCGATGCTGCCGTTCGACAACACTATGCAACCGCATACGGTCTGGATCTTGCCGAGACTTTGGCGCCTATTACAGACCCACACGAGTTCCCCAACGCAGTAGCCACGCAATTGATGCTGGAAGAGACCTTCGTTGCAACTGAAGCATGCAGAGCCTACGTGGCTGCTCGAGACCCACAGGAGTTCGAGGGTTTCACGGCCTTCCTTCATAGGCAGCCTAACAGCGACCGAAATTAGGGTTGCCCATTGAGCCAGTAGCTCTCAACGGCTATTGAACGCGATACATCACCGAGCTTGGAGGCTCCTCGCCGCTGTCTGTCTTCCCGTACACATTCGGTGATGCCTTAATGCAGTCCTTGCGGTAGTCATCGAAGCGCGAGGACACGTCTGGCGGTCGGCGACGGTGCTGGACACACGAATTTCATCGTGGTAGTCCTACGCCGTGGCAATCGGGAGCACTCATCGAGACTGCGGACCGGAGATCGCACGGTGGGCGGCGTTCGCTCAGACGCTCGCCGATGAGAACGCCGTGTTCCGTGCCGAGCGGGATCGCCTGCTCCTGCGGGTCGAAGAGCTGGAGGCGGCCCTGGATGCGGCGAAGGCCGAGTTGGTTCGGCTCACCCTGGTGTTGCGCCACGAGTCCGAGCGCAGTCCCCGGCCGGAGCCAGCGCCGGAGCCGGAGGCTGCCTGCGGCGACCAGCACCCCAGCGCAGCGCCCGAGCGCCGCCGGCGGGGCCAGCAGCCGGGTGCCCCCGGTCACGGACGCCGGCGCTACGACCACCTGGAGACCACCGAAGAGGTCCTTGTCCCCAGTCCCGAGGCGCTGGTCTGCCCCACCTGCGGCCGGCCGTACCAGGCGATGGCGGGCAAGGAGGACAGCTCCGAGGAACTGTCCTGGAAGGTGTCCATCACCCGGGTGATCCACCGCCGTCCCGCTACACCAGGACCTGCGCCTGCCCGGGGACCAGGGCCATCGTCACCGCCCCGCCGCCGCCCAAGGTGATCCCCAAGGGCCGGATGTCGGCGGGGATGCTCGCCCGGCTCCTGGTGGCCAAGTACGTGGTGGGCACCCCCTGCAGCCGCCTGGCCATGAGCCTCGGCCTGGAGGGGGCGGACCTGGCCCCGGGCACCCTGGCGGGGGTGCTCCTGGCTCTGGCACCCCTGCTCGCCCCCCTGGCGGCTGCCATCCGGGCACGCAACGCCGCCTCGGAGCTGCTGCACGTGGACGAGACCTCCTGGCCGGTGTTCGTCGAGGTGGTGGGCAAGGCGAACCACCGCTGGTGGCTGTGGGTCTTCGTCGGCCCCGTCACCGTGGCCTACGTCGTCAAGTCCAGCCGGGGGACGATCGTGGTGGCCGAGCACCTGGGCATCGACTTGGCGGCCGCATCCCCACGCCTGCCCGGTGGGCGGCCCATCGTGGTCTGCTCCGACTTCTTCACCTCGTACCAGTCCCTGGGGAACCACGTGGCCGGCGTCACCAACTCCTGGTGCTGGGCGCACATCCGCCGCCACTTCGTTGAAGCCGGCAAGGTGCATCCCGCTGCCTGCGGGACCTGGGCCGATGCCTGGGTCGCCCGTATCGGCGCCGTCTTCTCCAGCCATCGCCGCCTCGCCATGGCGGCAGCGGCCAGCCCCGAAGAATCCCTCGCCCGGGCCGAGCTCACCCGGGCGCTGGCCGAGATCGATGCCGCACGCGAGGCCGAGGCCGCGGACGCCTCCCTGCCCAGAGCCGCGGCCAAGGTGCTCGCCACGCTGGGTCGGGAGTGGGAGGGCCTCGTGGTGCCGATTACCAGCGGTTCGGACCTGGACAACAACGCGGCGGAGCGGGCGTTGCGCTCGCCGGTGGTCGGGCGCAAGAACTACTACGGCTCGGGGGCCACCTGGTCGGCGGCTCTGGCCGCCGACGCCTGGAGCATCACCGCCACCACGGCCATGGCGGGCTGGAACCCGTTGGCCCACCTGGAGGCCTACCTCTGCGCCTGCGCCGCCAACGGCGGCCGCCCGCCGCAGGGGGCAACCCTCGAGGCGTTCCTGCCCTGGGGGGCAAGCCCCGGCGATGCCCGGGTGTGGTCGGCGGCGGGGAGGGGGCCGTGAGCGGACCCCGCTACTGCGGGCGGGAGCTCCCCGACGCCGACCTGGCGGCGATCGCCTCGCTGTGCGCCGATCCAGCACACCGCAGCCGGGCGGCCATCGCCAGGGCCGTCTGCGATGCCCTGGGCTGGGTGGATGCCCTGGGCCGCCCCAAGGCCATGTCGGCCCGCGTTGCCCTGGCCCGCATGGCAGCCGACGGCCTGATCACCCTTCCCGCACCGCTGAACGCCAACAACGCCAACGGCCGCTGGCCATGGCACCTGGACGCCGACGAGCCGCTGTTCGCCCATGCCGGCATCGACACCGCCCTTCGCCGGCTCCCGGCCCTGCGCCTGGTGCCCGTCGTCGCCAAGGCCCAGTCACACTCGTGGAACGAGGCGATCGCCCGCTACCACTACCTGGGCTACGTGCCCCTGCCCGGCGCCCAGCGGCGCTACTTCGTGCAGTCGGGCGACGAGGTGCTCGCCCTGATCGGCATGGGGGCGGCCGCCTGGGCCTGCAAGCCCCGGGACGCCTTCATCGGGTGGAGCCCCGAGCAACGCAGGGCCCGCCTGCATCTGGTCGTGGGCAACGCCCGGTTCCTGATCCTGCCCTGGGTCAAGGTCAACAACCTCGCCTCCGCCTCCCTGGGCCTTGTAGCCCGCAGCATCAGGGCAGACTGGGCGACGACCTACGGCTACGCCCCGGTGGTCCTGGAGACCTACGTCGAGTCGGAGCGCTTCGCCGGTACCTGCTACCGGGCGGCCAACTGGGTTCACGTCGGGTCGACGACCGGCCGGGGCAAGCTGGACCGCACCCACCAAGGTGGTCTGGCCGTGAAGGACGTGTACTGCTACCCGCTGAAGGCCAACGCCACCGCCACCCTCACCGCCCCCCTGGCCTGACGCCCCGGGGGAGCGCCCTTGAGCCGACGGGGCCTCCCGTGGCAGGCTGGCAGCGTGGCCGTGCCCATCGATCTCGCCCCGGCTGACCTGGCCGGCTACGAGGATGCCCGCCGGGCCTTGAGCACCCAGCTGGTGGCCTGGGGCCAAGCAGCGGGCAGACGCCTCGACCCCGACACCGGCGAGCAGCTCCTGCACTACAAGTGGGGCTACCTGGACGACTACCTGGCGCGCTGGCACTGCGGGGACCTCGACAAGATCCTCCTCGAGCTGTTCCCGGCCAAGATGTTGCTGGCTCCCGACGAGGCCGCAGCGATGATCGACGAGACCCGCACCTTCCTGACGTTCCTGTCCGAGGCCGGCTTCCTTGACCCCGGAGGAGACAGCGTTGCAGTGCTGTGGCGCCACCTGAGCCGCACAGGCCCGCAGATGCGCCGCCGCCTGGGTGACCCCAGTCTCTACAGCTGGGGCAAACGCATGTGGCTGGCGATGGCCAAGGAGGGCATCACGCCCGACAACGCCAGCGCGGTCCACGCCTGGCAGGCACGCTTTCACGCCCTTCCCATGCCGGCCAAGGAAGCCTTGCTCGGCGGGCCCCTGCGCAACCTCCCAGCCTGGGCGGGACCGGGACGCTTCTCACCCGCTCCGGTCACCTCCAGCGCTTCATCCAGCGGGCACCGGCGGCAGACCAAGCGTCACTGAGGTCGACCAAAGGGTCCGGTCACGGGGCTACTTCGCCCGGCAGGGACGGCATCACCGAATGTGTACCATTCGCGGTTTCATTCGCGGTCTCATTCGCCGCGGGAGTGGACCCTGACGCAGAGTCCCATCCTGATCTTTGTGGCAAAGGTCTTTCCACCGAGATCATCGGCTGGGCGGCGCCCTTTTTCTCCTCGACCTGGCACTCAGGCAATGGACGGGCATGCTGGTCCGGATGGTTCGTGCCTGTGGCCACGAGGGCAATTCATCTGAACTGAGCGAGTCCACCGTCATCTGACGTAGAAAAACTACGACCTGAAACGTAACCAGGCGTAGTCCGTGCCACCTACACTCAAGTTCTTGGATAGCTGAGTCGGGTAGTGGGTTTCCGGCGGGCGAGGCGCAGATCCTCAGGCGGAAACGAATCAATTGTGGCCTGCCGTCGGCGAGATCGGCGGGTGAGACATTTGTCTCATTCTGCTATCGGGTGCCGAGCCCCCCACGCAGGCTGCATTCGGCTGTCGTTGCTTATGGTGGCAGGGCGGACGGGGGAGTGGACACATTCCTGGGCAATCGCCCGGGAACGACCCTTGGGGGGACAGGGCAAAGATGATCGACCTATTACGCGCACGTCGCCTCGCTGGCGAGACCACTGCGAAAGACGTTGATGATGTGGGCCGAGGCGGGGATTCCATCGGGGGCACCCTTTCGAAGCCTGCGTTCGGTGGCCCGCACGATGGCGCATCAATCCGGGATGCCGCTCCGCTGCTTGTAGTCGACGCTTCGGCCATCATCGCCGCCTGGCTGCTCGCGGCCTTCACCGGGGTCACAAGCCTCCGGCCTCCTGGGTCGCGATTCGGGCCGCACCTCGTGCTGGCGGGATTCGCTCTCTTGGTGCTCATTGGGAACAGCGTGCGCCGACTGTACGCAGAGGCCGCGGCCGACCGGGCGCAGGAGCTGGTCGGGTGTGTCCGATCGTCCTTCCTTGCCGCAACGCTTGTTGTGGTCGGTGGGGAGCCCTTCCACCTCGAGATCCCATGGCGGCCGGTGGCAGTGTACGCCGGTGCCTGCCTGGTGTTCATGATCCTCGCTCGCTCGGCGCACCGAGCCCGCATCACCTCCAAGCGCCGGTTCAACGAGGGTGTGCGCCCGGCCCTGGTCATCGGTGCCAACGATGAGGCCCACGAATTGTGCACGCTGCTGGAGGAGGACTCGGCCTTCGGCTTCCGCCCTTGCGGCGTGGTAGGAGAACGGCACGACTACGACCGGCACGCCTTCACCGTCCCATGGCTCGGCGACGTGGGATCGGTCCTCGCAGCCGCCCGTAAGCACGGCGCTTGCCAGGTCTTCGTCGCTCGGTCGGCATTGTCCGGCGTGTCGTTCTCCCGGCTAAGCCGGACGCTCACCTCCCATGGCATCAAGGTGGCGCTGGCAAGCGGCCTTCCCGGCGTCGACCACCGCAGGCTCCGGATCATGCCCATCTCCAAGATGCCCACGTTCTGCCTCGGTACCAGCCAGCCTTCCCGCTGGCACGCCTTTCTGAAGCGGTCCTTCGACATCGTCCTGACCATCCCGGGGCTGCTGCTCGGCCTGCCGGTGATGGCGATCGTTGCCCTGGCCATCCGCATCGTGGACGGGAGGCCCATCCTGTTCCGGCAGACGAGGGTTGGGCGCAACGGGGCGCCGTTCACCATCTACAAGTTCCGGACTATGGTCAGGGACGCCGATATGCGCATCATCGACTTGCGCGAGCAGAACGAGCGTCAGGGTCCGCTGTTCAAGCTCACGAAGGACCCCCGCGTCTCGAGGATGGGCAGGCTCTTGCGAGGCCTGAAGTTCGATGAGCTGCCGCAGCTCTTCAACGTCCTGCAGGGCAAGATGAGCCTGGTTGGTCCACGTCCCGCGCTGGTGACGGAGTCCGAGCAGTTTAGCGAGGAGCTCTTGCTCCGTAACAGCTTGCGGCCGGGGATCACGGGCTTGTGGCAGGTCGAGGCAGGGGACGACCCGTCCTTCTCCCTGTACCAGCGTCTAGACCTGTTCTACGTCGAGAACTGGTCACTGGCGTTGGATGTCGCGATCGTCCTGGCGACCGTGCCCACCGTCGCCTGGCAGATGTACGACCGAGTCAGCCGGGCGCACGCGAAGCGGGCAGCCGTTTTGGGGGACCCGAGCCCGAGGGTGCGGCCGCTGCGACGCCAGCGCGATCTGCAGGTCCAGGACCTGACGGTTGCGCAGGAGCCGACCATCCTCCTGGCCGAGGCAGCCGTCGAGGTTGCCGCCCTCCAAGCTCCTGGGTCGTTGCAGCCCTAGTGCAGAGGGTCTGGCCGCAGGGCGGGTGCGGATGCCGGGCGTGGTGGACGAAAGCGAACCTCGGAACTCGCGGAACCGGTGCCTAATTCACGTGCAGAACACACTTCCGTAACGCCGTTCACATCGCTGCAACAATTTCTCAATGAGTAAGAGCTTTCTAACCATTTGATTCGGGTGAGGTTGGGGCGTCACCCCCCCGCCTGAGGTAAAGTGGTCGGACAATGCGGCGCTACGTGCAGACTTTCTTCAGGCATCCCTTCCTCCTCGCGGCGCCGTTGGTGATCGCCGTCGTTTGTGGCCTTGCACTGATCAGCCGGCAGCCCCGAAAGTATTCGGCCGGGGCAACCCTGTGGTGCGACGTGCCGGTGCCGAGCCAGTCAACCATCTTCAACGGTTCGACGGCCGCCCCGGCGGCAGGCCAGGCAGCCGTCCTCTCCGAACTCTTGCAGACGCACGAATTCCTGGTCAAGGTCGCCCAGACCGGCCCGTGGGCCGACTTCCTCGCCTCCCACTCCCCGGCGCAGGTCGACCAGTTGCTCGGCTCGCTCGGCCGCAGCATCTCCGTCACGGCACCCGGGCCACACCTCATGGTGATCAACGCCCTGCGGCCGAGCTCAGACGAGGCGCTTGCGCTGGCGAAGGCCACCACCGACACGTACATCAAGGAGGTCAACGACACCCAGCACAGCCGGGCAGTGTCCTCGGTCGGCTTCTACCAGCTGGAGGTTGACGCCGCTCAGAAGGCTCTCGCCGCGGCGCAGAACCAGCTCGCCACCTATCAGGCTGCCAACCCGGCTGGGTCAGGGCCGTTGGGAGCCCTCGGCGACGCGAAGCTCGCCCAGCTCGTCCAGTCGGTGACGTCGGCTCAGAATTCCGTCAACCAGGCGCAGGCGAACCAGCAAGGGGCCTCTCTGGGGCTCACCAGCTTGACGGATGCAGGGGCGCTCCGCGTCTACGATGCCCCCCGGCTGAGCTCGGTCCCCGTGAGCCGCAGGAAGGCCATCATCTTCGTCGGGGCGGGCAGCGTCCTCGCCGGGGGCATGGTCAGTCTCTTTGCCCTCTTGTATCTCGTCGTGAGCGACACGTCGGTGCGAGGCACGGCAGACCTCGAAGAAGTGCTGGGGCTGGAAGTCGTCGGCACGATCGATCAGTTCAAGACCAAGCGCCGGGGCCGGTCGAGAGTCTCATGAGCCGCCCCGATCCAAAGCCGCCCCGCTCCGCGGGCGGCCCCGTTCCCTTCTCCGTGGTCGACAGTGCCCGACGTCAGGCCCTCGTGGCCCGGCTCGCCCAGGAGGAGGATCCGGCGCCGGGCAGCGCCGGTGTGGGGGCCGACAAGGCTATGCTGAGCGCGCAGCGGGAGTTGTGGATCCGGTTGGCCGAGGAGTGCAGCTCGGCTCTCTCCCTCATGGACGCACCGAGGACCATCGGCGTGACCAGCTGCCTGCGAAGAGAGGGGCGAACCACCATTGCCATCGCCATGGGACTTGCACAGTCCATCAACTTCGGTCGGGTCACCATACTGATGGACCAGGATCTCGAGCGCCCCTCGCTGGCAAAGATGATGGGGGCCAACAGCGGCCCCGGTCTCGCCGAAGTGCTCAGGGGTGAGGCCACGCTCGCGAGTTGCGTCCAGTGGGTCGGCAAGAACCTCGGCGTGCTGGCTGCCGGGGACACCGGCAACAGTGCGTCCAAGCTTGTGCCGATGCTGATGGCCCGCGATCTGACGGCGGGGCTGGAGGACCATTGCGAGGCGGTGGTCGTGGATCTGCCGCCCTTCCTCGGCACCGGCGTCGGCCTTGCCCGCAACTGCCCCAAGGTGGTACTGGTCGTCCGACCGGGGGCCACGCCTCTCCAGCATGTGCGGAAGGCCGCTGCTGAGCTCGACAAGCCGCAGGTCATCCTCAACGGCTCGGCGGCGGAGGTGCCGCGCTTCATGAGGGGCATCTTCGGCGAGAGCCGATGACCTGGCTGCTGGGGCTCCTGGCCTCATTCGCATTCATCGGGAGCCGGCGGCGGCCGGCGAAAGTGGGTATGCAGCTCAAGGCCTTCATTCTCATCATGTTCGGCCTCGGGTACGCCGCCCTCCATCTCCACCTGCTCTGATGGCCTCTGGCCAGGCCCTGGCCGGCGGAGGTGCCGGGCGGACAGAGTCCCAGCGAGTGCGCCGGCTCGTCCCGGTGGTGGTGGCAGCAGCCGCCGGCGGCGGGCTGGCCGCGGCGAAACTCGGCTCAACTGGCAAGCCAATGCTCGTCGTGCTGTTCGCGGCAGCGATTGTACCCGTGCTCCTGTGGAAGTGGTCCGAGGCGGCCGTGATCGTGCTCCTGTTGATCGCGACGGCGATCGAGCAGTTCACCTACACGGTGGGTACGAAGGCGGGGGTGTTCACCGAGCGCATCCCGCTCTTCTCGAGCTTCACCAAAGGCAGCGGGGTCTCGCCCGTGGAGATCCTCCTGATCCTCACCCTGGTCATCTGGCTCATGAAGGGAGCCCTCGAGCGTCGCTGGGACCTGCCACGGTCTCCGCTCGCCCGGCGCATGGTCGCCTTCCTTATCCTCGTGCTCGTTGGCATCGGGATCGGCTTCTCGCACGGCGGGACATTCAAGATCGCCGCCTGGGGTATCCGCCCATGGCTGTATCTCGGTGCCGGGTATGTGCTCGGCGCAACGCTGCTTCGGAGTCGCTCCGCGCTCAAAGGGATCCTGTGGACAATGGTGCTGGGTATCGGTTTCAAGGGACTCCAGGGGGTGATGATGTGGATCTCGGTCCGTCACATCAACCCGCCCCCCGAGGTCATCCTCTCCCACGAGGAGTCGTTCTTCTTCGGGATGTTCATCATGATCTGCCTGGGTCTGTGGTTCTTCAATGTGCCCGGACGGCTGCGCACGGTCTCGACCATCCTGCTTCCGGCGGTGGTGCTGGCCAATCTCGCAAACGGCCGGCGGACGGCCTGGGCAATCATCGGGACGGCGCTCGTCGCGTTTTTCGCCATGGCGTATTCATCCATGCCCGAGCGGCGCCAGGTGGTACGGCGCGTTGCCGCTGTCCTGCTGGTCATCAGCGCCGTGTACCTCCCGCTTTTCTGGAACAAGTCCGGGACTCTGGGAGAACCGGCGCGAGCGGTGCGCTCACAGGTTGACCCCAGTTCCCGTGATTCGAGCTCCGACCTCTACCGGATGCAGGAAAACGCCAACCTCGCCTTCAACATCCGCCAGACGCTTTCGCTTGGCAAGGGGTTCGGTACGTTGATCAACTACCCCCTTCCCATTGTCGATATCAGCAAGCTCGATCCCTTCATCACGTTCATCCCCCACAACAGCGTGTTGGACCTCTGGATGCGCCTGGGGATCCTGGGAATGATCGTCTTCCTGTCCCTGATCGCCGCCGCGATCTTCCGCGCGTGCGAACTTGTGCGAAATCCGGACCGGGAACTTGCTCTTCTGGGAACGCTGGCGGTGTGTGCGATCGTCGCCTACGTGGTACTCGGCTACAACGACATGGGCCTCTTCTGGTTCCGGGTGGCCTTGTGCCTGGGGATTCTCCTCGGGGCTGTCGAAGCTGCCCTCAAGATGGTGGGCACGGGACTGCCGGCGCGGGACGGGGCGCCATGATCGAGGAGGGAGACCTCTCTGGCGGCACGCCGGCGCCGGAGCGCGGGGCGCCGTTTTCGGTGGCTGCCGCGAGGTCGGAGGGGTCACCGACGAGCTTTGGGGTCCGGATCCTCAACTATCTGACCAACCACGTAGTCAGCCGCGTGCCCAGCTACCGTATCCGGCATGCTTGGTACCGCCGGACGCTCGGCCTGTCGCTCGGCGAGCACTCGGGGATACACCTGGGCTGCTACATCTGGTTCTTCGGCCCGGGGCAGATCCGCCGGACTGGTTGCCACATCGGCTCCAACAGCCGCATCAACCGCGACTGCTGCCTGGACGCCCGGGGGCCGTTGCGAATCGGAGACAATGTCAGCGTGTCACCCGAGGTAGCAATCCTGACGACCCAACACGCCCTGGGCCGCTCGGGGTTCCCGCTGGAGAGCCACGGGGTGGTCATCGAAGACCACGTCTGGATTGGCATGCGAGCGATGATCCTGCCAGGAACCACCATCGGCAGGGGCGCCGTGGTCGCCGCAGGGGCGGTCGTCAAGGGCACCGTCGCACCGATGACCATTGTGGCCGGCGTCCCAGCCCGCCCGATCGGGACCCGCCCTGCCCCTGGGATCGACTACGAACTCGACGCCCCGTTTCCGCTTTTCGAGTGACCGGCGCTGGAGTCGACCTCGTCCAGATCGGGCGCTCGCGTCGAGGCCGCGTCGCTTGGCCGCTCCGTGCGTTGCCATGTCGTGGCCCGAAGCCCCCCCAGGAGCCTGGCTCGGGTGAGGAGGCTGCGAGCCACGAACCGCGGCGCCGACCCGAGGGAGCGATACGTGCCGGCGGTGGCACCAGCCGAGGCGAGCCCTAGCAGAACGAACGCAGGAATCGAGAGGCTGCCGATCAGCCAGGGGACAACGACCCAGGCTGGTACCGCACCGCTGGCAGCGAGCAGGCCGGCGACCGCGGTGCCACCGACCGCTGTGAGGGCCAGGAGGCCGAGTGGGGGCACCGCAAGGTCGATCGCGGCATCCAGCAGGTCGAGGCGCCCGGCCACGACGATGGCGGTGACGAGCTTCGGCAGCCGCGTCTTGACGACATGGAACCGGCCGCCCTCCCACCGGAGTTGCTGGATGCTGACCGCCCGCCCCCGGGCAGGCAATGGTGCCCGCAACCCCGCTTCCGGGGCGTAGACGGGCCGGAAGCCTGCAAGCCGGAGGTCGATGGAGTACTCCAGGTCCTCCGCGCTGGTGAAGGCGCTCCACGGATGGTCTCGGAGCAGGCGGCGGCTGAACAACATGCCGTTGCCGACAAGATTGCAGGGCATGCCGAGGGCGGCGCGCCCCGAGAAGCGGACCCGGTGGAACAGCAACAGAGCGGCGGCACGGAGGGCGGAGGCGGGGGAGTCGTCCTCGGTGAGGGCCAGGTATTCCCCCTGGACCACCTCCGCGCCGGCCTCCAGGCGTGCCGCCAACCCCCGGAGGAGGTGGGTGTCAGCCACCGAGTCGGCATCGACGACCACAACCGCATCCGGGGCATCAGGCCTCTCGACGATCTGGTCCATGGCCCATCGCAGGGCTTGGCCCTTGCCCCGTGCCCCGGGGTCTTTGCGCACGAGCACCTGGGCCCCCATGGATGCGGCAATGTCCGCTGTCGCGTCGGTGCAGTTGTCGGCAATGACCACGATCGAGAAGCGCTCGCCGGAGTACGACTGATCCTTCAAGGTCGCGAGACAGCGACCGAGGAGGTCGGCTTCATTGTGGGCCGGGATGAGCACCACCAGCCGGCTCAACGGGTCGGTCTGGTCGCCAACTGGGCTCGTGCCCGGTCTTCTGAAGAACGAAGCCACGGCCAGCGTATCGAGGTAGAGGCCCGCGGCCGCCGTCGCGACACCGGCGGTGGGCACGACTATCGAGAGCAACGGCACCTCAAGAGAATACTGTCGATGGCAGCGACTGCTAAGGACTCGTGATTCTTACGTAGTCGATCTGGAAATCCTGGGGGAACGTGGAGGCATCGACGCGGCCGCCACCGCTACCCCCAACGGCCGTATTGACGATGAGAAACATCGGCGTGGTCGGGACGCCGTTGGTGGCAGAGCAGGTCTGGACTCCGTCGATCTTCCATATGAGCGAACCCGGCGTCCATACCAGGGTGTAGGTGTGCCAGTTGGCTGTGACGTCGCTCAGGGTGTCCGGGCGACACTGCGTATTCCCGCTATCTGCCCACAGCTCCTCGTTCATGCAGGAGTTGCCGCAGAGCTTCTCGGCGATGTCGATCTCCTGACTCCCATTGTGATGCCAGTTGCACCCCAACACGTTGTCCGGCGTGGTGTGATTGCTCACCTGGCAGTCGGAACCGAGCAGCCACAGCCCTGGCCACGTTCCCTGACCGCCGGGCATCTTCACGCGGGCCTCGAGGGTGCCGTACGTGAAGTGGAAGGTGTCCCACTGCACCATGCCGGACGTGTACAGGAAGTTGTTGGGAGGCGGGCACAATCCGGTCTGGGTGTGGATGTCGAGCATGCCAGACCCCACCGAGACGTTGGACGGTGTGTAGCACCCCACCTCGCTGTTGGACTGATCGCCATCCCTGCTCAGCACCGCCCACGTGAAGCTGTCGAAAGACAGCCTCGTCAAGGTCCCTGGGGGAGGCGCCGGTGTCGTCAGCGCGGGGGCGGGCGTCGTGGGCGGCGGGCTGGGTGGGGGCGTCGGGCCGGCCCGGGGCGTGGAGGCCCGGGGCTTGAGCGTCACCGGGAGGACAGCAGCGGGTGGGACCGCGACCGCCGTCACCGATGGTGTGACGGTGGTGCTTGGCGACGGGGTGAGGGTGGGTGGCGAGGTCGTCGGGGTCGCGGTCGTTTTGACCTTGACGGGGCCGGTGGTCCGGGGACTCGGGGAACGCGTCACGGAGACGACCAGACCGACTACCGTAGCCAATGCCAGCCCCAGCCCGCTGGCGATGAACGCCATGCGCCTCCGCATGCCTATGTCGGGCGCGGTGCCGGGCCACTTGAGGCCAAGGATGTGCTTGTGGCCCGGATTGGCCGCGCGCGCCGCACGAGGTCCTCGGCTCCGACTGCCACCCAGAGTGCTCCGAGGCATACGCAGGGCGCAAAGAACCGGAACCCACCGCCGAAAAGTGTGATCTCCACGGCTTGGGGCACGAAGAGCGTGAGCAGCCATGCCCAGGGCCCGCGGTGGCGGAGAATTATTCCCCACGCCGCAAGGGCGAGCACCATCGCCCAGATCCCTCGGACAAGCCACCGGGTCGGGGCGCTGCCCACAACTCCCTTGTTGAGGAGGGCGGTGGGGTCAAGGCTGCGCAGGAGCCGTTGGCCAATCAGCGCGACAAAGCCGGCGGGGTGGGCGCCGATCCAGTTCAGTGCGGCCTTCCGGTAGGCGCTGTCGCCCTGGACCTCGGTGCCGGGCGGGATCGGCGGCAAGCCAGCCTGGGACTGGCCGGCCCGGGCGAGGTCGTTGTTCGCCACGGCCAGGGTCGATCCCCCGGCCGTGTCGATGGGGACAAAGGCGTGCAGTCGCAGGTAATTGCGAACCGTCCAGGGGCACAGGACCACAAAGGCCCCGGCGCAGAGAGCAGTGGCGGTCCGTAGGCGCCCCGGTCCCCCCCGCCGCAGGGCGAATACGAACACGACGGGCAGCCAGAACAAGAGGGCCGGTCTGACGAGCGCGCCGCCGCCGGCCAGGGCTCCCAGCAGTCCCCAGCGCCAAGCGCCACCGCCAGGGTGCTCCCACAAGCGGACCACGGCCAGCGCCAGTATGATCAGGATGCAGACGTACAGCACCTCGGAATACAGCGTCGCTCCCAGCATGAGCATCCAGGGAAAGAGACCGGCCCCCAAGGCAAGCAGCCAGGAAGCTGCCAGGGGCAATCCAAGCCGTTGGCCAAGTTTGAACAGCAGCACGGCGCTGAACCCCGCGAGGATGACATTGAGGGCGAGCCCGGCCACGGGGTGGGGGCCGGTCACCCGGTAGACTCCGGCAAGAACGAACACCCATCCCGGAGGTCGGAAGGCCACCGGGGGACCGAAGGCGCCGTGCTGGGCGAGCCGTGTTGCCAGGAGGTGATACGCGGCGCCGTCCTGGTACAGCGGTGGGACGCGCCGGTGCAGGACAAGGTCCGCCGCCACCTGACCGATGGCCACGATGAACCACAGCATTGATGAGGCCCAGTGGCCGCGTGAGTGCAGGTCTCTGAGCTGGGCGAATCTGGCTGGGGAGGAGGTGGGAACGACTCTCATTCAGTCTGCCATTGTCGCATACAATCCATGACTTTAGAACCCGGTGAAATTGCGCAGGTGAAACGGCTCAACGCTGTATGCCGCGGACCGAACCTTCCCTCGGCTCCGTCGCGCCGTATCATTGAGGCCCTCCACGTCGCCTACCAACCACGAACGGAGCACCTCCGATGAAGCAACGATGAAGGTGTCGGTGTGCGTAGCGGCGACCCGCCCGGACACGGTGGGCCAAACTGTCCGGTCCA
>WNFC01023166.1_pt1 | contig 15823 bp, 16 predicted proteins | sample 5400541 | NCBI WGS metagenome assembly WNFC01 (sample SAMN13153342, study PRJNA577476) | soil metagenome | isolation source: 120 cm saprolite under Douglas fir tree site 2 hole 2 replicate 1 | place: USA:California | collected 2015-04-18
CGTCGCAGATAAATTTGACGACGCGGGTTGGGTTGATAGGGTTGCCAGTCTCGTCGGCGTTGGTAGTAATCGCACAGAGACGCATTTCATAACAAGGGGGAAGGGATGCGATAAGGATATCAGCGTACTGCTGATCGGGGATGCTTTGGCCCATCGCCGCAAGCTGCTCGCGATAATTAGTGAGCTTTGCGAAGTGGGCATGTACATCGTCATCCTCCCCGCAGCGCGTACTCTGCAGCTTCCCCCTCAAGTCAATTGACATACTTCGAGACCGATCCTCGCAAATATTCTTTAGACTGTTCCACCAAGCCTGCGCATTGACTCCGGACTTGATCCGGTTAAACAGCTCGTCTGGAATCGAGCTCATGATGAGCGCCTTCACCGCTTCATCATCGTCCTCCCAGCGCATGTCGGGGGCAATTCCGTTTACATTGCCACGATTCGTATAGGCTTGCGTGACTGTCGCCGAAGTCAAGTGTTCGTGCCAACACCTCATACGGAGGATGACACCCATTCGGTCCTGATACGAGACCCAATTTGCGCCATCGCCTGCAAGCCGAACGATTTCAAACTTCATGGGCTTGTTCATAATTGAAAGGAGTGTGCTCGCAACAAGATAGGGGTAAGCGCGTTGACGTTAAAAAGAACTCGTACTATTGATTGATGGGTAGAGTAACATCAAGCAGGGCCCATAACCTAGTGACAGGTATGGGCGTGAGCACGCTTATGTAAGAGTAAAACGAGCCAAAAGCAAGAAGGAGGGACAAAAGCAATTAGATTCTCACTATCAGCGCTGGGCTTTTAACGAGCTACAAGTACATTATTTCAAACCTGTACAGTAATAGGAGCCTTTTGGAATGACAGAGCTGAGACATAATGACGCACAATATCATACAAAAGCAGGAAAAAGAACAAGACATAATTGCGACTGCGCTTGCATCCTCGGGCTGACAAAGCGAACCGAGGTGAGAAAAAATAGCTACTGGACGCTTTTGATAGAACAGAGGCGGATGAACTACAAAAGAGTTAGAGAACAAAACAGAAAGTGAAACATACACATCATCAGAGATCAGAAAGAGTCTAGAACATAAACAATGAGTCAGAGATATTACTCTCGAAAAAGTGTGCCCAAAAATAATGAGACGCGTGAACACGCTCATGTCCGCAGTCCAACATTTGAGTCCACGGGTAATGATTGATTAATGATCAGCGTACTGGGAATTGGGTCAACTTGAAGAAGACCAGAAACAGCATGTGCCAAGAGTACTGTAGTAATGGTCAGGAACTTGAAAGTGACACAGAACAAAACAGTGGCCATCACACTAGTATACTAACTTGAAGTTTGTATAGTATGAGCTGTAGTAGTAGGGGCATTCTTACGGTTCACGCAGGAAGATGGGGGGTTAGACCAAGGGAGGACTACGTCATCCATTCCTTGTCCCCGCTGTTTTATGGGTGTACGGTGTGGATGTAATAAGTATGTAACTTAACCGAGAATGTAACCTAAGTCGTGACTCAGCATCCGGCATGCTCCCGGTCCGACGGTCCGTGTCCCAACAGGCATGATTGAATGCCGTGGTGGCTCATAGGGGGTTGGACTACTAGTAGCGCTGGGATTCAATAGTCAATATCCGTCGAGGCGATGACCTGCATGACCAGCCAGCGCATCAGCACGGGAGTGAACAATCCACGGGTACGCAAGCCCTAACCCAATTTGGGCAAAATGGTGGCGCTAATGTTTCCCCTTTTGGTACTGGGGACCGTGACGGCCAGCCTGGGCGAGGGTTCAGTTGCATGGCCGCTACATGAAGATGATGCGCCCCTGCTACGCCTACTACTCATGGATCCCATGAGGACTGTGACTTGCGTTAGATGACAGCTGCTAGTATATAGACCGGTTGTTGAAGGGGAATGTCTCACTTCGAGTCCTCGCGTCCCGTTCACTGGCCATTCAGCGAGACTTTTGGCCGGCATGCTTTTCTCTCGTTTCATTCGTTCAGGGATTCTGCCCGCCCTGCTCAGTAGAGGCCTGCTTGCTGCTGCCGCTCCAGCGCCTCAGAACGACCTCCCTCCTGATCCATGCATCAAGATCGCCGGGCTCTTGTTCGTCGACCCAGCAGACGCCATAGCCTGCCAGAAGTCATTCCCGTTCGATGAGGAACTCAGGCAGAACGTGATGACCGTTGTCTCGCGTGTCTTTAACTTTTTCACGTTCGTCTGTCACCAGTCTGGTTTCCAAATTGTTACAACACCTATCAGAACATTCTCCCCGCTCCCGTTGTCCTTTTGGGCGCAGATGTTTTTATCGCTCCAGATGCCGATGTGCTCTTCGATCAACTTGGACAAGAATTTGAGGACTTCTTTACAGCGAAGGGCTTCGACTGGAGGCGCCTTGCTGGAGCCAAGGTTGTGGAGATCGAGGGGATGCCTCCCCGCCACTACATCGACAAAGTTGCCCGTACGGTCTCTGGGAATTTCCTTGACCACAACATCAGGGTGAACAGCGTTGTCAGCGGCTATCAGATGCCTGAGGCTAACGGGAACTTTTCTCAACGTCTTGGCGACCTTGCCACCTCGAGTGTGGTAAGACAGACCTGTCTTAAGTTTTCGCTAATTCCCGTGGACTCGCACTCAAGCGAACCTGAATGTATCGATGTTCCTTTTGTCGCAGCCTTGATTGGTCAGACGTTCGACGATGGGCCAACCTAGTATATCGTTTCCTTACTCTTCCTGTTCGCGAACTGACAAATTTGTCTAGCTGGGCTAATAATTGTATCGCCACCAACACGACAAATGGGGTGGACCAAAAGACAGCTCCCAGCTCCAATCGCCAGCGCATACGTCGTCGTGCAGAACTTCTAAACCCCGCCGCAGGTTCACCATCGCAACTCGACCTTCCTTCACTCTTCTTGCCTACACTACCACCATCAGATGGCAGTACTGGCATAATGAAGACTTTCATTCTCCCTGGAAATAATACTGGAGTCGTGTGTAACCCTGATGCCTTGGAGTTTCTCATTTGATGACTTATTTCCTTTACGCTCATTTTAGATGTTCATCGGCACTTTCGACGAAGGAAACACTCCCATGGACCAATTCCCAGCTGATGTTGTCGCCGCATCCAACAAGTTTAATGCTTCCGGAGTCACGAATATTATAATCGACGTGACCAGTAATGGCGGTAAGTGCACATTTTGGAACAAATGCTAAAATGTCTGACCCCAACTGCCGTACAATGTAGGAGGAGACCTCTGCCTCGGATTATTTCTTCATCAGTTCCTTGCTGGTACTGAGATTGGATTACCGTATGTGTTCAGAGTGCGATTGCTGTTGCACGTCTGACTGGCTGTCATAGAGGATTCCAGACGACTTCGCGTGCCAATCCATTAGCTCAGAAAATCCTGAAAGCTGAAATCGCACAGGGACTGAACAGCTCGGTCACCAGGTATTCTGCCGATAATTGTAAGATATTCTATTCAGTATTTACATGGGAGATGACCTTCGTCGCAGGGCTATTCTTGAATGGCACACAGATGCCCATCGATTTTGATTACAACGACCCCTCCTTCCCTTACGTTATTAATGGCCGCCAAGATCCCACCTCACAGCGATTTGAGGTAGAGGCAACTTTGATTCGGCATAGTCACTGTCTGATAAATTGAGTAGGATCTATGCCCAACTGTGAACGTGACACTGCCGGATTCTCCTCCGTTTGATCTCAAGTACGTCCTGATTCATCTGTGTTCGGATCCTGTTTAGATTGGCGCGCATCTAGTAACATAGTTATCGGTAAGACCTTTCCCATTCCAATTTTGTTGATATCCACTTAGCCTACTGAATGGCAGTTGGCAACGGATTCTGCGCATCGACGTGCGCCACGTTTACGACTCTCATGTTTGAACGACACCAGACGAGGATAATCACGTTCGGTGGACAACCAGACCTGCCAATTGAATATAAGGGTACATAACGTCGCTCTTGTAATGGAGGAGACTCGTCTAACCGTCACCCTGGTACCATAGGTTGGTTAATGCTAACATGCGCCATAATTGGCGTTCCGGTAAGTCGATCCAGCAAGTTGCGACTTTGGAACATTTAAAGCGAGCGACTTCGCAGCTTACAGCTTCCTTGATGAAAGCCTACCGATCGCATATGTCTCCGAACCGTCACAGTGTATGTCCTGTTCTCAGCCCGTGAAATCCCACGTACTACTAGTATGCTGATCCCCCTTTACGATACAGTCCGTTACCCATACACTGCAGAAACGTACAACAATCCCCAGGTCCTGTGGACGTTTGTGTAAGTATCGACATCTCTTGTGTATTTGACGACTTGCTAATGGCTATCCTAGCGAAAGCCAATTTTTCGGTGACTAGGAACACCTTTCTTCCTAAATTGGATGTCATGTCGGCCAGAGATTACATATAACCCCACAGAGTCGGACCGGAATCTTGCATTCCAGTAAGAATTGATTTGGGGTGAACTTTTCCAAGGAGTCGTGAGCCGGGGGGGAGTATGGACACGACACTGGCGTTTTCCCGACTTCTTAGTGTTTGGACTGGGATATTATTTTTTTAGTTCTGTTTGGAATAGGTTGCGTTGCATTGTAGTTCCGTCTTGTGCTATGCTTCAACGAACTGGAAATGGACAGTGATATTGTTCCCTCTGTATCGCGTGCCTAGAACTACCCAAGTCCGAACACTCGATGTCTTGATGAACCTGGAACTCAGACTTTGTCGGAGTGGTGTATTAGATTAGTTAACTTTGCTGTTCAAAGACTTGTTCAGCAGTCACAGCATACAGGCGAGATGGCTCCGAAATTATAGCGGAGGTCACCGGGCAGGGCCACCGGTTGGGGTGCACTCCCGATATGTGTCCTAGTAGTAGATGCAGGTTTGAATGCATTATTACGGTGACCGTTTTATACGTGTTCAACTTGAAGGACTGCCGCCAGACCGGACGTGTCGCAGTCATGGTGGTGTTGTTGGGTTCGTTGAATCAAATCGTTGGGACAGAGGGACAGATCTCGTTGGATCTAATCTCGATCACATCAACGGAAAATGGTGATAACGTCAGCAATTCTGGGTCGTCGCGATCTGACATTGATCTGACACAACTCGACACCAACTCGGCGCAGTACTCAGCTCTCCTCACCATGCCGGGTCCCATACCACACCGCACACCACTTCGGCGCGTCTCACAGGGCTCCCTCTTCGCGCTGTCGCGCTCAGGCGCGCACCCCGACGCGCCACACGGTCTCGGATTCCTCGAGCCCGCGCTCGCAGAACTCGCAGACGAGGCCGACGCGCTACGCGCAAACGTCGACGGGCTGCGCGCGCTCAGCGCGTCGCTCGACACGTTCAACGAGGCGTTCGCGAGCTGGATGTACGTGATGAACATGAACGCGCTCACGGTGGACTGGCCCGAGGTGCGTGAAATCGGATGCAATCTTTTAGAAATCTACTAACTCTGTTCTCACAGGCGCCAACGGACGCGTCGTTCGTCCTTGCGAAGCGGAGGGCAGGTGCGTCCGCTCCTCGATGTAGATATGTCTCGGCCATTCGTCTCTGAATGGAGATACTTAACAAAGAGGAAGACGCGCGCACCGCGCTCGATGCCGCCGCGCAGGTTCAGGCGCAGGCGCAAACGCTCTCTACCGCGAAGCTGGACGAAACGACGAATGCGACCGCTATGGTCGATTCCACGACGTTCGCGGATGGGTCTCTCGCGCCAGAGTCGTCTAAATCTGCTGTCGCAAAGGTGAAGAAGAAAGGCAAGCCGAGGCTGACGCCGAAAGAGAAGAAGGAAAGGAGTGTGCGTGCATTCTTTTTTGAAACCCTCGAGAGGTGTTCTTTCTTATCGTGCTGTGTTATATGAAGATGGCGATTGACAAAGTCATCTCGTCGCTGCCGCTGGAGTTCCGTGGAAGTGATCCTGTGAGTACTTGCTGGCTTGTTGAATACCATGGCCGTGTCTCTCATCCGACACAGACTCTACGTCGCAACATCGAGATGGTCGTAGAACGACTTATGGATAGCGATGGCAGAGGCCTTAAGCGTGAGTTCGTCTGCTATTCGTGGTTGTGCATTCCCGTTTTGATGAGATACAGTGATTGAGATGATCGTGCCTCCTGACCTCAATCAAGCGCGAGTCAACAAGTGCCTGATTGCACTTGTGAATCGGAAAATCGTTACAAAAGATAATAGCACGGTGAGTGTACGATTTTCTGGTTGACACGGTGTACTGAGTAGGTGTTCCACAAAGGGGACCGTATTATATTATTGGCAAGGTTTGGCGACATGAGTCACCACCAATTGGAGGGTCGTGGTTGTATTATTTACTTGCAGGCGGATTGCATGTATGATGAATCGAACCGACGCTAGACGGGTTGTAGAAATGGCAGACAACATTAATATTCGAGTCACTAGTGCGTTGTTCCCACCCGCGCCCAGATATTACGAGAGCGATGGTCCGTGCGCGGCTGGTTGGGGTTTATAAGCCCTCGCGAAAGTATAGCAAATCTTCATACTTACCTTGATGGCATAGGTCCCTTCATGTACCAGGGTCTGTGGGCCGTGAGGGCCTCCCATAGCACGGCGACCCTGTCCCCAGGGGGAATTTGCGGTTTGTATGGGCTTCGGCTCATGCACCGTCTCAATATTTTCCTGTCCCACTCCGGCCCTCGGGCTGGGCGGGCCCCCTTTTTTGCTGGTTCACTGTCCTAACCCTAACCTTAGTCAAATATATTGTCACGTGGACGTCTACTGTGCCAGTTGCGAAATATGCGCGTCTACCAATGAATTGAAGCTTAAGTACAGCGAGCGATAGCTCAGACTCTCACATACTGTACAACAGAATCCTCCGATCTGATTGGTCAGTTTTCAAGAACTGAATAAGTACTGAATAGGAGTGCATTCCACTACCATCGCCACGGTGGACTTGATTGAATGGTGCTTGGCTTGGAATCTTTATGTCTTGGAACCGCGTGGTTACCTTGAAGAGTCAGGAGTCAGGCTAGTCAGGCCTAGTCAGGAGTCACATCGTCATCGGGAAAATCACGGACTCAGTACTCAGCAGCTGTGTTCCGGAATATAAGAGGGGGTCCCCTAAACCACTACACTTTCATCTACCTGCGAGAACAACTTCAATATGGATCCATCGAGTGAGAAGAACCACCTTTTCCCTCGTCCGTTCCACACTGACCAGCATTTTCTTTAGAACCTTTTCCATTCACCGACGAGGAATTGGATGCAGCCGGTCTTCGGGGCGAAGGCCAGTCCCTTGGTCCTTTTACGTGTCTATCCCACACTTACCATCTCCCTTGTAGTCGTTTCTGGGTTCGTCGTACAGGCAATGGAGACGATGAGGGAGCACCCAGAACTCTTAGGCGAGCCCCTTATCTTCTTTCCGCGTCTGTACCACACTCAACACTTCCCGTTTAAACCTGTCTCTGTTCACGCTCGAGTGTATCAACTACTCGGGCCATCGCAAGTCCCATGTCTCACCTGCCTCCTCGACCCTGAGCGAGGCGTCTTCCTACCGCTCTGCACTCTCCATCGCCACGGATAGCACCGCTGTCTCCCCATATTATATATCGGACTGGGAGAGAACCACTTACTACCATGGTATCTCTCCCGACCATCCCGACCTCCTCTACCGCTCGGATCTCCTCGAAAATCCCATCCCCATCCCCAAGGGCAGACACGCTCATCTCCCTACCAAGACCATCTATGGAGTCTTCAACACACCGCTCAACGCTGTCTGGGACACTGTCGCTCCCCAGATCTGCCAGCTCTTGAAAACTTGGAAGATTCGCTACTCGGCCATCAAGACAGCTCGTTTCGTTACCCACGGCGAAGACGGGAAGGACACTACCGGCCCCGTCGTGATTTGGATTTCGACTCATCCCACTACCACCACCGCCAAGAATGCACACGACGCTTCCCCGGACATACTCGCTCTTCTCAAGGCCAATGGAGTTGAGGGTGCAGTGGTCGAATGGTACGAGGGAGTCGTGGTGAGGCTGTGAGGTCTGTAAGGAGGGGTGGTGCCTCGGAAACGGGCCAAATGCCTCGACTGTGCGCGCACCGTGGCGTCCCCTGGAAAACATGGACTTTTTGCCTTGATCGTAGATATCTCCTTTGAGCTTGACATCCTTGACACCTGCCGCGTGGATATATCTATATCCCTGGCTTACCTTTCGCGTCCTTAGCACCTCGTTCGTTCCCCTTTCTTCACTTAGCCTATTTTGTCCTAGAATAGTAACACAGACGCACTGGGCCCGTTGAGAGCCAGCGACCCTGCGTAGGAGCATCCGTGCACTTTCCCCTTCTTTTCGCATGCTTCATGCTTTCCTCTGTGATGCTTCCGAGTCCTCACACCAAAGCGAGCTACCGTGCGGTCGTGTGTGGGCAGACTCTAAGACAAGCCTTTCGCTTCCTCTCTTTTCTGCCGGACGCCGCCGCCACTTCTCCCTCCCTCGCCCAACCCCTCAGCGCTCGGCACTCGCACCTGGTCGTGCGACTGCTCTCTCACTCTTTATCTCCCATTCCCTCGAACTCAACACGCACGAGACCCTTCGTGCTTACAGGTCCACACCTTCTGCGGGTCACCGACAACATCAACCCCACCCGCTATGTCCGTCGCTTCCTCACTGCTGTGCTCGGCATGCCCATCGCTACCGCGGAGAGGGAGGCTGCTGATGCTCAGGGTCTCAGGGTAGCGTCGTGCTGTTCTTCCACGAGAACAAGGACAAGCACGGCGCCCCCAGCGCCAAGGTCTTTTGCGTTAGCAACTGCCACATTCTCCGCGAGGACATCACCGTCGCCTACGAGTTCAAGGGAGCTGGCACACCTCCCCAGCACGTTCGACTTGCCGGATTCCGTCGATTCCAGCGCGGACTCGACGAGATCGCCGTGGAGGCTAGGCGGGAGGAGTTGGCCAAAGTGAAGAAGGTTATCGTCATACTCGAGCCCTTCTACAACGACGCCAAAAACCAGTAGAGCGATATTGCGCGCCGCAACATCGACCACGTCGATTGGGCTCCCAAGATCTCTGTCAATGTCCAGGGTTGCAGCTACTCCAAAGACATTAGGACGTTGGAGGTTGATGCGGTGAAGTTCAAGGCCCAGTTCAAGGGCAATGTTGTCGACTTGGGTGCGTTTTGACTCATCTTTCTCATATTTACCTCGTCTAACAAAAAGGACCTTATTCAGGATCCAAGTTTACTCCCTGGCAACTCACCAAAATGTTCTACCCCCAGAGTGGTGGTACGACGACGTTCAAGTGGCCCATGAATTGCCAGCTCATGATCAGGATCAACAGTTGTCACGTGTGAGCTCCTGGCTATTCCTGACTGTTTTGACCTGCCTTATCGTCACATGAAGGATGGCAACACCACCAACCTCACGGTTGGACGCTACACTGTTATAGATAGCGAGTTCGATGGACTCGACATCTATAACTACTAGTTGTAGATGGCGAGTTCAATGGACTCAACATCTATAACTAGTAGTGTTATAGATGGTGAGTTTGATGGACTCGATGCCAAGGTCATCGCAACGGTACGATCGCGACAAGCAGTCCAGCCCGTTCTCTGCCCCAGGTGACTCAGAACCTGCTCATCTTTGATAGCAAGGGTCATATGTTTGGTATTCTCCACTCTGGGATGCTGAAAGGTGAGGGGAACCAAAGCATACGGAGGGCAGAAAGCTGATGATGTTGCTTGTGTTTAGAAGGCGATGCAGTTGAAGTCAGTGTATGGATACTTGACCATGAGTTGCTCAAGTATCTGCACACTGACTTCAACCACATTGCCTTCTAAATGTGAGCAACATTGTCAGCTTTCTGCCCTCCATATGCTTTGATCGTTGGGCAGCTGTAAAGGTTTGTCACTTTCTTCTGCATCATCCTTTCGTACTTCTAGCTGACGACGTCACAGCCTGTGCCTCGGCGAGCCGTTCCACAGCATCTTCTTCTGTGACCTCTTCCCCTCCATTATGCATTTCCTCCTTTTTCGTCTGCGAATCGTCCTCCATCCCCCAATCCCCATCCCTAACTGCGTCGTCTTCCCCCCGTAACTGCCTTTACTCTCCTTTCTTGACTCCCAGTTTTGTGCTCGCTGTCGTTAATGCACACGCGTGTCTTGCTCGTTGGATCGTCGCTCGAGTTCGTCTATTTCTTTCGTCTCATGTCTTCGGAACAATCACTGACAACCTCAATCCCCCGGCCTTGGCGGACCCTCACGCTTCGTTTGCTCCCTCGACTTCGTCTCGGTTCTCTCTGCTCGCTATCTACCGGTTGGTTGTCAGTAACGACGGATGCTTTGATCGGCGAATCGCTGCCTTGGTACCTTTCTTCTCCCTGCATCGTTATTTCGTGCATATGACTGACAACGTTGACGTCTAGGTCCTGGATGCGTGGACTCGTCGCATAGGTATGTCCTATCCTCTCCCCGTCTTCCGTGTCGTATAACTAAGAGCTTTCGTCCACGATTTAGGCCTTGGACTCGTGAAATCATCGTTTGTTACCGTAGCTTTCTTTGCCGGACACTCACATCCTCCGTATACTGCATATCTCTTTCTTGACTCGCTCGTATGTTTGCTCCCCAATCCCTGCTCACCTGCCCTCGTAAAATCACACATAAAACCTGCTGGATCAAGGGGGTTGTGTGTGGATCAAGCATGACCATTCCCACGTATTGTCTTGTGATTTTGTTCGTGACTCACTTGACTCCTAACTGTACTCCGACGCAAAAGTGCAGTTTTATCCTATCGTCCTCTCACGCACGGCTTAGGCGTCGTCCCCACGGTCTCTCTTTCATGCCCGAGATCACACCCTGTGCCCTGTTTAGCAACGCGCGCTTTGCTGCATCCACAACATCTCACCAAAACCCATCCTTGTTACCCCTTATGCTAATGGACGCTACTTGTTAACTCGCGCGTGATCAGTAAGCTGAAGTTCGATGCCGCCTAGGTAACGGTTGAGTTGAGCATTTTGTACTTTCGACGCCACGCAGCACTTCTCCCCTTCTCGTTGAAGTCCTTGAGTCTCCACGAGTCGACTTCTTGACGACTTGGTCTTACGACTTATCCTTACGCTTTTCTCCTAGGACTTTGCTCTCACGACTTGAGATGTTCGACCTAGGGCATTCGACTTGGGACGTTCGACGTTCGACTTAGGATGTTCAACTTCACTCAGATGTACGTACCATTGTCTACCTATGTTCGATTGACGGTGTTGACTACGTTCCCTGTGCAGGACCTAGTCATTTCGTCTCGTGCCACGATACACGCCATCCAGCATTGCTGAGACGATGTCCGTAGGAGAGCACGCTCCCTGTGGTACAATGACGGGTTCGTCAGCTTCTCCGCTGAGCACAACGCTCTCACTAGAACCATGAACGACCTGGTAATGTAGAACGTATTGAGTGTCTTCTTACTGATGGAGTTGACGTTACAGGCACCTTCGACGTTGCAAGTTGACTAAGTATGAGTTGGTTTGAACGGTGACGTCCTCCGTTCTTGGAGGCAGAGTCACTGACACTATCTGACGCAGGGAGGAATACGTGTCCTACGACGACACTCTGCGGGATGCGCAGACTGATGAGCTTATACGTTGTCGAGATCCACGATACTCTTCTTCTCCTTTTCGAACAGCGTCTGACCTTAACAGTGTTTTCCCCTCTAACGTTTCTCGTAGGACCTCGTCACTTACCTTACCTCGATCGCTTAGGGTAGCATGCCCGGCCCTATTTCGCCTTCAGTTTTTCGATGACGTTCAGTTAGAAGTCGTTCTAATCGCTAACTCCACCGGACTGCTGGAGGACTGACGCTCAATACAGAGGTCGGTAGGGGAGCTTCACACGTTATCACTGCACGTCGAGTACCCGCAACAAGCCTACCAAGACGACTTGAAAAGACTCCGATTGTTTCATTGGGGTATGCTAAGAACTTTGTAAATACCAGTTGGCGGTGGTGATCAAATTGAAATGGTAACTTCGACTGTCCCAACTATCACATGTCATTCGAGCGACCTAAGACTACATTGGACCAATACAAGCAGGCGAGAAATGAAGATTCAGTATGAGTTCTACCCCCCAAAAAACAGAACGATCGGCGACAGAAAGGTAACCCCAGCCAGACAGCCTTGATTCAGCAAGTTAGCTGACTGATGAGCTGCTGTGTATACGTCGAAGAGACGAATACACCACGCACCATGTCCACAAGGTTCAATCCTCCGTTTTGACCGTGACCCTCTTCTTTCCACGTGCAGATGCCGATGGCCTCTTTTGCGGCCGCGCGCGCGTCGGGGATTGGCTTCGTTGACTACCTTGGACCTCCCCCAGAAGTATCCATCCCACCCAAACTACGATTTGACGCGCTCCATAGCCGATGATTGCCCCAGAGAGGCACGCTACGCCGAGGAATGCGTATATTGGGTGGAGGGCGAGCGAAATATACAAGCCGACGTGATACGGCAAGACGACGAACAGATCGAGGAAGACTCTCGAAGCGAGTATGAATGGGGAGAAGAGATAGATGGCGATGGAGATGATGGCCAGGAATGGAGAGAGAAAAGAAAGGAAAAAGGTTTTGAAGAGCCAGATTGCATATGAAAGGGCCGCTAATCCAGCAGAGAAGGCGGACGTCGCCAATGGCAATATCGATGTTATTGGCGGAGAGGGTCGCCCTCGAGGATGTGCGACCGACGCCATGGTGGGCGAGACCAGAGTACCAGGTCGCTTCGGTGACGGTTAACTTATGGGCGACTTTGCCCCCCTTGCTGATACAATATCACATGACACACGTGGACGGACCCTAATACTCGGTGATTCCCTTAACTAACGCTCAGTTTGCATGTAGCCGCGTCTCGGTCTCGCGCTACACTGCCGAGTCTCAACCGAAGTACTGACCACAGTCCCCAAGCTGCCGATGGGTTCGCCACACTCCGCCAGTGCTTCGCATATACGCATTCAGTTGGACGTCTTTTTGGGCAACAGATCCTTGACACATTCGTGAATCCGAGTCATACCCTTGTCAAGGATCTCTTGTTTAGGAAGATGTCTGATGTGCCATTTCTGATGAACCTAAGTGACTCAGTACTACTACGTGTCAGTGTATCGAGAGCGCCGAGCTTCTTTGCGCAATCGCACAAAGCATTTTTCAGGACAGGTTACCGGGGACAGGTGCCACTGGTTCAAGACGGAAATACGAGTGAAAGAGGAAGGACTGAGGGGACCCAGATTGCAACTGCCAGTGATGACTCATGCGACTCCCATCCAAGTGCGCTCACTGGCAGGCTCAGGCTAGGTTCGCCTGGGTTGCCTCCGAGTGGAGATATGTTGTAGGTGAGTCGTAGTCGAGTGAGGCCATCAGCAATACGTCCAAATTGTTTCCAGAAACCTGGAAACCTGGAAACCTATGTAGGCCTTTTTTTCTTAATATACATGTACGATCACTTAGGTTTCTGAGGTTTCCGGGTTCCGCTGGTCGCTCAAGTTTAGAAACTTCTGGAAACTAAGTTGCTTGATTCCTGATGGCCGCAAGGTGGTGAAGGCGCTGATGGTAGGCATTTATGTTTTCCCCCGATGCTCGCCAGCGGCTTGCGTAAAAGCTAATCCGCTGGTAGCCATCAGACCACCGGAAGGGGATAGATGAGGGTGGAGGACCATAACTATCGTGACACGCCACGCCAACCACATCAGCCCCAGTACTACAAGTTAAGACTGAACCGGATTTCGAACGACTCAGAGACATCCAGTAATGATCAGCGAAATCCCATCCTACAGTTTCTCATGAGCTCACTGGCAGAGCGTTCTATAGAAGTAACGAGGGACCAGAAAACGATACACGAAGCGAAGAGAACCGGCTGCCGAAGAGATTCGGCAAGTCGGGCGGACGAAATAAAAATCCGAATCATGATGTGTCACCGTGCCAAGTCCTCTCGTCCCTGGCTGCCGTGAGAACGGAACGACGTCGGACGCTGTCGGAGTATGTAGGTCTAGGGGGGATGAGAAAGCACCATACACGAGCGGTGATCGATGAGACCCCCAGGGTGTGGGACTAGGACTCGGACGCTAGAACAATCTCCCGTTCAATTGGTATACTCGATAACGAGTGGACGCTGCGACGGGTGCGCCAGTTACGGCCCGTAGTAGGCGGCGCCGAGCCGCCAGCAATACGATGCACTGGCAACACAGTGGACGTTCATGTCATTAAAATATCGGTATACTTGGAGCGCCAGTTTTGAGTATTGAGTTCTGAAGATTGAGCCCAACCTTGGAGGAATTCATCAACACCAACGAGCTGGGATCGGGGATCCGAGTCACAAATATTTGATTGTATTAATATTGAGGTTTTGGCCCGGAACACTATTGGCACCTCCAAGTCTCAATATGTTGCTGTGCTCAAGTAGTAAGGGTACGTGGTGTTTTTAGAAAGGGTATTGAAGATAAATACATTTATGAAATAATTATGTATAATAATGTATCGCAGTTGATCCCGTAAACCAATATGTAAAGAACGATGTACAAGACTACGCATCCCCCAAGGTATAACTTGGCGGGGGTTCAAATCTCTCCGTACGAAGTTGCCGCATCTCGCGCCGTAGAGACTCGACTTCCGACTGTAGTCTCCGAGTGTCCGATGACGAGATCGCTCCGGTCCGCTCGCTGACAACAGTCGGAGAGGATGAGGGCTGAGAAGGATCCGATGGGGGCTGGGTAAGAGCCTCTGTGCGTAAACGCGCAAGGTCCTTACTCGACAAGCTAGTTGGAACCGGTGTAACTGATCGCGAATGTGGGAGGACTGGAGCTGGCATAGAAGATAGGGTGTGTGGGTCGGAAGGCGTCGATCCGTCCGGGTGTTCAGATAGTAATTCATGCTGTTCCATCAAAGAATCTGAGGCCTGGTGAGCTATCTCGAGAACGGTTGGGTTGAAAGGTGTAACTATCGCTGGTGGGCCAGCTTCTATGAAAGAACTTGAAAACGAAAGCCTGACAGATTTGCGCCTGGACAATCCCCGTCGACGCCGTACTACGAGGACAACGGCTCCAATCACAACGAGTACTGCAGCAACACCGCCTGTGACGGCCCCTGCAATTTGAGCCGTGTGCGATGGTGCTGTTGATGACGTCGTCACATTGGCTTCTATTGTGAAAACAGGGGCTCTGCAGGTAGGGTTTGTCAACCAAGAAGCAACGAGAGAATGCTTTCCACGAACTTCAGAGCTAATGGCGCGAACATAGCACCTTGTGCGGGACTAATCACCGTTATCGTAACTTCAGTTACCACTCTAGATAGCAATTTCTCAGTAGCTCACCTAGCGACACCGAGGATCGTCGATCCATCAACACTATCATAAACCAAAGGGAAAACTCCCACGCTAGTGTTAAACGACGTCCGATTGTGAACTCCCGAGATGAGGTGCGAACGCAGATCTCCATCTGGCGTCATAGCTGCCACAAATAGGTTCCAACCTAGAACAACGTCAACCAAATAAATTTAAAACATGATAGAAACACCAACTAGATACTGCAGTAGTTGTGTCCGAAAGAAGGTTATCAACAGGCATGCCAAATTTGCTGAACCCTGAAGTCAATGTCATGTTGTCAATGAATCTGCTGTGCGCGTCGTATACCTGAAATTTATCAGCGAATACATCCACCAGCAGACACCGCCACCCACCGAAGAGTCCACCAAGTTCGTGCCTAACCATACATCCGCAAAAAGATTGTATCCTAACGTCCACGAATTCGTTTGTTCATACACTGCAAGTACGTGTTGGTCGTTGCCTAATGCAATGCTCTTCCATTGGTTATAGA
>WNFC01004103.1_pt1 | contig 15817 bp, 11 predicted proteins | sample 5400541 | NCBI WGS metagenome assembly WNFC01 (sample SAMN13153342, study PRJNA577476) | soil metagenome | isolation source: 120 cm saprolite under Douglas fir tree site 2 hole 2 replicate 1 | place: USA:California | collected 2015-04-18
AAGCCAAGAAAGTCCTTATCCACAAGCAGTTCCGCCGCTATGATCCCTCAAAATCGCCCACTCGATTCCCTGAAGACCCGAAAAATAGAACCAATCTAATTCAACTCCCAATCAGCCCAATTTGTTCCGGCTCCCACGGAAATTTTTGCAAAGACATAGCTCCGTTCCACGCAAATACTTATGTGGGAAGCATGCCGGACAGGCTCGTCCATGGCTGCGAGGCCTGCCGGTTGCGGTTTTGACTTTCTGGAGCCTACGTGACGCTATTCGTTGGTCAGGCTGGCAACCTGAATAGACAACGCGCGAGTCAAGTTGCCGGCTTTGCCGCGGCGACAATTGGCGCTGCGGCGTACATCGGCTGGTGGGTATCGCTACCTTTGCTGTCGAGCTGGGTCTCGGACTTCCCCCGCACGAGACCCATGACGGCGTTGTGCCTCATGGTGCTCGGCCTCGCGCTTATGCGTCCCAGCAGGGCCTCGCGCTTTGCGGTCGCGGTCGGCTTGGCCGTAACGACCGTCGCTGCGCTCACCCTGCTCCGTGTCGATTTCGGCATCAATGCTTGGCTGGTGCCGCAGGGTGCGGTGCTGGAACCTGGGCCGGCCTCGTCCCGGATGATGGTCAGCATGCCGATTGTGATCGCGCTCGTAGGCTGCGCACTCGCGCTCAGCCGCTTCGAAAAGCAGCACTTCGCTGCACTCATGCTCGCTGGCCTTGGTGGCATCATGCCGGCGTTCGCCCTGCTCACCTACCTGGCCGGCGTCCCTGCGCTCTCCAGCCCGGTCCGGACGCCCCCCATGCCGTCCATCGTTGGCCTGCTCTGCGTCGCCGCCGGGATCATTTTGCGGATCGGAACGATGCCGGCGCTCCAGAAGCCACGGCCCTTGTGGCATCTGCTGATCATGCTCGCATGGGCGATCATTACACCGCTCCTGCTGCTCGCCGCGTACACGGGATTTCGCATCACCGATGCGCAGCTCGATCAGGTCCGGAAGGACCTGATGAGCGAGGCACGTACGTTATCTGCGGAAGTTGACCGTGAGATCATCGGCGAGATCAAGAAACTGCAGGCATTGGCTGCCGCGCCATCGCTGCGCCGAGGTGACTTCGTCGCGTTCGAGCACCAGGCCTCGCTAGCCATGCGCCAGGGCGGCGAAATCATGCTCATCGATCGCAACATGCGGCAGCTCGTCAATACCTCGGTTCCCTTTGGAAAGACGGCTGTTCCAGAGCTTGCGGAGAGGACCCTCGCAACCGGCAAGCCGCAGGTCACCGGCTTGTTCATGGAACCCGGGAGCCGACAGCTCAACTTCGCCATCATCGTGCCCGTGCAGATTGACGGGGAGAACCGCTACGCCCTCATCAGGTTGACCAATCAAAGCGTCCTCGCCGGCCTGATTGCCGCCCATGCACTGCCGCCAGGTTGGCAGGCGGTGGTTTCCGACGCCGCGCATCATATCATCGGATCGTCCCAACAGGGGGATGCGTCCATCGCCCAGGAGCTCCCGCCGGCGCAGTGGCGGCATGCAGAACCGGCCGGCGTCTTCGTGTTTACCGACTCCGAAGGGGAACCATCGCTGGAGGCATTTACGTCGTCGGAATTGACCGGCTGGGAAACCGCCGTGTGGGCGCCCAAGGCTCTGCTCGACGCTCCGGTTCGGACGACGTGGTGGACCATCGCCTTGACGGCGTTGCTGGGATTTTCGCTGGTGCTTGGCTTAGCTTTATGGCTGGGCCGGGTTATCGCGCACTCGGTCAGTCACACGGCTCGCGCTGCAATCGCTTTGGGCGCCGGCGGTCCGCTGCCGTTGGACGAAACCCCCGTCGCCGAGGTCAACACGCTGATGGCCGAGCTTCGAGCGGCCGCCGCCAGGCGACAGGCGGCAGAAGCCACTCTCCGCGAGAGCGAAGCGAGGTTCCGGGCCATGTTTGACGTCAGCAGCGTAGGCAAGATCGAAACCGAGTGTGAGACCGGCCGTTTCCTCCGTGCCAACGCTGCGATGTGCAAATTCGTGGGCTATAGCGAGGGGGAATTGCTCGCTCGGACGGCATTCGACATCACCCATCCGGACGAGCGCGAGCGCGACCGCGCGCTGATTCGACGCCTGCTCGTCGGCGAGTTACCGGTTTTCGACGTGGAAAAGCGCTATATCCGTAAGGACGGAAATGTGGTTTGGGCGCGGGTGACGGCCAACGTCATCCGCGACCAGTCCGGCCGGCCCTTGCGCAGCATGGCCGTGATCGTGGACATTGGCGCCCGCAAGCAGGCGGAGGAGGAGCTGCGGGCGAGCAAAGATCGCCTGCAGCTCGCTTTCGATGCAACCAAGCTCGGGTGGTGGCACTACGATCCGCTCCGCCACGTGTTCTCAGGGGATGCGCGCGCTAACGAGATTTTCGACGTTGCCAAAGATAGGATGGTTGCGGTCGACGAGGTCGGGAAGAAGCGGGTGCACTCGGACGACATGGAAAGGGTTACGGCGGCCTTCGAGGCGGCGGTTGATCCCGCCGATCCGAAGCCGTTAGCGATCGAGTACCGGGTTCAGCGGAGAGACGGCGAGGTCCGCTGGGTGGAGAGTCACGGGCTTGCGTATTTCGAGGGCGCCGGGCGTGAGCACCGGGCCGTGAGCATCATCGGCACCGTTCAAGACATTACCGAACGCAAGGAGCGCGAGGAAAAGGAATACCTCCTCATGCGCGAGGTCAATCATCGGGCCAAGAACATGCTCAGCGTCGTCGACGCGATCGCCCACCAGACTGTCACCAGAAGCCCTGAAGATTTCATTGAGCGCTTCTCCGAGCGCATCCAGGCGCTTTCAGCCAATCAGGACCTGCTCGTCCGCAATGAATGGAATGGAGTTGAGATCGCGGACCTGGTTCGCGCTCAGCTCGCGCCCTTCGCCGACCTCATCGGTTCTCGTATTGCCGTGCAAGGCCCCAAGCTGCGCCTCAATCCGGCTTCCGCGCAAGCCATCGGGCTCGCGCTCCACGAGCTCGCCACGAACGCCGGGAAATACGGGTCACTCTCGACGAACACGGGTCGCGTGGATGTCGGCTGGGGGAGTGACGGTAAGTCCTTGACCATGAGCTGGACCGAGCGCGAGGGGCCGCCCGTGTCTGCGCCGAAACGGCACGGGTTCGGCACCATCGTCATGGAGGCGATGGCAGCGCGCAGCGTGGACGGCAAGGTCGACCTTGCTTATGCGCCCTCGGGCCTGACCTGGCGCTTGACCTGCCCGGCAGCGAACGCGCTGGAGCCCTCGGAGCATCAACAAATTTCAGGGTAACGGGAAACTCGAACCAGCGGGACTATCCGCCGGCACCGAAGAATGATCAGGCCCTGTTCCCCCCGCGTTGAGGTCAGAGGTCACTGAGTGTCGGGACGAGGCTCGAATTGCCTAGAGCATGATCCCGAAAAGTGGGAACCGGTTTTCGGAAAAGATCATGCTCCAACGAGAGGCTAGAGCGGGATGACGATTCGAAGAATCGTCATCCCGCTCTAGCGCCCTCAGTTCAACACCGAATTGCGCGGCCGGTAGCCGCCTTCGTCGTCGCGGACGAAAATCTCTGCGACCTGCGGGTGTCGCAGCGGCTCGCCGGAATCGTCCGGCAACAAGTTCTGCTCGGACACATAGGCGACGTATTCGGTTTCGGCGTTCTCGGCGAACAAATGGTAATAGGGCTGATCCTTGTGGGGACGCACCTCGGAGGGAATGGACTGGTACCACTCCTCCGTATTGCTGAAGAGCGGATCGATGTCGAACACCACGCCCCGGAACGGATAGACGCGGTGCCGCACGACTTGGCCGATGGCATATTTTGCGCGCCGAATTTTATTCATGGTAGCCATCCATTGCGCCCACGATACTCCTGAATTGTGGCGCTCCGCCGCCATTCTGCTGAATGCCCGTTCAGTTAGTCAAATTTTGTTGCAAATCACAACCCGTACGACGCGACCATGGCCGGGTCCTTGGCAGCCACCAGGAGGGCGAGATCGACCACTACCCTGGCTTGCTTCCAGGTTGCATCGTCCTGCATCTTGCCGTCGATCATCACCGCGCCGCTGCCGTCCGGCATGGCGGCGAGAATTTTTTTTGCAAACGCGACTTCGGCAGGATCGGGCGAGAAGACCCGCTTGGCGATCTCGACCTGGGTCGGGTGCAACGACCATGCGCCAGCACAGCCCATCAGGAACGAATTGCGAAATTGCGCCTCGCAGGCCGCCTGGTCGGAAAAATCGCCAAACGGACCATAGAACGGCTTGATGCCGGCGGCCGCGCAGGCGTCCACCATCTTGGCGATCGTGTAGTGCCACAGGTCCTGCTGGAAGACCGCGCGAACGCCGCCATCCGGCGCACCGCCGGCTTTGGCGTCAGCGAGCACCACATAGTCCGGATGCCCACCGCCCACCCGCGTTGTTTTCATCGCGCGCGAGGCCGCAAGGTCCGCCGGGCCGAGGCTTATGCCGTGCATGCGTGGGGAGGCCGCTGCGATCGTCTCGACGTTGTTCACGCCTTCCGCAGTTTCCAGAATGGCGTGGATCAGGATCGGCCTTGAAACATGATGGCGGGCTTCGAGCTGGGCCAGCAACTGGTCGAGATAATGGATATCCCACGCGCCCTCGACCTTGGGCAGCATGATGACGTCGAGCTTATTGCCGACGGCGGCAACGATCTCGACGATATCATCGAGCGCCCAGGGAGAATTGAGCGCATTGATCCGAGTCCATAGTCCGGTAGAGCCATAGTCGTGCGCCTTGGCCATCTCGATGAAGCCGCGCCGCGCCGCCTCTTTGGCGTCGACCGGAATGGCGTCCTCCAGATTGCCGAGCACGACGTCGACTTGGCGGATGAGGTCTGGAACCTTCTGGCGCAGCTTCTCCAGGTGCGGCGGCACGAAATGGATCATGCGCTCAAGCCGCACCGGGAGATTGCGCATCGGAGCGGGCGCCCCGATGGCAAGCGGCTTGAAGAATTGACGCGGCAGTTTCATGGACGATCCCATTTAAGGTAGGGTGGGCAAAATCGCTTGCCACGGCAGAGCAACTCGCACCAACGTTGATGCGATTTTGCCCACGCGGTCGCACCCCGACGGATCTACCGCGTGGGCAACGGCAAAGATGCCGTTGCCCACCCTACGAATCCCTATCTCGCCAGCAATTTCCGTGCCTCGGCCGGCGTGGTGACGGTGTCGCCGAGCAGTTCGATGATCCTGACCGCCTTTTCGACCAGGGCCGCGTTGCTCGGTGCGAGCTCGCCCTTGCCGAGGTAGATGTTGTCCTCCAGCCCGACCCGCACATGGCCGCCGAGCAGCACGGCCTGCGCCACCATCGGAAACTGATGAAGCGAGATGCCGAACGCGAACCACGGAGATTCGTTCGGCAGCAGGCCGCGCATATAGGCCATGGCTTCCGGCGTCGCCGGTTGCCCCCAGGCGATGCCGAGGCAGATCTGAAACATGCCGGGCGCCTTGATGTGGCCGGTCTCGATCATGCGCTTGGCGAGCAGCAGGTGCCCGGCCTCGAACACCTCGAGTTCGGGGAGCACGTCGGCGTCGCGGATCGCAATCGCCATGGCATTGAGGTAGGACGGCGAATTGATGAAAACGTGGCCGCCCATGTTCATGCTGCCCATGTCAAGGCTGCAGATGTCGGGGCGCAGCGCGAGGACGTGTTCGACGCGTTGGGCCGGCGTTTTCAGGTTGGTCGCCGGGCCGGGCTTGAGGGGGTCGTCGGCGCCCGGCGCGAAGCGCCCGCCCGGACCGGTGGTGAGGTTGATGAGAACGTCGACGCCGCTCGAACGGATGCGGTCGACCACCTCGCGATAGAGTGCGCCGTCCATGCTGGGCCGCGTCGTCACCGGATCGCGCACATGAATGTGCACGATGGCGGCGCCGGCCTTGGCGGCGTCAATGGCGGATTGCGCGATTTGCTGCGGTGTTACCGGAACCGCCGGGTTCTTCCCCGGTGTGTCGGCCGACCCCGTGACCGCGCACGAGATCATCACTTTGCGTTGCATGGCTGCCCCCACTTCCTGTCCATCGTCACAAGTTTAATCCACCGCGGGCACACGCGCCTAGCGGGCTGCGATATCCGGCTGTGCATGGCACAACGGTGTTAGCTGTGTGTTAGCCGGAGGTACTCGCCACCTGTCAAGGCGCAGCATAGACTCGCCAAAACCGCAATGGTTGCACCTGAGATGCCCCAAAAAGGCGCCGCAATGACACAGCCGCTTTCTGGTATCACGGTTCTGGATTTCACCACGCTGCTGCCGGGCCCGCTCGCCACCTTAATGCTGGCTGAGGCGGGCGCCGAGGTCGTCAAGATCGAGCGGCCGGGCGGCGAGGAGTTGCGACGTTATCCGCCATATATCGACGGCGAGAGCGCCGTCTATGCCCTGCTCAATCGCGGCAAGAAGAGCATCGTGCTCGATCTCAAAGCAGCCGACGCCCGCGCGCGGCTTGCGCCGCTTCTCGCGCGCTGCGACGTGGTGGTCGAGCAATTCCGCCCTGGCGTGATGGCGCGGCTCGGGCTCGGCTACGAGGCCGTCAAAGCGATGAATCCTCGGGTCGTCTATTGCGCCATTACGGGCTACGGTCAGGACGGTCCGCGCCGCAACGAAGCCGGCCACGACCTCAATTATATCGCCGCCACCGGGCTCCTCGCGCTCTCTCCCGGCCCGGCGGATCGTCCGACCGTACCGCCCGCGCTCATCGGCGATATCGGCGGCGGCGCGATGCCGGCGGTGATGAACATTCTCCTCGGCCTGTGCCGCCGCGATGCCACCGGGGAGGGCTGTTTCATTGATATTGCCATGGCGGATGCGATGTTCACCTTCGCCTGGCATGCGCTGGCATCCGGCTTCGCGGAGCATCGCTTCCCGGCGCCGGCCACGGCGCGCCTCACCGGCGGATCGCCGCGTTATCAGCTCTATCCGACCAGCGACGGCAAGCTCGTCGCCTGTGCGGCACTGGAACAGAAATTCTGGCTTGCCTTCTGCGCAGCCATCGGGCTCGCGGCGCCGCTCGTCGACGATCGCGTGGACGCCGCGGCGACGACCGCGGCGGTCGCCGGCATCATCGCCAGCCGGACTGCGCAAGAGTGGGAGCCGGTGTTTACCGCAGCCGATTGCTGCGTCACCATCGTGACGGACCTCGAACATGCTGTCCTTGATCCGCATTTCGTCGGCCGCGGTCTGTTTGCGCACCAGCTCGTCACCGCGAAGGGGACCGAGATGCCGGCCCTGCCGGTTCCGATCGACCGAGGATTTCGCGACGCGCCGCGTGCCGTGGCGACGCTGCGGCCGGGCGAGCACGACGGGACGATTTGAGCGCATTCCCTCTCCCCCGCTTGCGGGGGAGGGGGAACGCAAATGGCGGCTTGCAGCCGTTACCGATTCTCCTCACCCCGCATCAGCGCCGGCAATCCAGTCCGCGGCGCAACGCCTTCGCGCATCGCGGCGCGGCGCAGCGGACCGATGCGATCGAGGGCGTACAGACCGAGACCGCGCAGGCCTTGAACGGCAAGAAAATCCGACAGCAGTGAGCGGTTGAGGAGATCGACCGCCATGGAGCGGCTGGCGATGTCGAAGCGGCGGCGGCGGTCGTATGCGGCGATGGCGTCTGCGATATCGCCGCCGCGGTGGTGAATATCACCGGCGATCTCCGCAATGGCGACGGCGTCGCGCACGCCGAGGTTCAGACCTTGGGCGCCGATCGGCGGAAACAGGTGGGCGGCCTCGCCGACCAGCGCGACCCGATTGGCAGCGAATCGGCTTGCCGTCGCGATCGACACCGGAAACACGCCGTATCCGGGCTCGACATGGGTCTTCCCGAGGATCGAGTGGGAGCGGCGCTCGATCTCGGCATCGAGCGCTTCGGGAGCGAGCGCGCAGAGGCGCTCGGCTTCGTCGTCGGCGACCACACACACGAGGCTTGAGCGCAGGCCGGGCAGGGGAACGAGCGTGAACGGCCCCTCGGCGGTATGGAATTCGGTCGATATGTCGTGGTGTGGGCGCGTATGGGCGAGCGTGAAGGTGAGGGCGGTTTGCGGGTAAGTGCGGCTGTCCAAGGAGATGCCGGCCGCGGTGCGGCAGATCGAGTTGCGTCCGTCGGCCCCGACGGCGATCCGGCAATCGAGCGTGGCGCCGTCCGCGAGGGCGGCGGTCACACCTGAGTGGCCGACGCTGACCGATTGCGCCGCGGTCGGCAGGTGGGTGAGGGACGGCATGGCGGTGACGCGGTCCCACAGGGCCGCGACCAAATGCGTATTCTCGATATTCCAGGCAAATGCTTCGTGCCCGATCTCGGTCGCTTCAAACCGCACTTCGGGCGCACGCCACAGCCGTCCGGTATCGTCCACGATCCGCATCACCCGCAGCGGCGCCGCATGATCGCGGCAGGACGACCACACGCCGAGCGCTTCGAGCGCCCTGACCGATGGCCTCATCAGAGCCGTGGTGCGGTTGTCGCCCCCTCCCTTCCCTCCCCCGCGAGCGGGGGAGGGTAGGGTGGGGGCGGGCGCGACCAGCACGGTGGGCACCCCGAAATGCGCAAGCGCAAGCGCCGCCACCAGGCCGGTCGGGCCGCCACCAATCACCGCAGCGGAGGTGGTGTGCGCGGGGGGGCGCGTCGATGCGAATCGTTCGGGTTCGGAGTATTCGGTCATCGGACAGTCCAATAATGGCTCGAGACTTTTGTCTTGTCATAACGATCGATGTGCGGGATCGTAAGTGCCACTGCAGCTTCGGGGAGTGCTGCCATGCCGAGCTTCGCCTCGCATCTTCCGAAAATCATCGTCGCCTCGGCATTGCTGCTCGCAGCGTGCGGCCAGGAGAACCGCTACGTGGCGCCGCCGCCGCCGCGAGTCACGGTGGCGGTTCCGTCACAGCAGCCGGTGACGCGATATCTGGAGGCGACGGGTAACACGGCCGCGGTGAATTCCGCCGATCTCGTGGCGCGCGTGCCCGGCTTCATTCAGGAAATCAACTATCAGGACGGGGCGCTGGTCAAGAAAGGCACGCTCCTGTTCACGATCGAACCCGAGCCCTACCAGGTCAAGCTTGACCAGGCGAAGGCCGCTGAGGAGGGCGCCCGTTCAGCCCTGAAGCAGGCCCAGGCTGCCTTCGAGCGGCAAGCCGAACTCGTCGGCCGGCAGGCCGCGACCCAGGCGAACTACGACCAGGCGCTGGCCACCCGCGACTCAAGTCAATCCGGTCTCACGCAGGCGGAGATCAACACACGACTGGCCGCCTTGAACCTCGAGTATGCTCACGTGACCGCCCCGTTCGACGGCATCGTCACAGCGCGGCAGGTGTCGGTCGGGCAATTCGTCGGCAGCGGCGCGTCGCCGACGCTGCTCGCCACCATCATTCAGCACGATCCGATCTATGTAAATTTCAACGTGAGCGAACAGGACGTTCTGCACATCCGGGCCGACATGGCGCGCCGCGGATTGACGCCCGACGATTTGAGGAAGGTTCCGGTGGAGGTCGGACTGCAATCGGAAACCGGATATCCGCACCGGGGCACGCTCGACTACGCTTCGCCCTCGGTCAATCCGTCGACCGGGACACTGGCGGTCCGCGCCGTGTTGCAGAACCCGAGCCGGATATTGTTGCCGGGCTATTTCATGCGCGTGCGCGTTCCGCTCGGCGAAGCGCAGAATGCACTGCTCGTTCCGGATTCGGCGATCGGCAGCGACCAGGGCGGCCGTTATATCTTGGTCGTCGACCAGGACGGCGTCGTCGCGCAGCGCAAGGTCGTGATCGGCCCGCGGGTCGACGAGCGGCGCGTGATCGACAATGGTTTGAACCCGCAGGACCGGGTGGTGGTGGCGGGCGTGCTACGGGCTGTACCGGGCCAGAAGGTCGATCCGCAGATGCAGGCGGCGGACGCCGCGTCCGCGGCGGCGGCTGGCGCAAAGTAGCGGATCGCGCCCGTGATCTCGAAATTCTTCATCGAGCGGCCCGTTCTCGCCAACGTGCTTGCCATATTGATGGTCGTGATCGGGGCGGTCGCCCTGTTCGGGCTGCCGGTCGCGCAATATCCCGACGTGGTGCCGCCGACCGTGCAGGTGACCACCCGTTATCCCGGCGCCAGCGCCCGCACCGTGATCGACACCGTTGCGCTGCCGATCGAGCAGCAGGTCAACGGCGTCGAGGGCATGATCTACATGCAGTCCTATGCGGGGGCCGACGGCAGCTACAACCTGACGGTCACATTCAAGATCGGCACTGACCTCAACTTCGCGCAGGTGCTGGTGCAGAACCGGGTATCGAGCGCGCTGTCCTCGTTGCCCCAGGCCGTGCAGGTGCAGGGCGTCAACGTGCAGAAGAGGTCGACCGCGATCTTGCAGATCGTCACGCTGACGTCGCCCGATGCCCGCTACGACAGCCTGTACATGAGCAACTTCGGCGCCATCCGGCTGAAGGATGAAATCGCCAGGCTGCCCGGCGTCGGCAATGTCACCGTGTTCGGCGCCGGACAATATTCGATGCGGATCTGGCTCGACCCCAACAAGATGCAGGCGCGCGGGCTCAACGTGCAGGACGTCGTCCAGTCGCTGCAGCAGCAGAGCGAGCAGGTCACAGCCGGCCAGATCGGCATGCCGCCGACGCCGGACGGCCAGGCCTTCCAGTACACCCTCAACGTGGTGGGCCGGCTCAGCGACGCCGACGCCTTCGCGGATGTGATCGTCAAGACCGCCGCTGACGGCGGCATCACTCGGGTGCGCGACATCGGCCGCGTCGAACTCGGCGCTCAGACCTACGGCCAGGACTTCAGGCTCGATGGCCGGCCGGCCGCCGGGCTCGCGATCTTCCAGTCGCCGGGCGCGAACGCGCTTGAAGTCGGCAATGAGGTCCGCGCCAAAATGGCGGCGCTGGCGACCGAATTCCCGCAAGGGCTCAGTTATGACATCCCGTTCGACACCACCAAGTTCGTCAAGGAGTCGATCAGCGAGGTCTATAAGACCCTCTATGAAGCGGCGATCCTGGTGCTCGTGGTCATCCTCGCCTTCCTGCAGGATTGGCGGGCCATGCTGGTGCCGGCCACAACGGTTCCGGTTACGATCATTGGGGCCTTTGCCGCCATGGCGGCGCTGGGGTTCACGGTCAACCTCTCGACCCTGTTCGCCATCGTCCTCGCCATCGGCATCGTGGTTGACGACGCCATCGTGGTGGTCGAAGGGGCGGCCCATAACATCGAAAAGGGCATGAGCGGCCACGACGCGGCGATCCGCGCCATGGACGAGCTGTTCGGTCCGATCGTCGGCATCACGCTGGTGCTGATGTCGGTGTTTCTGCCGGCCGCATTCCTACCGGGGCTGACCGGGCGCATGTATGCGCAGTTTGCCCTGGTCATTGCCGCAACCGCGCTGCTGAGCGCCGTCAACGCCGCCACCCTCAAGCCGACCCAGAGCGCGATGTGGCTGCGCCGTCCGGTGCCGCCCGATCAACGCAATGCGTTTTACCGCGGCTTCAACGCCGTCTACGCGCGTCTTGAGCACAGCTACGCAGCGTTGATTGCCGGCATGGCGGCACGCAGCGCCGCCATGGTGGCGCTGGCGCTGGCGATCATCATCATCGCCGGTTACGGATTCACCCGCGTCGCGACCGGCTTCCTGCCGATCGAGGACCAGGGCTATCTGCTGGCGAGCATCCAGTTGCCCGATGGCGCGTCGCTGGAGCGGACGCGAAAAGTGCTCGACGAGGTCGCCCAGATCGCCCGCAAGACACCTGGCGTGCAACAGGTCGTCACCATTGCGGGCCTGTCGGCGCTCGACAACAATGCGACGCTCGCCAATGGCGGCGTCGCCTACATCATCCTCAAGCCATGGAGCGAGCGGGGCACGGGAGAAGATTTGCGCGCGTTGTTCATCGGCCTCAACCGGTCGCTGGCGACGATCGAGGAAGCCCGAACGCTGGTGCTGCCGCCGCCGCCGATCCAGGGCGTGGGCGCCGGCGCCGGGGTCACCATGCAGATCGAATTGCGCGACGGCAGCTTCGATCTTCTAAAGCTGCAGGGCGTCGTCACCGCCATGGTGGCCAACGCGGAAACCCAATCGAGCTTGGCGCGCGTGATGGCGCCGTTCCGCTCAAGCGTGCCGCAATATACGGTCGAGGTCGATCGCGTGAAGGCGCAGACGCTGCACGTCACGGTCGACCAGGTGTTCTCCGCGCTCGCCGGCTATCTGGGCTCAAGCTATGTGGACCAGTTCAACAAGTTCGGCCGCACGTTTCAGATCTACGTGCAAGCCGACTCGCAGTTCCGCCTGCGCCCGGAAGATATCCAGAACCTGACGGTGCGCAACCGCGACGGCAACATGATTCCGCTTGGCACGCTGGTGAAGATCGAGCCGGTGGTCGGGGCTTCGCTGATCAGCCTGTACAATCTCTATCCGTCCGCCACGATCGTGGCCGTGCCGGCGGCCGGCGTTTCGACCGGCGAGGCCATGAAGCTCATGGAAGAGATTGCAGGGCGCACCTTGCCGCCCGGTGTCGGCTTCGAATGGACCGCGATGTCGTATCAGGAAAAGCTAGTCGGCAACCAGATGCTCGCGGTGTTCGCCCTGGCGCTGCTGCTCGTCTATCTGGTGCTCGCCGGCCAGTACGAGAGCTGGTATGCGCCGGCCTCGGTCATTCTTGCGGTGCCGCTGTCGCTCATCGGGCCGGTCGCGGTGCTCACCGGCCTTAAGATCGACAACAATCTCTATGTCCAGATCGGGCTCGTCTTGTTGATCGCCCTGTCGGCAAAGAACGCCATCCTGATTGTCGAGGTCGCGCGCGAACGGCGCGCCAAGGGTATGGAGATCATAGCTTGCGCCGTCGAGGCGGCCCGCGCCCGGTTCCGCCCGATCCTGATGACGTCGTTCGCTTTCATCCTCGGCGTCGCGCCGCTGGTGTTCGCCACCGGCGCCGGCGCGAGCGCGCGCAAATCCATCGGCATCACGGTGTTCTCCGGGATGCTGGCTTCGACCTGCCTCGCCGTGCTGTTCGTGCCGGCGTTCTTCGTGGTCGTGCAGCATTTGGAGGAATGGCGCGCGGGCAAGGGCGGGCGTGCGATGGTGCGGGGCGCCGAGGGCTGAGGGGCCAAGTCTAGATGGATTTCTATTATGTCGGGAATTATGACCGTCGAGCAAAGAAGCTGTTCACGCCGACAGAGCGAAAGGCAGCGGAACTTGAGATTGCTTTGGCGCCTTTGGCTTGGCCGGTGATCAAAGGCACAGGTGGAGCTAGGAAAGCACGGGTAGCTCGCGGTGGCAAAGGTAGGTCTGGCGGAGCTCGAATTATCTACTATTTCTTAGCTACCGGAGATGTGATCTATCTCCTTGACGTTTATGCTAAGGGCGAGAAAGAGGACCTCACCGATGACGACAAAACCGAAATCCGCAAGTTCATCGAAGCGCTCAAAGCATAGCCCTCTTGGCTGGCGGATCATCGCCGGGCTCAAAGAAGCAGTAGCTCATGCCAGAGGCGAGATTGAGCTTCCCGGTTACACTGTGACTGTAACTAAGCACCCGAAAACGAAACGAGGCCCGCACCAAGGTCCGCTTCGTCCCGCTGTGGGCCGCGAGGCCTAACGTGACGCGACCACCTCGGCCGCCAATTCATCTCTTAGCATGCACAACATCTTAGCATGCACAACACCGCCCACATCAAATCGACCTCTTGGCGACCCGCTTAAGTGATGCCCGGGGAGGCGTTCAGTCCAACCTGTCATTGCGGTGCGAGCGATGTGGCAACTTCTAACGAGCCTTGATGCCTGGGCGGCGCTGGTGAGCCTGACCGCGCTCGAAATCGTGCTCGGGATCGACAATGTCGTCTTCATCTCGGTCCTGGTCTCTCGCCTCGATGCGCGGCGGGGCGAAACGGCGCGCCGCCTTGGCCTCGCGCTCGCGGCCATCTTCCGGATCGTGCTGCTGTTTGCGCTCACCTCGCTGCTCGGGCTTTCCGCCATTGTCTTCACCCTGTGGGATAATCAGTTTTCCTGGCACGACCTCATTCTCATCTTCGGCGGCCTGTTCCTCATCGCCAAGGCGACTCATGAACTGCATGCCCAGGTCGAAAGCCAGTTGGAGGGGGCGAGCCCCGCCGGCGGTTCGACCGGTGCGCTTCCGGCTCGCGCCTCGATGGCGCTGGTGATTAGCCAGATCGTCCTCATCGACGTGATCTTCTCGATCGATTCCATCGTCACGGCGATCGGCATGGCGCAGGACATCCGCATCATGATCGCGGCGGTGCTGATCGCGGTCGCCGTCATGTATGCGGCCTCCGGGCCGGTCGCGGGCTTCATCGCCGCTCATCCGACCACGAAGACGCTGGCGCTGGCGTTCCTGCTGCTGATCGGCGTCGCCTTGGTGGCGGATGGATTCGACGTCCACATTCCGCGCGGCTATGTCTACTTCGCCATGGCGTTCGCGGCGGCGGTCGAGGCGTTCAACATCTCGACGGCGCGGCGCCGGCGCGCGCGTCGAAACAGGACCTGAAATGACTTCTGCCGCCAAGATCGTCCTCATCACCGGCGCCAGCCGCGGCATCGGGGCTGCAACCGCCCGGCTCGCCGCCGCCGCAGGCTACGACGTGGCGGTGAACTATTTGCGTGACAAGGCGGCCGCCGACGCGGTGGTGGCCCACGTCGAATCGGCCGGCCGGCGCGCCGTGGCGGTTCAGGCCGATGTGGCCCTTGAGGCCGACGTCGAGCGCCTGTTCGCGACCGTCGACGCGAGGCTCGGCCGCCTGACCCATCTGGTTTGCAACACCGGAATAACGGGGCCGTTGTCGCGGATCGAGGTGCTCCCGGCGAAGGCCGCCCGCGAGGTTCTCGACACCAACGTGTTCGGCGCCTTTCTTTGCGCCCGCGCGGCCGTTGCGCGCATCTCGGCCAAGCAGGGCGGGGCAGGGGGCGCCATGGTGTTCATCTCCTCCGCGATGGCGACGCTGGGCGGCGCCGGTGAGTATGTCATGTACGCGGCCTCCAAGGGCGCCGTCGAAAGCCTGTCCCTCGGCCTGGCGCGGGAACTCGCGCAGGAGGGCATTCGCTCCAATGTGGTCGAGCCCGGCCCGATCGCCACCGCAATCCATCCGCCGGGGCGGCTGGAGCACATCACCAAAGCGGTGCCGATGGGGCGTCCCGGCACCATGGAGGAGGTGGCGCGGGCAGTGGTTTTCCTGCTCTCGGAGCAGTCGTCGTTCACCACGGGGGCGGTGCTGCGGGTGGCGGGGGGACGGTGATCCCTCCCTTGCGTCCTGGCGGCGACTACATATGATCGCCGCCGACCCGCCAGGGATGATGCGAAAAGGGAGAGTTTCATGGTTGCGGCAGTACGTGTGCACGAGCACGGTGGCCCCGAGGTGCTGACCTACGAGGATATCGACATTCCGCCGCCGGGCCCCGGGCAGGTCAGGCTCAGGCAGCATGCCGCCGGCATCAATTTCATCGACACCTATTTCCGCATGGGCATGTATCCGTCGCCGGTCGGCCTTCCGTTCGTGTCCGGCAATGAAGGCGCCGGCGAAGTGATCGCGCTCGGCGACGGTGTCACCGACCTCAAGGTCGGCGACCGCGTCGGCTACGTAGTGCCGCTCGGCGCCTATGCGGCCGAACGGAACCTGCCGGCCGCGCGGGCCGTGAAGCTTCCGCCGGCGATCACCTATGAGCAGGCCGCCGCCACCATGCTCAAGGGTATGACGGTCTGCTATTTGTTGCGCCGCACCTTCGAGGTGAAGAAAGGCAACACGGTGCTGATCCACGCCGCCGCGGGCGGCGTCGGGCTCATCGCCAGCCAATGGGCGAACGCCTTGGGGGCCACCGTCATCGGCACGGT
>WNFC01004104.1_pt1 | contig 15815 bp, 16 predicted proteins | sample 5400541 | NCBI WGS metagenome assembly WNFC01 (sample SAMN13153342, study PRJNA577476) | soil metagenome | isolation source: 120 cm saprolite under Douglas fir tree site 2 hole 2 replicate 1 | place: USA:California | collected 2015-04-18
GCTGCGAAAGCCGCCAGCCTGAATAGCGGAGAAATGCACAAAAACGTCTTCGCCATTCTGACGGCTGATAAAGCCGTAGCCCTTGGCGTCGTTAAACCACTTCACTGTTCCTTGTTCTGCCATTGATATTCCTATTCCTGAATTGTGCTGAGAAGAATCGCTGCGGTGAGAGGGGGACGCTGGTTGGCAATACCGACTTTCAACTGCGTGTGAGTCAAACTTAGCTGACTCTAATTATACGCCCTGAACCGAGAAACGATCAAAAACGCACGAGTCCATTCCAATCGGCGGTCAGGAGAGCAGGACCGGAGGTAAACTAGCGTATTATGCGCAAGCGTCTAATCACGCCGATTCCGCAGGCTGCTCCACCACGCGACGAAGGCTGGCTGGACATTGAACGTGTCGCCGTGGTCGAGGTCACATCGGAAGAGAAGGGATATCCGGTCGAGTCTGCGCTGGTCTCAGGAGAAACGCAGGGCTGGCGTGCCGCCGATTCTGGCTGCCAAACCATCCGGCTAATCTTCGACGAATCGCAAAGACTCACACGCATCTTTCTCGTCTTCGAGGAAACGGGGACAGAGCGCACCCAAGAGTTCGTCTTGCGATGGTCTGCGGATGGCGGACGCTCGTTTCGAGAAATTGTGCGCCAGCAGTGGAATTTTAGTCCCCCTAAGACAATACGCGAGATCGAGGAATATCAGGTTGAACTCTCAGATGTCACCGTTCTTGAACTGGTGATTGTGCCCGACATAAGTCGAGGAGCGGCTCGCGCCTCGCTAAAGAGTCTGCGTCTGTCTTGACTCGCTGCGGCCCCGCTATCTAAACGCGAGGCTAAAATGAACCGGACTCACTCGATGGTCACTGCGAGTAGCCCTCGTCATGGTTTTCCTGGTTGTCGTCGGCCCCTTCATCCTGTTCGTCTTCCTCGTCGTCTGGCTCTTCTCGAACGAGGGCATCGGCAGTTAAGGAACGATCAGCGGTTTCTGGGCCAAAGCGTCGTATTCTGCTCATGCCAAATGCTACGCTCCGTTCCCTGGGGGCTGTCTTGCAGTTTTCAGACATGGGCATCTGATGGTTTCAGCGGCGGCCTCTTCCATGTCGCTGCTTTTTTAACCCACTCTTGGTGTACCATGAGCCACATCGTCATTGGTATCTCGTTCGATCCGTCCATTTCAGAAGCCTTGCTCTGGCCTAAGGAGTCGAATATGAAAAAACTGATGTTTGCTACGCTGGCGTTCGTTCTCGTCGCGCCTTTGGTCTTTCGGGCTCAAGACGCCGCAAGCCAAGACAACACTAAAGCTAATGCCACCCAAGAAAAGCAAGACAAGAAGCCCATGAGCCACACCAAGATCGTGACTGGCTGTTTGCAAAGAGGCGATGAACCGGGCGAGTTTTCGATTACGGGCAAAGACGGCAGGACCTGGGGCTTACGCAGCAACAGCGTTAAGCTTGAGCAGCACGTCGGTCATCAGGTGACGGTCACCGGTTCGGCTCACCGCGAATCGAAGGCACAAGAAAAGGCGGAGGAAAAGAAAGAAGGCCAGATGGAGAACGCGGCAGGCAAGGAAGAGTATGGTCACCTGCGTGTCACCAGTCTGAAGATGATCAGCGAGACTTGTAGCAAATAAAGGATTCGAGCACTTGTCCGCTAGGCCAGCACTCAAAATGCTGGCTTTTTTCTTTGGCCTTAGATTAAGCGAACCCACCCGCAAACCCGGCGTGAGTGAATGGGACCTAATGGATCGAACTAGCTACCGCAGAAAACGCGTTATTGGCATTCGATCCGACGAGCCGAATGGTGCCAATCACAAGGACTAAGATCACAGCTAACATGACCGCGTACTCTGCGATGTCCTGGCCTTCATCAGACCAAATGATACTCAGCAGATCTCGCATAAAACGACCTTTCTTCTTTGCAGCGGGGAATACCCGACAGCCTGCAAGACAATTCTACGCTTTCCTGTGCCTGCATAAATTCCGATTCCCCAAGCGCTCAACAGTTTGAATTATTCGTGAGTGGATTTGTCGGTGGGATTGCCCTGTGTCTGAAAGCGATGCTCTTTCTCTTCCAGCAACTCGTTGAGTTCGACAAGAAGGGCTTGGGATTTCTTCGGGTCTTGCTCAGCGGCAACCTGTGCCGCCAACTTCATCAATCGTTCTCGCTTTTCGCCTTGCAAAAATAACCTTCGACTGGTGCAGGTTGAAATTTAATCGGCGGTGCGAGTGCCAGGAGGATTGCTCGGTGCGTCCGCGATCTGTTTTGCATAGCGGGACTTGTGAACGGCTTTACCGTCTTCGTCCGCAGCCGTGTCGATTCCAAGTTTTAAGGGCTTGTTGCAGATGCGACAGGCCGCTTGAAAATTGCCGTTACCAACCATGCGCGGGCCTCCTCTCAAGGGGGAGGCGGCTGGTATTGAGGAAAATGTATACGACGCACGACATTCGCGCAACAAAATGCTCCCATGGTGCGGTAGCGCACCATCTAGCCCGCCCTCTTCTCCCGTGGGATCGGAGGGTTGACTGCTGAGTATCTGAGCCGTTGGGTGTGCTCACGGAGGGCGGCTCTGAGTTGTTCGAGAACTTTGTGTAACTCGGCCGGGTCCTGACTCTTCACAGCTTTGGCGCATAACTCGCGAATCCGGTCATCCAATCGCCTGAGCATAGACGAAGTAGGCCAGAGTGCCCGTAGTTTCCCACACGTCAAGCGATTCGTTCGATACAGTACATTCTGTAGAGGCGCGGAATTCTTTCCCGCAACTAACCGACGTAACCACTCTGCTCAATTTGGCGGTGGGGAACCGGATACTATCAAGCCAGGATTGGGTGTGTTGTTCTTGAAGCGGATCGTAGGACTGTGGCCCTATCTCCTGATCGTCATTTCGGTGGCGGGACTGGCATACGTGTTCTTGGCTGCGTCGCGTTAGAGTCGCCGGCTACAAAGGCTTGATATGTTGCTTGCGCTTCTCTACGTCTTCCCCCGCCCGTGAGCCTTGCTTGGTGTCCAAAAAATGAAGCCCAGGTACTGAAGGCTCAAGAGCGAATCTATTCAGCGTAAGACGGACTCATACTTGGCGTTGTTGTCGTGATATGAGTTCCCGCAGTCCGCAATTTCCTCTTGTCGTCCGAGCCAAACGTAAGCTGGAATTGGGCCTGCCTCAGTTGTCGACTAGGCCCTACGGCCCGCGAAAGTTCATGAAAATTAATCCGAGTCGAATGCAGAATAGGAGAGGCTCGGAGCGGCGAGATTGAATTTTCAATGGAGAGGTTGAGGCTGTTCAGTTGTCTGATCCGGAGCGTGCGTGTTGAGCCGAATAATTGGGCGTTGTCGTCTCCCTCCGGTGGGAGCGGCGATAGCCTGTGACCCTGCTTAAGGAACTCTAGGCACGCTCTCCGCTCCCGCCAGGAGGAGACGATATGTCTTATAGGATAGCGGGAATCGACGTGCATAAAAAGATGCTGGCTGTGGTGGTAAGCGACGTTGAAGTCAAAGGCGAATACCAGTTTGAGCGGAGGCGCTATGGTAGCAACCCTGAGCATCTTCGATTACTGGCGGAATGGCTGATCGGGCAGCAGGTCGAGGAAGTAGTGATGGAATCCACGGCACAATATTGGCTGCCGGTGTGGGGAGCACTGGAGCGGTATTGGAAACCGATCTGCCAGAAACGAGAAGGCGCTGGCCCGATGTCGGGAATGCTACATTTGGCGCAAGCCCAATCGAATCGCGGCCGGCGCGGGCGCAAGAAGGATTTCCCCGATGCCGAACGTCTGGTAAAGCGACTGGTGGCCAACGAGCTGATTCTGAGTTTTGTACCCGACGCCGAACAACGGCTGTGGCGCACGGTCACACGCCGAAAGTACCAGCTGACGCGCAACAAAGTGCGTTTGCAGAACCAGCTGGAGGCTTTGCTGGAACAGGTCCACATTAAGTTGTCCAGCTTGGTCTCGGATCTTCTGGGTGTCAGTGCACGACGCATGCTGAAGGCGCTGGCTGAGGGGGAGACGGACCCCGCGGTTCTGGCGGCTATGGCTCATAAACAGTTGCGTGCTACGCAAGCACAGTTGTGCGATGCACTCGGCGCCTGCGCAGAGCTCAAGCCCATTTACCGCCGGCTGCTGAAGATGTTCCTGGAGGAATTGCAACTGCTCGATCAGCAGATCAGCCAACTTGACCAGGAGATGGCAACTTTGCTCAGCCGACACCAAGATGCGGTCGAACGCTTGGCGCTGGTGCCCGGTCTAGGCGCGGACTCAGCACAACAGATCATCGCCGAGGTAGGTGCCCAGGCAGCGACCTTTCCTTCCGCCAAGCAGCTGGCTTCCTGGGTGGGGGCATGCCCCGGAGATGAAGAGAGCGCCGGGGTATCCAAGACTCACCGCTCCCCGAAAGCTAATCGCCACATGCGGCGCATTCTCAATCAAGCCGCCAATGCCGCAGCCAAGTCGAAAGGGACCATTTTCGAGATCATCTATCGCAGACTGGTGTCGCGCCTAGGACATAATCAAACTATCGGGGCGATCGCCCATCGACTATGTCACCTGATCTGGATCATTCTCCATCGGGGAGTGGCTTACGAAGAGCGAGGTCCTTCGGTCAACGCAAGGTCAAAACAGAAGCGTACTAGTCGAATGATCCGGGAACTCCGGCTGCTTGGCTACCGAATCGAACCGGTGGGCACTCCAGCCTGAGCGTGGGCACTCCAGCCTGAGCGAGGAGGATTTTCGACCCTGAAAATTGTTGCGTTGTCATCTCTAACAAACCGACCTTAAAAACAACTGATTAAGAGTCAGATAACGCTCTGCGATCTAAGCTTCAACAACTCACAATAAACCAATGACTTACAAGAGTCTTGCGCGCACAGAGAACCGCTTCCAAATGCTTGAACGTTGGCCATGTTTAGCAATGTACAGCCACAGTTACAGCCACACGCCTGACGCAGGCTATTCGCTCCGCTTTCGTGCATTGAGACCGACTCAGGGGTGACTCCGTCAATTTGGGTTCCGTATAGGCTGCGCTGCGACGGCGAGACTAGAACCTGCGGCCTTTTGTCGCTTCCGTAAATTCTGACCTCCTTCATTCCGGAAATTCTGGCACGCCTAAGGACCTCCAAAAGCGTTAGAAAACTCCCTGTGCTCCGGCCGTGCCGGGAGCGGCGGGAGGAGGATGTTGGGAATGCTAAAACGACACGAATTCGAGATTTTGCTGAAGGCTGGTCATCCGAAGACCGAGGTAGCGCGTTTGAGCGGGGTTTCGCTGCGCTCGGTAAAACGCATCGCGGAAGAGAGTCCAGTGGTGCATGTCGATGATGGGGCGGAGCGCGGCAAATACTCCACTACGTGCCCTCGCGGACGCATGGGAGGGATATTCAATATACTGGTGCTCGGTTTCCAAGAAACTGAGAATGCAAACCGGCACACGGGTTCGGGGATCAAATCCGTGCCAAAGAGAACGCGATCGGAATACTGCAGGAAGAAAATGCGGGAGGAGTAGGGTTGGCGGTTGAGTTCAGCCTGGTGATCTGCTGCGCAATGGCCCACGGAGATCGAGTTTACCGCAGCGCAAGACACTCTATTTCAGCCGGTCGCGGCAACGCAGCGAGACCCCTGGTCCTGTGCCAGGGAACCGGGCGAGTTTTCGTTTCATTGCTACAATGCTTTCTAAACATTACTATACGTTTCGTACGCGGCTGCCCGTATAGGAGGAAGCTTGTTCCAGGGGCGAATGGACGGATTGTTGGCGTTGGTTGATGCGAGCGAGAAGGAAAAAGAAGCCCGCGGCATCCTTTACACTCCGCACGAAATCTTGCGCCAGCCCTCAACTTGGCAGAGGACACACAAAATCTGCGCAGAGCGGCGGCCTGAGTTGAGCCAATTTTACGGACGGTGGGAATTGCAGCGGAACAAGGGTCCCGCCCTGTCGTATTTCTTGTAGGCGCAGGGACTTCCGATTATGTTGGTCGGGCTTTAACACCCTTGTTGCACAGGCTTTGGGGATGTGAAGTATGGGCAGTTCCCAGCACCGACCTTCTGACAAACTTCGAAGACCTAGTGTTCGCAGACCGGCCTTACTTGTGGATATCGTTTTCGCGCTCCGGCGACAGTTCCGAGGGGCTGGCGGTATTGAAGGCCGCGATCAAGAAATATACCCAGGTTCGGCACCTGGTGGTGACTTGCAACCAACAAGGGCGGATGGCCGCGGTGTGCAAGAAGAACCCCGACAGTACCTTCTTGCTTGCGTTGGACGATACGGCGAATGACCTGGGGCTGGCAATGACGAGTTCTTACACAAACATGGTGGTTGCCGGGCAGTGCCTTGCCCACGTGTTTTCTCCCGATGACTGCGCGGATCCGTTTTCCATGCTGCTGCGAGCAGGAGAGCGTTTCCTGGAACGAGCGCAGGAAGTCGCGAATGCGATCGCCCAGGAGGATTTCTCGAAGGTGTGTTTTGTGGGTTCGGGAGTGCTGCGAGCCGTAGGACTAGAATCCGCCCTGAAGCTGCTGGAGCTGACTGCCGGCAAAATAACCACTATGTCGGAATCTACTCTGGGGCTCCGCCACGGCCCCATGTCGGCGCTGGACCAGAACACAGTATTCGTGAGTTTTCTTTCGCAAGATTTGCACCGCCGAAAGTATGAGCTGGACTTGATAGAGGAAGTCCGCAGAAAGCACCTTGTAAAGCTTCTGGTGGTGGTAGCCCCCGAGTCCACAAATCAGCTCGAGCGGCTGGCGGATCATGTGCTTTCCCTGAATACGCCTGACCTCACCGACGAATACCGCGCGCCTGTGGACGTGATACTGGCCCAGTTGTCAGGGCTGTTCTGTTCCTTGCGGCTAGGGCTCCAGCCTGATTGCCCCAGCCCGAACGGTGCCATCAGCCGGGTTGTGTCTCACGTGAACATCTACTGATAAGCAGGATGCCGACTTTCATCTGCAATCGCATCGAATCTGAGAGCAGCGTTTCTCGAGGTCTTCCCTCGGCCGATTCCCGCGCAGGGGGGACAGCCTCCGTCTCATGAGGAAGCGAAGCTCTCAAACCAGACTTTCGGGGAAGTGAGTATCGCCCTTTGCACTCTATATAGTGGCGAGGCACCGCGCCAGGCTGCTCGAGCGAGCGGTTCTCAACTAGATAGTTTCAACTCGCGAATCGCTTCTCCAGCGCCGCTGAGGTCGGCGAGCCGCATCTCGGAATACTTGCGAGATAGAAGCACGCCTGGAGCGCCCGCGCGGAAAGCTGCCAGAACTGCTTCCTTAACGCTTTGTGGCGTACACTTGCTGTTATTGGGTTCAGTCGGGATATCGATATCAATGCCTGGCCAAATCAGAGTACTCGTGCCAGCAACACCCTCCGGCGCACGTTTCGTCTCGCGGTAGAAGGAGTCAGCTGAAAGCCCTGTGCGAGGAATCTGATCGTAGCTGCGCTCCTTGAATCCCATCACTGCGTAGTTAAAATCGATCAGGCCCTGTTTCGAGAGATCTCCATAGAGTGTCGAGCCGATATTGTCTGCATACAGCGCCATCCGCTCGCCGCCGCAGTTGTTGTACATAACGATCTTTATAAAATCCGAATAATTCGAAAGCTCGTGAAGGTCTTGTTCCGCACGGTAGATCGGATTGAAGGAATTGTTGTGCCAGATGTGCCAACCTACCGGCACCGTCGGCTTGGCTGTCTTCACCGTTTTGTATATTGCGGCGTAGGTCTCGCGAAGCCTGTCAGTCCAGAGCATTTCCCAGGCGGCTAGTTCAGGATACCGCAATAGAAGCCGCCAGAATTGAACGTAACAGCCGTCGATGGGGCGTTTGCCACTCCGCGCCGAGCGAACGAATTTTTCCAACTCCAGAAATCCCTGCCTGGCGCGCTCCACATTGATGCCGCGCTCCTTCGCATTGCTCTGACAAAACCCGCAGAAACAAGTTACGTTCCCAGGATCGACCGGCGGTACGTCATGCGTGGCTCTCAAGCCGTCCGAAAGCGCACCCTGCCGCTCGGATCCCCACATAATTCCGTCGATATCGTAGGAACGGGCATAGTCCTCGACCAGACCGGTCAGGAAATTCCGGTAGTCCGGATTGTTGACGCACAGCGTCTCGGCATTCCGCCCGTACAGATCTCGCTCCTGAAGTTTTCCGATGTTCGGCAAGTCGGTGCGAAACACGTCCTCGAGCCAGCAGATGACCTTCATGCCGCGCTTTTTAGCCGCAGGGAGCACTTCGGCCAGGATATCCAGGTCGCCATGATCGGGCGCGCGAGTGTCTTTGAGAGCCGTGTTCTTGTGGTACTGGGGATGAGGAGTGGCGAAGTTCCCGCCGTGAAAATTGAGATCGTACTCCTGCTTGCCGTGATCGGGCAGCGGCTGGCCCGGAATCTGTCTTCCGGCGATACCTCGACCGTAAGTGAATACCGCAAGAAACAGCGTATTCACGCAGGCACGTTGCTGAAGCACATCCAGGACTCTCTCGGTACTTTCATCCACAAACGAAACCGCTCCGACCTGGATGCCGATCATTTTGGAGGAGACAGCAGTATGTCCTGAAGGTGGGATGGCCAAGGCGGCGCCGGCTCCAGCAGTGATTTTCAGGAATTCGCGGCGATTCACGTCCGATTTCAACATGGACCACTCTTATTTCCTTTGGTAGCAGCCGATGTCTATGTTTCCGGATTTGACTCGCGGTGAGCCTTCAAGATCCAGTTCTCCCACCGGCACTCCGTCATTCATGCCAGCAGCGATCGCAGGCGATTCTGATTGCAGATGAAAGTCCTTGGCGGCAGCGTCAACAAAATGCGGATCCAGAAAACGGGAATGACGGTCATTCCCCGTTGACTGAACATATTTGTCGAATCCTTTCACAGTGGCGGAGGCTCCTGCCCAGGTGCTCGCCTTCGCTCCGGAGGCACAGTAATAAAGGTTGTGATCGATCGTGACAGGCGGCTGGCTTCTTTCGAACTGAGATTTACTCACCGTGATAAGACAGCGAGGCCCTGCGTAGACGATGTTGTTCGCAAAAATATTGTCTGCCATGTTCCACTGCATCTGGAACTCACCGGAGCCTGTTCCCGACGTATCGTTGTCGTAGAGCGTGTTGTTGACGACCGTGCTGTGATCGGTGTGTCCCCGCTCAGGCGCATAACCCCCGATGGAAACACCCGCGGTGTGGCAGTGATAGATAAGGTTATTCCGTGCAGTGATGTAACTGGTAGCGCGGTCCTTGTGCTCGCTGGCCAGCTCGATTCCAAAATCCACATCATGAATGACGTTCTGTTCGATCAGGATCCTGGTGCCGCCGTCCACGTAAATGCCATCGGAAGATTCGTCATTGCCGTAGGCCGGATTGCCGCGCGATGTGATGCTGTAAACCAGATTGCCGCTTACCACTCCGTCGCGCGCCTGGTCAACGGCAGGGTCGGGTGCCGTGCGCTCGAAACCGATGACGTCGATTCCGATGTTGTTGTTGTCGTGGACAACATTGTGAGTAATGCGGAAGTTCGTGACGTTCCCATTCACTACCAGCGACTCGCTCGAACCAGTTTTGAGATGATGCACCTCATTGCCGTCAATCACCAGTTCACTGATAGGAGTCCTGGCGTCGGTACCGTATACGGCAATGCCAAATCCGTTGCCGCCTCGTCCCGGAGCATCACGGCCGTTAAACGTCTGCTCAATATGATGGACGTTGTTCTTCAGCAGCACTATATGAGAGCCGGCCCCCATAATACTTATGCCCAATGGAGTGAGCCGATGTTCGGCGGTGCGGTAGTTGCGAATTTCAAAACCTTCGATCCTTACGTAACTCTTGTTGTCAATCGTGAGTACGCCGCTTCTCCCAGAGGGAGTGCAATGCTCTGCCTCCAGGACCGCCGTTTCGCCTCGGTAGCTTCTAAAGGTAATGAATCCATCGGTCGCGTTGCCGGATGCCTTGATGCTTACGAGCTCTTCGTAGACTCCACCCCTCACATTGACGATACTACCCGCACGCACGGTGTCTGCGGCATGTTGAACGGTGCGCCAAGGCGCCGCTTGAGTACCGGGATTCGAATCATTCCCAGAGGTCGACACGTAGAAGGTGGAGTTTGGCTGGCCAAACGCTCCGGAGACGCACGCGATTAACATAACAAGGGATAAAGATTTCACGCTCGTCCTCTCAAGAAAAGTACCCCGCTAGTTTGTAAACGCTAATTTCGCACTACCGCGCAGAGGTTAACGCACCATACCTCGCCTCATTGTGGCTGCACTTCCAAAAGCAAATGGCCGTCAAACTCAACGGGCAGATGTGCGGTGGGTCCTGACACCGTACCAAGGCTTTTTCCTGTAACGTAGTCCACCACGCCGTAGCTGCGGTCGTCGAGGCCACGCAGTTCGACTGGCCCCTTCCACTGCTTTGCAAAGAAAGCGTAGTACATGGCCTGCCCTTTGCGAATTGCATGAGTCTCCGGCACATCGAAGCCGATGTCATAGAGCTGTCCGAGATATTGCCCTCTTGACAACATCTTGTCGCGATAGATGCGAAGCCACTTTTCGAATTCCTTCTCCCGCTCCGGAGTCAGGTCGGATTTGCCCCTTTTCGCGACCAGAGACGGAATGACAAACTGTGTGCCCACGACGCCTCCCACGCCCACAGTGGACGCAAAGTCGTTGGCACCGTCACTCAGTTCGACGTGATCGCCGAAGAATGGAATAGTGTCTCCCATCAAAGCTTTTAACGTTTTCGCCTTGGAACGAACTTGAAAGGAACCTCTCGGGTCGGAAGCCACGGACATATTGAAGTGTGGCATGGTGAAAAAGGAGAACGCTGTGCCGCAAGGGCAGAATTCCACGAGCGTCCCAGGCTTTACAGACTGTGCGGTTTCGTAAATTGCGCGGAAGAAATCCGGAAGAGCTTCGACCGATTCTTCCGGCTGTGCGTGGTGGTGAGCTGGGTTGTAGCACTCTGGAACTCCGTTCATGTGCTGGCCATCAAGCTTCAGGCCGTCAAATCCCCAATCCACCAAAATTTTTCGCACCAATGCCTTGTGGTACTCCACGACGCGGCGGTCCGCTGGGCACAAATAGTAGGAGTTCCACCAGGAAACTTTTCTCGTGGAGCCGTCTTGATTCCGTAACTCGTAGTCGGGATGATCCCGGAGCAGTTCCGAGTCTGGCACAGCGCTGAGCGGCGACCACCACAGCTGGGCCTTGAATCCTTCCTGGTGAATGCGGTCAACCAGGGCCTTCATGTCAGCGTCTCCGTGGGGGAATTTCTTGGGATCAAGCGCCCAATCGCCCACATTGTTCTGCCAACCGTCGTCGAGCGTGACCCACACAAATCCCAGGCGTTTCACCGTCGGAAGTGTGTCGTATACCTGCTGAGGCTGCACCGATCGGCCATATCCCCACGCACACCAGATGGCGCCGAAAGCCTCGTCGGGAGCAGTGGCCGTTTGGAACCCTTGTTTCATCATGAAGCGCCGGTAGTCGGCGAGCGTGCGGAAGTAGTCTCCCTGGTGGACCGCGACGAAGGTGCGAAACGTATGAAAACTTTCACCCGGGCGGAGAGAGATAGCTTTGGCGAAGCGTACGGCAATCCTGGCATGTGCGGGATCGGGCATGGATACGGGGAGGGAAACCAGCTTCGGCCGCGGCTCGACGTGTCCCACAGCCATTCCAACGTCACGCCGCCAAACATCGATAATCGGCGTACCGCCACCATAGTCGCTGGCGTTCATGCCCTGATAATTTTCCTGCTGAAAATTGGTGTGCAGCGGTAAGACCCAGTTGGGGCGTTTCTCGTAGGAGCCGCTCTGGTAAGACCAGAACGCCGGCGCGCCCACACTGCGTTGCGCGTTCAGCGTGTACGCGTTGTTGGTCCAACTGTTGACCGCGAGCTTGGACGTTCCGGTATTTGTGTACTGGACCTCGAAAAACGCCATCGCAGGAAAGTCGTCAGATATGGTGACGGAGATCGTCTTTTTCAGCTCTCCTGCCTTTCCTTCCAGGGTGAGCCGCTCACCCTCCCCGAAAGTGTCTTTTGTGCGCTCGTGTTTATGCGATGTCAGGAGGAATCCGGTCCAGGCCTTCTCGGCGGTGGTCACGGTCTCAGAGGCAGTGAACGGCCCCATCACCGTCTCCTTCTTGTCGAAACAGGCAACCACCCGGCTACCCAGGTGGTCATCAAACTCGATGCGGACATTGCCGCCTTGAATCCGAGGATTGCCATTGCGAACGTCCGCGGCTCCAGCGAATGAAGAAGCGGCAAACACAGCCGTGAAAACAATCCAAAGCAGGGCTGCAGTTGCGGCGCTCAGCTTTCGGAACAGGTTGTTGTCAGATTGCAAGATCGCTCTTTTCGTTGAAAACACAGAATCCTGTTGATCGCAGCGCAACGACGTAAAGAAAAAAGTTAATGAAATAAAGCGTAAATAATCGTAATACAAGCAAAGACTGACAAAGTCAACCAATTTGGGAGCGTCAGGACGGGATAAAATCTGCTCGTCGCATTAATTTTCTTGCATTTGTCGCCATTTGTCTAAGTGCTCGCCGGTCGTTTAGGAAAGCATATTTGTCAAGAGCCGTCAAAATAATTGGGCATCTTGTACTGGACAAACGAAATAAAACGATATAAATAGTAATCTTCCGATAGATGCCTGGAGATGCGAATTTCATGCGAGTTGGAGCTCTAGGCAGTTTGGACGAATGTCACCGAACCACCAGTGAGGAGATAACTCCGAATGCAGCGTAGAGATTTTCTAAAGAGTACTGTCGCTGTTGCGATAGCTGCAGAATTTGGATTGGGTAAAGCGCAGGCGAAGGTTCCCGCCCACAACTGGGGAAACTACGACTTCGGCTCTGGTCCCACGGTGAACGATCGCCTCAATCAGGGCCCATTCCCTCAATACCCGCCGGATGCGGTCATTCCCACTGATGATGTGGTGATGACCACAACTTCTACCGAAGACGTCGTGCCAAACTTTGGCAAAGGACTGGTGACCTATATCACAGCAGACAGCGGCACGGACGAAATCAATTCGGACAACATTCTCCAGGCGATCGAGGACCTGGTTCGCTTTCCATTAGGCCAGCAGCTTTACATCCGCCCTACGTGGAGGGAAGTGCAGCCGCGGGCCGGACGCCTGCAAATGCCCGACTACCTGAAGCTGGTTTTTGACCTGGCGAAGAAGAACAACAAGCGGATTGGATTGCGAATTCAGATGTGCGCGCCAGACTATACGCACGATGCGGCCCTCCCGGATTTTGTCCTCGAAAAGGTACCGAAAGTTGATCTGGTGCCTAGCGATCAGGAAGGCAGCGCTTCAGCAAAGAGATATTTGGAGAACCCGTATTCGCGTTATCAGCCCCGGTTTGACCATTCTTTTTTTCAGCAGGCATTCAAAGAACTGGTTGGCCAGTTGGCGGCGGAATTCGACGGCAACCCGCTCATCGAGTTTATTGACACTTTCATGTATGGCTTCTGGGGTGAAGGGCACACTTGGCCATTTGCCAACAATCCTTTCCCTGATTACCTGACAGCAGAGCGCACCTGGACTAATATGCTCGACGTCCAGCTCGAGCACTTTAAGAAGACTCCCCTGCTGACCAATACTCAACCGGACTACAGCCGGGTTGGAAATTCGGAACTGGTAGACCGCACGGTCCGCAGCAACAATTGGATTCGCAGCGACACCATTTTTATCGAAAACGAGCAGATTGAAGCGCTCAGCAACCGTCCACCTTGGATTGCCGGGTTGCTTGAGCAGGGTCTTCCTGGTAAACCTCCCGATCCACACGCCGGACATGAAGGAATATCTCCGGCAGAGAACATGATCGCTCATGTGATCGATGTCGGGGCGAACTATTGGTCGCTCTGGAACTTTCACCAGATCAGCGCAAAAAATCTGATGAGCTACTACCAAGCTTATCCGGCAGCGTTCGACCGGATCAATCGCCGAATTGGTTATCGGGTGAGGCCGTCTTTCATCTGGAGCTATAAGGACAGCAGTTACCTGGGGCTGATCATTGGCTTCACAAATGACGGCATCGCGGGCGTGCCGGGCGTGTTGAGGGTGACCGTGGAGGGCCAGGATGGAAAGGTGCTCACCAGCGGTTGTCTGGACGCCGGTTACCCGTTGCCGGGCAAGATTCGCCAGGCACAGTTCGTGCTTCCGGGCACGACGGATTGGAAGGGATTGAAACTTAGAGCTGAGGTCGAGGTTAAGGGAATGCGCTATCCCGTGCGGTGGGCTTGTCACCAGAAACTGAACGACGACGGCTCGCTCACGTTGCGCCCCAACCTCCGTCAGCAGGTCTAGGCAGCAGTTGTTGATGCAAAGAGGCAGGTGGATTCCGGCCATTGGGGAAACGTCGGGAGGGTACACAATGCGGCGGAGAGATTTTGTAAAGACAGGGGCACTCCAGGTGCGATCAGTCTTCTGCCTCCGCAAATGTGGGCGGATGTACCCGACCAGTTGTGGGAGGGCTAGCCGCGGACGTGTTTAACTTTCAACTTGTGTCGTCGCTTCTGGCTTGAGGGCCAAACCGAAGACATTGATCTGTCTACTCTTTTGTTTGCTTCGCGTCTCCGTCTTCGTACCAGAAAACTGCGCCCTTGGTAATTGTGGGAAGGATATAGGATGTGCGGCTATCAGACTCGTGAACGCCGCTGACCTCCTGTACATCGCCAAGAAATGGGAGAAAGAACGCCTTCCCTTTGCCGGCCTTCGCAATGCGGACGCGCACTCCAGTTTGCGGCGTCTGCACGGGATTCACCCGGCTGCGCAATCCGGCAAAATTTGCGAAAAAGATGTGCGTGTTCCCTTCGACGGCTGCAATTGAGGTCGCGACCATGGGTGACGCCGTCACCTCAACCTCGGTCGTATTCTTCAGGCTTTTCAAGAACTCCGCTTGCGAGTCAGGGTCCGCTCGCTCGAAGTCGCTTTCGATCGCGCTCATGTACTCTTTCCCCGGACATCGCGGGAACCGCGTCACATTGGCTGTTTCACCCAGTTGTGTCGCATCGGTGCCGGTAATCGCCAGGGTGCGGCCCTTCTCGACGAACTTTCGCAGCCAGTCTTTTTCCTGGTCATGCAGAATGCGGACATCGGGAAGAACCAGCGTCTCCCCCTTGAACTCCGCCAGATTCCGGGGCGTGACCACCTGAAACTCCCAATGCTTTTGCATCAGGAGAACCAGGATTCCCCGGTAGGAACGGATAAACTCGTCAGCAAAGATGTTCCGCGTGTCCGGAGAGAAGTACACACCCACCGGATGCACCGGGTTCCGCGGCAGGTAGAAGGTTTTCTCGTGGGCTTGAATCCAGGAAAATATCTTCTTCCTGGTCGGCAGGTCATTCGACCCAGCCATCGAATGCCCGGGCGCGTCCCAGAAATTCGCTCCCGCCATGATCTCTGACATGGCCAGATTCATCATGGCCTCAGTCTTGTCGACGTTCTTATCGCCGTCCCAAGAGTAGTTGAGAATCCACGTCGCCTTGCCTTCCGCGAACGCGCGGAAGGAATGCATCCCCACCTGATACTCAAACCAGGCCAAGGGCTTTCGCGCCGAGGCCATCCCGCCCGAGCCAAACGAGTACTCATGTGCAATCGCGTCCACCACCCCGTACAGGCTGTACACGTCGGCTCCCACCCGAACCGCTTGCTCCTCGATCCCCGGGTAAATCTCCGGGATTGTCTTGATCTCCGGGTTCACCGATTTCGCGTTCTCATCAATCTCATGCATAAACTCCGTGAAAGTCCTAATCCTAAACTCCACCCACTTGCGGAAATTGGGGTCAGAGAAGTCGCCCAGCTTCAAATCCTTCTTCGCATCCAGCCCCGTCTCCTTCTTGAACGC
>WNFC01006760.1_pt1 | contig 15815 bp, 21 predicted proteins | sample 5400541 | NCBI WGS metagenome assembly WNFC01 (sample SAMN13153342, study PRJNA577476) | soil metagenome | isolation source: 120 cm saprolite under Douglas fir tree site 2 hole 2 replicate 1 | place: USA:California | collected 2015-04-18
TTTACACCGTGCTTGCTCGGAGGCGAGGACATGTTACGCAGGATTTGCCAAAAGCCGGATCGCCGCTTTACACGGTGAAGGCACTAATCCCAGTCATTGATGCAAATGGATTCGAAACAGACCTACGGACGGCGACACAAGGGCAAGCTTTCTGCTCACAGGTGTTCGATCACTGGGCAATAGTGCCAGGTAAGCGGTCTAAGCCTATATTTGCCGAACTTATCACGTAGACGGCATGTAGGCGATCCGACGGACACAAATATCAAGCTTCGACCGCTCGAGCCAGCCTCTGGACAGTCACTGGCGCGAGATCTGGTGTTAAAGACGCGTCGGAGAAAAGGACTTGGAGACCAAATTGCTGTATCTAAGTATCTGGATGACGAGTTTGTGGTAAGTGATGATTCGGTCTATATGGCAGAGGGAGCGATGATGACTAAGCAATGAATAAGCTCGCACTGTCGGCGTCTGGCCACGCAGACTTGCTCGGGTAACCGTGGGAAATGTTGATTTGGCAAGGGATAAGGGATAAGTTGGGTTGTTGCATACGTGGCACAAAAAATGCTGTAAATAAACAGATTTTATATTTAATTGCGCGTTTTTCCCTTTGAGGCTCACTTTGCGTTCCCAACCTTCCTTTCTCTCTACTTCCACCACTCTTCTTCCTCTTGGTCCTTCGTATCTCAATCATGCGAAGCGTTGCGCTCCCTGCTCTTCTTGCCGCTACTTTAGCGTACTCTATGTCGCCGGCGAATGACCAACCGGTCTTCAAAGTAGGCATCAAAATCCACACCGTCTCACCTCTTTTCTGACATTCCACGCGTAAAGCCCACGGAAATCAAAGGTCATTTCATAGAACAGTTCACCGAAGGCTGGGAAGACCGGTGGACTCCCTCTGAGGCTACTAAGAAGACTCCCGTTGGCAGTGAAACTTTTTCTTATGTTGGCAAATGGTCTGTCGAAGCATCTTCGACGTCTGTCATCGAAGGCGACCATGGTCTCGTTGCAAAGAGTATCGCGTCCCATCATGCCATTTCTGCCCCGTTCGGCAAGCCAATCGACACTTCGGACCAGCCCCTTGTCGTTCAGTATGAGGTTAAATACCAGAAGGGCGGCAATTGTGGTGGTGGATACGTCAAATTGCTTGAGGATGGCTTCCAGTCTAGTGGAAAGGAATTCGATGACAAGACGCCCTGGGTTATCATGTTTGGTCCTGACCTCACTTGTCCTGGCACAAAGGTTGGTTTCCACCTCTGTTGCCTACATGACTAATCTGACTTCCGCTGTGCCATTTATCTAGCTTCATTTCATCTTCCGTCATAAAAACCCGAAGACGGGCGAGTACGAAGAGAAGCACTTGACTGCCCCTCCCAAGCCCTCTATTGACAAAACTACTAATCTTTACACACTCTTTGTACAGTCAGTTTTATCGTCACATGTCCACATTCCCGTATTGATTACTCTCCCAGCCCTAATAATACCTATGACGTCTGGGTCAACGGTGAAAGTGTCAATCGTGGCAACCTTCTTGAGGATTTCACTCCCTCGGTCAACCCGCCTGCCGAGATAGACGATCCGGAGGACAAGAAGCCTGCAGATTGGGTCGATATCAAACGCATCGCAGATCCCGATGCCACGAAGCCCGATGACTGGGACGAGGATGAGCCCTATGAGATCCTTGATGAGGATGCCGAGAAGCCCGAAGGTTGGCTCGATGATGAACCCTCGACTGTCCCTGATCCTGGTGTGTACTCTCGGCGTGTTGATTGTCTCCTACTTATGCTTTCCATCCAGATGCCGAGGAGCCCGAAGAATGGGATGACGAGGAAGATGGTGACTGGATCGCACCGACTGTTCCAAACCCCAAGTGCGACGAGGCTCCTGGTTGTGGCGAGTGGAGGCGGTAAATGAGTCCGTTTTCTTGCCACTATTACTACCCCTAATACCTGTGTTGCAGCCCGTACAAACCGAACCCGCTTTATAAGGGCAAATGGTTCGCTCCCTTGGTCGACAACCCAGCCTACAAGGGCGAGTGGGCCCCTCGGAAGATTTCCAACCCTGATTACTTCGAGGACCTCACCCCAGCAAAGAGCCTCAATAAGATCGTGCGTCAGATACATTCGAGTTTTCTTGTGCTCACCTGTGTGAATAGGGTGGTGTTGGTATTGAGCTTTGGACCATGACCGAGGACATCCTCTTTGACAATCTCTATATCGGCCGCTCTGTTGACGATGCCAAGGCCTTTGCCGCGGAAACCTTCGATATTAAGCACTCGCTCGAGAAGGCTGCGGACCAGGTCGCCGTTTCTGAGGATGAGGATGAACAATATGAACTCACCTTCGCTGAGAACCCGGTTGAATTCCTTCGAAACAAGGCCTTCAAGTTCATCGCGATTGCGCGGGTTGACCCCGTTGCTGCTTTCAAGACCCAGCCTGAAACGGGTGTCGCCCTTGCTGGTGCTCTTCTCACTTTCTGTGGTATGCTCGGCGCACTCTTTGGTCTTGTTGGAAGCCAGCAGAGGACTGTTACCAAGGTTAGATTTCTTCCTGGCTATTATCTTCGCCAAGTTATAATCTGCTGTTGCATCTGTACAGCCTTCGAAGAAAACCGACGCCCCTACCCCCGACGATAAAAACGTTAAGGAGAAGGCTCCTGTTGCACCCGCCGGTGAAAAGAAGGCTGAAGATACTCCGTTGAAGAAGCGGAAGTGAAAGTTGACACTACTATTTGCACTTTGGATGCCTGACCACCAAGGGTACCACCGTGCAGCCGTGGGTGTTACTGGGAGGCACTGACGGGATTTGCGTTGGTTGTTAGTGGGATGCGATGGACGTGCTATCAACTAGTAGATAGCTGACTGCTGAGATACTCCTTTATGGTTTATTATGTAGAACTTTTTCGTTCCAATGCATTCCTGGTCCATCTGTCGTATCATCGTGAGTCGTGAGAGGGTTCTCTTGGCGCCGTCAGTGTACATGGCGGTTCGAGTCTGCGGCGGTACGAGCTGTAGTCCAAGGGCTGCATGACCAGTGTACTTATGACATGGTGATGGGGTACAAACAGACGATATAAGTTATGATTGCGAACATGGTCTATGCTAATACAGCATACATAGAGTTGTCGTCCTACAGCTCTATACGGACCGCTGCTGAAATATTTCAAAGTAGGTTGCATATTCGTCCGCGGTCATCAGGTCGTGGTGCTCCTCTCCTACTTGAGAGAACGGCATTGCTTTGCCATCCACTGAAAAATGAAGGTCCATTGAGCACGACATAAAGAAAGCGCCCGGGAAAGAAAAATCAAAATCAAAGAGAAGGCGGCAAAAAGAGGACAGACCATAAACAAGGGGATCTTCCTCCCCCACCACCACGTCCACGTCCACGTCCACGCCCTCCGCATCCGGCGCCGAGCTTTCCACGCCATTCATGGGGAGGACGGGCAGCAGCAGCAGCAGCTCCTCCCCATTCTCTTGTCCCTGCTGACCCTGGCCTTGACTCCATCCGTCGCCGTCGCCGTCGCCGCTGACTCTCGCCTGCTTCCGTTCCGCGTCGCCTTCGTTCTCCACTGATCTCGACCGTTTGTTGTGCTCGTTGAGCGAGTCGAGATACTCGACGTGCGGCTTCCTGTCCTCTTCGAAGCCCGGGGTGGAGAACTCGCCGTCAGGCGTGTGTTGCGTCGATGGCGCGGCCGAGGCTGCCAAAGACGCGTAGTACTGGTCGTAGTCTTTTTTTTTTTAAGAAAGAAAGAAAGAAAATAAAGGTGTGTGAGAGAGGAGAGGGTTGCACGGATTCGGTAAGGACGCAGCTGTGGGATGTGGGTGATCGCTTACAGTCTGCCTCGTTGCCCTCTTTCATGGCTGGTTTGACATCCTCGTCCTCGTCTGCTTCGTCGGCGGTGGCCTGAGCCTGCAACGACGACGGCCGGACGACCTTGCCCAACCCTATCAGACTCTCGTCGAGGCTGCCGGGGCTCACCACCGCTGGCGCGGAGGCGGCACTTTGGGCGTTCTCTTTGATGCCGAGTGCCGTCAAGTCTCCAGAGATCGTGCTCTTGAGATGCCACGCTGGCATGATGTTCTGCTGCCTCTTGGCCGCGGCCTCCTCGTCCCGCTCTCTGCGAACGGTCTCCTCGTCCTTGTCTGTGGTCAAGACGATGCCGATGCCATCCTCCTGGCGTCTCTCGCCCGTCGAGCCGGCCACTTTCAGGCCGTTGCCGGGTTCGCCGGCACCCTTTTGGGCAGCAGCGTCCAGCGCAAAGTGTTTGGTGATATATTGCGATATGTCAAAGCTGCAACACACATTGCCACGGGAAAAAAAAAAGTCAGAACGACCGGTCGTATGATATGCCCGCTGCGTGGCGCGGGATCATGCTTACTGGGGCATGACCATCTCCTCGCTTTTTCGGAGGCCTTCCCGTATGAAGCGCATTTGATAGTTGAAGCGCTGCATTCTGTCTTGACTCCCTCGTACGTTCTCCGCATTTTCGTTATCGACAAGTTCTGTTCCACAGTCTTCGCAGATAAAGATCCCACGCTCGTAATCTGCAATCCTGTCCGCGTCCAAAGGGGTGTATGACCTATTACATAGCGGGCATATATACCCTTTGTTGTCGAGTTGCTGAGGAAGGTTGGTTATAGAAAGATTATGTATCTGGTGTAGGACTCACGTTGCGCAAGCCCGTGTCAATGACGCGATGCATCTCGGCAACTCTCCACTTGACTACATTGCAGAAGCGCTTGTAGTCGACATAAAAATATTGCCTGCCCACAGAACGTTGTGCTCCTTCTTTGAGTTCGTTCTGACGGTGGCTACAGCGAACGGGTCAGTCGGTTTAGACCCAAGGCCCCTTGCAGTTTCGGGTCGAAAGTGAAAGCTCACGCTTGTATCAGCCCATCATTTTCCAGAGTGGCCATGAGCTTATTGAGCTCTTTGACCTGCAGCCCAACCCTTCCTGCCAAGTCATCGTCCTTGAGGCTGAGTGATCGGGATAAATAACAGTGAAAAAGAGCGGGCCCCTGTGTCGAGGGGGGGCTTGTATTAGTCTAGTAAAGGGCGCACTCACACCTGGTGCCGGGCTAGCTGGTCCATGACCACGATGAACCGGGGATCGTAGAACGCGCGAGTAACATGCTGAACCAAGAGGTATAGGGCAGCTCTGCTCTCTTCAGTTAACATAAGGACACGCCTTCAAACGGACGCCGGTGAAAGGGAAGATGGGAGGATGGGCTGCCGACAAAGGAGGATCCTCAACGGCACGGCGGAGTGCCACACGGTTCCCGTCGAATTGATCTAGAGTGCCCTGCACCGTGAGTATGAGTAGCGCATCATGAGAGTCGGAACGTGCTGCGTAACAGATACAGTGTGAAAAAGGTGTTCCAAGTGCGGTCCCTCTAACAATGCCCCTCGTGGTGGTTGCGGCGGAAGAGAGTCAGACCGTCTACCAACTGACTAAACGTGTCCCATTCCCACCCCTCCAGTGCCTCTCCATCAATTCAATATCTATCATTACGCCGTTGTCTAGTCTATGCTATTTGCAAGTAATGTCACCAAGTCCGTTTCACAACTCGCTCTGTTAGAACCTCTAATGCGCCCCTAGCGTCACTCTCCGGCAAGTGCTGCAAGGTCTCCAGTGCCTTGTTGGCATACGCGCACGCGAGCTCTCTCGTACGCTCTACCCCGGACGACCGTCGAACAAGGTCCCGAGCCTGAACACGCCCCCCTGTCAGTCAGCAGCGCAGAGATAACAAATGCGGTCCACATACCAGCTCGACGTCTCCCTCCTTCTCAAACTTTCGCGCGATGAGGGCACCCATCTCAGGGTGTTCTTCCCATGCGTAGAGTGCTGGGCCCGTCGCAAGTCCCAACTGTAGGTCGGCGCCGCCAGGCTTCCCGAGCGCGGCCTCTCCCGACTCGTAGTCCAGGACATCATCGACGAGCTTATGAGTCGCCGCCATTGGTACCACGACAGACAGGCACAGAGACACGATCGACGTACCTGGAAGGCGATGCCGAGGTTCCGACCATAAGCATACGCGACCTCTTTCCAAACCTCACCCTCCCTAGCACCACCGAGGACAACGGCCGCGCGCGCGCCCTTCGCCATGAGGCTCGCCGTCTTCAAGTACGTCTTCTTCAAGTAGATATTCCAGCTATCTCCGCCCACGTACGACGCGCCGACGAGCGCCGCGCTCTGCTGCGCCACCTTGTTCATCTGCAGGATCTCCCCCTCGACGAGGTTAGCGATGACACTAGCGATGAGCTCGACGACCTCGCTCTCCCCGAGGCGCGAGAGCGCCGCGCTCGCGCGCCCGAGCAAGAAGTCCCCGCCGAGGATGGTGTACTTGTTCCCAAACGCCGCAGGCGCGGACGGCGCCCCGCGACGCAGGTCGGCGCGGTCGATCACGTCGTCGTGCAACAGCGACGCGACGTGTATCATCTCGACGATCTGCGCGAGCCGCGTCTGCGTCGGGAGCGGCGCGACGTCGTGCGCGAGCGCCAGGGAGGACTCCGACGAGGCCGGCCGCCGCGACGGGGGAAAGGACGGCGGGGGCCTGGGCGGACGCGGGGGCACGAGGGAGAAGACGGAGGCGAAGGAGGCGGTGTGGTCTGGCATGCTCGGGTTCCAGTCGTTCAGCACGTCAGGGCGCGAGAGCGGGCGGTCGAGCTCCTCCGCGCGTCCGCCCGCGCCCTCGCATTCGGCAGCCCATTTTTTCTGGTCCCAGTCCGAGCCTAGGCCGTTGGTCGCGCGCGAGAAGAGGAGGATGAGCAATGGCCGAAGTTGCTTGGAAGGGTGTAGGAAATAGTATTTGGCAATGTCGGTGAGGGTGGGGTGGCGGATCCGAGCAGGTTCAAGAGCCTCTCTTTGAGGTGGTCTAGCTGGGGTTTCAACAATAAATAAGGGTCCGGAGGCGACGACGCCAGGTCGGGTTGGTGAAGAATTGCTTCCGTTTTTGGACGCGTCGCATATGCAGGTTTTTGCGCGACTCTGTGAGCGCTGTAAGGCCTGCTTTGGGACCATGAATGATGGGAGCGAAAGAGACCGATGCTACGAGAAACAGGGCATCGTGTCATAATTCACCTCTTAGGTGGAGCGGTACGACTGCGTTGCGCGTTGGGGCGGACGACGAGATGGCGTGACGACAGCCCGGCTTACGCATCAAAATCCCGGCATTCTCCCCGTCCCCGGCCTACTCTCATCTCCCAGGACTTCCAGACCAACATTATATATATTATATACGGTATAATGATACTGTCGTAATTGTGTAAATACCCGGCGACTCTAGAATACGAAATACATGGGGGTAGCCAGTGGGAATCAGCAATGATGGTCGTACAAGTACGACAATTGAAAAGTCTAGTATGTATCATGTGAAGCTTGTGTAAACTGAAAGCGAATAGTAGAGCCAATTAGCAGAACAACAGTACTTTTGTGAAGACAAAGTGAAAGGGACGATGATCTCAACGGCCGCGTCGTGTTGCAGGAGGGCTTGGCGTCGACGCGGAGGCGGCCGCCAAGGGCTTACGAAGCCTACTGACGGGACGCGACAAGTGTTGAATCAATTCTCTTCCCTGTGAAAGCGACGAACGTCAATCCAGGGGGTCGCGTGAGCAGAACGTACGAGGCACATACCTTGGCCTCGAGATCGTCCCACCCAACGGCTTCAGTGGCGCCGAGTGCCACCAACATCAGAGGCTTATTGGACGCATTATCTGTGTTGGCGCTGTTCGTGGGTGACGAACCGGTGGTGGGGTGGGTTGTTGCGGCCGCGTCTTGGACACCCATGACGAGGATGCGCCCGAGCTAATGATTGACTTTTGATATCAGAGCTGAAATATGACGGACAGTACCAACCTCGCTATCCACCATCCCGATGCCCTGATCAGCGACCTCGAGCCAGATCTCGCTGCTCAGACCGACGACTACGCGGACGTCGTCCTTTGACCGGGTCGAGTCACAGGCATACGAAACCAGCTGGCCATTGGGGGTCAAGAGAGCGGCAGTATGCAGACCTGAAGAGCTGATGACCTGAGAAAGAAGCCTGTGTAGGGTTGCAAGGACAAGCATAAGTTAGAGGGTGAAGCTTCAAGTTGCGGTCACCACAGGAACAATTAAGAAAAACGTCAGAGCGGCAACTTCCGATGGCGACTCACGGTGGTGCCTTGTCTCCGATGACGCACGATGACCGCTGTCGCCGTAGCATCAGTACGTTCAGTACGAGACTACTCAACGACCGGGCTCTTATGCAGAATCAAGTCAAAGGATGTTATGGAATCACAAAATGTTGACGTGGGAAGTCATTGATGTAGAAATTTGATATATTGCTGTCTGTTCGGCTATGTGCACTACTACCTCTTACCAAGTTCAGACCGGATGTAGTTTAATGCAGACCCTGCTCGCAACCATTTAAGCTGATCGCTCGACATTGTATGCTTCGTCGTGATTTCGAACGACTCTCCAGCATCCGTCGTAACTTTGACACGGACAGCTGCGTCGGGTTGACCTGAAATAAGATCGTGGACTCCCACTGTCTCCACAACAGCTCCGGAACCAATCCGGCCATAGTCGCTCTTGTCTGCGAACCACAAGGGCAGGATTCCCTGCTTCTGTAAATACCAATATACCTTTCATATCCGACAGAGCAGTGATGACGAACAAAAATGTTACCTTCAAATTGGTTTCGTGGATACGGGCGAACGAACGCGCGATAATCATTGCGCAGCCTATCAAACAATGAGCAACAAAGCCGAGCGACAAGGAGCATGAGATCTACCGTAGAAACGTGGCTGCAAGGCAGCGTGCTCGCGGGCACTGCCTTCGCCATAATTCTCGTCCACAATGAGCGCCCAAGGTTGTCCCCGTTCCCTGAATTTCTTGGCCACTCCTGGTATTGTATCTGAGGTCGGTTGTCCTGGGCCGTGATCATGATCAAGAGCAATGTTTACTTCTCCATTTTCGTCATTGACGGCCTGGTCATTAATTGGTACTGAGTCCACATGCATGACATCCGTTCGGGCTTACAGTGATTACTGAGGGTGGATGGGGAAAGTCAGTTCCATATCACCGCGTCCAGAGAAACAGCTCACAGAGGTTCTCTGAGATATTGGAGAGGTGTCCCTTGTATTTGAGCCAGGGACCCTAGTCGAAGAGACACTAAGCCACCGCCGATAAATAACGAGGGAAACTTACAGCAGCGGAAATATGGTCTGTGGTGCACTTTCCTCTGACCCTCATTAGCACCTTCATCCGCGGTAGTTCCATGATGGTTCCATCGTTGAAATGAGAAGGGAAAGGCTCTAGCACTTCAAGTCGCTGCGAATCAGGGCGAATTATGACTTCAGTCTCAGGGTGAGGGTCTGGCATCGGTGATGGTTGATACGAGATATCACCGAGTGCGAAACCTGACGACGGGAGGTCCTGTCCCGAGGGCGCGTTGAATTGGAATCGCTCCCCAGATGGCAGGGTCAACGAGTCGGTCATGGGATTGAAGGAGAGCTTCCCAGAGAACGCCATGGCGGTCACAATCGTGGGTGAAGCGAGGAAATTCATCGTGAGGCTATTACCGTCATTTCGTGACTTGAAGTTGCTAAATCAAAAATGTAAGCCTGTCGCGCTCAAGAGAGGAGAGCCCTACCGGTTGAATGAGGTCAAAATCGCTTTGTACGAGTCAACATACATTCAAAGGAACAGCGTATGACCTACCATTCGTGCCCTCTTTTGTGTCCTCGCGTTTCCACTGCAGAGACGAGTACATGAATACACACTTGAGCCAATGCGATGCGATGTACCTGCCCAATGCAAGGTCCGCAAGCATTCGCCAAGACGACGGCCCCAACGTCCTCAAGGACCCCTGTTATTTTGTCGCGTTCCATTGTTGCTCGAATTTGTTCTGATCCGGGGGTGCAGAGAAAGGGGACCTACAGACTGTCCAGAAATGATCAGACAGCTGACGGTTGCACATACCTTGGACGATAGTCCAGCCGCTCGCGCCTGCCGTGCTAAATCTGCTACTCGCGTCTGGGGCACAACCGTTCCAGTTGGCATCGTATCGCAATTCACGCCAGTGACTTACCATATCCTCGTACGAACTATTTGTGCAAGAGCCAATTAGGCTCGCGGATATCCTGTCCTCCCAGCCGTTTTCCTGCACAAACGATGCAAATTTGGACAAGGGGGTTGCTAAATCCGGAGTAAAAGGCCCGTTGACTGTGGGCTCGATGCTCGATAGATCCTGTTGGCGTAAGCTGGCTTGTTAGAGAACGAAGATAGATACACTCACGATCTCAATCAATTCATCATACTCCGCGCCAGCATCGGCACTCAAGAACCCCTTGGCAGCGGCTTCATCAGCAGCGCGAGCCACTGGACCGCGACGCGTCGCATGAAGATAGGCTTGCATGCTAAGGGTATATGGGAATGTTGATGTCGTTGCACCTACTTCCGCCCCCATGTTGGCGATTGTCGCAAGACCTACGTGCACATGAATACCAAGCTCCCAAAGGAAAAGGGAAGCTGGTACCGGTGCATGATTGACTAATGATTCCAGGTCCGAAATACTCGAGAATCCGGCCGGTACCACCCTTGATGAGTGTCAGCGGGCATAAGAAAATCAATTACGACGCCTAACTCCTAACTTTAACCGTGAGCTTTCCAGCGAGGTAGAGGATCAAATCTTTTGGTGTAGCCCAATCGTTAAGTTTGCCCGTGACGTGTATGCCTGTACGACTCATCAATGTGTAGAAGAAAGGCGGTGGATAAGGACGAACCAACAACGTTGGGTGCCTTGAGTTCCCAGGGCGTTCCGGTCATAGCATCAACTGCATCAGCGCCACCGACTCCGATTGCGAGCATCCCAAGGCCACCAGCGTTGGGTGTGTGCGAGTCTATGAACGAAGGCTTAACTGAGGGCCAATACAATGGTAGATTTCTAGTCACCTGTACCAAGCCTGGAGGAGACGGATGAACCAAGCAGATCGACAATAACAAAACCAGTCTCACATGAGCATTCCAGGAGCGGCATAGTTCTCGAGCACGATTTGATGGATAATCCCAGAGCCCGGTCTCCAAAATTCTATGCCGTATTTCTTGGCCGCGCTCTCTAGAAAGTCGAATACTTCCTGGTTAGAGGCAATAGAACGCTGCGTGCAAATGTAAAGATGGTTACATCCACCCGAGAAAAAACCACAGGATCAACGACTGTACCTTCAAGTCTGCATCAGCTCCGGTAGAAGCCTGAATCAAATGGTCGCAATGGATGCTGGTGGGAACAACTGTCCTGTCAAGCCCGGCGCTCATAAACTGCAATCTGTATGACCAGCGCGAAGATGAGTGAATGCAAAGTCATCTCCAGTAAGTTCCTCACAAAGCCATCCTAATGTGGTCGAATACGACATAAATTTAGTCGATGAGACCAAGTGCAATGGAAATCTCACTGAGCGGAGGCATCTTGCATGGCTACTCTCTCTGGCCGGAGTCGGAGGTAAGTTGTGCCTCTCTGAATACCACCACCACCGATTCCATTCTCGGGATCGTAGAGATGACTGTAGAGTATCTTCTCGGCCAGAGTGAGAGGCCTGTTAAGCCGCTTCCGTATTTTGGCCAAGTTGTCGAGAAGTACGGCATAGGGCGGTGTGATAGACGAACACGGTTTTTCTGGAGCAGACGCGTAGGTCGCAAGTGATCGCGTAAGTCCTGGGGGTGCCCAACGCCGTAAGGTCACCCGGAAGGACATGGCGAGAGTCCGGAGATCGACAAGAGATTTTCGCACGTCTGTTCCATTGGCGATCTGTCGACAGGGTCACTCGGAAGTACCCGGCGCTGGGAACGTGAATTGAACTTGGCAACCCTGGCACTGAGTGCTGAGTATCAGACTAGAGGTGGGGTGGAATTGACAACTCAATGACTTGTTCGGAAGAACGTCGAAAAGTTGGGTGAGCACAATTCCAAAACACTCGATCAATGTGGTGAGTCTCGGATCCCCACATCACAAACGCCCTCGCCCTTGTGTCATCTCTCGTCTGTCCGGAACTCTTTTCGCGCCACCACCGACAATTTACTAGACTCAGGGATAATATTATTCAACGCCGATTGGCAAATGCAAAGTGACTGGGGTTTTTTTTATTCACCACATGTGACATTGACCTGCTTGTTGCGACCAAATCGCGGCGACCTCAAGCCTGGGCTGTGGGCTTCCATCATCAATCAAGGTTCTCGCGGTTTCCGCGCTGAGAGTTCCTACGGCGTGCTTTGGTGCTCTTAATGGATCCCGTAGTACCGGCATCGAGCTCTGAATCCACGCTCGGGGCATTCGGAAGTGTGGTGACTGAGCCTCTCTTCGTGGTCTGTATCGGACCAAAGTTCTTCTTCCCAGATATCCGCGTGCCCTTCACACATCCACCAAGGTGGATCCGTTTGTCCTCCAGACTCGGCGAACGACGACGCTCTGACCTCTCAGGCCGACGATCTTCAAATGCCTGAAGGATAACATGTCTTGTCGGACCGCAGCACATCATTTTAACCATGCCGTGGAGCTCTCGAAGCCATTTTGCATGCCCCTCCACCTTGACAAACTCACCCGCTTGCTCAGGTTTGGAGTCGTGAGTTAATAGCACTGCAGTGTTCAATTTCACTGCCCTACGACCTGTACCAAATGAGTGCATCCCCACTTAGATATAACAAAGGGGATGGGACCCTGCATTACCACAAGGGTTCCACTCCTTTCCACCCTTTGGCCCGTTGTTCCCAATACCCTCCTGCATAGACCCATTCATCACCCTCAAGTCTAAACCATTGAGGTTCGCGATCCTGCCCCAGTCTCCGGCGCTCTCGCTGCAGCTTTTCCAAACGTTCCTTTTCCGCCTCTGCGCGATTGAGATTGCCCTCTTCTAGTGCGCGTACGTCCGGACGGAAGCGTGAGTCCGTCGGCGGGAGTCTATCTTGCAGATCCGCAGTGACCTCGTTAAGTGTGATACCCCAAGTTGTGAAGCCATAGTAATCGAGAGTATTTTTTGGGAAAGGCGCCACCCTCCACAAGACTTGAAGGTGATTGGGACTTAGTTTGCGCGCGAAACCCTCATCCCATTTCCCCTCAAGGTTGGTCTCGATCTCTCCTGTAGGGGAGTACACAGCGCCATAAACTTGATTGGGTACTCCCCAGTAACCTGACTCCCTAAACTCGACCACGCAACAAGCCCCGGTTGAGACATTGTCGATCGTCATGTTACCGGTATGTTCGAAATACTTGGTACCCATCATCAAATTCCGCATGAAGGAAGAGGGCTTTGTCCTGAAAGGCATAATGTCACGCTCTGTTTTATGCAGCATGGTGGGGTTCGGTGATTACCATTGGTAGTGATCAGCTCCAATCTTGACGTGATTTATGCCAAGGGGGATAATTTCTAAGCTTTTGCCTGGAAGACGGGTGTAACGAAGTGAGCGATTGTCGGTCAGATGCCTGCCAGTCCGCCACGCACCCCAAAACTTTGTTTTCCCAGAAGACGTGGAATACAGCTCCCAACCTTCGCCTTCCGCGTGGTAGGCAATAATCACAGGGTTGTGGCTGACTTTTTCAGAAATGAACTTCAGTTCCGGTATCTCAAATGTTTCCGCAAGTAGAGGGTTGCTGGTTAAGTTTGCCTGAACACTCATCAACGGAAGTGAAACTATAGGAACTCACAAGCCTTTCCGGCTAGACCGGTGCCGTGTATGCGCATAGCCGGATACCGCGAAAGCCGCAACGAAGCATATACGCTCAACAGGGTCTTGAGTTTGGGAAGCTTCACGGAGGAGATCGTAATATTCAACTTCCTCTGCCGCTCGTTGAAGGGCCGTGAGAGGCTCGTTGAATGTCAAAGGGAATGAAATACTAGCGAGGTCCTTTCCACGGAGGGAGTAAGGAAGAACTCAACACATAAGGCATCAATAGAATGCACCTTGCCGACGTTCTTCTTGAACAGAGCGAATAAGCTGCCCTCGTCTGCAACTGGGCCACTTGGTAGCGACATCCGATGTGCCACTAGCACTTGTTGAGCGCCAGTTCTCACTCCGCGTTCGCTGGTTGCAAGCGAAAGGCGCCCCTCTCCTTCCTCTTCGTCTGTGTCGGACGATTCTCCAGACGCGATGGAGTTACCCTGCCCGTCTAACGCCGGTATGCGATCTTCAGCTGCACCGGCCTCCAAGGGCAGAGGATCAAGGAAGAACTCTTCAGCGCCGTCAGGTTCGTCCGTTGCATCAAACCAGATACTACCCCCGTCACTCAGGGAAGTGACAGTAGATGCCCAGGTCTTCCGGGCCATAGGGCTCGCAAATCGTGCTGGGGAGTGGCTCTCGTCAGATTTCTCCTCGACAGTCGATGGTAGTGGGGACCCTTGAACGCTAGAGGGGTTGTTTTCTGGGAATGGGATCAAGCCACTCAGAGCTACGTGTTGAGCCTTCAACGCATCAATCGCTAATTGGAGACGATCATAGGGGTTGGTGGAGGTTCCTTCGTCTATTAGAGACGACTTGTCATCGGTGGTTGAGACCACTTCCGCTGGGGTGTGTCCTGGATGTTGACCTTTGTTATGTTAGACCGACACATCCAGGGTGTGAAGGGGGAGAGTATACTCACTCTTCCTGAAGAGACCGAACACGCCTTCCTTTGGCGCGTCCTTCGGTTTGGAAGAACTCGGGATGCGGCTTTTATGTTCCACTTGCTGCCAGGCCTGCACAGCGTTTTCCAGCTCTTCGATGGTCTGCGTGATGGATGAGGCGAATCCCAGTATAGTACCAACTGCACTAACGACACGCATTTCGCCCAACAAACCCGAAGTCTTGCTGGCTTGACTGAAGCCTACTCTTGACGCGACCCTGCCAATGGAGGACTTGCGTCCGGGTTGCAACAGTCGGGGATCCAGGAAGGGGATAGTGAAATTACTTGATTCATTCAGTGTCAGTCGACAAAGTGGTTGAAATTCCCTCACCGAAGCGCGGTCATCCACGCATTAAAGTCCTCAGTGTTCATGCATTTTATATGAAAAGTAGCCTTCTCTGTGTCGACGTGTATGTCTTTGGACCTAGTGGCGGAGGAAAGAGCGGCTTGTGGCATCGACAGCTCGTCTCTAATGGGCTTTCCAGGTCCAAAGGAGTAACATAGGCGACCGTCTTGATATAATATAAAGTATCTCCGCGCGAAACCTTTGGTCTTGTTAGATGGTGGGGTATGAATGAATGAATGAAAGGCATACCCTGCATCCTTTTCCGCCTCTTCTTCAAAACCCATCCCTGGTGTACGATCGCTAGGGGATCGAGAGGGGACATGGTGTGTGCAGGTGAGATGAGAGGGCGGCGGTTCGAAGGAGTTGGATACATTAATAATGTTCCGTCGACGTGTCGTGGGAGGACAACCGAGGAGGGAGCTGATAGGAGATGGTCTTAAAGAAGCTCTGGGGTAAGGACTACGCTAGCGGACTCTTAATAAAGCGCTAATATATGCGCTTCGCTTGAGCAGGGGCCGAGTGGACACTGTGAGGGGACGTAGAGGACAGGAAGTCAGGATTGGAAAAGGACGATAGTGTCTCAGTACTTAGGTAGGTCACGCGTTTGGAGAGTGATAGATTAAATTAAATAGGCGAGCTGGGACAGGCGTTTAAATGGGATTGACTAAGTAACAGGCACCGAGACTACCACTGGCACTGGGCACTACGCCTATGCTCATGCGGTGAGCAGAGTGCGTCGGGAGTTGTACGGTGACCGGTCCACGGACTGGGCCGATAAGGACAGGCCCAGGGTCAGCGCAGACAGGAGCGGACCGGAGATGATGTGTGGTGATTTGGATAAAATCG
>WNFC01004106.1_pt1 | contig 15814 bp, 12 predicted proteins | sample 5400541 | NCBI WGS metagenome assembly WNFC01 (sample SAMN13153342, study PRJNA577476) | soil metagenome | isolation source: 120 cm saprolite under Douglas fir tree site 2 hole 2 replicate 1 | place: USA:California | collected 2015-04-18
CCAACGGAACGAATCTGCATGTCGATGATCCTCCTTGAACCTGCCTACAAGATCCTCCACACTACGGTGAAGTTCAAGCGGCGGACCATCTCAGTATCCCCGTTTTGCGGGAAGATCGACGATGGCTTTATGCATTATTGGGCAAAGGATTACCCGGTTGCCGACCTTCCATGGCAAGCCTCGCACTACTACACCCACTACTGCGGTTTCTTCATCGGCCGGCGTGTACCCATGTCGGGCGTTTGCTCGGGGCCTGTAGAGATCGTCGACGGATCGGCCATCACTGCCGGATCCGGCAGCGGCACGGATATCCCCGCCGGTCGAATGAAGTCGTTGCTATTCGCAATTTTCACCTCTTTGACATGTACGCCCGGCGTTGCATGGGCAGGCCGTGGAAACTCTACGATGTACCGTTCCCGCACCGTGATCGCAAACGCCTTCAGCGCCTCTCCAAGGGATTTCGTATTGCTCAAAAACACTACTCCCCCGCTCAACTCGCAGAGCGCATGAAAAGGGTCTTCGCTGCTCGATCGCAGGAAACTGTGTTTCGCACTTTTGGCATACTGAGGAATATAGGACAGACCAAAAACCGCGACCCCCCTGTTTTCTGCGAGACTCCTGGTCTCGTTCCACGTGTGACCGCTACCCTTGTCATGTCCATCCGAGATCGCTAGGATCACGCGGCGCCCGGGAAGTTTGGACATATCCCCAGTGATATGCGCCAGGGCATCCCAAAGATGAATCGACTGCTGACAATCCTGCTTATTTCGTATGCGAAGCCTCCACGACTCCAACGCCTTCGCGACTCCAAGTTTCAACTGCCCATTCTCAGCCGGCACATCATTCAACGACTGGACCAGCGAACAGTCCAACGCATAGATCGAGACATGGTCCTTCGGATGCAGGGAGAGCGGTGCAAGACGTGCGATTGCATCGTCGATCTTCGGCATCAACTCCGCAGTATCTCCACTCACATCCAGCAGAATCGAAAGCGAAACCGGGTCGTCTCCTTCCATCCGAACATGGGTCACGCGAAACCACGGCCCATTGTCGATGCTGATCGAAAATTCACTCTCCGCAATCGGTGTTTTGATCCGTTCGCGATTCGGCCCCAACACGAGCGTCGGTATCTGGATCAGGTTCGTATACACATGCAAAGTAGGAACGCCGCCATCCACTACCGCCGTGGGTTCCTGCGGGACCAACGCCACGCCGCTCCACCCAACCGCGAGCCCCAGGACATACAACAAAAACCTCATCCCCCGCGCAACAGAACAGCAAAATCCGATACCGCCGAAGCGCGCCATCCCGAAAGTATGCCAGAACCCAACCCCCAAGTCTCCCGCTCACTGCGGTTTGGTCAATACCTTCCGCGTACCCTGCTGCGGCGCCAGCGCCGGCCCCAATTGGATCGTCGTCGGATCAACCATCACCGTAGTGCCCGTAAAGTCACATTTCCGGCAAGTTCGAAATTGATCGGGTGCCCTGGTGGTCGAAGTTGCCGAAAACCGTTTTCCGGGAACACGCAGAGTAGCTATCCCTAATCAGCGTTCAGAAGAGCCCAATACCCTGGACTGTCCTGAATCGTATTGTGGCCCACTCTGGGCACGACAATATAAGAGACAAGGCCCTCTTGGAACCGTGAGCGCAGTCGGTCCGAACTGGAGCGTGGAACCAGTTCGTCGTCTTCGGCGACGATGATCCGGGTCTGAGCTTTCACCGTAGGTGCGTACCTCCAGGATTCAAACTTATCGCGCAAGAGCCAGCGCACCGGCACGAAACGATACTGTTCCGAGACAACGTCCGCGAGACTGTCAAAGGGCGTCACAAGGATAATTCGCGCGATGGACCTTTGACTGGCTATCCAGACAGTGACGCCAGAACCAAGGCTCCGCCCGACAACAACCACGTTTTGATGCTCAGCATGCACCCGGTCAAACAGCGCTAGCGAGGCGGCGAAGATGGCTTTCTGTGACGGACTACCCGCACTTCCGCCGTAGCCCGGGTAGTGAAGCGCGTAAATGGCTCTGTCGGGAAACTCATCGGCAAGATCGGGAATATCTTGCGAAACATCTTCCGCGTTGCCCCCAAAATAGATAAGAGCGGCGGGGCCGACGTGAGGACGGGTGGACACATGGACTGTCGCAGTCCCGACCGGCAGAGTCATCAAGATGCTGCCTTCGGGATTGGACCTTGGCTGTGGATAGTAGATCAGCGAACGTTGGAAAGCGAACAAAGCCCCGCAGACCACCGCAAATAGGATTACCGCCGACACGACCATAATGATGAATACCCGCCCTGCGGATCTCACGGCTTCCTCTCTATTCGCAAAAGCTGCTCAGCCACGCGGTCCGAGGCGTCTACAGATCATCTAGCTAATTTACTTTACTGCAGATCGGGTTCCCGATAAGTCGGGTTTTGACCAAGTTCGCCGGACCAGCGGGTTCGACGGGTTGAGCTCGCCCCGTTTTTCGTGCACTTCGACGCTAAGTTTGGAGTCGTCGGTCGGCAGGATTGTCTCCGAGTTGCCGACAATCCGCGAGTGACGTGGCAAGAAGCACGTTTCTCATTATTGATTTGAGCAATGGGTTTTTTGCAGGTGACTTGATGTAACCGCTGGACACGCTGGGCCTCCGCCAGCAACGCACCCCAACTGAAGATAGGTTTCAGTGTGTGCCAGAGCGTGACATCATCCAGATGTTGTTCGTTCCATCTACGAGCACGACTGCGATTCGACCGCCCGCCGCTGACCATCCCCCCTGCTGATAGGAAGCACGCCCATGAAAATGCTGCACGGCGAATGCCTCGCCCACCGGCCGATGAGAGCCAGGGTCGATCCGCTGTGCCCACAGGCAGCTATGTCCATCCCTCGCGGACGTGTAATAGAGCGTCTTGCCATCGGGCGACCAGTTTGCCCAGTCTTCAGGCGCTTCTTCCGCGATCTTGATCCAGGCACTCTCCGGAACGGGTTTCGCATCGAGAGGCGCGATCGCGATGATCGAGCGATTTTGCTGAGTGCGCGCTGTGAAACTGACCCAGCGATTGTCAGGGGAGAAGCGGCCGTAAAGCAGATTGTAAGTGGCATGCTTCAATATGGGAGTTCGCTGACGAGAGGCAACGTCGAGAGTGTCGATCTGATATGGACTACCGCCGAATATCAGAAGCGTCTTCTCGTCACGCGACCAGTCGGTCGCTCGTAAGCATCCTTCACACAGCTTCTCAGGGACACCGCCGGGAGTCGAGACATACACTAGCCTACGGCCGTCTTCAAAGGCCGAAAATGCGGTTTTGCTGCCGGATACATTGATGATGGGAAACCGCTGCGCAACGGATGAGCTGGCCAGATGCGTCTCCTTGCCTGTCTCCAAATCCCGCTGCCAGATGTTCATTGACCCCGACTGAGTGGAAGCAAATGCGACATACCGTCCATCGCCGGAAAGGGATGCGTGTTCTCGCCATGAAGGGCCCTGGGTGATCCGCTCCAGAGCGCCCTTTGGCCTTCCTCTGTCCAGATCGAACGGTAGCGACCAGACATCCGTTATAACTTCCATGTTCGTGAATGCCAAGGCCTCTCCCGATGCGCAGGTCGGTTCCACTTCGTTCCCAGCGCCTGCCGTCAATCTCTTGAACACGCCACTTACTTTCCCGGTTCGGAGCGATATATCTGTTTCCCAAAGGTTCTCCGTATCGCCGCTCCGGGTGGAGAAGATTACGCTGTTGGTGCCCGCCAACCAACAGCTTGGACGTGGAACGTTTGGGTAACTAAAAAGTGGGCCGGCGGCGGGATCGTACAATGGCAATCCGGCGCGGGACAAGGCATCGTGTAAGCCAGTTCTTACCGCGTTGCCCCCATTTGCAGGGATGAGCCACCAGTCGATGGCGGAGCTTTCGGACGCCTTATCAGAGGTGTATCCCATGATGAGAAGGTTTTTACCGTCAGGGGACCAGATGGGTAAACGAGCATTTGTGAAATTCGGCCCTATTCGCTGCGGCTGTCCGCCGGCCACCGGGACCACCCAGACCGCGCCGTTCCCCGGCACGGCGGAGGCTACGTTTGGCGCACCTACCCAATATGCTACTTTCGAGCCGTCAGGGGAAAATCTGGGGTTCAGTCCGTACCGCGCCAGCAACCTCATCTCGCCGCCAAACGCCGGGATCTCGTAGATGCCGCCGCCATCCCGGTCTGACCGAAACACAATTTTGCCGCCGTCAGGCGAAAAATCAGGCGTGGTGTTGCCTGCGCCGCCCGACGTCAACCGGATGGGCTGGCCCCCGCTAATCTGTTTGACATAGAGGTCACGTTCGCCCTCCAGGCTGCGATCTGAGGAGTAAGCCAGCAGTTTCCCATCGCGCGACATCGCCGGAGCGTCTGAGAACCCGGCCTCCCTGGTCAGTTGGCTAAGCTTCCACGGAGGCGTTGTAGCCGGAGTGTTACGGAACCGCCACCCTACAGCGAACGAAACAGCCACGCACGCGATCGTGGCGAGCCACCACCATGGTTTCACAGCCCGCTTCAGGCCTTCGCGAATCATCGATCTGGAAGCGGTGGCTGTCTCATGGGAAGGTCCCCGATCTATGAAGTGAGGAATGTAGCTTCCTTTGGGTAAAGCAATTTCCACACGATCGGCGTGGCCCTCGACAGAGTAATAGCGCTCCAGACGGCCCCGAAGCCGTGAAGCCTCTGCCCGAACGATGGTATCGATTCGCGGGTCGAAGGATTCGCCTCGGCCAAGCGCCTCAGCTCCGATGGTGTACTCCTTGAGGCGATCCGTCCGTTGATTGACGGCTTGTTCGACCACGAATTTAAGCAACGCCCGCGACTGGTCGGCGTTCGCAAAGGGCAAACTCGCGAGTATCTTGCTCAGTTGCTCGAGGATGGATTCATCAGCAATCGGCTTCGCGGCGGGTTTCGATTCGACTTGTGCCGTCGCAGCGGTTGTACGACTCGAGTCCGAATCACGCTTCAGGCGTTGCAGGTCCGTTCGAATATCCGCGGCACTCTGGTGGCGCAGCCTCCGGTCTTTCTCCAGCGCCTTATTGATGATCTCTTCAAGCTTCGGCGGAACATCGGGATTCAGCCGCACCGGCGCAACCGGCGCGCGATTCAAAATCGCCTCGGCAACCATCCCCGTCGTCTCGCCGCGGAACGGCAGTATCCCGGTCGCCATCTCATACAGAACCACGCCAAAGGAAAACAGATCCGTGCGGGCATCCATCTCCTCGCCCCTCACCTGCTCCGGGGACATGTAAGCGCTGGTCCCCATCACAGCGCCCGGTTGCGTGAGTTGCTCCGATTGGCTCACCGTCGGCATGGTTGAAAGATTCCCGCCCCCGCCGGTCGGCATCAACTTCGCCAAACCAAAATCCAGAACCTTCACATGGCCGCGCTCGGTGACAAAGATGTTCGCGGGCTTGATGTCCCGGTGAACGATTCCCCTGCTGTGTGCGGCGCTGAGCGCGTCCGCCACCTCGCTCCCCCATTCAAGAACCTCTTCGAGCGGCAGCGGCTTGCCGGCAATCCGATGTTTCAGCGTGGCGCCTTCCATGAACTCCATGGCAATAAACACCTGACCATCTTGCTCGCCGATTTCGTAAATCGTGCAGATGTGAGGGTGATTCAGCGCAGACGCAGCACGCGCCTCTCGCCGAAAACGTTCCAGTGCCTCCGGAACCTGGGCCAGGTCGTTGGGAAGAAATTTAAGCGCGACAAACCGGCCAAGCGAGGCGTCCTCGGCCTTGTAAACAACACCCATGCCGCCACCGCCCAGCCTTTCGACGACGCGGTAGCGCGAGACGGTCTGGCCGATCATTGGAAGACCCCGGCTTTCGGTTTGGTCAATCTTATGGACAAGGCATCAACGAGTCAACGAGTGCCGGCCTTGGCACAAGCGCTTTGAACCCGGAATACTTGTCTAGTGATGGGCGCTGTACAGAATGGGCTACAACCCCAGATCGTTCGCAATTCCAAAACAATGTTGCTGTTGTCGATGCATTTCAGGACTTCGGAGTTCTGGGGGGCGGATGACGGGCAAACCACACCTTACCGGTTGTCTTCCGGTCCGAATCGGTCGGGGGGGGCGGCGGGTTATTGACGAGTTGCCGACCATCCGCCCCGAACCTGACTATTAGCATTGAGCGCTGTTCGGCGACCCATTCGGAACCTAGTACACGTCCAGGTCCCGCCCGATGACGAACTGTCCCGAATATCGCGAGCCGATCTCTCTCTGGAGCACGTCGGGGGAAGAGCTGAACGCGCCGGCGCTGGTCAGTTCACTGCCTGAGGGCGCGATTCGTGGCCGCCAGGAAATTGAGCTGTGATAGACAATGAGCAACCCCGGCTTGGCTTTTGTCGCGAGTGCCGCGAGCTGTTCCGACGTCGTATGGTACTTCGTCATGTACGCCTGGTTTTCTGGGCGAACCTGTGCCAACCACTCGAGTGTCTGCGCTTCGTGGATCAGGACATCACAGCCATTGCAAGCCTTGATCGTCTCCTCCGTTGGGTTAGTATCGCCTAAGATGACGATGCTGCGGTCTGGCGTATCGAACCGATATCCGTAGCTCTCCATCGCGTGTTTCGTGGGGAAGGCAGTGACCGTGACGGTTGGGTCTTTGTAGATTACTCCGGGCTTGATTTCATGGGCGTTCACCTTCCATCCACCAGCGTGACTGCGCTGGTTGCCCTCCGGATTCGTTCGTGTCTCGATATCAATCCGGTATGCCTCCAGAATGTGCTCGGTCATCGACCGCAGTCCAGTTGGACCATACACTTCGAGCGGCCCGCGGCGACCCGCCGTCCATCCCGTCAGGATAAGGTCGGAGTATCCGCCCGTGTGATCGGAATGTAGGTGGGTCACAAAGGCTACCCTCAGATTGGAAGGCTCAAGTGCCGTGATGCCCCTGTCCAGAACGGCGGCCTTGGCGCGACGGACTACACCGGGTCCGAAATCGACAAGATAGGCGCTCCCGTCCACAACGATGGCGGTAGCAGGACCGGAACGGTCAGGATCGGGCACAGGCGTCCCGGTGCCGAGGAGTACCACCTTCGTCCGCGTTTCGCGCTCCTTCGGCGCTTGGCTCTCCGGTTCTTGTGGTTTGGCAGCTATCGCCAACAACATCAGGAGAGAGAGGCACATGATCATGCGGGTGAGTTTCATGGCATCCTCGATTGTCGGGAATCATACTACGAGAGCGGCGCCCCGTACTCCCGTGTGTCGCCAGACGGCGACCGTCCCAGACGGGTAATGCTTTTGGCGATAAGCGGATTGTGTCCGGACTACGGGCTATTCGGAAGGAAGCGAATCACTTCCAGTTTGCCGACCATCCGCCAACAATTGTTTGGGCGTGGTGCGGTGACGATGGACTCCGGCCCACACTGGAGGTATAAAGTACCAGTCCTTTTCAGCCAACGGACTGAATAGAGGGGAGGAGAAGAATGACTCCTCGCAGCGCGTCTCGTTTCGTGATACCCGGCTCTAACACAACCAGTGACCAACTCGACTGCGGGAATCACTCAAGGCGTGATTTTTTGACCGCACTGGTCGGCTTGGGAGTCAGCATGGCGATGCCTCGCGGCTCATTGTTGGCAGCCGAGAAGGCAAAGCCTAAGGGTGAGTCGCCCATGCGATTCAGGGTCTGGTTGTTCTCCGATGCTCACGTGGGTAGGGACAAGAAATACGGCCCGCGAGACAGCTTGGCCGAGGCCATTTCGCAATCGGAGTCCGCATCGGGTTTTGATTGGGACATCGCGCTTGATTTGGGAGACATGTCAGGCGATGTGGGCCTGCCGAAAGACCCCGAAGGACAGGAGATCGTTCGGCAATTTGGTGTGCTGAAGAAGCATCGTCGCGAACAGATTTATGATTTGTCCGGCAATCACGACCGCAGTGGCCTTGATGAGCCCCAGGCATGGTGGTGGCGCAAGTGGATTGATCCCACCGGCGAACACACCGAGTTCTCGCACGTCGACGCTGCTAAGCGGCCTTTCCCGATAGACGGAACCTGGGAGCGGTACTCATTTCGCGTCGGGAATGTCCTGTTCCTCATGATGAGCGATATTAACGAACCGACCCAGAAAGTTGGGCGAGGGACGCTCGGTGGCAATCCCAGCGGTGTGGTTAGCGGCGAAACGTTCCGTTGGTGGAAGCGTATGGTCGAACAGAACCCGTCGTCGATCATCATCAGCGCCCATCATTACATGCTTAAGAACACCACTACCGCCTCGGGCGAATGGGAAGGCATGCGGCGCGACGAAAAAGGCGGATGGAAAGACGGGTATCATGGCTACTACGAGGGCAAAGGCACACCCCAGGGTGCGTCATATTTGTATTGGGTGGATAGCAAGCGGGACTCAGGTGCTTTCGAGAATTTCTTGGAATCCTCACCGGGACGTGTGGCCTTATGGCTCGGAGCCCACACTCACACGGCGCCGGAGGACACATATGGCGGCAAATCGCACATCGAACGCCGCTGGGGTACGACCTTTATCAACATCGCTGGACTGACCAAATACATGGGCGCTGCGGAGAATTGCGTCCCAAGAAGTTGGCTGCTCACCTTCACCGACAGCAGCGACGAAGTGACAGCGCAGTGCTATCTCCACACCAGCGATTACGCGCCGCAGGGTTGGTACTCTAAGTTCGACCGTGTGATCAAGCTGTCACAGCATTTCAAGATGCCTTCTGTGAAGGCGGGGACTGCTGGGGAATCGGACAGTAAAAGCTATTTCCTAGCAGAGCACGACTCCATTCTGGGTGGATAACGGGCCACCCGCACCTTACCGGTCGTCTTCCGATTCGAATCGGTCCGGAGGGGTTAGCCGACGGGTTATTGACGAGTTGCCGACAACACACGCACAACGCTGCCTTTATCCGCTATCACATGATTAGCTGCAATATCCCTCATAATGAATTTCGACGGCGTTGAAGATCACCCTACGGACACTTAGCGCTGCAAGGTAATTCAAACTGAATCCTCTTTGCGGATCCAAAGCCTGGGGCTGTGAGATTGAAGAAGGCATGCCATTACCGCGTTTGCAACTGTTCGAACTTCTGGATCTGGCTTGGTTTCCGCATGCGATTCGGGACCTCGCAACGGATTACCTGCACTTCATGGAGACACGCTTCACTCTCCACGAGCCGGTCGTCCCGCTGCTGCGGGCGATGCTTGAGGAATCGAAGACGTCAGAGGTAGTGGATCTGTGTTCTGGCGGAGGTGGCCCCATATTGGCTGTCTATGAATCTCTGGTCGCGCGTGGGACATGCGTTCGAATTACATTGACCGACAAATACCCAAACCTCGATGCGTTTGCCCATCTATCCTCACTACACCCATCGGGCATCCTGTACATTGCTGATTCCGTCGATGCCACGAAGGTGCCCTCTGAGTTGATTGGATTGCGTACGATGTTCAACACGTTTCATCATTTTGCTCCGAGAGAGGCGCATTCGGTTCTGGAGTGCGCCGTCCTGGCAGGGCAACCGATCTGTATCTTCGAGATTCCGGAACGAAGCTTGATTATGATGGTTCCATTCTTGTTCACGCCAGTTTTTGTAGCGCTAGCCACCCCCTTCATACGGCCCTTCCAATGGAAGCGCTTGCTCTTGACTTACGCGATTCCGTTGATTCCGCTTACGTGCTGGTGGGATGGTCTGGTCTCCCAATGTCGCGCTTACACTGTCACAGAAATGTTGGATCTGACTCGAGATCTCGACGATTTCGACTGGAAAGTGGCTCGCGTCGACATTGCCGGGAATCCTGGGCATCTCACTTACCTACTGGGGGGCTCGCGGCTTCCCGACGTTTGATCCTAACTCTCAGAAGCATTTCGGTCCCTCACGATATTTCCGAAATCCCCGTTAATGAGATGGTCCGCCGCTTAATCCTTCACTGAGCGTAGAGGATTGTGTTGGCAGGTTAAGGAGGATCATCGACATGCAGATTCATTCAGTTGGTATCGATCTTGGCAAGACGACGTTTCACCTCATAGCTCTGAGCGCAGCCGGCAAGGTCCTGTTGCGGAAGAAGTTCAGTCAGAAGCAGCTCATCGCCTTCACCGCTAACATGCAGATCTCTTTGATTGGGATGGAGGCGTGTGCGGGGGCTCACTTCCTCAGCCGTACCTTGCGAGAGCAAGGCCATGAGGTGAAGCTGATCCCGGCTCAGTTCGTGAGGCCGTTCGTGAAGTCGAACAAGAACGACTTCCTCGATGCCGAGGCCATCGCGGAGGCTGTCGACCGGCAGAACATGCGTTTCGTCCCGATCAAGACGGACGACCAGCTGGACCTGCAAGCCATCCATCGCGTGCGCGATCGTCTCGTCGCGCGACGAACGTCCGTGATCAACCAACTGCGAGCCTTTCTGCTCGAGCGCGGTATGACCTTCGCGAAGACTCCATTCAAGCTCAAGGTAGCGATGCCCGACCTCCTCGAGAACGCTGAGGCGAACCTGACGCCACGCATGCGCAACCTGATCAGCCTTCTCTGGAGCGAGTGGAAGGATCTTGAACAGCAGATCGTTGGCATGAACGAAGAGATCGAACAGATCGCCTCGTCCGACCCGGCCTGCCAGCGGCTAAGACAGATCCCCGGTATCGGTCCGCTCGTGGCAACCGCGATCGTGGCCGCGATCGGCAACGGCGCAGCCTTCCACAAGGGCCGCGAGTTCTCCTCCTGGCTGGGGCTGGTGCCGCGGCAGCACTCGACCGGCGGGAAGGCGAGGCTATTCGGCATCAGCAAACGCGGGAATAGATACCTGCGTAAGCTCCTCGTGCACGGTGCCCGGTCCGCTGTCCTCCGAGTCAAGCGAGAGCGATCCCCGTTCGGCCCATGGCTCGATACGCTGGAGACCCGGGCGCCGATCAACGTAGTGGTCACAGCGGCAGCCAACAAGCTGGCTCGCATCGCCTGGTCCGTTCTATCAAGCGGCCAAGACTATCGCGCACCAGTAAACACTGTGGCTGCCTGACACGGTGCGGAAAAGATGCCTTCGGCTTGGAAGCGCTGATCGCGCTCCCACTTTACCGCACCACGACGACGACTAAAAGTTTCCACCAAGGTCTGCACCGGATAGCTAAGACGAACGAACAGTTCCCCAACGGCGTGCTCGCAACCTGCTCCCGCAAATGGCCTTCCATGACCGTCCCGTTTATCAGGAAGAGTACGCAGCGCAACTCATCATGGCCAGGAGACGTCGCTCTCCACTCAAAGGCCGAATACATTTGCGCAGACCTGTCGATCGCCTTCTCTTTTTCCTTGCAGTCGGGCAGCGGACCATACATTTAGGGAATTTCGCCATTTGTCCGAAAAGGCGATTATTCGGCCAAGTGGATAAGTTCCGGTTAGCCGACAAACCGCTCGTTACACCACCGGCTGAGCAGTGAACTCAACCGGGAGGGCGACCTCTGCCGAGGAGCCCGGCCTGAGGTTCTCGTCTTGTGGAGCAGTCCCATTTCCAATTACGAATTTCCTGGCAGGTCCTACTTTGTGTCATTGAAATCCAATAGAACCTTGCCACCGCGCTGGGAGTGTTCGACTGCCCCTTTGATTTGGGACGGTTTGTATGTTGTGGTGATTGGCAAACTTAATTTGCCGGAAGCGACTACGTTCGTTGCCTCAGTCAGTGCCGCTCGCATTTTGGGGAGATACTCTTCGTAATACATCCAGAAGCCGTGGATGTTTAACCTCTTGCCAATGAGATCGCCTTGCGGCAGGTGAATCGGCAAACCACTCAGCCACGCATAGCTGACGAGATGAGCCCCCGCAGAGAGCAGGCTCCCGATCATGGCTGTCGCTGGACCGCCTACGGCATCAAGGCCCAGAGATATTGGCATTCCACCGGTTGCAACCTGAACTTGCTTCGAAAGTTCCGGCGATTCGAGGCCGACGAAATCAACACCCAGCTTCTCAATTTCCGGGATAAGCTCGGACCGCCTCACGATACCTATAACGTTGAGATCGCGCGATTTTGCAATCGCAATCAGGCATCGCGCGACCTGGGAATTTGCTGCGTTTAATACAATCCAGTCTTTAGGCTTTAGCTTTACAAATTCATCTAAGAGAAGAACTGCGGTCGTAGGATTAATGTTCAACATCGAGGCCGTTTTGGCATCGACTGAAGGAGGAACGACGAAGAGACCTTGGGCTGGAGCAAGGACTTTTTCAGACCAGGTGAACGTTCCGAACGGAATCGTAACGCGATCGCCTACCTTGACGGTGGTGACTCCCAGCCCAATCGCCTCCACGATTCCGGCACCCTCACCGCCTATGACAGAAGGAAGCTTCGGATTTAAAAAGTAAACTCCGTTCGCCAAGAGGAGGTCGCTGTAATCAATCGGGGCGTACTCCATGCGAACAAGAGCCTCGCCCGCAGACGGTGTATCTGGCTCCGAAACTTCGACCATCTTTAAGTTCTGAGCTGGATTGCCGTAGGCCGTGAGATGAATGGCATTCATTTATGACGTTCTCCCTCTTCCAACAAATTTCGCCCAGCGAGAGGGCCGCCTGCTTGCTGGATCAACCCACCATCGCGAAGGTTTCCAAGGTCAATGACTGAATAGCCGAAACCTGCGAGTAAACTTCCAACTTGCTTCTTCGCGCCCTCGTCGTCTGCTGAAATAAACGCGACTCTTCTCGCCCCGTTGACGATAGGGTCCGCTTCCAGGTTGGGAACGATCATGGTGTTCAGTGCCTTAACCACTCGGGCACCCGGGGCAAGCGCCGCAATGAACTGGCTAGTGGACAGGTTTCCAACATCGGCGAGTGTGAATTCTCCGGCCTTACCGTGAAAAGGATTGATCCCATCGATCAGAATCTGATTTGTCCACTCGGGAAGACTTGCAAGTGTTTCGGACACGTTGTCCCAGGGAACAGCAAGAAGTACCATTTCGCAAGCCGCCGCCTCTTCCTTGGTGGCTGCCGTTGCTCCTGGTCCAAGTTGATTGACGATTTCTCGGAGGCTGTCGGGACCGCGGCTGTTGCTAAGCATAACCTTGTGGCCGGCCTTCAATGCCTGTTTTGCGAACGCTTGCGCGAAAGCTCCCGCTCCAATCGTTCCGATTTCCATACGCGATCCTTCCTAAGCTGGGCTTTTCAGTAAAACAATCCCGGTCTTTCCCGGACGAGAGACGTACTGAATAGCTCTTTGAAAATCGTCAAACTCATACTCATGCGCGACCTCGAAAAGCTCTGGGTGATTTGTTGCGAGATTCAGAGCAAGCTCGAAGTCTTTCCGCTTCTCATCCTCTGCCAGACGAAACCAACTCATGATCGAAACGCTCTTAAGAGCGAGGTTATTGGGAACGAGCGCATAGATGTTCGTGCCCATGTTGCTCTCCAATGAACCGAAGTTGATGATGGTTCCACCGTCATCAACAAGCTCCGCTAAATCGTCGATCGCTTTTCCGCCGACGGCATCGAAAGCCACTTCGAGCTTGTGTCCTCCCAGGGCTTCGCGAACCTGTTCTTTCCAATTGCTATCGCTCGTTGAATAAACCGGCGGGCCAGGAAGAACCAATCGGAGCCTTTCAGCAGACTGATTCGATCTCACCAAACGAATGGGACGGACACCGCGATCTAAAGCAACTTGCGTCAGCAAACGCCCAACGCCAGATGCTGCCGCATTCTGAAGGATGTGAACGGGAAGCGTAATCGGAGCTTTGAGTGAATTATGACCAGTTGTGAGGAGTACGGATGCGGTTATCGTATTTATGAGCATCTGCGCCGCAACCTGATCGGAAATCTCGTCCGGAACTAGCAAGAGAGAGTTGTATCGAACGACCACGTATTCTGCCCAAGAGCCCATTGCCGGAAAGAACGCGACACGCTGGCCTTCACTAAACCTCTTCGCCACCTCGGGGTTTGTTCCGAGCCGGAGGATTGTCCCGACGCCTTCAAACCCAGGAACTCTTAGAGTTCCTTCCGGAATGGGCTCAACCGGCCCTCCTTGAGGAAGAGCACAAAGAATCTGGATATCACCGGGATGGATCGGTCGAGCGATGACCCTTACGAGAACATCGTCAGCTCCAAGCTCTTCGCTCTTTAATTGGCGCTTCGCAATTCTTAAAACTTTCTCCGGAGCGCCATACTCATTTTGAACAATTGCTCTGAATTCAGTGTGCATCGGCAACCTCATTGACTTGTACTTAATTCGGGATAGTCGATGCAGCCTTTCGTCGGTAATGCATGTCTAATACTCAAACCATTGATTGAGTGCTTGAACCTTTTCTCTGGTGTAAGGGGGAAACAAGTGATCGATGGCCACGTCTGGCGGAGAAATCAGGATTGACTTAGCGTGCGTGAGAGAATCGTAGCCGTACTTCCCGTAGTAGTTCCCAATACCAGACGTTCCCACTCCTCCGTAAGGCATGGACTGAATGAACAAGGAAACATTGGTCTGATTTACCGCGCCTCCACCGAATGAAAGCGAGTGCAATACGCGGTCGATCACCTGCTGGTTGCGACTGAACACGTAGCCAGCGAGTGGCTTTGGTAACGACTTGATCTTAGCGAGTAGCTTTCCAAGGTCGGAATAAGTGAGGATAGGTAAAATCGGCCCAAAAATCTCATCTTCCATGATTTTGTCAGACCAGGAAATCGGGTAGAGGATTGTCGGGTCGAGATAACGGGCTGCAGGGTCCGATTTCCCGCCGTAAACGACCTTCTTAGGATCGATCAGGGACGCGAGCCTTTCGACAGCGGCAGAGCTTATGACACGCGAGTAATCCGAATTGTTCTTGGGATCTGTGCCGTAGAGTTCGACGACAGCTTTTTTGCATTCCGCCACAAACTCCTCTGCTACGGACTCATGGACTTCTGCATATCCGGGCGATGTGCACCACTGTCCTCCCCATGCCATCGCGCCCCAGACTATTTTCTTCGCGGCATTTGGTATGTTCGCTGTCTCATCAACAATAGCCGGGTTCTGCCCGCCCAGCTCAAGTAATACCGGAATGAGATTTTCAGCAGCAGCTCGCATCACTACCTTGCCCACACCTACGCTTCCCGTAAGAAACATGAAATCAAACGGAAGCTTCAAGAGATTCGTCACTACTTCTCGGCCGCCGACCACGGCGCTGAGAGCTTCCGGCTCGAAATACTTGGGTATCAACTCCAGTAGCAACTCGTCCGTTGCCAGCAGCGCTTCAGAAAGCTTCAAGATGCAGGGGTTGCCAGCCGATAGCGCGCCAACCGCAGGACGCAACGACAACAAAAGCGGTCCATTAAAGGGACAGATGATCAGCGTAACCCCGTAAGGCTCGCGGTACACCATTCCCTTATGCCCGGATGCAGCGAGGAACTTCGGAAGAGGAGCCTCCACAGGCTTCATCCATTCTTTGAGCTGGGACTTTGCGACTTCGCTGGTTGCGATCGAGGCCGAAACCTCAAAGTTGTTCTCCTGAGATGCCGTCTTGAAGTCCTTACATGAGGCATCCGCAAAGCGCTTATAGTTCTCCCTAAGCATGCTGACAAGACGATCGAGCTGATCGACTCTCCACTCGTAGGTCTTGGTTACATCTGTGGCAAAGTATTCCCTCTGCTTGTCGAACAACTCCTGAACGGAAACCGCTTCGACTAGATCGCGCATCGCATTTCCTCTCTTATTCGCCGTCGTGTAACGAATAGCTGACTTCACACAGATCTCGCCCCGCCGCCGTTGTTCATGACTAAAACCATCCGAAATCGAGCCTTCCCCGCCATCATCTTGGCGTAGGCAGCCGCCGCTTGATCGAGTGGCACGGTCTCGATCATGGCGGAAACACCGCTCAGGGCGCTGAAGCGAAGCGTGACGTCACCGATCGCCGGCGTGCCCGTCAGGGCGC
>WNFC01004107.1_pt1 | contig 15810 bp, 19 predicted proteins | sample 5400541 | NCBI WGS metagenome assembly WNFC01 (sample SAMN13153342, study PRJNA577476) | soil metagenome | isolation source: 120 cm saprolite under Douglas fir tree site 2 hole 2 replicate 1 | place: USA:California | collected 2015-04-18
TGGCGAAGACGAGTTCGATCGAGAAGAACAACCGGCGACGCAGGCTTGCCAAGAAGTACGCCGGCAAGCGGTCGCGGCTCAAGGCGATTGCCGGCGACAAGAACAGGCCGCTTGAAGAGCGTTTCGAAGCCACCATCAAGCTTGCGGCGCTGCCGCGCAACGGCTCGGCCGTTCGCATCCGCAACCGCTGCGAGGTAACCGGCCGCGCTCGGGCTTATTACCGCAAACTGAAAATGAGCCGCATCGCGATGCGGGAATTCGGCGCCAAGGGGCTGATCCCCGGGCTGGTCAAGTCGAGCTGGTAAGGAGCTGCCGACGATGAACCTGAACGATCCAATCGGCGATATGATTACCCGCATCCGCAACGCACAGAGCCGGACCAAGCCGAAAGTGTCGACTCCGGGCTCGAAGCTGCGCAAGAGCGTGCTCGACGTGCTCAAGAGCGAAGGATATATCCGCGATTACTCGACGATGGAACGCAGCGACGGCCGCACCGAGTTCGACATCGAGCTCAAGTATTTCGACGGCCAGCCGGTGATCCGCGTCATTGAGCGCGTGTCAAAGCCGGGACGCCGCGTCTATGCTTCGGTGAAGAATCTGCCGCGCATCAACAACGGCCTCGGCGTTGCCATCGTTTCGACCCCCAAGGGGGTGATGGCGGACCACGCCGCCCGCGACGCCAATGTGGGCGGCGAGATCCTCTGTACGGTGTTCTAAGGGGACCGGCATGTCACGCATCGGCAAGAAACCAGTTCCGATCCCTTCCGGCGTCACGGCGAGCGTCGAGGGCCAGACGGTGAAGATGAAGGGGCCCAAAGGCGCCCTGCAATTTGTGGTGCCCAAAGAAATCGTGGTGAAGATGGACAACGGCGCGATCAAGGTCGACCCCCGCTCCGACACCAAGCGGGCCCTCGCCATGTGGGGGACCTCGCGCACGCTCGTCGCCAATCTGGTCACCGGCGTCACCAAGGGGTTCGAGAGCAAGCTCGATATCACCGGCGTCGGTTATCGCGCCACAGTCCAGGGGAAGAACTTGCAGATCGCGCTCGGGTACAGCCACGACGTGATCTATCCGATCCCGGAAGGAATCGCGATTGTGGCGCCGAAGCCGACCGAAATCGTGGTGACGGGCGTCGACAAGCAGAAAGTCGGCCAGGTGGCGGCGGAAATCCGCGCCTTCCGGCCGCCCGAGCCATATAAGGGCAAGGGCGTGAGATATTCGGGCGAATACATCTTCCGCAAGGAAGGCAAGAAGAAGTAACGACAGATTCAAGCGGGAATTGCCATGGCGACCAAGCAAGTCGAACGGCGCAAGGCGCGCGTGAGACGCACCATCAAGGCGGCCGCGGGCGTACGGCCGCGGCTCAGCGTGTTTCGCTCCTCGAAGCACATCTATGCCCAGGTGATCGACGATCGCAAAAGCGCGACGGTGGCGTCGGCGTCATCGCTCGAAAAGGATATGCGCGCCAGCCTCAAGACTGGCGCCGATATCGGCGCCGCCAAGGCGGTGGGCAAGCTTGTCGCCGAACGTGCCGCGGCCGCCGGCGTGAAGGATGTGGTGTTCGATCGCGGCAACTATCTCTTTCACGGCCGCGTCAAAGCACTGGCGGACGCTGCGCGCGAGGGCGGGTTGAAATTCTAGGGCACTGATCCCGGGAAGTTCTTCTCGGGCAAGGCGCCCTATCCAGGTGGGCTTAATCCGGTTGGAGTCATTCAAGCCGGTATGGGCTCGAAGCGAGATGGATATTCGTTATGGCACGTGAGCGCGAACGTCGAGACCGAGACCGGAAAGAGCAGGACAGCGAGTTCACCGACAAGCTTGTCCACATCAACCGGGTTGCCAAGGTGGTGAAGGGCGGCCGGCGCTTCGGCTTCGCGGCGCTGGTCGTGGTCGGCGACCAGAAGGGCCGGGTCGGCTTTGGTCACGGCAAGGCGCGCGAGGTGCCGGAAGCGATCCGCAAGGCGACCGACGCGGCCAAGCGGGGCTTGGTGCGGGTGCCGCTTCGGGAAGGGCGCACGCTCCATCACGACGTGGAGGGCCGTCACGGCGCCGGCAAGGTGTTCTTGCGCGCCGCGTCTGCGGGTACCGGCATCATCGCCGGCGGCCCGATGCGGGCGGTGTTCGAGACGCTCGGCATGCAGGACGTGGTGGCGAAATCCATCGGCTCCTCGAACCCCTACAACATGGTGCGAGCGACCTTCGATGCCTTGAAGCGCCAGGACTCGCCGCGCGCCGTCGCGGCGCGGCGAAACGTCAAGGTGTCGTCGCTGCAGGCGCGCCGGCGCGACACCGATGCCGAGCCTGCTGCCACCGAATAACGAAGTTTGCGGAGTTCGCCAATGGCGACAACGAATTCGACCACCGGGAAGACCGTCAAGATCATGCAGGTCGGCAGCCCGATCAGGCGCCGCCACGACCAGCGCGAGACCCTTATCGGTCTCGGACTCAATCGCATTGGTCGCGTCAGCGAGCTTGCGGACACGCCGTCCGCGCGCGGGATGATCGCCAAAGTCGCGCATCTCGTGCGCGTGGTTGAGGAGAAGTAACGGGAGCGCGGGCGTCTCGCCCGCCCAACGCCGGCTCAACGCGGCGACCTTAGTAAGAAAGAAGCGAGCGGGACACCCGCGCTCCGCAAAGGACATGCGCCATGAAGCTCAATGAGATTTCCGACAATGCGGGGGCCCGCCAGGGGCGCATGCGTGTCGGCCGCGGCATCGGGTCCGGGAAGGGCAAGACCGGCGGTCGCGGCGGCAAGGGCCAGACGGCGCGTACAGGCGTGCGCATCAAGGGCTTCGAAGGTGGCCAGATGCCGCTGCATCGGCGGCTACCGAAGCGCGGCTTCAATAACATCTTCGCTCTTGAACTCAACGAGGTGAACCTCGACCGCATCCAGGCTGCGGTCGATCGCGGCGCACTCGACGCCAAAGATACAGTCGACGTCGAGGCCTTGGTCCGGGGCGGGGTGTTGCGGCGCGCCAAGGACGGCGTCCGTCTGCTCGGCCGGGGTGAAATCAAGGTGGCGCTGCAGTTCGCCGTCCATGGCGCATCCAAATCCGCAATTGCAGCGGTTGAGAAGGCGGGCGGAGCGGTCAGGGTGCTGGCGCCCCCAAAATCTGCCCCCTCCCTACCCTCCCCCGCAAGCGGGGGAGGGTAGGGAGGGGGCGGCCGGTCTTGCGAAGCGCGGGCATTATTTCCATGTTCCGTAGATAACCCGGCCGATAAGGCGCGGTAGCTGGAATATATTGGGCGTTCGGGAGCCAGGATCATGGTCTCAGCAGCGGAACAGTTGGCAGCCAATCTCAATTTCTCTGCGCTCGCCAAGGCCGAGGAACTGAAAAAGCGTATCTGGTTCACGCTCGGTGCGCTGATCGTCTATCGTCTAGGTACTTACATACCGTTGCCCGGCATCGATCCCGCCGCCTGGGAGCAGATCTTCCGGACCAATGCGGGCGGTATTCTCGGCGTGTTCAATATGTTCGCCGGCGGCGGCATTCACCGCATGGCGATTTTTGCGCTCAATATCATGCCGTACATATCCGCCTCGATCATTATCCAGTTGATGACGACGGTATCGCCCGAGTTGGAGCGGCTCAAGAAGGAGGGCGAGCAGGGCCGCAAGGTGATGAACCAGTACACCCGGTATCTCACGGTGCTGCTGGCGGCGGTTCAATCCTATGGCATCAGCGTCGGGCTTGAGGGTTTCGGTCAAACTGTCACCGATCCGGGTTTCTTCTTCCGCATTTCGACGGTGATCACGCTGACCGGCGGCACCATGTTCCTGATGTGGCTCGGCGAGCAGGTCACTTCGCGCGGGATCGGTAACGGCATCTCGCTCATCATCCTGGCGGGCATCGTGGCGGAACTCCCGTCCGCGATCGCCGGCACACTCGAACTGGGCCGCCAGGGCGCGCTCTCGACCGGGCTGATCCTCGTCGTTGTGGTCATGGCCGTCGCCGTGATTGCCTTCATCGTCTTTATGGAGCGGGCGCAACGGCGACTGCTCATCCAGTATCCCAAGCGACAGGTCGGCAACCGCATGTTCGAGGGGCAATCGTCGCACCTGCCGCTAAAACTCAATACGTCGGGTGTCATTCCGCCGATCTTCGCGTCATCGCTGCTGCTGCTGCCAACCACCGTCGCAAACTTCAATGCCGGTCAGATTCCCGATTGGCTTGCCGCCATCACGGCCCAGCTCGGTCACGGGCGGCCGCTGTTTCTCGTCATGTATGTGGCGCTGATCGTCTTCTTCGCGTTCTTTTACACGGCGATCGTGTTTAACCCGACAGAAACTGCGGAAAATCTCAAGAAACACGGCGGCTTTATACCGGGCATCCGGCCGGGAGAGCGGACGGCTGAATACATTGACTACGTGCTGTCGCGCATCACCGTGATCGGCGCCGCCTATCTGGCGATCGTCTGCGTGTTGCCGGAAATCCTGATTTCCTATGCGGCCGTGCCATTCTATTTTGGCGGCACCTCGCTGTTGATCGTGGTCAGCGTGACGATGGATACGGTCGCGCAAATCCAGGGTTATCTCTTGGCGCATCAGTACGAGGGCCTGATCAAGAGATCGAAGCTGCGGGGTCGACGCAGATGACGAGCAGGGCCGCGGGGGGGCGGCGACGACGGGGGCAGTAGCGCTATGAGATTGATTCTGCTGGGCCCACCAGGGGCCGGAAAGGGCACCCAGGCGCAACGCCTGGTGGAACGATTGGGCGTCGTTCAGCTGTCCACGGGCGACATGTTGCGCGCCGCTGTGAAGGCCGCAACGCCTGTCGGCCTCAAGGCAAAGGACGTTATTGCCCGCGGCGAGCTTGTGCCCGACGATGTCGTGGTCGCGATCGTAGCCGATCGTATCGCCGAGCCCGATGCGCGCAACGGCTTCATTCTCGACGGGTTCCCCCGGACGGTGCCCCAAGCCGAGGCGCTTGACCGTATGCTGAGCCAAAGAGGGCTTGCCCTCGATGCGGTGATCGAGCTCAAGGTCGACGAGAGCGTTCTGCTCGGGCGGATCGAAAATCGGGTCGCCAAAACGATCGCTCGCGGTGAGCCGCTCCGCCCCGACGACAACGCGGAAAGCCTCAGGAAACGCCTTGACGCCTATCGGGCACTGACCGCACCCCTCACTGGGTACTACGCCAGCAAGGGCATGCTCAAGACCGTGGACGGCATGGCCTCGATCGAAGACGTCAGCGCCGCCGTCGCGGCGGTTTTGGACCAGACTCTCGACGCGACGGCCGCTGCGCCGCCGCGGCGTCGGCCGATGGCGCCACGCACGGCTGCGGCCCGCAAGGCCGCGCAACGTCGAAGTGCCCGCAGACGGCCGGCGAGGCCGCCGGTCCTCACCGCCCTCCGTGGGGCCGTAGAGCCGGCCGCGGCGGTTCGTGGCAAGGCAGGCACCAAGTCCGAAGCCAAGTCCGAAGCCAAGTCCGAAGCCAAGTCCGAAGCCAAGTCGGAAGCCAAGTCGGAAGCCAAGGCGGAAGCTCGGTCCAAAGCCAAGGCGGAAACCAAGGCTGCCAAGGCGCCAGCCACACCGGGTGTCGCAAGGCGAGGCAAGAGGAGCGCCAAGGCGGGAATAAAGGTCGTCGTCAAGCGCGGCAGCAGAGCCCCTACCAAACCAGACCGGCCCACAGGTGGAAAAACCGGCCCCGGGGCGAAGAAACGTGGGCGGAGAGGTTGACGGATCGCAATGGAGACCGTAAATAATCCGCACCCTGTCAAAGAATTCTTCAACGACGCTAGGCCCTAATTTGAGGGACGCGTCGCGCTTGTGCTTACGCGGGGCAGAGCATGATGTTGGGTGCGCCCTGCACCCCACCCCGACCCTCCACTGGGGGCGGATAGGTGGGGACAGTGTGGCAGTGGATGGATAGGAACGTGCCCCCTCCCTACCTCCCCCGCATGCGGGGGAGGTAGGGAGGGGGCACGACGCGCAAGTCGGCAAATGGAGTAACGGCCTTGGCCCGTATCGCTGGTGTTAACATTCCGACCAACAAACGGGTCCTGATCGGGCTCCAATACATTCACGGCATTGGTTCCTCGAAGGCCCGGGAGATCGTCACAAAAGTCGGGATTCCGAATGAGCGCCGGGTGTCCCAGCTCACCGACCAGGAGGTTCTGCAAATCCGCGAAGTGATCGATCGCGACTATCTTGTCGAAGGCGATCTGCGACGCGACACAGCGATGAATATCAAACGGCTGATGGATCTCGGTTGCTATCGGGGCCTACGGCATCGGCGCGGCCTGCCGGTTCGCGGCCAGCGCACCCACACCAATGCGCGGACCCGTAAAGGTCCAGCCAAGGCGATCGCCGGCAAGAAGAAGTAATTGCGGGGATATGTGAGGTCCGCTGCGGCGGGTCGCGAAAGGGTTGAGAATGGGTAAGGAAGCTGTCCGCGTCCGGCGGCGGGAACGCAAGAACATTGCCTCTGGCGTTGCCCACGTGAACGCGTCATTCAATAACACGATGATCACGGTTACCGATGCCCAGGGCAATACGATCGCCTGGTCGTCTGCCGGAACCATGGGTTTTAAGGGGTCGCGCAAATCGACGCCGTACGCGGCCCAGGTGGCGGGCGAGGATGTGGCGCGCAAGGCCCAGGAGCACGGCATGCGCACGCTTGAAGTGGAGGTCGCGGGTCCGGGGTCGGGGCGTGAATCGGCATTGCGTGCCTTGCAGGCGGCCGGCTTCACCATTACGTCGATCCGCGATGTGACGCCTATTCCGCATAACGGTTGTCGGCCACGCAAGCGCCGGCGCGTGTAGTCTGGTTTCGGCAGGCGTTGGCGCCACGCCGGATTTTCCCATGAAGCGCCGTTGGTTGCGCGAAAAGCGCGCGTGCTGCTCAACGCGATGGGTGATGAAGTGACAATCCAGAAGAACTGGCAGGAACTGATACGACCGAACAAGCTCCATGTGACGCCCGGGCCCGAACCGAAGTGTTCCGCGACCGTGGTGGCCGAGCCGTTGGAACGCGGCTTTGGATTGACGCTCGGCAACGCGCTGCGGCGTATTCTGCTCTCCTCTTTGCAGGGCGCAAGCGTGCAGTCCGTGCACATCGACGGCGTCCTCCACGAATTTTCCTCCATCGCCGGCGTGCGCGAGGACGTGACCGACATCATTCTCAACATCAAGGACATCGCCATCAAGATGCAGGGCGATGGCCCCAAGCGCATGGTCGTGAAGAAAACTGGCCCGACGCTCGTGACTGCGGGCGACATCCAGACCGTCGGCGACATCGTGATTCTCAATCCGGAACTGGTGCTGTGTCATCTCGACGAGGGCGCCGAGATCCGCATGGAATTCACCGTCAATACCGGCAAGGGCTATGTGCCGTCGGAGCGCAATCGGCCGGAGGACGCGCCGATCGGGTTGATCCCGGTCGACAGCCTGTATTCGCCGGTAAAGAAGGTGTCCTACCGGGTCGAGAACACCCGCGAGGGACAGATTCTCGACTACGACAAGCTGACGCTGCAGATAGAGACCAACGGAGCGGTTACGCCCGAAGATGCGCTCGCCTATGCGGCGCGCATTCTCCAGGACCAGCTCAACGTCTTCGTTAATTTCGAAGAGCCCCGCAAGGAAGTCGGCATCACGGAGGCCATTCCGGATCTCGCCTTCAACCCGGCCTTCCTCAAAAAAGTCGACGAACTCGAACTCTCGGTGCGCTCAGCCAACTGCCTCAAGAACGACAACATCGTTTACATCGGCGACCTCGTTCAGAAGACCGAGGGCGAAATGCTTCGAACCCCGAATTTCGGCCGCAAGTCGCTCAACGAGATCAAGGAAGTGCTTGCCCAGATGGGGCTCCATCTCGGCATGGAAGTGCCCGGCTGGCCGCCTGAGAATATCGACGAACTCGCCAAGCGGTTCGAGGACCATTATTAAGGGTGGCGATGAAGTTGATTAAGCGCTTCGCCCGTCACCCGCGGGCTTGACCCGCGGGTCCATCTTCTTCACACGAGGATGGATTGCCGGGTCAAGCCCGGCAATGACGTTGAACGAGCGGGACGCGCTCTCGGGCTAGGGAAAGATGGAGTAACGGCGATGCGTCACGGCAAGGTCTATCGCAAGTTCAATCGTACGGCCGAGCATCGTCGGGCCATGTTCGCCAACATGTGCGCGGCGCTGATCAAGCATGAGCAGATCATGACGACGCTGCCGAAGGCCAAGGATCTGCGCCCGGTGGTGGAAAAGCTGATCACCCTGGGCAAACGCGGCGGCCTTCATGCGCGCCGCCAGGCGATCGCGGAACTTCGCGATGTCGGCATGGTGAAGAAGCTGTTCGACGTGCTGGGCCCCCGCTACAAGGATCGCAACGGCGGCTACACCCGCATCGTCAAGGCCGGCTTCCGCTACGGCGACAACGCCGCCGTGGCGGTGATCGAATTCGTCGACCGCGACGTCGCCGCCAAGGGTCTCGACTCAGGCCAGGCTGAGGAGAATGCCACGGTAGCGTCGGCCGCGGCGTAGTGCCGGGGAGCGGGCGGGACGCTCGCTTCTTTTTGTGTCGATGTTGACATTTTCTTTCTCTATAGTGATATTACTATAGATCGTGAATGATCTGCTGCGCACGATCAAACCAGCGGTCTTCGTCGGCTCCAGCCGGACGGACCTGAGTTCATTCCCGGGGAAGGTCAGGCAGGAAATCGGTCAGGCGCTTTTTGAAGCGCAACTCGGTGACCATCCGGCAAACGCCAAGCCCCTCAAGGGCTTCGGCAGCGGCGTGTTGGAGATTCGTGACAACTTCGAAGGTGACACCTATCGCGCCGTCTACGTGGTCCGATTCGAGGGAGTCTTGTATGTCCTTCATGCGTTCCAAAAGAAGTCGACCAAGGGGATCACTACACCGCAGCGACACCTTGATCTGGTTCGGCAGCGCCTACGGGAAGCGGGGACCCTCCACAAAGCAATGAAGGGAGCCAAAATATGAGCAAGAAGGCCTTGCCGGCGCACGAGATCGGCAGCGGCAACATTTTTGCCGATCTCGGTCTCCCCAACGCCGAGGAACATCAACTAAAGGCCGCGCTGGTCGTCCAGCTGAGCCGCTTGATCAAAGAACGAAAGTTATCGCAGGTCGATGCGGCGAAGCTGCTCAGCGTCAAGCAGCCGGATCTGTCGAATATCCTGCGCGGTCATTATCGGGGATATTCGCTGGCGCGGCTGATGCGGATGCTGACTGCTTTCGACCAGGATGTGGAAATCACCACCCGGCCTCACGGTAAGGTCGGCGAGGCCGGACGGATCGTCTTTAGTCCTCATGTGGGAAGGTAGGGGCGACCTTGTGGTCGCCCTGTTGCCGGCGGACAAGCTCTGCAAGCTCGATTTTGCGCCGTCGCGCCCATTTGCTGTCTCGGGCCGCCACCACGATCAACGCATCTGACCCGTTGCGCTCCATCCAGGCTACGGCAGGAATTGTCACGACTTTTGGCTCTGTACTAACTGGTAAAGTTAGACTAAGGTATAATAATACTAGCAAGGAGCGCTTGCTGACGGATCGGTGGCGGATTTAGACAAAACGAACTAATTTTGGAATTTCCAACGAAATCAATGCCCGTCCGGTCTCTGCGCGTGACGGGGGCAAGATTTGTGGCGGCCTGGTAGCCTGGATGGAGGGCAGTGTCATCCGGGATGGGCTGATCCCGGATTACGCTGCGCTCCATCCGGGCTACGGTCTAATGGCGGGCGGGACGCCCGCGGTCCCAGGTACCCGCGGTCTCAGGTGCCCGCGCTCCGCTACTTCGTCAACTCCGCGCGCTGATTGCCCGGCGTCACCTCGAAGGCGAAGTGGAAGGCCGGCAGATCCTCGCCCGGGTGGTCGTCCGCGAAGGTGAGTTGCGGGATGCGGAAATTGTTCGGCCGCGTCTCGGCGCCTTTGTAGATGCCGGGGTAGAGATCGATGTAGTGCATGCCGGGCGCGCCGGTCGCCCGCATGATGATCTCGACATCGCCCTGGCTGTTGAAGGCGCAAACATAGCCGGTGTGGCTGTTGTCGTAGACGACGTTGTAGAGGTTGGCGGTCTCGGTCCAGCCGACGCCTTTGAGATGGATCGTGAAGGTCGTCCCGGCCGGCCCCCGCGTCACGTCCATGGGCAAGGCAGTCGGCTTGATCCAATAGGACCCGATCTTTTTCTTTCCCCCGGTGTCGATCCATAGGCCGTGGGTGCCGCCGAGATCATCGGGCGTTGCGAAACTGAATTCCCCCCGTCCGGCGCCGTCCGCCCGGCTTTCTGCGATGGTCTTTGATATTTCCTCCCAGCCCTGGCCGGTCATGCGGTTGCCGACCACCCGCGTCCAGTTCAACTGATAGCTCTTGCCCGGCTCCAAGCCTTCGCCGCGCACCAAAGCGGGCTCGCCGACGCCGGAGAATTGCGGCGCTGCCACCAGCTCGCCTTGCGGCGGCAGGGTGCGCACGACCTTCTGCGCCTGCTCACCCGGAGGCGCCGGCATCACCGGCGCGCCGTCCGTGACGGCGAACTGGAACACAAAGCGCGGCCGGCCCGGCGCCGGATTCTGTTCCGGATTGCGATACGGAAACGTCAACTCGCCGTGCATTATTTCAATGACGTGGACACCCGGCCCTCCGGTCGCCGGTATAGTGAAGCTCGCCGTACCCTTCGTCGTGACGGATGACATCCAGCCGGTGAAGTTGTTGTCGTAGATCACATCCCACGAGTTATAGAGCGACCGGTAGCCGATGCCTTTGACGTCGACCTTGATCGGTGTTCCCGGCGGCCCGCTCTTCGGCGAAATCTCCACCGTCATGTCAAGGTTGAAGCCCACATGGGTGAAGAGGCGGGAACCCTGCTGCAGCACGATGTCGTGCATGAAGCCGTAGTCGTCCGGCGCGATGAAGTTCACCGAAAGGCGCCCGGACTGATCGGTCTTGGCCTTGGCGATCTCGTAGGCGACCGGCGTGAATTCGCGGCCATGATACTCGGCCTCGGTCACCTTCCACGCGCCGCTGGCGGTATTCCACACCAGCTGGAATTCCTGCCCCGGCGGAAGGCCCGCGGCGGAAAGCGTTACCGGTGTCCCGGCCGGGGCGTGCGTCGGAGATATGTCAAGCCGCCCTACGTAACCGTTCGCTGGCTCCCCGACCTCGACTTGCGGTCCGAGGACTGCCGCAGGGGCCGCGGCCGCCGGCTTTTGGGACATCAGCGCCAGTGACGCCACGACGGGCAACGCCAGCGCACACGACAACCCGGCCAGCCGGCCGCTGCCAAAGCTCATGGATGACCTCTTGAGAGCGTTATTATTTCTTAATTTCCGGGTCGCCGGCGACCACCATCAATTCGGTAGTCGGGCGATTGAACGGCTTCCATTCCACCGTGGAGCCGTCATTCATGGTGGCGATGACCTTGTAGCCGATCGAGCCGGTCGGATGGTCGGTCGGGATGGTCCAGAACAGCGACCAGAAATAATCGGTCGGCGGCGCGCCATGGGGCTTGAACCCGGCCGGCAGCCTCTGGCCATTGCCGAGCTCCACCACCACGCTCTTGAGCACCTTGTCGTCGGCCACTTCGCCGTTCGGCAGCAGCGCGCGGATGCGGAATGCGACCGCCTCGCCGCGCTTGTACTGATTGACCAGGACGCAGAACGGGCCGGCCTGAGCAGGTAGCGCGTGGCGAACGATATCGCCCTCGAAGAACAGTTTTCTCGCCTGCTGCTGAGCCTGCGCCGCGGAGGCAAAACCGAGCGTCGCGACCGCCAATGCAATGACTGAGACTGAGATGCTTTTCATTTGAGGGCGCCCTTTCCAACCTGACGTGGATTATTGAGATGCGTTTGCACCGTTGTTGATGGAATATAGCCGTTTTTTCGTCAGGCCGAAAGGGGGTTGACAGCGCTGTTGCATTTAGAACTGCCTCTCGTGCGGGCGCCCGCCTGCCCTTCCCCGCACTCGCATGTGGGGAAGGGGCTTGCGGATGCCCGCGGTCCAACAACCGCCGCACTTCAAGTCCCGTATCCCGCGCTCTATATAGATTCTATATCCTCCATAGTTTGGCCGTTTGGGTTGGTATGGATTCGGAGCTATCCTCATGATTTCCCGTCTGGTTGCGAGCCTTTTGGTCATTCTCGCCTGGGCGCCTGCCATGGGCCAGGAGGTCCGCGTGCCGTCCTCCGCCGGGGAGATCAGGCTGTCCTATGCGCCGGTGGTGAAGCGCGTGGCGCCCGCAGTCGTCAACGTCTATGCCGCCCGCGTGGTCGAGAATCGCTTCCCGATGTTCGATGACCCGATCTTTCGGCGCTTCTTCGGCGGCGGCAGCCCGCGCGAGCAGGTCCAGCGCTCGCTCGGCTCCGGCGTGATCGTCGACCCGGCCGGCCTCGTGGTGACGAACTTCCACGTCATCGAAAATGCCGACCAGATCAAGGTTTCGCTTGCCGATAAACGCGAGTTCGAGGCCGACATCGTGCTCAAGGATCAGCATTCCGATCTGGCGGTGTTGCGCCTCAAGGACACCCGCGAACGCTTCGCCGCAATCGATCTTGGCGATTCGGACGCGCTTGCCGTCGGAGACATCGTGTTGGCGCTCGGCAATCCGTTCGGCGTCGGCCAGACGGTGACCCACGGCATCGTGTCCGCCGTGGCGCGCACCCAGGTCGGCATCACCGACTACCAGTTCTTTATCCAGACCGACGCCGCCATCAATCCGGGCAATTCCGGCGGTGCGCTGGTCGATCTCAGCGGCCGCCTGGTCGGCATCAATACGGCGATCTTTTCCCGCTCGGGCGGCTCCCAGGGCATCGGCTTTGCCATACCGGCCAATATGGTGCGCGGCGTGATCGCCTCGGCCCAGGGCGGCAGTGCGGTGGTGCGGCGGCCATGGCTCGGCGCCAAGCTGCAGGCGGTCACGCCGGAGATCGCCGAAAGCCTCAGCCTCAAACGGCCGGTCGGCGCCCTGGTACAGAGCGTCGCAGCCAGGAGCCCGGCTGCTCGCTCAGGGATGCGCACCGGCGATCTTGTGGTTTCGGTGGACGGCCAGGAGGTCGACGACGTCAATGCCTTTGACTACCGCTTCGCCACCAAGCCGCTGGGCGGCCAGGCCAATGTCGGCGTCCTGCGCAGCGGCCGGGAGGTCAGGCTTGCGGTCGCGCTCGAATCGGCGCCCGAAAGCCCGCGCGAGGAAACCCTCATCAAGGCGCGCTCGCCGTTTCTCGGCGCCAAAGTCGCGAACCTGTCGCCGGCGCTTGCCGACGATTTGCGGATGGACATCGATTCAAAAGGCGTCGTTGTCACCGATGTCGAGAACGGATCGACGGCGCAGAGCTTCGGCCTGCAAAAGGGCGACGTCGTGCTTGTCGTCAACAGCGCCAAGATCGAGACCACGCAGGATCTGGTGCGCGCCGTGAGCCAGCCGAGCCGGGTGTGGCGGCTCACGATCCAACGTGGCGGGCAGCAGATCTCCGCCGTTTTCAGCGGATGAAGGCGCGGCGCACGCACGAGCCTGGAGGGCTGTTCGCAGCCGCCGGATTGGATCGCGATGCGCCGCGACCGCTGGCCGACAAGCTGCGGCCGCAAAAGCTTTCCGAAGTGGTGGGCCAGGATCATCTCATCGGTCCCGACGGCGTGCTCACCCGCATGCTGGAGACCCGCACGCTCGGATCGCTGGTGTTCTGGGGGCCGCCCGGTACCGGCAAGACCACGGTGGCGCGGCTCTTGGCGGATGCAACGGCGCTGCATTTCGAGCAGATTTCCGCGGTGTTCTCCGGCGTCGCCGATCTCAAGAAGGCGTTCGACGCGGCGCGGGCGCGGCGCGAGACCGGGCTCGGCACGCTGCTGTTCGTCGACGAAGTGCACCGCTTCAACCGGGCCCAGCAGGATTCGTTTCTTCCCGTGATGGAGGACGGCACCGTGGTGCTGGTCGGGGCCACCACGGAAAACCCCTCCTTCGAACTCAATGCCGCATTGCTGTCGCGGGCCCGCGTGCTGGTGTTCCGGCCGCTCGATCCGGCCGCGATCGAACAGCTGCTCACGCGAGCCGAGACCATCGAGGGCCGGGCGTTGCCGCTTGATGCCGAAGCCCGCGCCTCCCTGGTTCGCATGGCGGACGGCGACGGCCGCGCCGCTCTTACGCTCGCCGAGGAGGCGTGGCGCGCCGCCCGCCGCGACGAAATCTTCGATGCCGCCAAGCTGCAGGATATTTTACAGCGCCGCGCCCCGATCTATGACAAGTCCCAGGACGGGCACTACAACCTGATCTCGGCGTTGCACAAATCGGTGCGCGGCTCCGATCCGGATGCCGCCCTCTATTATCTGTGCCGCATGCTCGACGCCGGCGAGAACCCGCTGTATCTGGCGCGGCGCGTGGTGCGGATGGCGGTCGAGGACATCGGGCTTGCCGATCCGCAGGCGCTCCTCGTCGCCAACGCCGCCAAGGATGCCTATGACTTCCTCGGCAGCCCGGAAGGCGAACTTGCGATCGCGCAGGCCGTGATCTACCTGGCGACCGCGCCGAAATCGAACGCCGCCTACGCGGCCTTCGCGGCGGCGATGCGCACCGCCAAGGAAGCCGGCTCGCTGCTGCCGCCCAAGCACATCCTCAACGCCCCGACCAACCTGATGAAGGGCGAGGGGTACGGCGCAGGCTACGAATACGATCACGACGTGCCCGATGCGTTCTCCGGCCAGAACTACTTCCCCGAGGCGCTCGGCCGCCCGCGCTTCTACGACCCGCCCGAACGCGGCTTCGAACGCGAGATCAGGAAGCGGCTGGAATACTGGGCGAAGCTGCGGCGGGAGCGGGAAGGGTAGGATGGGTTGAGCGCAGCGAAACCCATCTTGGGCTTTTCAGCGGCACGGATGATGATGGGTTTCGCTTTCGCTCAACCCATCCTACTCGTCCCGCCTATTTGCTGATCTCGCCCTTCTCCATGCCGTAGTCCTTCAGCGCTTGGTCGATGGCCGGCCCTTGCAGGAACTTGATCAGAGCGAGCGCCGCTTTAGGATCGGCGGCGTTCTTGCCGACCGCCGCCTCGATGATGGCGGGCACCTGCAATTGCGCGATCACCGCGCCCAGATTTTTGAGCTTCCGGTTGGGAATGATCTCGCTCAAGGGATAAATGTTGATTTCATATTCCCCGGCGGCGAGCGGCACCTCTGCCCGCACTGTGCTTGAATCGCGAATCTTGTCGGCGATGTCGAGCGTCGACAGGATTTTCCTGACCGTCATCAGCGCCGCGCCGGTCGGGGCGTACTTAACCGATTTCGCGTTCAACATCGCGGCTTTGACCGCGGCTGGTGAGTTGACATCGAGATTGGAGGCCTCGCCACGCAGCCCCAACGCCACCGGTACGCGGGCGATTTCGAATCGGCCAGGCGCAATCTTGCCGGCGGCCTCGATTTCGTCATCGACATCCGGCAGCAGGATGGCGACTTCGAAATCCTGACCTTTGAGGATCTCGTCTTTCAGATTGCCGCGCGCCGAGCCGTATTCCGCGACAATGGGCTTGCCGATCACCGCTTCCGCCTGTTTCAGTACGGCGTTGAGCGGGTCCCGGATCGCGGCGGTGACGATCACGCGCACATCGCCGGGCTTGGCGTCGGCCACTTTGGGAGCGGCGGACTGGGCATTGGCGTGAAGCGCCGGCGACACGAGCATGGTGGTTCCCATGATTGCAGCCAGTATTTTCATCGGGCTCCCCCTGTTGACGCTATTGACGGGGCCGGCAGGTTCGGTGCGCCGGCTTGGTTTTGAAGCAAAGCCTAGCCCGGATTGAGGGGGAAGCGAAATCCGGCGCCGTGCTATCAATTCGGCAACGCCGCTCCCGGGTTTCGCTTCCTGCCTGCCCTTGACTCAATATGAAT
>WNFC01012389.1_pt1 | contig 15810 bp, 16 predicted proteins | sample 5400541 | NCBI WGS metagenome assembly WNFC01 (sample SAMN13153342, study PRJNA577476) | soil metagenome | isolation source: 120 cm saprolite under Douglas fir tree site 2 hole 2 replicate 1 | place: USA:California | collected 2015-04-18
CCGCCATTGATCCAGTGGGTCAGATGGTGGCCCGAAGTGAAGCTTGCTTGCCGATCGCAGCCAGGCCACACGCAGCCCTGGTCGCGCACCCGCAGCGCCTTGCGCTGAGGGCCGGAGATGACTCGCTTCGCCCGGCCGACGTCGATCACGGTCGAGTCCGAGCTGAGCAGGATGCGGGTGACCGTGCAGTCGCACGCCAACCGCTCGACCGCCTTCGATGAGATGGGCAGCGAGAACTCCATCTCCGCCGCCGGCGCGCCGCTGAGACCGAGAAGGGTCTCGAGCGAGGTCGTCACCTGCAGGTGCGGGCGCTGTGCCGGCACCCCGCTGTCGAGCGCGTGCATCGCGAGATCGACCAGCGCGTCGGCCAGCCGGCGGTCGCGGTCCCGGTCGTCGTCCTTGCCCGCGCGCCTGGCCAGCGGCTCCAGCGCCGTCCGCAGCGCCGCGCCTCCGACCTTGTCGAGGAAGCATTTGACCAGCAGGGTGCCGTCGTCGGCCGTGTACAGGTTGAGCCTGCGCGCCTCGACACCTTCCTTCTCCTCGTCGACGAACCCCTTGGGGTCGGCCGCGTGCTGGGCGTGCAGGCAGGTGTTGTGAAACTTGAACACGCTCTCCTTCCGCGCGTGGCGAAGGAGCCTGGCCTCGTCAAGCTTCTCACCGACCCTGGCGGCGGTCCGCGCGATGTGCGCGACGTGGGCGAAACCGATCTCGCCGGCAGTCACCGCCGCCGCGCTCTTGGCCAATCGCTCCAGCTGCTCACCCACGCAGACCCGATCGGAGGCGGCGCCGCCGGACATGTGGCAGGTGGCCTTGATGCACTGGATCGCGCTGTCGAAGCCCTGGTGCTCGTACTCATCGGTCCTGGCGAACCTGGCCGCCAGCACAGAGAACTCGAGCTCTTCTTGATCAATCCTGAGACGGCGGCGGATCAACTCTTCGAGCATCTCGGCGCCGCTTTCGGGTACAAGACCCCCCGCCCCAGTTTCCATGTTCGTATTATACGAACGTCTGTTTGTCAGGTCAAGCTTTACAGAAAATTATTTTCGAGTCGCTCGCACCTGGCCCCAGGCCCGACGGCTAGACCAGCTCGCGGACGACCTCGGCGACGCCCGCGGCGCATCGGTCCCAGGTGAATCCCGCCGCCCGCGCGAGCGCCGCTCTTTTCAGCCGCGCGCGCACTTTGTTGTCGCCGATCGCAGCCTTAAGCGCCGCCGCCAGGGCGGCCGCGTCACCGGGCTCGTCGACATACAGCGCGGCCTCGCCGCCCACCTCGGGCAGCGACGACCCGTCCGTGGCGACCACGACCTGGCCGTGCGCCATCGCCTCCAGCACCGGTAAGCCGAAGCCTTCGTACAGGCTCGGCACCACCACCGCCCGCGCTTTCCGGTACAGCAGCTCGAGGGTCGGGCCGTCGACGCGACCGAGGACACGGCAGCGAGGCGAAGCGCGCAGCCGCGCCGCCAGCTCAGCATCGCGCTCCGGCCCTGCCACCGCGAGGGTCACGCCATCGAGCCTCTCGACCGCTGCCAGGGCCGCGGCCTGGTTCTTGCGAGCCTCGATGCGGCCGACCTGGAGCACGAAAGAGCCGTCGAGCCCCAGCTCGTCAAGCCGGGCAAGGGGAGCGGCCTCCCGATGGACCTGTTCGCCGCCGCCCAGGGGCACGACCCGAACGCGATCAGCGGACACGTGATAGAGCTCGACGAGGTCGTTTCGCGTCGATTCCGAGGGGACAATGAGGAGGGGACATCGAAGAGCCGCCCATCGCGTCGTGAGCTGGAGATAAGAGCGTTCAGCGAACGAGTAGGCGTCGGGATGCCGCTCGAACGCGAGGTCGTGCACGACGGTGAGGCACTTGCCCGGCCAGCTGAATGGGATGGCGTGCGCGGGCACGAAGAGCAGGTCTGGATGGGCCGGGCGCAGCGCCAACGGCAGTCGCACCTGCGACCACATGCGCGCCATCGGCACCACCATGACATCGACTCCCAGGCCGGGCCGGGCCCGGGAGGCGAAGAAAAGCCAGCGAAGCTCGGGCGCCGCAGCCGCGAGCCGGGAGCCTACCTCCCGAGCGTAGACCTCGGTTCCAGTCGCGATCTCGCGAGTCGCGGGGTTGAGGTCGACCGCAACTGTCTTCATTCCTTAAACGTTGAGCACTGGAAAGGGGTGTCCACAGTCACTAAGCTAAGGCCCGTGCGCGTGATCCTGCGCCGTGTCGGCACGGCGGCGGCGCTGCTTGCCGTCTGCGTCCTGGTGCTCCAGCTGAGCGATTCGATCAATACGATCCCGCAGGTCTCCGCCTCCTCGGTGCTGGAGAGCCAGGCTCCCTTCGGAATGGCGGCGGGCTCCGACCACGAGTTCTTCCTCACCCATTCGCGGATCATCCCGCTCGGCCGCCGCGCCATCTACGTGCCGATCCTGATGTACCACTACATCCGACCCGCGCCCAACAAGTTCATGGACCGCCTGGGTTGGAACCTCACGGTGACGCCGGCGGACTTCCAGGCGCAGATGACGTGGCTCGCGCTCAACGGCTATCACCCGATCGACTTCAACGACCTGCGCGCTTACTTCGCCGGCCGCACCCCGCTGCCGGCCAAGCCGGTGGTGATCACGTTCGACGACGGCTACAGCAGCCTTTACACCAGGGCCTACCCGATCTTGAAGTCCTTGAACTTCAAGGCGGTGGCCTACATCGTCACGAGCTTCGTCGGCCAGTCGCGATACGTGAGCGCGCCGCAAGTCGTCGAGATGGACCAGAACGGGATTGAGATCGCATCGCATACCGTCGACCATGCCAACCTCGCGAGAACGAGCCTGTACTGGGCGACATATCAGCTGAGCGCGTCGAAGGCCTGGCTGCAGCGCCTGGTCGGCCACCCGGTCGTCGATTTTGCGTATCCCTCCGGAAAATTCAATTCGATGGTCGTCGGCGCCCTCCAGGCGACCGGCTACGACACCGCCGTCACCGAGATGGGGGGAACGATCCACAGCCGCGCCGACCGCTACACGTGGACTCGCGTCCGAGTCGGCGGGGGCGAAGTGCTGTCGGATTTCATCCACTATCTCGGCCCAGTCGAACCGTCGGTCGACGTCACTGGGGTGACCGCCACCCAGTAGGCCGGGAGGCCCACCGATAATCACCCCGTGCAGCAAGCGCGGGTGCTCGGGGTGCGCGTTGATTGCGTGGACATGACGGCCGCGCTCGCCCGCATCGAAGGCTTCGTGGATGGCGGCGGCCATCACGTGGTGGCTACGGTCAATCCGGAGTTCGTGATGCGCGCGCACGATGACAAGGAATTCGCGCGCGTGCTCGAGTCGGCCGATCTCTGCCTGGCAGACGGGAGCGGTGTGGTGTGGGCCGCGCGCAGGCAGGGCTGCGCCCTGGCGAGGCCGGTGACCGGCGTGGACCTCGTCCCGCCGCTGGCGGCCCTCTGCGCGCGCCGGCGCTTCCGTCTCTTCCTGCTTGGTGCGGCTCCGGGCGTGGCGGATGAGCTGGCGGCGTGGCTGCGAGGCCAGCACCCTGGCCTGCATGTCGCCTCCCATTCCGGCTCGCCAGACCCGGCTTCAGACGCGGAGACGATGGCGCGAGTCAACGAAGATCGGCCGCAGGTGCTCCTGGTCGCTTACGGCGCGCCCAAACAGGAGCTGTGGATCGACCGGGTGGGGAAGAGGCTCGATGGCGTGGCGGTAGCGATCGGCGTCGGCGGCGCATTCGATTTCCTCACCGGGCGCGTGCCGAGGGCGCCGCTGTGGATGCGGCGGGTCGGGATGGAGTGGCTGTTCAGGCTCGTCAACCAGCCGTGGCGCATCCGGCGCATGGCGGTGCTGCCGGCTTACGCGCTGAGGGTTTTGCGCCGTAGCTCCTAGCAAACTCCGAGGCTTGCCCAATTACGATGTGGCGCCGTGAAGCTGAGCGTGGTCGTGCCTTGCTACAACGAGGAGCAGAGGCTGCCGCGCACCATCGAGCTGATCGAGCGCTACCTCGACGCCCGGGCTGAGCCCTACGAGCTGATCCTCGTCGACGACGGCAGCGCCGACGGCACGCAGCGTGTCATGGACGAGGCGGCGAGCCGGCACGACTCGATCCGGGTGGTCGCCCTGCCGGGCAATCGAGGCAAGGGGCGCGCACTGGCCGAAGGCGTGATGGTCTCGCGCGGCGATGCCGTCCTGGTCACCGACGCCGACCTGTCGACGCCCATCGACGAGCTGCCCAAGCTCGAAGCTGCCGTCCAGGCCGGAGCGGGCGTGGCGATCGCCTCGCGGGCGATCAAGGGATCGCGTGTCGAGCTCGCGCAGCCGGCGTATCGCGTGGTCATGGGCAAGGTGTTCAACCTCATCGTGCAGGCGGTCCTGCTGCCCGGCATCTGGGACACGCAGTGTGGTTTCAAGCTGTTCCGCGGCGACGTCGCACGCGACGTTTTCGCCCGCCTGACCACGGACGGGTTCGGCTACGACCCCGAAGTTCTGTACCTGGCCAAGAAGAGGGGCTTGCGCATCGCGGAGGTCCCCGTCGTCTGGCGGAACTCGGCGCCGACCAAGGTCATGGCGGTCCGGAGCTCGATGGACATGTTTCGGCACGTGGTGGGCGTGAGGTTCGGCCGGCGCGCCCCCGCGACAAGAACATGACCGATGCGGTGCTGGTGGTGCTGCCTACCTTCAACGAGGTCCAGAACCTCGAGCGGGTGGTGGCCGGAGTCCGCCGGCTCGGCCACCAGGTCCTGGTCGTCGACGACGCCTCGCCCGACGGCACCGGCGAGCTCGCGGATCGACTGGCCGCCGCCGATGCCGGCGTGCGGGTCCTGCACCGGCCGCGCAAGCTTGGGCTTGGCAGCGCCTACGAGGACGCGTTCAGGATCGGCCTGGCCCAGGGTGCCCAGCTCCTCGTCGAGATGGACGCCGACGGGTCTCACCTTCCGCAGAATCTCGACAGCATCGTCGACGCGGCCCGAAGTACGGGAGGCCTCGCCATCGGGTCCCGATACGTGCCAGGCGGCTCCATCGAGGGCTGGCCTTTCTATCGCTGGCTGCTGTCGTGGGGGGCGAACGTGTACTGCCGCCTCCTGCTTTGGCTGCCCACGCGCGACTGCACGTCCGGCTACAGGTGCTACACCGGTGACCTGCTCTCACGCATCGGCCTGGACGATCTCGTCTCGCAGGGATATTCGTTTCAGATCGAGATGGTCTGGCGCACGCGGCGACTGGGATACTCCGTGGTCGAGGTGCCGATCCGCTTCGAGGACCGCGTCGCCGGCGCATCCAAGGTCTCGCGAGGCGAGGTCCGGCGAGCCCTCTGGACTGTGCTCCGGTTGAGCCTGGGCAGATGGAAGCGGTAAGGCGGGCCGCCGCCGTCGCCCGAGCTGAGACGTCCCGCCCCGGGCTCGGGGAGTGGAGGGTGCCGCTGCTCACCGGGCTCGCGCTCGCGGTCGTCACCGCCGTGCCGTACGCGTACGCCTACGCGGTCCAGCCGCACGGGCAGGTGTTCATGGGCTTCTTCTACCTGGGCGACGACGCCAATACCTACCTGGCCAAGATGCGCCAGGGCTGGGAAGGCGCCTGGTCCTGGCAGAACCGCTACACCACCGAATCCAGCCCGTCCGCATACCTCTTCATGTTCTGGATCCTGCTAGGGCATGCGGCTGCCGTCCTGCACCTGCCGCTGATCGACGTCTTTCACCTGGCGAGGATTGCCGCGGCTTTCGCGCTGATGGCGGCGGCCTGGCTCTTCATCTCGCACTTCATCGAGGACCGGACGGCGCGCCGCTTTGCGTTCTTCTTCGTCGCCGTCGGCCTGGGGCTCGGCTATGTGATCCAGGCGCTCGGCCACCCGGTCATATTCGGCAACAGGACCGACACGCTCGACTGGCGCATGCCTGAGCTCACCGCGTTCTACTCGGTGCTCGCGCTGCCTCACTTCGCCTGGTCGGGCGTGTTTGCGGGGGTCGGGGTGGCGTTGACCCTGAAGGCGATCCAGCGCGGCAGCCTCCTGCTCGCGGTTCTGGCCGGGCTCGCGTGGTTGGGGCAGGCGTCGATCCATCCGCAGATGCCGATCCTCATGGGCGGCGCGACGGCGGTGGCGATGCTGCTGCGGCCGGCGCCCCCGCGCGGCTGGGTCGCGGCGGCGTTGGCCTTTGCGATCCCCGCGCCCTACATCCTTTATTCGTACCTGGCGTTCGTCGGCAACCCGGAGGTGCAGCGCTGGACCTTCCACTCGAAGAACGCGCTGCCGCCAGAGAGCGTCAGCCTCCTTTTCGCGATCGCGCCGCAGCTGCTCCTGGCGCTCGTGGGCATCCCGGGAGCGCTGCGGCGGCGCAGCCGCGAGGATCTGTTCCTCGTCGCATGGCTGGTCTTGCTCGCCGCCATCCTCTATCTACCGAACCCGGCCGGCGACCTGCGCCGCCGCTTTCTCGACGGCCTGTACCTGCCGCTGGGCGTGCTGGCCGCCCGTGGCATGTACGAGGTGATCGTGCCAAGGCTGCGCAGCCTGCGTGCCCGCGCTCTCGTGCCGTTCTCCTATGTGGCATTCGCGACGGTCGGCAGCGCGTTTCTGGTTCTGGCCCCCCTCGCCGTGGCGTCGCAGCCTCAGTACACGGTCAGCCAGGCCGAGTACGACGGGCTGGTCTGGCTGGGAAACCAGCCGAGCGGGATCGTCCTCTCGATGCCCGGCGTCGGGCTCTATGTCCCCGCGTACAGCTCGGACACGGTCTATGTCGGCCACTATGACGAGACGTTCGACTACTACACGAAGACACAGACAGCGCTTGCCGTGCTGACCGGGAAGCAGGACATCGGACGGTTCATCCAGGACAACCATGTCCGCTACGTGATCTGGACGTCCGACCTGCCTGCGCCGCCGCCCGACTCCTTGGGCCCGCCGGCTTACGACTCGCCGAACTTCAAGATCTGGCGGATCTACTGACAGTTCGGAGCGAGCAGCCAGTTGATCGGTCCCCGGACGTAGATCACGGCCACCGCATCCGAATAGACAAGACGCCAGGCCGCATCGCCCGCCAGCACATTGGCGAGCGCTTCGCCGCGGTTGTAAACGATGTAGTCGACCTGGCACTGATCGAGAATTTGCTTCCAATCGGGCCGCAGCGTCTGCACATCCTCATATCTGTTCAAGAGGTTGTCGCCCATGAGCGCCGCCTCGCCGAAGATGAACACCCGTCGGTTCTCCTGCGGATAGAACTTGTAGGCGAGGTACCCGCCCCAGCCGTACTGGTTGTACATCCGCGTGCCGACGTCGGGATGGGCCGCCAGCCAGTCCGCGGCGCCCACCGGGTACGTGGACTCCGTGAGCGATTGCTGCCGGCTGGGGGCGGTCTCGCCGGCGACGTGGGCGGCTGTGAAGAAAGCGACAAACAGCAGCACCAAGACCGTTATGACGGCGAAGATCGGCTGCGACGGCAGGGTGAGCTTCCAGCCCCGCGCTTTCGAGATCTCCCTCCAGTACTCCGAGTAGGTGTTGACGAGCACTGGGGTGGTGGCGGAGATGAACAGCACGATGTTGCGCACCGACTGCAGCGCCAACGCCAGTGCGACCAGGGTCAGGAGCACGTCGTACAGCGCTGGCCGGCGCAGCGCGAAGCCGGCGACCAGCAGCAGGATCATGGCTTCGAACGGGTGCAGGTACGCCTGGTGGAAGTCGGGCGAGAACCATTCGACGATGAGCCGCTCCTGGGCCATGCTGGCCACCGTCTGGAACGGATACTGGTAAAGGCTGAACCCGTGAGGCGTCGCCAGCACGGCGACCGCGGAGGCTGCGGTGATTATGGCCAGGAAGCGCACGTGCGCGCGGTGGGCGGGGTTCGACGGCTCCCACGCCCAGCCTGCGAGCTCGGCCACGAGCGCGACGCCAAGCCAGACGAAGCCGATGACCCAGCCGCCGTGCAGGTTGGCCCAGAGCGCCATGACCAGCGGGAAGAACTGCAGGTTGCGGCTGCGGCCGCTCAGGTATCCCTGCAGCCAGTACAGCTCGAGGCAGGTGAGGGCGAACGTGATCATCTGCGCGCGCGGGCCCCAGATGGGAGCCCCTGCGATCGCCGCGAGCGCGAGCCCCATCGCGACGACGACGAAGGGCTGGCGTCGCACCTGCCGGTACATCAGGTAGAAGCCGGCATAAGTGACAAGGCCGAAGAAGACGCCGATCCCCACCGCCCCCGTCCTGGAGTAGATGACCCACATCAGGACCTCGGTCAGGTACTCGTGGTCGGTCCAGACGTGGCCGGGGACGGTGTAGGTGAAGATGTCATTGGACGGCAGGCGGCCGTTCTCCACCATCCAGCGGCCGATCCGAATGTGCCACCAGAAGTCGGGGTCCTGGACGGCTCCGACGAACAGGGCGACTATGACGATCATCACGCTGCCCAGCAGCAGCGTCCGCGCGCTCAACCGGTCTGCGAGCCGCGTCAGGTGCGGCCCTTGAGAGGGTTGGGTACGTATCGCGGCACCCTTCGCGCGTATTCGGGGTAATCGCCCGGGAACGTCCGCGCGAGCACGCCCTCCTCCCAGCGGATGCGGAGGAGCTCGCAGCTGATGAAATAGACGACCGCGAGGGCGCCAAGCCAGCCCGCGGTGGCGAGGTTGATCCCGATCGCGGTGGTCACCTCGCCGAGGTAGACCGGGTGCCGGCTCAGGGAGTAGGGCCCACCGGTGACGAGCCTGCGCGCCTCAGGGATGATCGAGAACGAGCGGCGCAGGTAGGCGAGGCCCCAGACCGAGTAGGCGAGGCCGATGGTGGCGACGATGTCGGCCGGCAGGACCAGCCACTCCCGCCGGTCGCCGCCGGGTAGGAAGCTCGCCAGGATGGCGGAGAACGTGCCGGTGAAGGCGATGAAGATAACCCCAAGGCGTCGATCGGTGCCGCGCTTGGGCAGCCGGACGCTGTAGAGGACGACGAGGAGGGTGAAGTAGGCGAGGGCGAGGCACTGCTGCAGGAGGAACAGGTAGTCGTCCGGCTTTCGGAGCGTCTGCAGGCCGCTCCAGACGAACAGGAGCTGCCGGGCGAGGAAGATGCTGAAGAAGAGGGCGGGAGCCACACGGCTGAAGATCAGGTCGCGCCAGTAGCCGGCGTCCCGTTTGGTCACTGTGGTATCCACGTCGGTGGCCAGCATTTCCCGGCGAAAGGTATCAGCCGGTACGGCCGGGAATCCCCGAAAAGTCACACGGCAACGATTTTTCGCCTAATGAATTGACCTCCCAGGGGCGCCCGAGTAGGATCACCGCCGCGGCCGAGACCGGGGGCGCAAGAAACCGGTCGGGGGCCCGTCAGTTCGAATTGACACGGTACTTCGGAAAAAGGAGGTGAATTCGCAGATGTTGAGCCTTTACTTCAAGCTTCGCAGCCTTACGTCTCGTCAGGAAGGCCAGGGCATGGTTGAGTACGCCCTGATCCTCGTGCTCGTTTCAATCGTGGTCATCGTCATCCTTCTTACGATGGGCAACCAGATCAAGAACGTGTTCTCGAACGTCGTAGCCGCTCTCGGCTAACGAGAACCAAACGTAGTAGCACACAATTCAGGCGTTTCGATAGATCAGTGATCTCGGAGGTGACTTAGTTTTGGCCGTCGCACCAGCTGCAGCAAGACCTCGACCAGGCGGTGGTCGATTCCTAATCATCATCGGCTTACTACTGGCCGTCCTAGCCGGCGCCGGAGTGTTCCTCCTCGGCAACTTCGGCGGAGGTGGAGGCGCGATCGGCGGCCCGAGCCAGATCGTCGCCGTTGTCGCGGCGCAGACCATCCCGATCAGGCACCAGATCACCGATGCCGACCTGACGACGACGAAGATCTCGGGCAACATTCCGAACACCTACGGGAAGACGAGCGACGTCAAGGAACTGATCTCGGAGGTCCAGATCAGCAAGGGTGCGCTGATCACATCCGACATGCTGGCCCGCGACGCCGGGTTGATCACGCTCGGGACAGCCCCTGCGTATCTGCCCCTGGCCAGCGGCTACGTCGCCATCACCATCCCCACCGGGGAGCAGCAGGGCGTAGCCGGGCACATCACCCTGGGCGACTACATGACCGTGATCGCTTCGGGCAACGAGCAGCTCTTCGGCAAGCCGAACGTCCTCGTCAGCAAGACGGTCTTCACGAACGTCCGCATCATCGGGTTGGGTCCGGCCTCATCCAACGTCCAGCCGGCGACCGGCACGGCGGCGGCGCCGGGATCGTCCGCCGTGACGAGCGGCATCACGTCGAGCCTGACCATCGAGCTCACCCAATGCGATGCCGAGTACTTCACGTGGTTCCTCACCAACATGACAGTGAAGTACGCGGTCGAGTCCTTCACCGACTATCTGAAGCAACCGCCGAGCGCGCCAGACCCCACCTGCCCGACCGTCCTGGCCGCTCAAGGAGTCACCAATAAGCAGGTCGACGCCAGGTACCATTTCACGGCCCTGGCTTAATCCTCAAGCACCGCCCGCGGCCTGGAAGTGTGCTGGCCACGGGCGGTTGCGGCCGCCCATGAACGGTAGCTGACGTGGGACTGCTCGACCGTGTCAAGCAGAACCAGACGGGGGTGCCGATGCCCGTCGCGCCGATGACCAACGGGCCGGCGGGGACCGGCCCGGGCATGCCCTACTCGGCGGCCACAGCGATCCCGGTCGCCCGGCCGGCGGCGCCGGTGGAGACCGCAGCCCCGCCAACCTCGAGCCTGGCCGCGCGTGCCGCCATCGCCGCCGGGGGTGAGATGTCGCCCGCCTTCACCGCGGCGAAGGTCCAGATCCACGCCAAGCTCATCGAGAAGTTCGCCGACCAGATCGACTCCAGCAACAAGGCCGGCGTCCGCGAAAAGATCGTCGAGCTCGCCGAGGAGTACTTCCGCACGACGGCCATGACGATGACCAAGGCCGACAAGGAGCGCCTGGTCGAGTCGGTCCTGGACGACGTCCTCGGTCTTGGTCCCCTGGAAGCCCTGCTCGCCGACCCGAGCATCACCGAGATCATGGCCAACCACCCGAAGCAGATCTACGTCGAGAAGAGCGGCGAGCCCACCCTCTCGGCCGTGACGTTCGAATCCGAGAGGCAGATGCGGCAGGTCATCGACCGCATCGTCAGCCTGGTCGGCCGCCGCGTCGACGAGTCGACTCCGATCTGTGACGCGCGCCTCAAGGACGGCTCCCGTGTCAACGTCGTCATCCCTCCGATCGCACTCAAGGGGCCCTGCCTGACCATCCGCAAGTTCGCCAAGGAGAAGTGGGGCCCGGCCGACGTCGTCAACCGGTTCCGCTCGTCCAGTCCCGAGCTGATGACGTTCCTACGCTCCTGCGTGCGCGCGCGCTTGAACATCCTGGTCTCCGGCGGCACGGGCTCCGGCAAGACCACGCTGCTCAACATCCTGTCGTCCTTCATCCCCGAGACGGAGCGCCTGATCACATGCGAGGACGCCGCCGAGCTCCAGCTGCAGCAGCCGCACTGGATCCAGCTCGAGTCGCGGCCGCCCAACGTCGAGGGCAAGGGCGCGGTGCCCATCCGCGAGCTGGTCAAGAGCTGCCTCCGTATGCGCCCCGACCGAATCATCGTCGGCGAGTGCCGAGGCGGCGAGGCGCTGGACATGCTCCAGGCCATGAACACCGGCCACGATGGCTCGATGTCGACGCTGCACGCCAACAACCCCCACGAATGCCTCGTCCGCCTGGAAACGCTGGTGCTGCAGGCCGGCCAGGACCTCCCGTCTCGCGCCATCCGCGAGACCATCGGCTCCGCGATCCACCTGATCGTCCAGCAGTCGCGGTTGCGCGGCGGCGTGCGCCGCATCGTCAGCGTGGCCGAGGTGACCGGCATCAGGGACGGCGAGGTCCAGTTCCAGGAGCTGTTCCTGTTCCGTCAGATCGGCGTCAACTCAGAAGGCAAGGCGGTCGGCTACCACACCGCGACCGGGATGATTCCCCTGCGCATGGAGCACCTCAGGTCCGAGGGCGAGGACCTCCCGGAATCGCTATTTACGCCAACGCCGCAGCCCCCGCCGGATAAGCTGTACTAACCACTAGGAGGTCCACATGCCAATCGGCGCGATTCTCGGCCTGTTCGCATTCGCCGGCATCTTCCTGCTCTTCGTCGGCCTGAACCAGGCACGACGGTCCGCGGGCGGCACCGAGGACTTCCAGGCGCGCCTGGCCGCTTATGGCGTCACGACCGCCGGCGCGCAGCAGCTGCCGCCCGCGAGCGGCTTACGCGAAACGATGAACCGCCTCTTCTCGCCGGCCGCAGAGCGTGTGGGCCGCGGTGACGCCAAGAAAGGCAAGCCGTCGGTTGCCGAGCAGCTGAACAGGGCCGACCTGAAGCTCCGCACATCCGAGTACTTCATGATCCAGCTGGGCGCGACGGCGCTCTTCATGTTCATCGGGCTCGTCCGGTTCGGGTTCCCGGGTGGAATCATCCAGATCGTCGTGCTCGGAATCGCCGGGTACCTGGCGCCGGGCATCTATGTCAAATATCGGATCAACCGGCGCCTGCGCGCCTTCAACAACCAGCTCGGCGACACCCTGACACTGCTGTCGAACGCCCTGAAGGCCGGCTACTCGTTCGCCCAGGCGATCGACACGGTGGCCAAGAACGCGGTGCCGCCGATCGCTGACGAATTCGCCCGCGCGGTGCGTGAGATGAACCTCGGCGGCTCGCCGGACGAGGCACTGCAGAACATCACGAAGCGCATCGCCAGCCCCGACTTCGACCTGGTGGCGACGGCCTACTCGATCCACCGCACTGTCGGCGGCAACCTGGCCGAGATCCTCGACAACATCGCGTACACGATCCGAGAACGCGTCCGGATCAAGGGCGAGATCTCGACGCTCACCGCGCAGGCCCGCGCGTCCGGCACGCTGATCACCTTCCTGCCGATCGTGCTCGCGACTTTCATGTACTTCGTGACGCCGACCTACTTCCGGCCCATGTTCGAGAACTTCATCGGCTGGATACTGATCGCGATCGGCGCCTTCATGATCTTCGTCGGCAACCTGATCATCCGTCGCGTGGTCGCGATAGAGGTATGAGCTGATGGTCCCCATCCTTGCGCTGGCGGTCGGTCTCGGCATCTTCATCATCTTCCTGGGCCTCGCGCGCACCCCATCTCAGGTGAACACCACCCAGCTGGTCCAGCAGCGCCTCCAGGTGTACGGCGGTGAGAAGCCGCTGACGTTGGAGGAGGTCGAGCTCCAGCGACCCTTCAGCGAGCGCTTCTTGCGCCCGTCCATCGAGAAGCTGGGCACGTTGCTGTCTCGCTCAACTCCCGCGAAGGCGCGCCAGGACCTCATGAACAAGCTCGAGCTCGCGGGCCGCCCCGGCAACCTGACGCCGGAAGACTTCGGCGCCGTAAGGCTGGTCGCCGCGGCAATCTTTGCAGCCCTGGGACTGCTGCTCGGCTTCCTGTTCGGCAACACCCTCTACCTGGTGATCTCCCTCGCTGTCGGCGCGATTCTCGGCTACTACGCGCCGGTGATGTGGCTGAAGCAGAAGGTGGACGCTCGTCGGGCAGAGATCCAGAAGGGCCTGCCCGACGCCATGGACCTGCTCGTGATCGCCGTCGACGCCGGTCTCGGCTTCGATGCGGCCCTCGCCCGCGTGACGGACAAGTACAAGAACGCGCTCTCAGAACAGTTCGCCAAGGTGCTGCGCGAGGTCAGCCTCGGCCGGCCTCGGCTGGAAGCCATGGATGAGATGGGTCGGAGCAGCGGCGTCGAGGACCTGCACAACTTCATCCAGGCGGTCATCCAGTCGGAGCAGTTCGGCACCGGCATCGGCAAGATCCTGCGGATCCAGGCTGACGAGATGCGCCGCAAGCGGCGGCAGCGCGCTCAGGAGAAAGCCGCACAGGCCACCCTGAAGATGATGCTGCCCATGGTCGGCTGCATCTTCCCGACGCTCTGGATCGTCCTGCTGGGACCCGCTGCCCTGATCCTCCTCGCGCCGAGGAAGTAAAGGAGCAACTACCCACGCCCGCGGCGCTGCAGTTCACGGTCCCGCCGTGGGAGCTGGTCATTCGTGCTGTGGTCATCTACGTGGCCCTGCTGGTGGCATTGAGGATTTTCGGGAAGCGCGAAGTCGGCCAGTTCACGCTGTACGATCTCGTGTTCATCCTGCTGGTGGCGAACGCGCTGCAGCCGGCCATCACCGGACCCGACACCTCGGTCGTCGGGGGCATCGTGCTGATCACCGCCCTGGTCGCGACCAACTTCGTCGTCGGCAAGCTCGACACCCTGCCGCGGTTCCACCGCCTGTTCTCGCCGCACCCCGCGGTGGTCGTCATGGACGGTAAATACCTCCCAGAGGTGATGAAGCGTGAGGGGGTCGACCAGGATGAGGTGGCGATGTCGATGCGGGAGCACGGCATCACCGACATGAAGGACGTCCAGATCGCGGTGCTCGAGGCGGACGGGACGATCTCGATCGTGCCGACTGGCGCGGCCGTGCAGCGCACCAAGCGCCGCGTCCGCTTCCAGCGCCGCTCGGGCTGAGCGGTCGTACCAACCGGGGTTCCAACCTCAGATTTCGCCGAGGAACTCCAGCGCCGCGTCCTTGAACTGGCGGGCGGGCACCGTGCCCATGTGGTCGCGGTCGGGGATCAACACCAACTTCGCGGATGGAATCCACTCCGTCAAACGCTCCGGATCGCGAGCGATCGCATCCTCGTCTCCGACGACGAGCAGGATGGGAGTGCTGACGCCGGCGAGCCGATCCGAGTCCAGAGCCGAGCTCTGCGCCAGCCCCTCCATACAGGCAGCCAGCGCCTCCAGGTCGTTGGTCGGCCGCCCAGACGCGAAACGCTGGAACGAGAGCGCCGATGCCGTCTCGGGCTTGCCACCACGAAGGGCCCGCACAATCGGCGCCGCATCCTCGGCGGCCCCGCTCACACCCATGCCACCGAGCACTGCGCGGTGCAGCCGGTCTGGGAAGTCGAGCGCCGCCTGCAGCCCAATGCGCGCGCCCATCGAGTAGCCGATGTAGTCGGCGCGCGCGACGCTCAGCTCGTCCAGCAGGCGGCGCACGTCGCCGGCCATCGCGGGAATCACATAGGCGGAGCGATCATGCGGTTTGGAGCTACGGCCATGGCCGCGGCAGTCGAGGCCGATGACGCGATACCCGGCGCGCACCAGCGTTTCCTGCCATCGCGTGCCCACCCAGTTCAGCTGGTAATCAGACGCGAAACCGTGCACCAGCACCACGGCGCGCCCGGACTCCGGCCCGTGGACCTCGTAATGCAGACGCAATCCATCGCTGTCGAACTCCATTGCTCCGGTTAGGCTACGCGCTCGAAATGGCAGGCCCGAAAGCGCTGCACGCTCGCACCGGCAAGTTGCTGGCGGAGGACCTGGACGTGCCGCGCACGTTCATCGGACGAGGCGTGGGCCTGATGTTTCGCCGCACGCTCGCACCCGGCCGCGGAATGTGGATCAACCCCTGCGAGGGCGGCAGCATCCACATGCTGTTCATGAGATTTGCGATCGACGCGGTGTTCCTCGACAGCAAGGAGCGCGTGAGGAAGGTCTATCGAAACCTCCCCGCCTGGTGGGGTGTGGTGTGGTTCGTATGGGGCGCTCGCAGCGTGCTCGAGCTGCCGGCCGGATCGACCGCTGCGCTCGACCTCCAGCGCGGCGACGAGATCCACATCGGGTAAACGCCGTTGTAAAGGCCCCCTTGACGCGCGGCCGTAGCCTCGTGTCGTGCTCGCGGGCCTCATCGACCTCGTCCTGCCACCTCGATGCGGTGGCTGCCAACGCGTCGGGACGTGGCTGTGCGACGGCTGTCGCAGCCGGATCAGGCGGCTGCGTGAGCCTTTGTGCCGCCGCTGTGGGGCGGAGGTCGAGAC
>WNFC01017485.1_pt1 | contig 15810 bp, 15 predicted proteins | sample 5400541 | NCBI WGS metagenome assembly WNFC01 (sample SAMN13153342, study PRJNA577476) | soil metagenome | isolation source: 120 cm saprolite under Douglas fir tree site 2 hole 2 replicate 1 | place: USA:California | collected 2015-04-18
TCGAATGCGGCGATTTCGGTTTGGCGGGTGGTACAGTTGGGTGGGCTCGAACCACCGACCTCCTGTTCCACAGACAGGCGCTCTAACCAACTGAGCTACAACTGCATCCTTTATCGGCCCCAAAAAAGGGTCGCCGAACGGGCGGAAACTAGGTGCAACGCCCAGCTTTGGCAAGGCCGGGAAACGCTGACGACATCAACATCGCGCCCCGGCAACCGCCCCGCCAAAGACAAAAGCCCGGGCTGGCGGCCCGGGCTCTTTTGGAAGCAAGGAATGCGGCTTTGATCAGGCGGCCGGCTTGAACAGCTTCGACGCGTTGGCCTTGATCGGTTCGACGGTTTCCGTCGCGATCTTCTGGCCCAGTTCAGTAAGCTCCTTGCTATGCGCGGTGAGAGCTTCGAACTGTTTCTTGGCGTGCGAGGTCCACAGCTCCATCGCCTCCGAGGGCGATTTGACGCCGACCAGCTCCTGGGCGAAGTCCAGGGTCGCGGTGGTGTTGGCTTTCATCATTTCCATCAGCTTGTGGGAATATTCGCTGGCGCCCTTGCTGGCGGTCGAGAACACCGCCTCGATGGTGCCGTTGTGGGTCTCGGCAACATCCTTGAACTTGGCGTAGCTGTCGCGGGCCTGCGAAACGCCCTTCTCGGCGAACGCACGCATCTGCTCGGGTACTTCGAAAGGTATGATCGAGGCGGAGAAAGGATCGGTATTTGCCATGGCATGCATCCTTCGCGGTGGGGTGAAAAAGGAGTGACCCCTGCGAACGCCCGGACGCCCAACACAGCCGGAGACGTCGACCTGGATCACGCAGACTTTAAGTTGCAGAAAGTCACTGGAGCTGCCCTTCGTCGGGCAGCCGACAGATAACACGTATATCGTGTCAATATTGTGCAACGCAACGCGGTTTCCGGGTGCAATGCCGCATGGCTAGCCTCCGTGAAACGCACGTTGCGGCTGACATACTCCAAAAAATCAACCTTCGGAAGTTCCAAGATCAGATTTCCGGCTTGTCAGGTTTTCGGCTTGGCGGCATCGATCGCCGCCCGGCTGACAATCTGGCCCATCTCGCTGGCCTGCTCAGCCAGAGAGCGCATCTGTGCCTGCACATATTCGCTGTGCAGCTTCATGATTTCGGTCAGATCCTTGGCCTGCAGCAGCGACTGCGCATAGTCCAGCGATGCCTGCACGTTCTTTTCGGCATAGGAAATCGCCTTGGCGCCGATGTCCTTGGCGCCGGCAGCAACCGTCGCGCTCCGCTCCTCGATGGTTCCAGCGGTCTGCTGCGCGCCGGCAAGGAATTTTTCAAAGGCAGTGCGGGCCTGGTTAAGGCCGGCCTCGGCCATCGATCGCATGTCCTTCGGAATCTCGAAACGCTCACTCCCCTGTTCGCTCATGGTCTCACTCCCTGTTGCTTATCGCAGCCCCACAGCTGCCCCGATTCCCCCAACGCGAGAGCCGGCACGGGGTTGCAGGTCGGGTTCGGAAATTCTCTTTGGTCGCTGTCGCCGCTGTTGGCGCTGCTACCGTCGGTAACGTAAGCGGAACTTCCGGTTCGCGCCGGCAGCCCAAATTGGGGTTATCCCCGCCATTGGAGACCTCCTCGACGGCGAGGCCGTGGACCTGCCGTCTGCAGCGGGCGATACTAACGATCTGTTAAGGCTGTCATCGTTTTGGCCGCCGATATCTGAATCTGAGGCCGAGTAACAGCCAAACCAGCCGGTCATGCCACTGCGATGAACCATGCGGAATTCCAGTTGCGAGGCGTCAGCGATCCGCGACTGGCGGTGCATGCCACAAGCGCCAACCCGGCGTGGCTCTGGTCGATCGACGGCACGCGGATTCTCTGGGCCAATCCGGTCGGCGCCAGACTGTTCAATGCAGCCCATGGCGCAGCGCTTGCGAAGAAGATTTTCGGACCGGCGGATTTGCACCGGCGCCAGGTGACGCGGTTAGCGGTCAGGCTGCCATCGAACGGCGCGATCCGGCTGGAGCGGCTGCGCGGCTTCGGCGCCGCGCGGGGTGCGCTCGTTACCAGCGGCTGCGCACGGCTTGATTTTGCCGATGGCGGCCACGGCATCCTGATTGCGAGCGCCGAAGCGGCCGGCCGCGCCATGCCGCTGGTCGAGCGGTTGCAGCGGCTGGTCGAGGGCATCGATGCGCCGATCGCGGCACTCACACGCGACGGCATATTCGTCGGCGCCAGCCACGCTGCGCAATCGCTGCCCGGCTTTCGCAATCTCGCCGAGGTTGGCCTCGACGATTCGTGCAGCGAGGCCCTGAAGCAGGGCCGCGTCGAGAGGCTCGTCGGCATCGGCCACGTGATCCTGCAACGCGTCGGGACCGGCGCTGACGTCGGCCTCGTTGCACTGATCGCGCCCGGCGCGACGCAGGCCACGGTGGCCCAACCTGTGCGTCAGCCAATCGTACCCGCGGCGGATCTGCCGCTATCCAACCACGAGCAGTCAGCAATGTCAGGCAAAGCACCCGCGGAGTTTGCGTTGATCGACGAGTTTGCGGAATCGCCCACCGAGGCTGCCGTCGAACCCATGGGCTCGGACCAGCCGCCCGAACCCGACAGCGCGCGCGCCGAAGCATCGGCGCCGTCATGGCCCGACGAGCCTCCGCCGACCGCGCCCCAGCACCCGCTGCGCTTCCTGTGGCAGATCACCGCCGAAGGCCGCTTCCGGCTCGCCCCCGGCGAATTCAGCCGCCTGATCGGCGCCCGTACTGCCGCGGCCTTCGAACGGCCGTGGAGCGAAATCGCCGAGCGGTTCGGGCTCGATCCCGACCAACGTTTCCTCAACGCGATCGCGACGCGCGGCACCTGGACCGGCGTCACCTTGAACTGGCCCGCCGATGGCGGCGGCCGATTACCGGTGGAATTGTCGGGATTGCCGATCTACGACCGCGCGGCGAATTTTGCCGGCTATCGAGGCTTCGGAATTTGCAGCGATCTCGACGGCTTGGCGCTGCTCGCCGCGTTGCGCCACGACGAATTCGTCAGCCATCCGCCGGCACCCCAAACGCTTTCGGCCGTCATCGTCCAGCCAAAATCGGCCGACATCGTTCAGACATATATTGGAGATTCGCTTGCCGCGGAGCCGCCTGCGAAGCCTGATGTTGCCTCGTCCGATACGCCTGAATCGCCCGAGTCGAATGCTCTTGAGTCGAATGCTCTTGAGCCGAATGCTTCTGAGACATCACCACAAACCGATCTGGAAACCGCCGTGGATACGCCCAAGAACGTCCTTCCGTTTCGGCCGGTGAGCGATCCGAAATCCCCTGCCCTGACCCAGGTGGAAAACAGCGCCTTCAACGAACTCGCCCGGCAATTGTCGGCCCGGCTCGACAACGAAAACGGCGCTGCCGTCGTGATGCCTGTCGCGACCGAAACCGTCGACGAGCGGCCGTCGACGCCGGAAACACCCGAACCGCCGAGCGAACAACCCGAATGGCTGGCGCCGCCCGAGGAGCCGGCGCGGGGCGAAGCCCGGCGCGACAAGGCGCTGCTCGATTTGCTGCCGGTCGGCGTGCTGATTTACCGGCTCGACCGGCTGCTCTATGCCAACCGCGCGTTTCTGGTGCGGATGGGCTACGAGAGCCTCCACGCACTGGAAGATGCCGGAGGTCTCGACGCGCTCTATGTCGAGCCCGGCGTCTCGAGCGCCAGCAGCACATCGGACGCCGGCAGGCCGGTGAAGATTTCCGGAATGGAGGCTTCCTCCGAACATACGCCGGCGGTGGCGACCGACGCGCGCCTGTTCACGATTTCATGGGACGGCGATCCGGCGCTGGCTCTGATTTTCTCGAGCACACGCACCGAAGCCGCCGCGGTCGCCGCCGCGTTTTCCGAGACGATCCCTGCCGCCGCTCCGTCGGCCTTCGGCCACGCCAACGCCGAGGAGCTCGGCGCCATCCTCGATACCACCGCCGAAGGCATCGTGATGTTCGACGCCGAGGGCACCATCCATTCGTGCAACCGCAGCGCCGAGGCGCTGTTCGGCTATGACGGCTCGCAGCTCGTGCAACGCAATCTCATTCAGCTGTTCGCGCCGGAAAGCCAGCCTGCGGTGCTGGATTATCTGGAGGGCATCAAGGGCGCCGATGTCGCGAGCCTGCTCGATCATGGCCGCGACGTACTGGGCCGCGTGCGCAAGGGCGGCATCATCCCGCTGTCGATGACCATGGGTCGAACCCGGCCCGACGGCCCGAATTTCTTCGCGGTGTTTCGCGATCTTTCGCGGAGCCGAACGAGCGACAGCGAACCGCAGCAAGCGGGGCGGCCGGCCGATCGCGTGGCCAACGCCAAGGCCGACCTGCTGGCGCGGATCAGCCACGAGGTCCGCACCCCGCTCAACGCCATCATCGGATTTTCCGAGGTGATGATCGCCGAGCGTTTCGGCGCGCTCAACGAGCGCTACATCGAATACATGAAGGACATCCGCAGCTCGGGCGAGCGCGTGATCGCCATCGTCAACGACCTGCTCGATCTGTCGCGAATCGAAACCGGCAGGCTCGACCTCACCTTTGCCAACCAGAACCTCAACGATCTGGTCGAACAATGCGTCGCGGTGATGCAGCCGCAGGCCAATCGCGAACGCATCATCATCCGGACATCGCTGACGCAAATGCTGCCGCCGGTCATCGCCGACGCCCGCGCGTTACGTCAGATCGCGCTGAACCTGATCGGCAACTCCATCCATCTCGCCAAGGCCGGCGGCCAGGTCATCGTCTCCACCGCGCTGTCGGATTTCGACGAGGTGGTGCTGCGGGTCCGAGATACCGGCCAGGGGCTCAACGAGAAAGAAGTCGCCGCGGCGATGGAGCCGTTCCGGACCCAGCCGCCGTCGGACCAGGCGACCCTCAGCTCCGGCGTCAACCTTTCCCTGACCAAAGCCCTGGTCGAAGCCAACCGCGCGCATTTTCACATCAAGACCGCTTCGCATTCGGGCACACTGATCGAAGTGACATTCTCCCACGCAACAGCAAAAGCTTAAGCTCGATCGCGACAAGAACGTTCGTGCGGGCATCTGTCGCATTCCAACAAGGTGGCGCGGCATAATTTTTGCTCGCTCCTGGCTGTTTGAATACAGGCTTCCCTACATCGCCTAGTTTTTAAGCATCCGGATTGACGTGATATGCGCTGCCTTGTCGTAGCCGATTTGCATTATTCATTGCCGCAATTTGACTGGCTGCTCAGCGCGGCGCCGCAGTTCGATCTTGTGATCTTTGCGGGCGATGCCCTCGACGTCGGATCCTCGGTCGATTTCCGCGCCCAGATTGTCGTCGTGAAGAAGTATCTGGCGCTTCTGTCCGGCCTCACCCGGGTGATTCTTTGCTCGGGAAATCACGATCTCGACGAACGCAATCCGGAAGGCGAGAAGATCGCGCGCTGGATCGGCGACGTTCGCGAACTCGGCATCGCCTGCGACGGCGACAGCCTGACCATCGGCGACACCTTTTTTACGGTCTGTCCCTGGTGGGATGGACCGCTGGTCAAGCAGCGCATCGAGGACCAGCTTCGCGAAGCCGCCACGGGGCGGCTAAAGCGATGGATTTGGGTCCATCACGCGCCACCGGCGAATTCTCCGACCAGTTGGGGCGGTAAACGTTTTTTCGGCGACGAAGAACTGGTGCAATGGATCCGGAGTTATCAACCTTCGATGGTGATATCGGGCCATGTGCATCAATCGCCGTTCATTGCCGACGGCTCCTGGTTCGATCAGCTCGGCAGCACCTGGGTGTTCAACGCCGGCCTTCAACCCGGCCGCCCGCCGGTGCATATCGTGCTCGATATCGACGACGGTACCGCCTTCTGGCTGCCGCTCGGCTACGAGCAATACATCGACCTCAATGCGCCGTTGCAGCGGCCGGCCGCGGCGATCACCCATCCCCCGGAGTGGCTCATATCCTTGGGTCGGATTGCCGATCCGAGCCTGGCGATATCGCTATCGGCGGCAGGTTGATCATGGTCTGCAGAATCTCGCCGACCATCGCGAGGTGATCGCCGTGGCCGGCATATTGCTGCATGATGTCGGCAAGATAGGTGGTCGCAACATTGAGCCTCTGGGCCAGCAGCCGCGCGATCAGCAGCGCCACCGCCGGTTGGTCGCGCAGAAACGATGCGGCATCGCCGATCTCGTAGACGGCCGAATCGGACGCCGCGCGCACGGTGGCGGTATGGGGCTGATCGAGCAGCACCGACATTTCGCCCAGCACGGCGCCGGGCTCGGTGATGATGGCGACGACGGTATCGCCTTTGACGACTTCAAGCCGTCCCTCGATCAGCACGTAGAGGTGTCCGGTGGTGCCGCCTTCATGGATGATGAGCGTTCCCGCCGAAACGCTGCGTTGAATTCCCCCGGTGCAATAGTCCAAAATCGCGCGCATTCAGCGACACTCCCAGCCCTTGACTCCAAGGGTTGGGGCAAGATTAGGCAGCAGGGTTGCGATCGTCGAACGGATAATGTGTTCGATCTGCTCAAATTGTTTGCACCGACCAGGGGCAGGCGAGCGCCCTACGCGGCCAGCTTTGGCTCGGTCTTGCGGCGACCCGCGCCTGATAACAGCGGGCCGAACGAAATGGCGAATCCGAAGAAGGCGGCAGCCCAGGCAAACGCTGCCAGATGCAGCAACGGCTCGCTGTGGGCGGGCTCGATCACCGCGCAAATGCGCGCCAAAGCTGCGACGATAATCGCGGCATAGATCGCCTGCGTGGCGCGGGATGCGGTGAGCTGCTGGCCGGTGTGCCCGAGCGTCGCGCGGCTCATTACGGCTAGCGTCATCGTGCCCGCCGCCCCCGCCATCCAGGCATGAATGCCGGCGCCGGCCGGAACAAGCTCGAACGCGGACATCGCGTTCAACAGAAACCCAAGCGGCACGAAGGCGTAGCCGACGTGCAGGATCAGCACCAGCCGCTCGCGCCAGGTCCGATCCCCGGCCCAGCGTCCGAGCCGCACCAGATGCAACAATCCGGCGATCGCGAGTGCGGTCCCTGTGAATCGGCCGGCCGGACTGGCAACCCAAAACGCCAGCGCCAATGCGCCGACGGCAACGTCGATCACATCGAACCGGCCGAACGGCACCGGAAGCCGGCCGGGATTTTCCCGCACCAGCCAGTTGCGGGTGAAGCTCGGAATGATGCGGCCTCCGATCAACGAGATCAGCAGCACGACGACCCCGATGCCGATGCGGATGCCGGTGTCGGCGGCGCCGTGGAAATGCGCTTCGAGGTGAAACGCGACATTGCCCGTGAGCAGCAGCAAAACCAGCATCACCACATTGAGATTTCGCCAGTTGCGGCCCGCCAATATCTCGCGGGCCGCCGCCGCCGCGACCAGCAACAGGAAACTTGCATCGACCAGCATCGCCGCCAGCCAGCCGGTCTCGGCGGAAAACGTCACGCCAAGGCGTCCCGCGATCCAGACCATCACGAGCACCAGCAAGGGTGTGCCCTGGATCGGCAGCCGTCCGGTCCAGTTCGGAATCGCCGTGAACAGGAATCCGGTGATCACCGCCGGCAAATAGCCATAGAGCATTTCATGCACATGCCAGTCGCGCGGCGCAAACGCCGAAGTCAGCGTTATCTCGCCATAGAACAGCGGCAGCCAGACCAGAATGGCCAGCCCGGCATAGATCGAACCGAACAGAAAAAACGGACGGAAGCCGTTTGCGAGCAGCGGCCAGCCCTGATGCACATGAAAGCGGGGAATTGCCATTACGACCGCCGCACTTTGGTCGCTCCGCGGCGGCCGCAAGATTTCGCGAACAACGCCGAAAACACCTTGCGCATCTTCGTTCTCCGTTCGTCATCCGCCGCCAAAGGGCCGTTTCAGGACGATTTAGGCGTAATACCGCGTGCCGTTGTTGCGCCAGCGCAAACTACCGCTTGATCGGGAGCCGCAATCGAAGTCTAGATTCGTTTCGAAGTCGCTGCTGCGATGGAGGAAACATGGCCACCGTCGACCCTTCGCTGGTTGCCCGCCTGCCGCTGTTCGCCGGATTCAGCGCTGAAGAACTCGGCGAAATCCTTCGCGAAGGCATGTGCGCGCCGGCAAGACCACGCCGACCGGAGAGCAAGTGGTGGTGCGGTATGTCGCGACCGGCGAAACTTTCGGGGTTGCGACAGCGATCGGACTGTCGCGCTATCCCGCCACCGCAACGGCCGTCGATGACAGTGTCGTGCTGGCGTGGCCGTCGGCGGCATGGCCGCGCCTGGTGGCGAGGTTTCCGGCGCTTGCCAGCAACACCTTGCAGACCGTCGGCAGTCGGTTGCAGGAAACCCATACCCGCGTGGTCGAGATGTCGACGCAACAGGTCGAACAGCGCGTCGCCCACGCGCTGCTTCGGCTCGCCAAGCAATCCGGGCGCAAGGTCGAGCACGGCGTCGAGATCGATTTCCCGATCAGCCGACAGGATATCGCTCAAATGACTGGCACCACGCTGCATACGGTTAGCCGCATCCTCAGCGCGTGGGAGCAGCAAGGGCTGATCGAGGGCGGGCGGCAACGCATCGTGCTGCGTGAGCCGCACCGGCTGCTGGTGCTGGCCGAGGAAACGCGCGACGGCCAGTCTCCGGTCAAGCCATAATTTCGGCGAGCACAGCGCGTAACGCGTTCAGGAAACTATCGCGGTCGACGCCGTGCTCGCGACAGGCATCGTCCACGGTGTGGAAGCACGCGATCGGACAACCGACGCATCGCATCTTGAACTCGAGAAATACGCGGATCGTCTCGGGCGCGCCGCTCATCACGTCGTCGACCAGATCGTCAAATCCAATGGGCATGCGCTTCTCCATTCTGAGTTGAATGGTAACGCGGCCGGCGCAGTGGGCTCGTTGTCCCGGCGCAAGGTTCCGGAGCATTGCTGCGCTGCGAATTGCTACGTACTCATAATGCGACATGTTTGGTGCGGCTTGCCCGATGTCCGCTATGACAATAGCTACCAAATTCTGCAGCGCAGCAAATGACGCAATGTGCCAAAATCCGGACATACCCTGGCTTGGCCGCAATCCGATTAATTCAGCGTGAATAGACCATGCGCGGCGCGAACATCGCACAAAGTGGCATCTGTTATCTCACGCGCTCGCGCAGTGCCGAGCTTGTACGGAGCCTGCCTCGCCGAGGTTTGGCGGCGGTTCACGGTCGGTTCCATCGGGGTTCCGGACGATGGTGAAGGGCGGCTTCGACATGGAATTTGCCCCCCGGCTGGTGAAGATCACGAGATTAAGCGCTGAACCTTTCTTCCGTCGCTAAGACCCATAGTTGTGTCCGAGCCTGCGTGCTGGACGATCCCCAAAACTTCAGCCGCTGGCGGGGCACGGCAAGCATTCCACATTTTAATTCCAGCAAGCGGAGGAGAAGCCTATGCGCAAGTCTCTCGCCGTTTTACTTTCTGGCGTCGCACTGGTCATTGCGGCGTCGACCGCTCTAGCCGGAGAGCAGGTGCTAGAGTTCAAGCTCATCACCAAGCCTATCGATGTCAAGGTAACAGAGGCAGCAAACGTCGACGGACAGACGGTCGTGTCCGGTAAATATTTTGGCGTCGCCGTCTTCAAGGACGGCCGTATCGGGGTGAAAGAGTTCGTCAATTCCGCAGACTTGCTCAAAGGCTCGGGACCCTTCTACGGCTACAGCACCTACACGTTCGAGGATGGCTCGATCACGGCGCGTTACACCGGCTTAGCCAAAGACGGCCGGTCAAAGGGCGAATACACGATCCTCTCGGGCACGGGTGCCTATGCCAACGCTACCGGCACGGGTAGTATCGAAAGCGTGCCGAACCCGTTCAAGGGCGTCAACCTCTTGGACATAAAGCTGGTCGTCAAAACGCCCGGTATGTAAGAAGAGGCCATACACACAGATGCGCCTCCGCAACTGGTGCCGTGAGGCGCGGTTTTCAAAATCAAGAGCCCAGAGCCCCGTTTCGATTCCATCGAAACGGAACAGGCTCTAAACCGCCCGGCTATGCAGTTGCTTCGATCCGTCCAAATGGGCGTCGAAGGCCGCCGCCACGCTGCGGACGAGGAAGCGCGAGTCCCGCGCTAATGCCAATGAGGCGCCGTCGAGTTCGACGACGCCATCCGAGATCAGGTTTCGCAGGCGCGGCGACGATTTCAACATGGCTTCCGGGACAGATCCATGCCGCGCGCAGATCGGACCGAGATCAACTTCGAAATCGCACATGATGCGCTCGATGATCTCGGCGCGCAGCCGGTCATCGCGGGTCAATTCATAGCCCTTGACCGTCGCCAATCTGCCGGCGGCGATCGATTCCGAGTAGGCGCGGGTGCCAACCTCGTTCTGCACATATCCCTGCGGCAGGCGTCCGATGGCGCTGGCGCCGAATCCAAGCAGGATATCGCTGTTATCCGTGGTGTAGCCCTGAAAATTCCTGCGAAGCTTTCCATCCCGAAAAGCCACGGCCATCTCATCGTCGGGAAGCGCGAAGTGATCGAGCCCGATCTGCAGATATCCCGCCTGCTTCAATGCATCGGCGATCGCATCCGACTGATGATGCCTTTCGAGGCTGTCGGGCAGCGACGCATCGTCGATCTTGCGCTGGTGTTTCTTGAAGGTCGGGACGTGCGCGTAGCCGAACACGGAAAAGCGATCGGGACGAAGTTCGACGCATTGGCTGACGGTGTCGAGACAGGACGCGACGGTCTGGTGCGGCAGTCCATAGATCAGATCGAAGTTGACGCCGGCGATGCCGGCCCGCCGCAGCGCTTTGGTCGCGGCGGCGGTCTCGCCGAAACTTTGCACCCGGTTGATGGCGCGCTGGACCACCGGATCGAAGCTCTGCACGCCCAGGCTCGCCCGGTTGACGCCGCCATAGGCCAGCGCGTCGATCATCGGACCGGTGAGCGAGCGCGGGTCGATTTCGATGGCGATCTCGGCCGCGGGAAGGACAAAGAAGGACTGCCTGATCGATCCGATCAGATCGGCGAACATCTCCGGCGCCAGGATTGTCGGCGTGCCGCCGCCAAAGTGGATGTGGTCCACCTTGATGCGGCGCTCGATCTGCCTCGATACCAGATCGATTTCGCAGCGCAGGGCGGCGGCGTATACGGCAATGGGCTCGTCGCGGCGGGAAACCGAGGTGTGGCAGCCGCAGTACCAGCACATCGACCGGCAGAACGGAACGTGCAGATAGAGTGAAGCGCAGGCGTGTCGCGGTATCGCCTTGAGCCATTCGGCATAGGTGTCGGGGCCTATCGCGGCCGAAAAATGCGGCGCGGTCGGATAGCTGGTATATCTCGGCAACCGTTCCTGTCCGTAGCAAGCCGCAAGATCTGGCCTCATGTCGTACCCGCCCCCAAATCGGTTGAACCGCCGCCAAAAGGCTTCGTCCGCCTCCATCGCGCATCGGTAACTCGAACGCGGGGGACCGACCTTGCGCTCGCTCAAACCCGGCGCTGAATCCGGCAGCACCGAAAAATCCGGGATGAGGCGAAAAGTTTGCGTTTGCGCAAAGTGTGATGCCCGTTTTTGGGATGGTCATGCATCGAGCGATAATGGGAGCCGAGGCAATGAGCCTGTACGTCCTGGACGCCGTCTGCCGGATGATCGGAATCCGCGGTCATGTTCCGCCCAATGGCGACTTACCCGCCGGTCCAAACGAGCCGTCGCTTGGGACCAACACCAGCAGGCTGATGCGGATGCTGGCCGCCGTCGTCTTGACCATTGCATGTCTGTCGCTGGTGCTTTGGGTGGCGGTCTGGCTCTCGCTCTAATTGCTGTAGCGCCTGCGAGCCATTCGCAACGCAGCGTCAAGCCGGCGGGCCGCGGATGCCGGGAAAATCAGTGGCGCGTCCGGATGTCGGCGCCGGTGTCGGGCCGCTGGTTTTCTCATGCCCGGCATCACGATCCCGGCTTCCGACAGGGTTAACGAAGGGTCACCAATCCTCATCAGGTGACCTACGCAACATTGCGGAGGATCAGGCAAAATCACCGAACCTTGTTGCAGCGCAAAGAGTCTTGCTGCGAACGGCCTAGATTGGTGTCGGTAGATAATGCATCCAGATAAAGGAACGATCCGATGTTGACCCGCAGAGCCGCCATGTTGAGCGCCGCCGCCGCCGTGTTGATGCTGGCGACACCCGCCCTCGCCGACGAATTGAAGCTGCCCCGGCAGAAGGTCGAACTGGTCGCGCCGCCATTCGTGCACGCGCACGAACAGGCCACCAGGCAAGGCCCCAAGATCATGGAGTTCAAGCTCGTGGTCGAGGAAAAGAAAGTGGCGATCGACGAACAGGGCACCACCTTCCAGGCCATGACATTCAACGGCTCGATGCCGGGTCCGCTGATGGTGGTGCATGAGGGCGACTACGTCGAACTGACGCTGGTCAATCCCGACACCAATTCAATGCCGCACAATATCGACTTCCATGCCGCAACCGGTGCGCTCGGCGGCGGTGCGCTGACGCTGATCAATCCCGGCGAGCAGGTCGTGCTGCGCTGGAAGGCGACACGCACCGGCACCTTCGTCTATCACTGCGCCCCGGGCGGTCCGATGATTCCCTGGCACGTCGTCTCCGGAATGAACGGCGCCGTGATGGTGCTGCCGCGCGATGGACTTAACGACGGCAAGGGCCATGCGCTCAAATACGACAAGGTCTACTACATCGGCGAGCAGGACATGTATGTTCCGCGCGACGAGAACGGCAAGTTCAAGTCCTACGAGTCTCCCGGCGAGGCCTACACCGACACCGCCGAAGTGATGCGCAAGCTGACGCCGACCCATGTCGTGTTCAACGGCAAGGTCAACGCGCTGACCGGCAAGAATGCGCTGACCGCCAATGTCGGCGAAACCGTGCTGATCATCCATTCGCAGGCCAACCGCGACAGCCGCCCGCATCTGATCGGCGGTCACGGTGACTACGTCTGGGAGACCGGCAAGTTCTCCAATCCGCCGGAAACCGGCCTGGAGACCTGGTTCATTCGCGGCGGCTCGGCAGGTGCCGCGCTCTACAAGTTCCTGCAGCCCGGCATCTACGCCTATGTCACGCATAACCTGATCGAGGCCGCCGAGCTTGGCGCTACCGCGCACTTCAAGGTCGAAGGTAAATGGAACGACGACCTGATGACCCAGGTCAAGGCGCCAGCCGAAATTCCGGCTCCCAAGACCAACTGACAAAGACCAACTCACAAAGACCAACTGACGAAGCGAAGGTGCCGGCACAAGCCGGCACCTGCTTTCGAACCGAACCGGGACGGCCATGTTGATCGCGTTCAAACTCAAGCTGGCTCTGGTCTGTGCGGCGGGCTTCGCCGGTCCGCTGGCGGTTACGCCGTTGCTGACGGATACCGGTTCGCGCGATGCAACCTGGCGCGATCGACAGGCGATGGTGGAATTGCACTCCGGCGTCGTGTCCTACCGCACCGCCGGCGATTTCACCCGCGCCGGCAAGCAGGCCGAAGCGCCCCTGGTGTCGGTGCGCTTCGAAAGACCGCTGGCGATCATGAAGCATCAGGTCAGCGCCTCCGACTATCAGCACTGCGTCGATGACGGCGCCTGCCGCGCGCTTGACCGCGGCGTCGCCGTTGCGGCCAACCGGCCGGCCGTGCAAATCAGCTGGCACGATGCGGATGCCTATGCCGGCTGGCTCTCGCGCAAGACCGGCGATCGTTACCGGCTGCCGACCGACGAGGAATGGGCCTACGCGGCAGGGAGCAAATTCAGCGACGATGGCCTGCCGGTCGACGACAACGATCCATCGAAGCGCTGGATCGCCCGCTATGAGCGCGAGTCCGAACGCGGTCCCGCCGACAGCGGGACGCAACCCTTCGGCAGCTTCGGCGCCAACGAGAACGGCCTGCTCGACATCGGCGGCAACGTCTGGGAATGGACCAGCACGTGCTTTGTGCGCAGCGTGCAAAACGATGCCGGCGAGATCATTTCGAACAGCCCGAATTGCGGCGTCCGTGTCGCCGAAGGCCGGCACCGGGCCTATGTCACGGATTTCATCCGCGATGCCCGCGCCGGCGGCTGCGCGTCCGGCGTGCCGCCGAGCCATCTCGGCTTCCGGCTGGTGCGCGAGCAGAAGTCCTGGATGAGCCAGCTTTCATCCCACCTCAACAGAGCGCTGTCGATCGCGCGGTCGTAACTTCGTTGAAACCATCGGTAAGCTGAGTTTCAGGTCGGCGCGCAGGACGACGCCGGCAGGAAATCGCCGATCGCATCCAGAAACATTTCGGGCGATTGCAGTTGCGGGACGTGCGCGCAGCCGGCAATAATCTTGAGACGTGCATGCGGCAAGCCGGCAGCCAGTTCGTGCGACATCGGCGGGGGCGTCGCCTCGTCATGTTCGCCGACCAGAACCAGAACGGGGATCTCGACCCGCGCAAGCCCGGGTCGGAGGTCGAGTTCGGCCAGCGCATCGCAGGCGGCACGGAACACGTCCGGGTCGGTCCTCAGGAATGCTTCGCGACGATCGCGCATCAGCTCGGGATGATCAGCCTGAAATTCCGGCGCGAACAGCCGGCGCATCGCGACGTCGGTGATCGCCGCCAGCCCCCTGGCGCTGGATGCCGCCGCCATATTGCGGAACGCTTCACGGCCGTTTGCCGAAAACGCAGCACCGCAATCGGCGAGAATGAGTTTGGTTGCGATGTTGGGATGGCGAATAGCCATCTGCAGCGCGACGAACCCGCCATATCCGTTGCCGAGCACGATGGCCTCGTCTCCGCCGGCGGCATCGGTCACAGCCTCCGCCATTCGATCGGCGACGTCGGCAAAGCCTCCGCTGACTGCTCGGGATTGCCCGAAGCCGGGCAATTCGGGAACGATCACCCGAAACGACTGCGACAACCGGGGAACGATGGCATCGAAACTCGCCCGATCCGACAGCAGCGAATGCAGCAGAACAAGCGGCTGGCCGTCGCCGAACTGCGCCGCATTGACCGTGCCGTTGGCGAGAAGTCGATCCATTCCCGTCTCTCTTTCAAGTTCAAGGTTGCAAGGCTGGAGATGGCCGTGCGGAAGCGGTGCGCTTGGGCCTTGATTGATAAATCAAAATTCAGCCAATTCAAGGCTTTGTCACTTGACGTGATATTTCACGGACTGCCATATGGTCACTGGAATCGAGAAAAAATCATGCTTTTGCGCGACAATGTCTATGAAAGCCTTCGCTCTGATATTCTGACATGCCGTCTCGCGCCCGGTGATGATATGCGCGAGCAGGAGCTTGCCGAGCGTTATGCCGTCAGCCGCCAGCCGGTGCGCGAGGCATTGCTGAGGCTCGAGCGCGAGCATCTCGTCACCGTGCAGCCCCGCCAAGGCTACCGGGTCAATCCAATCTCGCTATCGGATGCGCGCGACCTGTTGCGCTTCCGGCTGGCGCTGGAGCCCGCCTGCGTCGCCGAGGCGATCGAGAACGCCACGCCGGAGATTCTGAAGGCGCTGGACGAGTTTCGCTCTTTCGCGGGCGACCACGAGGACTTCATCGCCTATAACCGCGCCTTTCACTCGGCGCTGGCGCATGCGTCGGGCAACCGCCGCATGGCGGTGGCGCTGTGCGACCTGATCGGACAGGCCGATCGGCTGGTGCGCGTCAGCGTCGCCAATGTGAGAGGCCACGACCCGACGCAACTGGTTGCCGAGCATGTCGCCCTGATCGAGGCGATGCAGCGGCGCGACAGCAGGGGCGCTGCCCGCATCATCAAGGCGCATATCAGCCAAACCGAAAAACGCGTGCTGCCGGCGCTCAAGCGCAACGCGGTCATTATCGAAGGGAGGGACGCTTGAATATTTCCGCAAAACCAGCCGCCATCGACGTCGAAATCCACGGCAATTTCGTCGACGGCCGCG